>Ga0335075_10005919_pt1 | contig 18904 bp, 19 predicted proteins | sample Lox_Sample_24_FD_206723 | JGI IMG/M metagenome (GOLD analysis project Ga0335075, IMG submission 206723) | Soil microbial communities from Loxahatchee National Wildlife Refuge, Florida, United States - Lox_Sample_2.4 | ecosystem: Environmental > Terrestrial > Soil > Wetlands | place: USA... | reverse complement strand
CGGCCAGGATGTTGAGCCCGTCGGGCCTGGTGTAACCGAGCGCGGTGACGTTAGCGGGCAGCGTGAAGCCAGTGACCTTGCCCGTCCGCAGCTGCAGCTGATAGACGTGCTCGCGACCGCCGCTGCCGCCGACGAAACCGGGCGCTGTGGCGAACAAGGCCCGCCTGGCATCGCCTGACCAGCCAAGCAGATACCACTTTGCCCGCGCGCTGCTGGCCGACCAGGTAATCAGCTTGTACCGGCCGCCCTGCGGGTCGACCAGGTAAAGCGTCGACGATCCCGCCTTGAACTTGACGCCCTCGCCTTCCTGGGTCGCTGAGTACTCCGCCAGCGCCCAGCCGGGTCCAACCTTGCTCCATGGCACCGCCGCGCGGCCCGCGACCTGGCCCCCGCTCAGGACGCGGGCCGCCGGCGCTGCGGGAGCTGCCAGCGCCGGAACCGCAAGACCGACTGCCGCCGCTGCTGCCGTTACTGTCGCGACGGCTCCTATAGCGCGCCGTCCGCGAACGTTTGACGCAAGCTTCATCGTCGTTAGGCCTTCCCTTAGCCTTTGCGGCGCGATTTGCCGCGGGCACGATCGTGCCGCAGGGCCTCCCCAGATGGGAAGGGGAGCCCTCCCCATCCGGGGAGGGCTCCCCAATCGCCCCGCGCGGGTCAGCCCGGCACTTTGTCGAGGAAGCCGAGGACCGTCGTGATCTTGTCGTACTCGTCGGTGACGGCTACGTCGAAGCCAATGACGAGCGGCTCGGCGCCCTCAGGACCAAGCCCCCAGGTGAATCGCGCCTGCCTGTGGTGCGCGTCAACTGGCCCGGCAAGGCTGAACACCAGGCCCGGGAACTGCTCCTGAACCGCGCTGATGGTCGCGTCGATGGCGGCCCGGCCGCGTGCCTGGCCCATCGGGTCGGTGTACTGCGCGTCGGCAGCCCAGACCTCGTCGATCAGCGTGCGCCGCGCGGCGGGATCCGTCTGGTTCCAGCAAGCGAGGTAACGCGCGATGACGTCCTTCATGATTTCCTCCGGCATCCGGTTTGGCGTGCGTGACGTGGACCATGCTGCGAACTGCCGTGCGCCATGTCGATTACGCCGGAGGTAAAGGCGGGCGCTTACCTGGCAGGTAATCGCCTTGCCTGAGGCAGGCGGCTAGCGTCGTGGAGATGAGCATGACCATGCAGGCGTCGGGCCGTCGCCCGGTGGGGGAACTGCTGCGCGAGTGGCGGGAACGGCGCCGCCTCAGCCAGCTGGATCTGGCGATCCAGACCGACATCTCGGCGCGGCACCTCAGTTTCGTGGAAACCGGGCGTTCCCGCCCTACCCCGGCAATGATCCTGCGGCTGACCGAGCAACTACAGGTGCCGCTTCGTGAGCGGAACGCCATGTTGCTGGCCGGCGGTTACGCGCCGGCGTACCCGCAGCACGGGCTGCAGGCGCCGGAGCTGGACAGTGTGCGCGCCGCGCTGCGCCAGGTCCTCGCCGGGCACGAGCCCTATCCCGCAGTCGTCATTGACCGGTGGTGGGACATGCAGGACAGCAATTCCGGCACCGCCGTCCTGGTCGAGGGATGCGCCTCGGCGCTGCTGGAGCCGCCGGTCAACGTGCTGCGGCTGAGCCTGCATCCCGACGGCCTGGCGCCGCGCATCGTCAACCTCGCCCAGTGGCGGGCGCACCTGCTGACCCAGCTGCGACACCGGGCCGCGGCGCTCGGTGACCAGCGGCTCAGCGAGTTGCACGACGAGTTGCTTGCATATCCCGGCGGTTTCGATGAACCGCTCCAGGGCGACGGCGTCGTGCTGCCGCTGCGGTACCGGCAGGACGGACGGGAGCTCGCGCTATTCAGCATCAGCGCCGCGGTCGCGACGGCCACTGACGTGACGGTCGAGGAACTGGCTATCGAATCGTTCTATCCGGCAGACGCCGCGACTGCAGCCGCGCTTCGGCAGGCCGCCGCCGCGCGTCAGCCTGCAGGTACTGAGTGGTGCTGATGACCGGGCCCGGGCCTGTGCCCGTGATGGTGGCTGTTGGCAGGGCGGAGGTTAGCCGGACTTCACTGTCAGCGGGTGCGCCTACAGTTGCTGGCACACGTACTCCGGCTCCGGAAGGGGACCGATGACCACGCTTCAGAACCGGCCAAACACCGCCCTCCTCGTGATCGACGTCCAGAACGGCGTCGTCGAGGGGACGCACGAGCGCGACACAGTCGTCGCCAACGTCGGCACCCTGGTTGACAAAGCGCGGCGGGAACGAATCCCCGTTGTCTGGGTGCAGCACTCCGACGAGGGGGGCCTTCAGAAAGGCAGCGACGCCTGGCGAATTGTGCCTGAGCTGGATCGCGATGAGGCGGAGCCACTTATCGAGAAGACCTATGCGGACTCCTTCGAGGACACGACGCTCGAGACTGTCCTGTCCGGCCTCCGAGTCGGACGGCTTTTCGTTGCCGGGGCACAGACCGATGAGTGCATCCGCTCGACGCTTCACGGCGCGATCGCCAGGGGATACGACGCGACGCTTGTCAGCGACGCTCACACGACGGAAGACCAGTCAGCCTGGGGCGCGCCGCTGCCGGACCTCGTCATCGCGCACACGAACCTGTACTGGACCTACCACAGAGCGCCGGGGCGGACTGCCGGGACGGTCGTAACCAAGGAGGTCGACTTCGGGGCCGCGCCCTCATAGCAAGCGCCGCGCAGTGAGAGCCGGACGTGGCCGGCGGTGATATGCCGCGGACCATTCACCTGGCGACGCGAGCAGACTGGACCAGACCGTGACTTGCCACGCTCACGTCCGCGTCGCCGAGTCCGGCTCCGACTAGCTCATGCCACCTGCGGTCGATCGCTGCGGCGATTGGCAGTGCTCGTTCCCCGCCCTCAGCAACCGCCAGGTCGATGTCCTTCGTCGCCCAGCGCAGCGAGAAGTCCGGCGATTCATCGCCGGCGTCGATCTTGGCGAGTTTCATCAAGGCAGCGGGCGCTTCCAGCGGACTGCCGTGCAGTGCCTCGCGGACCGCGTCGTGACTCACATTGAGTACGTCGGCGAGTGCTGCCGATTCCGCGATGCCCTCCATCAGGAAGGCAAGCCAGCTGTTCAGGACCAGCTTCAGCCGGCTGCCCGCACCGGCTTCGCCCAGCCAGAGCGTCCGGGTGCCGATGGCACCGAAGACGGGAGCCAGAGCTTGCCGCGCTGCCTCAGGACCTGATGCGAGAATCACCAGCCGGCCTGCCTCTGCGGGCTGGCGGGTGCCGGAAACCGGCGCGTCCACGAACCAGACATCGGGTCGCTGGTCTGCTACCTTGCCGGTCAGGTGCTGAGTAGCCTGCACGCCGATCGTGCCCATCTGCGCCCAGATCGCGCCGGTTGGCAGCCCATTGAGCATGCCCTGATCGATCGCCACCGATGTCACGGCGGCCAGATCCGGCAGCATGGTGATCGCTATGTCGGCGCGTGCGACCGCCTGGTCAACGCTCGCGTGCGCGATGGCGCCCGCGTCAGTCGACCGCGCCGCGGCCTCGGGCGAGCGGTCCCACACCTCGACGGCTAGCCCCGCGCTCAGCAGGTTGCGGGCCATCGCGCTACCCATGATCCCGGTACCGAGCACGGCCACCCGCGGCGGCGGAGCAGACTCGGGCCCGAGCCCGCCGACTGATGCGTCTTCTGATTGTCGGTGAGTCATAACGTCCCCCAAGAAAACCGCAGGAGGCGGCGACGCTGCCTGCGGGGCCGCTCGTGAGCTGACGATCATTTCCGCTCGCTGTGACCGCCGGGGGAGATGCTGATATCGGCCGTTGTCGCGGTCGTCGAAGCGCTGGTAGCCCTGGGGTGCCCCGCCGAGGGGCCAGCTACGCCATTACGGCATTGGCAAAATGTGCATTCGCCCTCAGGCTTGCGCGTTGCATGATTCGCGGTATCCCCCGAACAAGCAGTTCCGCCGTGCCGGACCCGCACAGCCCGCGCTAGTCGGTGATATCCGTAACTTCCGTGATGCCCGGCATCCTCGCGCCCGTCGACGCGCGCAGGTCGTACACCGGCTAAGACATGACCAGGGTATTCGGCTGCAACAGCCGGGGCATGTCCGATCCGTTCAAGACGGCACCAGGGGCAGTCACCGTAGCCTGCGGTTATGGACGAAATTTTCGCAGCGGGAGACACGTTCCTGCTCAATCAGGCGCGGCTGCTGGAGCGCCGCCTCTTCGCAACCTGCTTCCTTGACCAGCCCGCGACGCACGTGGTCGATGCCCTGCGCGGCTATCAGAACGACGACGGTGGCTTCGGCCACGCACTCGAACCCGACAAGCGCTGTCCGGCCAGCCTGCCGATCGACGTTGAGACTGCCTTTCAGGCGCTCGCCACAGCAAACACCGTCGATGCTGACATGGTGAACCGGGCATGCGACTTCCTCGCCCGGACGGCCGCGGACGCCGGAGCCGGTGGTGCCGTTCCGCTGGCGTTCCCGGTTATAGAAGCTTTTCCCAGGGCCGCGCACTGGACCGAGTGGACATTCGAGCCCGGCCTCAATCCCACGGCCGGCCTGGTGGGGCTGCTCTATCAGCTCGGCGTCGACCACCCGTGGCGGGAAGCCGGCGCGGCGTACTGCTGGGGCAAGCTGGAGTCGGGCGAACTGCCAGGCGACGCCCACGCGCTGTCCGAGACGATGATCTTTCTGGACCAAGTTCCAGACCGGGAACGGGCCGACAGGATCGCAGCCGCCCTCGCGGCGAATCTAGCCGGGATCGCCATGTTCCACCTCGACCCGGATGCGGAAGGGTACGGGCTCACGCCGCTCGCCATCGCGCCCCGAGCGCACTCGCGGTGGCGTTCGCTGTTCACTGGCGCGCAGATCGACGGCCACCTTGACCGGCTGATGAAGTCACAGCAGGACGACGGTGGCTGGTCAATCTCTTGGGAGCCGCCCAGCTCAGCGGCCGTCAGCGAGTGGCGCGGCGTGGTGACCCTGGCGGCGCTTCGCACTCTGACCTCGTACGGCCGCATCACCCCGAGCGTTTAGTTCATGTGTCTTTGTGGTCAGCCCGGCTACGGGGCCGGCCGCGAGCCGCCGGGGTGGTAGCGCTGAGTCATTTTCGCTGGCATCCGGACCATACTGCCCGCCACACTGCCACCGTGCGGGTTACCGAGGCGATCAGGGGCAGCGGCGACATCGACGTCGCGGCGCAGATCTGGGCAGAAGCCACTGCGGCCAGGGACGGCGATGAGGAGGTAGCCGATCTCAGCGTTTCCCGGCCGGTCATCGAGGCCGTGCTGGCTCGCTCGCCCGAGTCGTTCGTGCTGATCGCCCGCGCCGACGACAGGGCCGGCAGCGCGAGCGCCGGATTCGTTGCGGTGAGGCCGTCCGGTGAGGGGCGCGCCGAGATCAGCTATCTGGGCGTGCGGCGCGGCAGCTGGGGCCGCGGGGTCGGCGAGCTGCAGTTGCGCCACAGCGCGGCGCGGCTGGCTGCCGCCGGGTACCGGACCGTGGCGTTGTCCGCCTACGCCGATAACGCCCGCGCGGTAACGCTCTACGAGCGCCTCGGCTGGCGGCCGCTCGGCGAGCCCTCACCCCATCCGCGTACCGGCAAGCCGGAGCAGTGTTACGTGCTCGAGTTGTAGTTCGCGACACCCTGTCAGTTTGCCGGGTGCAAAGCTCGCATACCGGGCGCGAAAACCCAGGAAACTAGCATCAGGGTGTCACCGCGGCATAAGCCTTCGCCATCGCCAGGCCTGCGAGTAGCCTCCTGCCGATGACTGCGCTGCGCTTGCCAGGCCGGCTCGCCGAGTACGGAGGCAGCAACACTGACCCGGCTCGCCAGCGCTGGCTAGACCGGCTTCCTTCTGTCATCGCGCAAATCGCCCGGCAATGGGAGCTTGAGCTGGGCGACCCGTTCGAGCCTGGAGGTGCCTGTGCATGGGTGGCGCCGGCCAGAGCCGCGAGCGGGAACCGGCTGGTGCTGAAGGTGGGCTGGGTGCATCCCGAAGCTACCCACGAGGCGGCTGGCCTGCGCTTCTGGAACGGGAACGGGGCCGTCCGGCTACACGCAAGCGAGCTACTCGGTGATTGCCAGGCGATGCTGCTGGAAAGGTGCGAGCCAGGGACGATGCTCGCCGAACTCCCGGAGCCGGACCAGGACCAAGTCTTGTGCGCGCTGCTGCCGCGACTATGGCGTGAGCCGCCCGCCGGCCACGAGTTCCCGTCGCTCGCGGAGATGTGCGAGCGGTGGGCGCGAGAGTACGAGGCCAAGGCAGATCGGCCGCCGCTCGATCCGGGCATCGAGCGGGCCGGGATCGAACTATTCCGGACGCTGCCAGCGTCGGCCGAGCGGCAGGCTCTGCTCGCCACCGACCTGCACGGGCAGAACATCCTGGCGGCGCAGCGCGAACCCTGGCTGGCCATCGATCCCAAGCCGCACGTCGGCGATCCTGCATTCGATCCGCTCCAGCACATGCTCAACTGCGAGCGGGTGCTCGTTGACCCGGCCGGACTTGCGCGGCGGCACGCGGAACTACTCGGGCTCGACCCGGAGCGGGTGCGGCTCTGGCTGTTTGCCCGGTGCGTGCAGGCGTTGCCAGATTGGCCGGAGCTTGCCGGGGTGGCTGTCCGGCTCGCCCCGTGACCGCTCGCGCCGCCTCGGTTCCCGCCCGGCCGAGCCCGTGCGGTTAACCGCGCAGGCTGCTGTTCCCGGTGATCCTTGTGACGTCTGGGGTGCTATGGGCCCACTGGATCACCATCGATCATGGCGCCGGTTGGCTACCGTGGGCAGGTGGCTGCATCTGAACCCGGTCTGCCTGGCGCAAGATCGGTCACAGCCGCCGTGCAGGCAGCCCTGACCGGCTCGGGCACCGGTAACCTCGGCGCGACCGTGCAGCGGCTGATCGCCGCATACCGGGCGGGCGAGGTGCCGCCAGCACCGGTCATCAGGTCCCCGATCGACGCCGCCGCGTACGCGGCATACCGGATGCCAGCCACCGCAGCGGCAACCGCCGCTGCGCTGCGCGAGATGCGACTGTCGCTCCCTGCCTGGGCGCCGTCGAGCTTGATCGACTTCGGGGCGGGAACGGGCGCTTCCGCGTGGGCAGTAGCCAGCGACTTGCCCAGCATCGAGGCGATCACCCTGCTCGAGCAGTCACCGGACGCGATCAGGCTGGGCAGGGCTATATTCGCTCAGGCGCAGTCGGACGTACTGCGGTCCGCGACCTGGCAGCAGTGGCGGCTCGGCGAGAGTGATGACGGCAAGGCTGACTCGCCGTCGGCTGATCTGGCCACGGCGTGTTACGTGCTTGGCGAGCTAACACCGGCACAGCAGGCCGCGCTCACCACGCTGGCGGCGAGCGCCGCGCCGGCCGTCATGCTTGTCGAGCCGGGCACGCCTGCCGGCCACCGGCGGATCCTGGCTGCGCGCGCGCAGCTGCTGTCGTCCGGGTATCAGGTCGCCGCGCCGTGCCCCCATCAGCTTGACTGCCCGCTCGACGTCGAGGGGGACTGGTGCCATTTCGGGGCGCGGGTGCAGCGGTCGGCAATGCACCGGCAGGCCAAGGGGGCCGAGCTAGCGTACGAGGACGAGAAGTTCAGTTACGTCGCCGCGATCCGCGCGCAGGCAAGACCTCCACAGGCTGGATCGCCGGAGCTGCCGGACGGCCGGGTGGTACGGCGGCCGCAGCAGCGCAAGGGGCTGGTCATGCTCGACCTGTGCCGCGCCGACGGCACCAGCAGCCGCGAGCTGGTGAGCAAGAGCAAGGGCGAGTCCTACCGGCGGGCAAGGAAGACGGCATGGGGCGATCGGTGGGACGCGTGAAAACCAGTTACTCCCAGCACGAACTCGATGACTTGGTAGCCAGTGCCAGTCCGCGAACCGGCTGGGACTTCTCCCGGATGCGCGCGCTCCGTGCGCCAGTGGCGTGGGACTACGGCGAGGTCGTCACACGGTTCCTGAAGCCGTCCGACGAGGTGCTCGACGTCGGGACAGGCGACGGGAGGCAGTTCGCCAGGCTGGCCGCGAAGTTCCGGCGCGGGCTCGGCATCGACACAGACCCCGAGATGATCCGGCTCGCTGAGCAAGAGCACTCGGGTCCGAGGCTGGAATTCAGAGTGGGCAGCGCTCGGCTGGAGGGGGTAACAAAGTCGTTCCCCGTGGTTATTAACCGGCATGCCGTAATCGACTTAGGTGCGGTAGCCGCGCACCTCGAACCCGGTGGGTACTTCGTCACCCAGCAGGTCGGCGAGCGAAACATGGCCTGTGTCCGGCAGGCGCTCGGCCAGTCTGCCAGCTACCCGGCGATCAGCTCGCACGCGCTGGCGGGCGCCGGGTTGCGAGTCGTGGCGTTCTGCGAGTATGACGTCGAGTACGTGGTCCGCGATATCGAGTCGCTGGTGTTCTGGCTCAACGCGCTGGACCTGGCGCACGCCGACCTGGCCGGTTCAGCGGGGATCGCGAGCGCGGCGACCTTTAACGAGATCCTCGCCGGGAACGTGGACCGGCGCGGGTTCGTCACAAACGAGCACAGGTACCTCGCGATCGGTCAGGCTCCGGGTTAGCGGTCGCGGGGTCCGTGCGGCGGCGGCGGGGACTGGCCGACTGCCGGGTATCCCCGGTTGCGGCAAGACTGGCCGCGGTGGCCGACGAGCGAGATCGCCTGGCCGTTCGCGGCTCGCTGTCTGCGTGTGGCGCTACCCCGACTGCTGCGGCTACCGGGTCGCAGGACTGAGAATCTCTATCCCGGAATCAGGTGCCATCTGGGTGCCGAGTGCGGCCAGGTCCTCGTAGCTCCAGGTCAAGCTGCCGGTGCTGAGATCGGCCAGGACGCCGTCGATCCAGGCTAGTTCGGCGCCGATCACGGTCCGCTGATACTCGTCGTCCATCAGCGTCACCCTCGGCAGGGTGGGCCCGTAGTTCGTCAGGTCGGTCTCGATCGCGCTGAGCTGTCCGCGGAGCGCGCTGGCACGCTGCTCCAGTGCCGCCCTCGCCTCCTCCGGCGTGAGCATCATCAGAAACGACAACGCAGCCGGAAACTGCGGGAACTCGTTGCGAGGGCGGGCGGCCATGTCGGTGAGCCAGTCGTGGGCGGCCCGGCGGCCTGCGTCGGTCAGCTCGTACACGGTCCGTTCCGGGTACTGCTGGTCCCGCTCGGTCTGCCGGACCGCGATGAGCCCGGCCTGAAGTAGCCGCCTGATGGTCTTGTACAGGTTGGCGCGCTGACCGACGTTGATGACCTTGTCCTTGCCCCACTCCTTGAGCAGCCGCTGGATGGCGTAGGGATGCAACGGCGCCGCGTGCAGCAGGCTCAGCACCGCTAGCGCCAGCGGTGACGAGCGGACCTCGGTTTCCGGCTCCTCCACGCTGATCAGTCTATTAGTTTCCGCCGCACTAGTAACCGCGGAGTGACGTCTTACTGTCCTCTGCCAAGCGGTGCCAGGACTGATCGCGGTCGTCGTCTCCCTGCGCGAGCACACCGTAGTTGTTCCGTGGCCCATGACGCCGGCTATGGGTGTTTTGCGCCATGCAAACGACTACGGCGTCCGGCGCTCAAGGCTCGGCAGAGCTTAGTCAACACGGAGACTAGTCTCGCTTACTCAAGTTGCAAGATAACTAGTTGCCAGGTTACTATCGCTCGCGACATAACTCGTCTGTCGCGTTCATGCGAGAACAGGCTCGCCGTAGCGACATAGCAGAGGAGATGACGATGAGCATGGCGACGGAGTCCAGCGCCGCACCGCTGCTCGAGGCGCACGGCCTGACCGTGCGGTTCGGCAAGGTGACGGCGCTGATTGGCCTGGACCTCACCGCTCCGCCTGGTCAGGTCCTGGCCATTCTCGGGCCGAACGGTGCTGGCAAGACCACCTTCGTCCGCACGGTCGCGACGCTGGTGCGGCCGACCGCGGGCAGACTCCTGGTCTACGGACGTGACGTCGTCCGGGACCCGGCTGGCGTCCGGCGCGACATCGGGCTGGCAGGCCAGTTCGCGGCGGTCGAGCCGACGATGACCGGCCGGGAGAATCTTGAGATGACCGCGCGGCTGTTCGGCCATGGCCGCACCGCGGCAAAGCGCGCAGCCGCCGTCGTCATCGAGCAGCTCAGCCTCGGCGAAGTCGCCGACCGGCGCAGCAGCACTTACTCAGGCGGTCAGCGGCGCCGGCTGGACCTCGGCGCCAGTCTGGTCGGGGGCCCGCGGCTGCTGCTGCTCGACGAACCGACCACCGGCCTCGATCCGGTCAGCAGACGCGAAGTCTGGGATGCGGTCCGCGACCTGGCCGCCAGTGGCACCAGCATCTTGCTGACCACGCATTACCTCGACGAAGCCGACGAACTCGCGGACCAGGTAATCGTGATCGACCACGGCGCGGTCGTCGCGTCCGGCACGCTGAGCAGGCTCAAGGCGAGTATCGGGCAGGACGTCATCGAGGTTGCGGTCACAGAGCCAGCGATGCTCGGCGCGGTGGCGCAGATCCTCGAGCGAGTCACCTCGAATTCGGCCCGGCTCGAACCGGGCGGGCGGCATGCGAGCGTTCCGGCTCCGGGCGGGCCAGCGGAGCTGGCCTCAGTCATCGGTTCTCTGGAGGACGCCGCGATCGCGATCGACGAGATCGGGCTGCGCCGGCCGACGCTCGATGAGGTCTTCCTGACACTCACTGACGAAGCGAAAGTCAGCCCGGCTGCTGCGGGCGCATCGATAAACGGGAGCGAGCGATGACAGCGATCCAGGCAGTAGTTACCCCGGCGATAAGCCGGCCTGCGAGGACGCCGGGCATCGTGCCCGCGGCCAGCCAGGTAGCGCTCAGGGCGCTGCGCAAGTACGTCCGGACTCCTGGTCTCATCGTGATGGGCGTGGTCCAGTCTGCGCTGTTCCTGTTCAGCTTCCGCTACGTCTTCGGCGGGGCGATTCACGACGGCTCAGGGATCAGCTACGTGGAGTTCCTGGTGCCCGCGTACGTGGCGAGCATCGTCTTGTTCACCGGTGGCGGCATCGCCGTTGCCGTGGCCGAGGACAAGGCCCAGGGCTTCACCGACAGGCTGCTGTCCCTGCCGGTCCCGCGGTACTCGCTCGTGCTCGGGCGCACGCTGGCCGACTCAACCACGAATGTATGGTCCATCCTCACGACGGCGGCGTTCGGCTTCCTCTTCGGGTTCCGGCTGCCAGGCTCCTGGCTAGACGGTCTGGCTGCCCTCGGCCTGTGCGTGCTGTACGCCGTCGTGTTCACCGTGGTGTTCATCGTCATGGGCCTGTTCGCGCCGAGCCCTCAGGCGGCGCAGGGGATGTCCCTGATTGTGTTCGTCTTCGCCTTCCTGTCCAGCGGCTACGTGCCGGCGACTTCGATGCCTGGCTGGCTGCAGCCGTTCTCGAAGTACCAGCCAGTTACCCCGATGGTTGATGCAGTGCGGTCGCTGCTGACCGGATCAAGCAGCGACGTAGGCCTGGCGCTCGCCTGGTCAGCTCTGCTGATCGTGGTCTTCACGCCGGTCGCAGTGCTCCGCTACCGGCGGGCCTGACGCGCGAAGCTGCCGTCGGGTGCGCTGCCAGGCCAGGACCGCCCGCCTCGTTACGATCGATACGAGCGGGCAGTTCTGGCCGGGTGGTGCAGCTGAGAAGGAAGGGACTAGCGATGTCCAGGGTGGCGATTGTCGGATTCGGGCGGATCGGCAGGTCCGTGGTGAAGGCCGGGCTGAGCACCAAGCTGTTCACTCCGTCCGTCATCGTCGACATTGCTTCAGCGGAGGCGATGGCTCCGCTGTTCGAGTACGACACCAACTACGGCCGGTGGCGCGATCCGGTGCGTGCCGAGGCGGACGGCCTGGTGATCGGTGACGCGGCGATCTCCTGGATCGACGCCCGTAACGGCGCACCCGACTGGGCAGCGCTAGACGTCGACGTTGTCCTCGACTGCACTGGCCGGGCAACGACCCGGCCTGGTGCGCAGGCCCACCTTGATGCGGGGGCGACCCGGGTACTGGTCAGCGCTCCGAGCAAGACGCTGGAAGACTGCGACGCGGTTCTGCTCCCCGGGATCAACCTCGACACCTACGATCCGGCCAGGCACCACATCGTCAGCATGGCGAGCTGCACGACGAACGCGCTCGCGCCGGTCATCAAGGTTCTCCGGGAGAGCGTAGGCATCCGCGACGGCTTCTTCACGACAGTGCACGCTTACACCAACACCCAGTCGCTCACCGACCAGCCGATGGCGGAACGGCGCGACTCCTGGGCGGCCGCCGAGAACATAATTCCGAGCTCGTCCGGGGCAGCCAAGGCGCTCAAGTTCATCTGGCCCGAGCTGCGCGTGACCGGCAAGGCTTACCGGGTGCCGGTGCGCACGGGCAGCATCGTCGAGCTGGCCGTCAGGGTCAGCACCCCGACGACGCCAGCGGAGCTGAACGAGGCGTTCACCGGCGCCGCGGCCACCGGGTCGCTGGCGGGCGTTCTGGGCGTCCTGCATGAGGGCTGGGCGTCGGCACGGATCATTGGCGAGACCAAGTCGTCCGTCGTTGATCTGCCGCTGACCTCGGTAAGCGACGATGACCTGGTGTCGGTCGCGGCCTGGTACGACAACGAGGCCGGCTATGCGATGCGGCTGGCTGAGACGGTGGCCGTGCTCGCAGCGGAGTAATGCCGCGAGCCGCGGCACTCGGCTGACCCGATGCGGCACACCTCGCTTGCGGCCAGTTACGCCACGGTCCTGAGCCGGCGCGGCGGAAACCAGGCCTGCCGGGATCAGGCCGAAACGCTCACGGCGCCGACGCCGGCCCCCGACCAGCACCGGACAATGTCGCGCATGGACAGCAGGCCGGCTACCTCGTTGTCCTCTAGCACGATCAAGTGGCGGAAATTGCCTTTGGTCATAGCCGACGCGGCCTGCTCCAGAGTCCACTCTGGCGACGCAAACACGACGTCGGACGTACGGTGATCACCCACGACTTCGGCATCCGGGTCCTGGCCCGCGGCCACCGAGTCGAGGACGTCACGCTCGGTCAGTATTCCGATAACGGGCTGCGAGTGGTCGATCACCACGGCCGCGCCGACGCGCTGAGTCGACATCCGCTGGGCCGCCTCACGCAGCGTGTGTGCGGGCCCGATGCTGACGACAACCCTCGTCATCCCGTCCCTTACATTCATGCTGCATTTCTCCCCTCGCGTCCCATAGCGCCTGAACCGTACCGGAAGGAGATGGCGGCCAGATCTGGCCAAACGGCGACACTGCCGCAGCAAACCACCCGGCTTGCTTGTGCGCTTGTGATTGCCGGTGCTGTCCAGCATCCGCCGGAATCACGCTGAGGGCAAGTCCTCGTCTACGGCAGCGAGCAGATTGAGGACTTCGCCATGCAGCGCGCCGTTTGTGCACACTGCGCTGCCGCCGTCAGGCCGGGTGATCCCGGCCAGGTCGGTAAACGCCCCGCCCGCTTCCTGGACGATCACCTCGAGGGCGGCCAAGTCCCAGAGGCTGACGCCGGTCTCCGCGGAGATGTCCACTGCGCCCTCGGCAACAAGCATGTGCGACCAGAAGTCGCCGTATGCCCTGGTGCGCCACACTTTGCGGCTCAGGCCGAGGAACTCGTTCAGCCGCCCGTCTTGCTCCCAGGTTTCCAGGTCCGAGTAGGACAGCGACGCGTCCGACAAGTTCGAAACCTGCGAGACCCGGCACGGCGAGGCCTTCGTCATGCTCTTGCCCGTCCAGGCGCCGCCGTCCCGTGCGGCCCACCACCGGCGGCCGAGAGCGGGCGCGCTGACTACCCCGACGATGACTTCGCCAGCATCCATGAGGCCGATAAGCGTTGCCCATACCGGCACGCCGCGGACGTAGTTCTTGGTGCCGTCGATCGGATCGATCACCCAGCAGCGCTGGCTAGATCCGGTCCGGCCGAGTTCCTCGCCGAGCATGGCGTCCCGCGGCCTGGCACGGCCGACGACATTCCGCAGCGACTCTTCGACAGCCAGGTCGGCGTCAGTGACCGGGGTTAGGTCCGGCTTCGCCTCGACCCGCAGATCCAGCGACCGGAAGCGGCGCATGGTGATGTCGTCCGCCGCGTCCGCCAGGACGTGCGCGAAGCCAAGGTCGCCGTCGAAACCAGCCATCCCGGGCAACGGTAGCGGCAACAGCAGCGCGCTGACCACGCCGGGCCGTAGATCGGGGGAATCCGTAGGGCGGGTTTCTCCGTACGTCGCCGGCGCCACTGGAATTCAAGGGCATTTTGCCGGGAACGTGGTAGTTGACCGCACTGGCATCGATGGTTCGCAGATTTCAGCGGCGATCAGGGGCGTGACTTGCCGATCGTGGCCCAAAGAGGGGCCTCGTTCGGTAACTGACGCCCTTCAAGCTCGCTGGCTGCGTCCCGGCGCGGCATCGGGAGTGCTCGAGCCCGGCCTGCTTTGCGTGCATTTGTCGCAGCGGGCTTGGCTGGCCGGCCGACGCTCGGGTTTGCTGGCCGGTCGCGGGGGCGGCGCTCGGGCTTTGCTGGCCGGCCGACGCTCGGGCTTTGCTGGCCGGCCGACGCTCGGGCTTTGCTGGCCGGCCGACGCTCGGGCTTGGCTGGCCGGCCGCATCGGCTGACGCCGGGGCTCGGCTGGTATATCGCGCCCGCGGTGCTAGGGCTCAGAAGGCTCCGCTGGGTCGAGCCCCTCGCGGCTGCGCAGCAAGCGCCGCAGTGAATCCAGCCGCGCGGCCGCGGCCGGGCCGCCGTGCTCCGCTACCCACTCATCGAGGCAGCAGCCCGCATCGAGGTGGCTGCACCCCGGCGGGCACCCTTCGATAGCGTCGGCGAACTCCTCGAATGCAGAGACCACCTTGTCGGCCGCGATGTGGCCGAGGCCGAAACTCCGCAAGCCAGGCGTGTCTACGATCCAGCCGCCGTCGGCCAGCTGCAGTGCCACTGCCGACGAGGACGTGTGGCGCCCGCGCCCGGTGACCGGGCTCACCGACCCGACGGCACGGTCGGCGTCCGGCAGCAGCGCGTTGACCAGGGTCGACTTACCGACGCCCGAATGGCCGACGAGGACACTGATCCGGTCGGCCAGCAGCGTGCGCAGTTCGTCAAGCTGGCCCCCGAACGGCCTGCTGAGCGTAATCCAGCGAATGCCGAGCGGCTCGTAGATGGCGATGAGCGCATCGGGAGCGGCGAGGTCGGCTTTGGTCAGGCAGAGCAACGGCTCGATGCCCGCATCGAAAGCCGCAACGAGAAACCGGTCGATGAGCCGTGGCCGCGGCTCCGGGTCGGCGAGCGCGGTCACGATCACGAGCTGATCCGCGTTGGCGACAATCACCCGCTCGGTCGGGTCGTCATCCTCGGCGGACCTGCGTAGCACTGAGGTTCTGGGCCGGACCCGGACTACCCTCGCCAGGGTGTCGGGACGGCCGGAAACATCACCGGCCAGGCTGACCCGGTCACCCACCACGATGCTGCCCCGGCCCAGTTCCCTGGCTTTCATCGCGGTCACTGTCCGGCCGTCAACCCAGCTGCGGTAACGGCCACGGTCAACTCCGATGACAAAGCCGTCCACCGCGTCCTGGTGGGCTGGCCGCCTCCGGGTACGCGGCCGCGAGCCCTTGCCCGGCCGGACCCGCACATCGTCTTCGTCCAGCCTGGAGTGGCTCGCCGCCGGGCTCAGTTTGCCTGCTCCAGCATCTGGTGCCACAACGTGAGGAAGCCAGGAAAGGTCTTGGCGACGGTCGAAGCGTTGCGCACGCGCAGGCCGGGCACCGCAAGTCCGAGCACGGCGGCGGCCATCACCATCCGGTGGTCGTCGTGGCTGTCGAACGGGTCCGGCCCGGCGCGCAACGGCCGCGGCACGACACGCAGTCCGTCCGGCAGCTCAGCAACCTGCCCGCCGAGCGCGCCGAACTCGGCCGCGAGTACCGCCAGCCGGTCGCTCTCATGCAGCCTCATGTGCCCGATCCCGGTGAACTCCGACGGGCCATCGGCAAGCGCGGCCAGCGCCGTCAGTACGGGCGCCAGCTCGCTGATGTCGCGCAGGTCGGCCGAGATGCCGTGAATCCGGCCGGTGCCGGTGACCCGCATGCCGTCGGCGGTGGCCTCGCACGTCGCGCCCATCTGCCGCAGAACGTCGAGGATGTGGCTAGCCGCTTGCAGGCTGACGGCTGGCCAGCCGGGAATCGTTATCGTCCCTCCTGTCACTAGAGCGCTGGCCAGGAACGGAGCCGCGTTGGACAGATCGGGCTCGACCACGATCGTGCCAGGAGCCAGCCGTCCCGGCCGAACCCGCCAGGAGTCCGGCACCGGCTGCCCGGCCCCGCGAGCCCGGTCCCCGTGAGCACCGCCCCGGCCGGTCGTGTCCCCGGCTGAACTCCACGACTCCACGTCGGCACCCGCTGCGCTGAGCATGGCCGCAGTCATCGCAATATGCGGTGCCGACGGTATCCGCGGGCCGTCATGAGTGATCTGGATGCCCTGCTCGAACCGTGGCGCCGCGAGCATCAGACCGGATACCAGCTGGGACGACGAGGAAGCATCAAGAGTGACGTGGCCGCCGCGGACCTGGCCGCGGCCGCGCACCACGAACGGCACAGCGCCGCGGCCGCCGTCATCGACTTCTACACCGGCCTGCCGCAGCCCGGCCAGCAGTTCGCCGACTGGTCGTTGCGCGGCCCTCGGGTCACCACTGAACCGAACGTCACCAGTCGCCAGCGCCGCGGCCGGTGGTACGAACCGCAGCACCGTGCCGGCGTTGCCGACATCGACAGCGATCGTGCCTGACGCCCAGCCCGGCGTGACTGTCCAGGTGGGTTGCCCTCCGTTGGCGTGCCCTTCGCGGGCGTCCACTGTGCCAGCTTGCGCTGTGCCAGCTTGCACTGGGCCGCCTTGCACTGGGCCGGCTTGCACTGGGCCGGCTTGCGCTGGGCCGGCTTGCGCTGGGCCGGCCGGCTGGATCGGCCGGGTAATGCCGGATTCGCTGGCTGGAAGCAGGCCGTTCCCGGTCTGGTTATTGCCGGCACTGTCAACCGATGCACCGAGCGCGGTTACCGCTCCGGCCATCAGGTCGGTATCCCTCGCGCGCAACGGCCCGGTGATCGTAGTCGGGCCATCCGCCAGGGCAGCCAGGATCAGGGCACGGTTGGTAATCGACTTAGAGCCGGGCAGCCCGATGCTGGCCCGCACCGCCGTCACGGCGGCTGGCGCTGGCCAGTCGACGTCGGGTTGGCCGGTAACCTGCATGTCTCAAGAGATTACTGGCTCGGTAACCGTCTAGACGTGCCTGGCCGCGCGGAGCGACAATCAGACACCGCGAATCTACGGGGCCGGGAAGCACTCGGGATATCTCCGCAAGGTTTGGCATAGCCGGATCTGGGATATGAACTGCCGGATTCGGCGGTTGTCCGGGTCGGTTGGCTGGGCAGTCAGGTGAGGGTATGTGCGGTCGGTATGCGTCGGCGCGAAAGCGCATTGAGCTCCTCGAGGAGTTCAGCGTGCAGCGCGACCAGGTCGCCGAGCTGCTGAAGCCGGACTACAACGTGGCGCCGACCAAGGCTGTCTATACAGTCGTCGACCGGGCTGCCCGGCCGGCCGGCGAAGAAGCGGTCAGCGCGGACGGTGACGCTAGCCGGGATGCCAGCACGGGAGTGCCGGAGCGCGAGCTGCGAGTGATGCGCTGGGGCCTGGTGCCGTTCTGGGCGAAGGACGTCAAGATCGGCAGCCGGATGATCAACGCGCGGGCCGAGACCGTAGCGGAGAAGCCGGCGTTCCGGCGCGCGTTCGCCAATCGCCGCTGCCTGATGCCTGCCGACGGCTATTACGAGTGGCAGCAACTGCCCGGTGCGGCGAAGCAGCCGGTATATATCAGCCGCAAAGACGGCCGCTCGCTTGCGTTCGCGGGCCTTTACGAGCTGTGGCGAGACCCGGCGGTGAGGCCAGATGATCAGGACGCCTGGCTCTGGACGAACACGATCATCACCACGAGCGCGCCGGACGAGATCGGCATGATCCACGACCGGATGCCGATGATCATCGATCAGGGCAGCTGGGCTGACTGGCTCGACCCGGCAAACAACGACGTTGCCGACCTGAAAACGCTGCTTACCCCTGCCATGGTCGGTGACCTCACCACGTGGCCGGTCTCGACTGCGGTGAACGCTGTCCGCAACAACGGCCCGGAGCTGATCGAACCGGTGCCGGCAGGCCTGGCCGGGCCGTTAACTGCCGTGGCGCCGCGTGCCGGAAGGTCGGCCGCCGCGACGCAAGGGGCTCGTGATCTGGGCGACGACGGCACTGGAGCGCTGTTCTAGGCCAGCTGGATGGCCAGGCAGCGCGATTGAATTCCCCGGTGGTGCTGTCGGCCAGGTGCAGAAGGAGGCGGGGATCGCATGGATGTCATCGCAGCGCGTCGGCGGCTTGAAGAGATCTGCAGCGAGCTGGACCGGTCGATCACGGTGCTCAAAGGGAAGAGCGAGCAGGAGACGTGGTCCGGCGACTACCCGCAGGACCCGGCCGACGCAGGCGCCAACTTGTCCGAGGCCGACCGGTCCGAGGCGGTGCTCGCGGTTGCCAGAAGACAGCGTTCCGCCGTGCTGGACGCACTGCACAGGATCGACCTTGGCACTTACGGGACTTGCGTGGACTGCGGCGGACCCGTTCCGGAAGGCAGGCTGGAGGCCAAGCCGGAGGCGGCCAGGTGCGTGGCCTGCCAGGGGAAGCTGGACAGGATGCGCCGTTAAGGCCTGACGGCGCACGGCAGATAGTGCCGGCCACAGGCGGAATGAAGGCGACAGGCTGCGCGTTCCATGAACCATGTCTGTTGCGACCTATCCGACGCGGCCAGAGCGGTCAAGGGTGGTCGCGCGCGATCTGGCAGGCGTCGGCGTTGTATCCTCCCGGCGGGGCGATTTGCAGGCTAGTCGGCTGCAGCCCTCGATACCGGAAGGGGTGGGTTCGGTCCCCGAGACACTCGAGCAGCGCAGTGATCGGTTCGAGCACGACGTGCTGCC
>Ga0335075_10005918_pt1 | contig 18905 bp, 14 predicted proteins | sample Lox_Sample_24_FD_206723 | JGI IMG/M metagenome (GOLD analysis project Ga0335075, IMG submission 206723) | Soil microbial communities from Loxahatchee National Wildlife Refuge, Florida, United States - Lox_Sample_2.4 | ecosystem: Environmental > Terrestrial > Soil > Wetlands | place: USA... | reverse complement strand
CCGGGCAGCTCTTTTGTCGGGCGCCTACAGTCTCGTAGTGGCCGCCGAGTGGGGAGTCTACCGCCTGATGCATCTGCATTCATAACGGGCAGAGGCGCGAGCCGTGCCTTGCACCATCCTTCTCGCTTCGCATCGCCTGGCGGCGAGGATTTGTGGTTGCAGGGGAGCGGTGAGCCAAAAAGAGGCCTACTCATCACGCCGCCGCGCTCTCCTCCACCTCGCTCGGCCGCACCGCGCCGCTTACCATCTTCCCCACCCACACGACAGGCGCCGCAAAATACATTCCCACCAGCTTCGGAATCCGCTTCAGATCGGTTTGCAATGAGTGCGCTTCGTCGCCCACCAGCAGCGCTCCGTTGCGGATCATGTGCCAATGCAGCGTCGCCGACAGAACGGTAAAGATCAGCGCCGCCGGGCCCAGTTGCCGCGTCTGCCGCCCGTCCAGCCACAGGTGCAGCCCGGCGTCGCAGCCCAGCGATGTCAGCGGTAGCACGACCACGCAACTCAGCCACGCCAGCGCTTCGGGCGCCAGCCTCAGTGACTGCTGCTGCAGCGCCGAGAAGAATCCGCAGGTGAGCAGAACAAAGGCCGCTTCCACCAGGCCAAAGTGCCGGCGCGCGTGCATCTCCATGTGCCGCAGCGCCGCCATGCAGGCGAGGCCGCGCAGTACCGCGGTCAGCATGGCCACTTTCCAGTTCCAGTGCGTGAACGGAAAGAGCCACGCCGCCAGTCTGCCCTGCGCTGCGCCTGTTCTCATCCGGCTACCGTCCCCCATCCGCCGACAGATTGGCAGAAGCGCGGCGAAAGCCAGTCAACGGAGCGTTACATTCACTACAAATTCATCCACGAGGTAGCCCGTTCGTAACCGTCGCAGGCGCAAATTGTCTGCGGAATGTCCGGAGATCAAAAAAGTTTCAAAAGTTTCGAAACTTTCCCAAATCCGCTGTGTTCACCCTCACGAACGGCGAGACACGCTCGACGCCGTCGACAATCCATCAAAGCAGCCCGGGAGAGCCTGCTGTCCTCCCGATGCATCGCTGCCGGTCTTTTCCGAGGATCACAGTCAGGATGTCAGGGCCAGCGCGAGCGTTGTGCGCGGACGCTCGAGGTGTGCCCGGCAACCGAAACTGCGGTTCTCCGGCAACTGCATCAGGCTCCGCACGTTCCTCTGCGGGTTGCGGAAAGCTGATTTCGTATGTCCCACGCTCGCTTGTCATCGCGCATGCAGGCCCTGCGCCTGAGCGCAGTGCCGCTCGCCCTTTCCGCGTTGCTGCTGGCCGGTTGCGGCAACACCATGGGCAATCCCGGTTCGCAGTCCAACCCGAATACCGGGTCCGCATTCGTCATCGGGACAGACGCTCCTCTGGCCAGTGTCGTCTCCTTCACCGCTACCATCTCTTCCATGCAGGCGATCGACGCCAACGGCAACTCCGTCTCGCTCATCAGCGGAACTCCTTCCGTCGACTTTGCCCGCTATAACGGCCTGCAGACGCTGCTCGACGTGAACTCCGTCCCCGCCGACACCTACACGCAGATCGCCGTCACCTTCGGCAGCGCCACCATCGGCTATCTGCAGACCTCCGCCGGATCGGCGCCGACCATCCAGACCATGGACGCCGCCTTCACTATGCCCACCGTCACCGTCACTCTGCCCAATCCTCTCATCGTCAGCCAGACCGGTCCCGTCGGCGTCCGCATGGATTTCCGCCTCGACAAGTCCATCCAGGTTTCCGGCGGTGAAATTACCGGACAGGTCAACCCCACCCTCGATATCACTGCGGTCGGTCCCACCGATCCCGGCGCCTACATCGATGAGTTCGATGCGGGCGTGGTCAGCGTGGACAGCTCCGGCCAGTCCTTCATCATCCAGGGGCCACACGGCCGCCAGTTCACGGTCAATGTAAACGGCCAGACGGAGTGGGATAACGGCGAAAGTATCACCGACCTCACCTCCACCAGCATCGTGCAGATTTCGGGCGTGCTCGACAGAGCGGACTCGACGATCGATGCCGATGAAGTCGCTATCCTCTCGCAAAACGGCTTCTACGCAGCCGGTCAGGTGACCTACGTGACGGCACCGTCCCCCGGCGCGGCGGCCACCGACTTCCAGCTCTATGTGCGCGGCACGCTTCCTGCCAGTGGCGATGGCGTTACGCTTGGCCAGATCGCTCAGGTCAATCTCACCGGCAGCGAGAAGTTCTTCATCTATTGGATGCACAACAGGTTCACCCAGTTCTTCTTCAATGACACCACCCTGCTGCCGGGCCAGCACGTTGCCGTCGGCGGAACTCTTTCCGGCGCGGCCAATGGCGATGCCCTTACCGTGAAGCGCGTAGTGCTGCGCAACTGGGGATTCAACGGAACCATCGTTCCGGGCTCCGTCGATACCGCCAACGGCAGCTTCCAGATGACCGTGAACGGCTTCGCCGGGCTCCTCATTCCGCAAACGGTCACTGTTTACACGGCTACCGGCACCTCGTGGCGGATGGGCTTCAGCAACATCGGCGATGTCGCGGGGTCCACGAATATCCGCGTGGTTGGACTGCTGCTCGAGGATCCAACCTCCGGGGATACGATCCTGCTCGCTCGCTACGTCGACAACCTGAACGGTTAGCGATTCCGCGCAACACAAAGGGCGGCGCGCTCCTTACCGGAGCCGCCGCCCTTTGTTTTTCCTCGGTGTTCGCCGCTTAGTGTCCGGCATAGGGCGACCGGATGTAGCGCTGCGCCAGATCTCCCTGCACCGTGTCCGCGCCGTTGTTCAGCACCGCGCGATATTCCTGTACGGCTCTTGAGTGCTCGTGCATCAGGTCGTACGTTTCGCCCGCCTTCAGCAGACACCTCCGCCGCAGTTCCTGGCTGGTACTGGCCTGGTCGGCGCCTGCCTCATACGCGCTCACCGCCCGCGCGTACAGCGTCTGTCCGCGTAGTGCTTCTCCCATCCCGAAGTATGCCAGCTCCACATGCGCCGAATCGAAATAGCCTGGCCTCTTCGCCAGCTCGATGACGCGCTGATAGCTATTCACCGCCACCATACCCTCGCCACCATCCTTCTCCAGGTTGGCTTCTTCCAGCTGGAAGAGATATCCGTGCGGATACTCGGCGGCCAATTGCCGGGCGACCGCCGCAGCTTCGCTATACTTCCCCTCGCGCCGCAGAAACAGCATCATCGCGGTCCGCGCTTCCACGCTGGTCACCACGCCGCGGTCCGCGGCATCCTGTAGCAGCTCCATGCCCTGCGCCTTCGATCCATGAATCCCCACGAAGCCGATCAGCAACTTGAACGCGAAGGGCAACGCACCTACCACGTACTCGTACACGCCCACCACCAGTTTCGCGTCCACGTAGTTCGGATCCAGCTGCAGCACCCGCTCGCAGTCGCTCCGCGCCCCCAGCGCCTGCCTCAGCCCCGTGCCAAAGGCCCGCTCCGCCATCCCCGAGTACGTTGCCTCCAGGCTCCTCGCGAAGCCCCGAGCGAACAGCGCATTCACATTATTCGGATTGGACTTCAGCTGCGCGCTGGCCTCGTTGATCGCCTCGTCGCCCAGTGCGCGAATCCGGTCGCGCGCCTTTGGATCCTCGGCCACGGTATGCTTGCCGCTCAGAAAGCCGTCGTTCGCGTAAAACGTCGTGTCCAGCAGGTCGAGCCGGTTCAGTTCCTGGAAGACTACCGCATCCAGAACGTAATCCGTCGCCATCGGATCGCCCGGATGCTCGTGCTGGATTTTCTCGAACCGCGCAATCGCGTCGTCATAATCCATGCTGTAGACGCGCTGGAAGGCTTCGCACACTTCCGGCTGCCGATTCAGCGAATCGGTATCCACCGGCATTGCGCCCAGTGCGCACGGCATCGCCACCAACAAGAAAACGAACGGCACAACTCGAACACAGGGCAGAAAGCGCGGCATCTCTTCAGGATTGTAGACGCAGCCCGCAAACGCCCGGTCGCCAGGCTTCTCTTATCCGCCGAACAGGGTATTCAGGTCGGGCAGCGGCACGGCCCTTTCTGCAAAGCTGAATGTTCCCCGTTCCCGGACCTCGCGCGCTGCATCCAGAAAGGCGGCCAGCGCCGTCCGGCTGAGCGCGCTGCCCACGCTGATTCGCCGTACACCCATCTCCGACAGCTCCGCCACACTGAACGATGCGCCCTGCAAGCCCATCAGGACGTTCACTGGCCGGTTCACCGAGCGCACCACGACCGAGATCTGCTCGCGCGTGCGCAGCCCCGGCGCGTACAGAACATCCGCTCCAGCCTCCTGATAAGCCTGCAAACGCTCAATGGTGTCGTCCAAATCAGCGCGCCCGTACAGGAAGTTCTCGCAGCGAGCCGTGAGCGTGAAGGGGAAGGGAAGCGCTCGCGCGGATTCCGCTGCGGCGCGGACCCGTTCCGCGGATCGCTCCTTCTCATAAATCGGCTGCTCCCGATTCCCCGTCGCATCCTCGATCGAGCCGCCGACCAGCCCCGCCGCCGCCGCAAGCCGGATCGTTTCCGCAACGATTTCCGGCTCGTCGCCGAACCCGTTCTCCAAATCGCCGCTCACGGGCAGATCGGTTGCCCCCGCAATCGCTCGCACGTGGGCCATCGTCCGGTCGCGTCCCATTCTGCCGTCGGGCAGGCCCAGAGAATTCGCGCTGCCGGCGCTGGTCGTGGCCAGCGCTTCAAACCCCAGATGGGCCAGCAGCCGAGCTGTCCCGATATCCCACGGATTGGGAATCACAAAGGCGCGATCCCGTTCATGGAGCGTGCGCAACGCTCGTCCCTTTTCTTCCTGTGTCTTCATGGCTGCCTGCTTTCCCGCGTGCTGTTCCGGAAACACGCACAGCGTCTCCTTCACAGTTTCCACGAAATTCCGCTCTTCGCGCAGGATCAGACGCATCTTCTGCGCCATCGTAAAATTCTCGCGCGCTTCGGCATCGCCGCGCAGCCGCGCGCGATAGGCTTCGTATGCTGCCAGGCTGTCGAAGCCGATCAGCCCCCAGGCGATATCGTTCGTGCCCTCATAAGGCAGGAAGTAGCCGATGAGCCGACCGCCGCAGCGCGGAATGATGCGTCCCCAGTTCTCCGCGTATTTCCGGAATCCGTCGCGCTGGAAAGGATCTATTTGATAGCGAATGATGCAGGTAATCGACATAGTTGTGCCCTTGCCCCTGAAGCAAACATCCCGTATCCTGGGCCAGCACACTTCGTCTGATATCAAACTATGCCTGTCGAAGAAAGCACGGATTCCGGGGTTGCGGCTCTCGCTGCCGCTATCGGTGAGCCGGCGCGCACGCGCATGCTCTACTGCCTCATGGAAGGTCAGGCGCGCACCAGTACCGAGCTGGCCGTCGTCTCCGGCGTTACGCCCTCCACTGCCAGCGTGCACCTTAACCGGCTCCGCGAACAGAAGCTCGTGCGCGTAGTCGTGCAGGGCCGTCATCGCTATTACTCGCTTGCTGGTTCCGCGGTCGCGCGGATGCTGGAGGGACTCAGCGTGCTGGCCGGTGCGCGCCGCAGCAGCTTCGTGCCCAGCACGCCTGTTCCCCTGCGCGCCGCACGCACCTGTTACGACCACATGGCCGGAGCTCTGGCCGTCTCGCTCCACGACCGTTTTGTTGCTTCGCGCTGGATTCGCCCTGCGCGCCGCGGCAATGGCTACGAGCTCACCCGGGAGGGGGAAGGCTCATTGGCTGCCCTGGGCCTTGACTTCGAAGCGCTCCGCGCTGCCCGGCGCCGCTTCGCCTATGCGTGTCTCGACTGGTCGGAACGCCGCCCGCACCTCGGCGGCGCGCTGGGCGCAGCTCTGCTTACCATTGCCCTGCGCCGGAAATGGGTAGCGCAGGAACTCGATAGCCGTGCTCTGCAGGTCACGCGTCTCGGGCGCCGCGAATTTCAGTCGCGCTTCGACATCGAGGCCTGACCGAATCTGTCCTTACGGATGCGTTGCGTCCTCAGAAATCGATATGGCCGCGGAGTGTGGAAACCGAGACCGGACCGCGTGCCTGGTTATAGCCCGGATTGTCGATATGCTGAAAATCGTAGGAGGCGAATAATCCACGCCACAGGTGCGCCGTATAGAAACTCTCTGCGATCTTCTCGTGCCCATAGGTGAGAGCCCCGTCGCCAAGCACAAAGCCAAGCCCGCCTAAACCAAGGTACTCCTGATGCGCGGCGACAATCCCGTTGCTGACGAAAGCCACTCCGGCACGATCATTGTTGCGACGCCACAATTGGCCCGTCGCAAAACCGCCGAGCTCCAGCGTCCGGTCGTCTTCCGTATAAGCGAACGACTCGTTACGCCCGTCGCTCCATCCCAGGCGGCCAAAAACGCCAAAATGCGGCGCAATCTCCTGTTCGAAATTGAGGCCAAAACCGTATTTATGGCGCCCCTGCACCCGCGTCGCGATCACTTCCGGCGTCCGCGTCCTGTGGTCGAGATAATCCCCGATCGCCTCTTCGTAATTGCCCATATTCGCCGTGTTCAGATAGCTCAGGAACCGCACCACGCCGGCGCGATGCGCGATCGCCGCTCCGCGCGCCTCGAACTCGAGGTTCTGTGCCCCGGCTCGCGCAAGGTCGGCGTCCAGAAATTGCCCATTCGCCGCCTTCGGCATCATCGCTTCGGCAAAGCGCACCGTCCACCAGTGGTCGTCGTATTCCAGCAGCGCGCCGTCGGTGTAGCCGCGCGTATTTGCGGCATAGTCCCACGCCCCGTTGTTGTCTACCGTCCAGTTCAGAAACTGCAGATGGCTGTCGGAGCCCCAGGAGTTCACATCGATGAAATCGGCCAGATCGAACTTGCCGACGCGTACTTCCAGGCGCCGCGCTGCGAGAGACGTAGCCAGATGCAGTTCGTCGCGGTCTTCCTCGACTGTGTCTTTACTCAGCGGAATGACCTGCCGCAGCATGAAGCGCGCAAGGTAAGGCCCCCTGGAAAGCGCTACGCCGTTGGCGAGCCTCACCGAGTCCAGGTTGGTGTAACCGGCCAGGCCGTTGGCATTGCCGATGCCGGCGCCCGTCGCGTCCTCCAGGTCGGCGAAAACCTCGGTTGTGCCTGTGAGCTGGTAGCCGGTGTACAGCGTCATCACATGGGTCGTCGCGCTCTGCGCCCACGCGGTCAGGCTGTTGGGTCCGGAATATTTCGCATAAAACGACGAATGACCCTGCAGAACCAGGTTCGCCTGACCGGAGATCCACCAGCGTGCCGTCACGCTGTGGGGGAACATGGTGAGCAGCGGCGCGGTGGGCGCAGCAGGGTGAGCCGCATCGCCGCCGGAGGCTTTGCTTGCCGCATCGGCACGCTGTTCCGCGCCGCCGGAAGACAGCACTGCAATCATCGGCTGGTTGCCGGGCAGCGGCGCGGTCCTGGCGGACGTCGCACGGCTCGCCTGCGGAGTCGGCGACTCGGGTAACATGGCAGTCTGCGCGACCGAAGCGGAAGAAGCCGCAGCCAACAGCAGGATGGGAGAGAGCAGTATGCGCAAAAGTGGTTCTCCGGGAGCGGCAAGGACCGGGAAAACTCCGTGCGGTCCTGACCGCTGCAGTCTATCCGTTTTCATTCAAGTTTGTTAACCATGGTTTATTAAAATACATTAAACACTATTTATAGTGCTGCGTATCCTGTCAGGCGCACAGGGGGAAACTCAACCGGATCCTCATCCGCCGCCGGTTCATCCTCTCTGAAAGCGCGCAATTCGAGATCGATCCACACGCATGCCAGCGGCTGACGGGGATTCCCGGTTTCGATCCAGACGCACGAGGGCGCGGGGCGAACTCCCTGGGCCGCAACTGGCTGGACAAAAAAGATCTTCATCATGGCATCCTCCTTCCGGGGTCGCACGCTTCGTAACGGCTGCGCGGACGGAAATCCACGCAGGAGCGCATTCGGGCCGGACAGAATGTTCAGGAGGGGTGGGCAGTGCCTGCTCACTCGCTCGGCGTTTTGGGCATGCACCGTGAGCGAACGGAGGCAATCAGCGCAGGCTAATTGCAGAACCGGGAATCACGGCACAGGAGAGCCCACCGGCATCGCGGAGGCTCGAATTCGGGTTCGGTTCGCATACGAAATGGGCGATTCCGGAGAATCCGCCGTCTGAGTGTTTATATCATATCCCGGTGGGATATATATTCAGAAAAGAGCGAAGGATTCTCAGGCGACGGAGGAGAAGATATGCCGGCCGAATCGAGAGAACAGCAAAAGCTGATTGCCCGTGCGCGCCGCATTCGCGGCCAGGTGGATGCCATCGAGCGCTCGCTCACAGAAAAGGAACACTGCGCCGATGTCCTGATGCTGCTGGCCAACATCCGTGGCGGTATCAACAGCCTCATGGCCGAAGTCCTCGAGGATCACATCCGACTCCACATGCTCACGCCGGAAAAGCGCGGCACCGATTCCACTGAGCTGGCCGAGGATCTCATCGACCTCGTGCGCGCCTATCTGAAGTAAATCCGCGGTGCCGGCCGCCGATCCGGAAAATTGCGGCCTCGGGAATCCCGGTGCGTGGAAGATCGGCCCCTGTGCTACAAGGGAACATGCTTCGCACGCTCTGTCTCTGCCTCTCCCTTTCTCTACCTGCGCTGACCTCGGTTGCCGCCGCGGCTCCCGCCGATCAATCTCTGGATCCGATCGCTGTGCGAACCAGCGGCATGGATCGCATGCCCGGCTTGCTCCCGCTGGACTGGGATGCGAAGACGGGTAAGCTCTACCTCGAAGTACCGATGACGGGCAACGCCGATCACACCCGCTCGCAGGACCTGATCTACACGAACTCCACGCCGTGGAGCGTCGGCTCCAGCGAGCTCGGCGGCTATGGTCTTGACCGCGGCCAGATCGCGCCTGGCGAGATCGTCCATTTTGAGCGCACCGGGCCGAAGCTGCTGCTGGTGGAACCGAACCTGCGCTTCCGCAGCTCCTCCAGCGACCCTGCGGAAGAAGCATCTGTTGAAGAATCGTTCCCGGAGTCGATCCTGGCCGGATTCACCGTTGAAGCCGAAAACGCCGACGGCACCGTCCTGGTCGACGCGACGCAGTTCTTCCTGAGCGATGTGCATCATGTGGCCGAGGCTCTCGCTGCAGGCAAGCAGGGCGCGTACCACGTCGATCCGGCGCGCTCGACTGTTGTCCTCGAGCACACGAAGGCGTTCCCGAAAAACACCGTGGTGGAAGCCGAGCTGACGTTTGTGCCGGCGCCGACCGATCTGGCGCAGCCGGGAAAGATCATTGCAGCGGTGACACCAAATCCCCGCGCCGTCACCATCCGCGAACGTCAGAATTTTGTTGAGCTGCCGCCGCCGGGGTTTACCCCCCGCCGCTTCTCGCCGCGCGCCGGCTACTTCGATATGTCATACCGCGATTACGACGCGCCGCTGGGCCAGCCGATCGAGCAGCAGTTCATCACCCGGCATCGGCTCGTTAAGAAGGATCCGAACTGCACGCACGCCTGCGAGGCGGTAACCCCTATCCAGTACTACGTCGATCGCGGCGCTCCGGAGCCGCTGCGTGAAGCGTTGCTGGAGGGCGCGCGCTGGTGGGATCAGGCCTTCCAGGCGGCGGGATGGGCGCCGGGCACCTTCCGCGTGGACCTCCTGCCCGAGGGCGCCGACCCGATGGATGTCCGCTACAACATCATCCAGTGGGTGCACCGTTACACGCGCGGATGGAGTTACGGCGAGTCCATCGTCGACCCACGCACCGGCGAGATCATCAAGGGCAACGTGACCCTCGGCAGTCTGCGCGCGCGCCAGGACTATCTCATCGCGGAGGCGCTGCTGGCCCCGTACGCGAACGGCAAGCCGCCCGCAGACGAAGCCCACAACGAGGCCCTGCAGATGGTCCTCGAGCGCATTCGCCAGCTGGGCGCGCACGAGACCGGACACACGCTGGGCCTCGCGCACAACTTTGCCGCCAGCGCCTTCCCGCATCCGGTGGACGAAACCGTCTCGGTGATGGATTATCCCGCGCCCTGGGTGACGGTGGGGTCAAACGGCGTGCCCGACTTGACCCACGCGTACCCCGTGGGCATTGGCATCTGGGACAAGGTCGCCATCGACTACGGCTATCGCGAGTTCGACAAGGATGGCAAGCCCGTTGAGGATCAGGCTGCGCTGAGCAAAATCCTCGACGACTCCGAGAAGACGGGGCTAATTTACATCACTGACGAGGACGCGCGACCGCTCGGCTCGGCGCATCCGCACGCGCATCTTTGGGACAATGGCACAGACCCCGCCGCGGAACTCGACCGCGTGCTCCAGGTGCGTGCGGCGGCCTTGCAGCGCTTTGGTCTGGATGCGATCCAGGAAGGCCAGCCTCTGGCACAACTGGAAGACACGCTGGTGCCGCTCTATCTCTTCCACCGCTATCAGACCGAGGCGGCGGCGAAGGAAATCGGCGGCCTCGATTACCGCTACAACGTGCGCGGACACCAGCAGATGCTGCCGGAGATCGTCGATCCCGCAGACCAGCAGCATGCGCTGGCAAGCGTGCTGAAGACGCTTTCACCTGAGATACTCGCCATGCCCCAGTCCCTGCTGAAGCTGCTCCCGCCGCGGCCGCCGGGATTGCCGCGCACCCAGGAAAGCTTTCCATCCCGTACCGGCGTCACTTTCGATCCGGTCGACGCGGCCGATTCCGCAGCAGACCTGACCCTCGCTCTTCTTTTCAATCCGCAGCGCGCCAACCGGCTGGTGGAGTATCACGCCATCAATGCGGACGAACCCTCCCTGCAATCCGTCATCGAAGCCACGCTCGCGGCCACCAGCGTTCCGCCCGGTTCCTCCGGCCTCACCCTTGAGGTCAAGCGCTCCATCGACGATCAGATTTTGGAAGCGCTCCTGTCGTTAGCCGCGAATCCCGAGGACTCCGCCGAAACCGCGGCCATCGTTCGTTATGAGCTGACCTCGCTGCGCAATCAATTGTCGTCGAACCCGGGAAGCGATTTCGAGGATCGTGCGCTCCACGCCATGGAAGCGGCGCGCATCGATGCGTTCTTCCGCGATCCGTCAAAGTTCGTGCCTGCGAAGCCCATCGTTGCCCCGCCCGGCATGCCCATCGGCGACTGAGAGCTGGTCTCGCAGCGGCTCAGTGCCGCAGTTGCCGCAAACGATGCATGAGCGACTCGCTCAGCGCAGCCTGCAGAGGTTCACTGAGCTTATGCCCCGCGGCGGTGAGATAGAACACGTCGATCGCCGCTTCGCCTTCCGTGTCGATCAGGGCTACCTCGATGTTGCAGCGGCACGCGGCAAAGCTCAGGGCGATGGCGCGCAGCAGACCCGGTGTATCCTGCGTGACTATCTGCAGCAGCGTGCTGTGCGACGAGGCCTGGTTGTCGAAATCCAGCCGCGTGTCCACCGCAACCCTGGGGCGAGGCGGCTTCTGGTGCCGCGAGCGCAGCAGTTCCTCCACGGACACTTTGTGCATCAGCACCTCGCGTACGTTTGCCAGGAAGCGATCGATCTCCGAATGGTTCAGCTCCAGGGTGCGATACGTGTCGGTAAACTGAAAGGTATCGACGATCAGCCCACCTGCGTTCGAGAACGCGTCGGCCTTGACGATATTCATCCCCCACGCTGAAAGCACGCCGGCCACGTCCGCAAACAGGCCCGGGCGATCCGCGGTGACCAGGGTAATTTCATCCAGTTGCCGGAGGGTTCGAAAGACCAGCTGCACCGGATCCTGCGCGAGGGCCTGGGCCAGCCGAAAGTGTGCAGCAATCTGCTCCGGTGAGCGGGTGGAGAGATAGCGCTGCGGCAATCCTTCCAGAAATCCGTGCAGCGCCTCGCCCGTTGCCGGCGCTCCATTCTCCGGGCCGGGCGCGATGGCGGGCAGCAGTGCCACGATGCGGCTCAGCAGAGCGGGATCGTCGGCGGCATGGTAGCGTACTTCATCGACGCTGCGGTCCAGAAAGTTCGACGCGCTCATATAGAGCTGCCACAGGCTCTCCGCCTTCCATGGCGTCAGCGCTTCCGGCGAAACCGCGCGGATGTCCGCATACGTCATCAGCGTCAGCATCTTCAGCTGTGGCTGCGTCGCCACCTTTTCTGCGAAGGCGCGCACCGTCTCCGTGTCGAAGATGTCGCGGCGCATCGCCGCCGACATCTCCAGATGATTGCGAATCACACGGCGTACTGTCTCCCGCTCCTCCGGATCCAGCTCCAGCCGCGCGAACAGGCTCTCGCACAATTCCACGCTGGAGACGGCGTGATTGCCGTTGCGCCGGCTCTTGCCCGTGTCGTGCATCAGCAGCGCCAGAAAGAAGAGATCCAGCCGGTCGATCTCCGGCAGCAATCCTGCCAGCCGCTTCTCCCACTCGTGCTGCGGCTGCCGCAGCCGATGCACGTTGTCGATGACGTGGAAGGTGTGCTCGTCCACGGTGTACCGATGCCACGTGTCGCGGATCACCAGCGACTCAATGCCGTGGAACTCCGGAATCAGCAGTTCCAGAATGCCCAGAGCATGCATGGCGCGCAGCGCGTGCGCCGCCCATGGCCCCAGCAGCACTTCGCGCAGGCAATTCCACAGGAACGGCCCCTCGGGCATCTGCACCGCCAGCACCGGCAGTGCGTCTGCGATGCGATCCTCAGCCGTGAAACTGAGCCGATAGCCGTGCTTGGCCATCAACCCGAAGATCTGCAGGATGCTGTCGGCATCGTTGACCACCGCGCCTTCGCCGAGATCGAGCCGCCCATCTTCCAGGAAAAAGTCCGTTCCCGGCACTGGCGCACGCTTGCGGCGAAATTGTTTGTAAAAGGAGCGGCGCGGCGGCGGGACCGCGTCCATCAGCAGCGTTGCACGGCGATAAACCGTGCGCGCCTGGCGGTACCAGGTGCGCATCCAGTACGCCGGATCGGAGGTCCCCCGCGTTTCCAGCCCGATCGATCGCGCCGCGGCTTCGTCCTGCGCGTGCCAGTCGAGCGTGTTGTCGTCGCGCCCCGACCGGTAATGGAGGAAACATCGCACCGCCGACAGAAAATCGTAAGCGGATTCCGGCTCATCGTGCGTGCCGTAGAACTCGTCGGCCGCGGCCGGCGGCCACGCCTTCTGTGCGTGGATGGCATTCAGCAACGTCAGCCACTGCGTCAGGTGATAGTCGCGCAGGCCGCCCGGGCATTCCTTCACATTCGGTTCGACGTGGAAGATGGTATTGCCGTATTTTGTGTGCCGCGCCCGCGCCATCTCCGCCAGGTTCTGCACCACCGTGTCCCACTCGCGCAGGATGACCGAGGGCAGGAGATCCTTTTCGAACTTCGCATAAAGCGCCCGGTCGCCGGTCAGATAGCGGCGGTCGAGCAACGACACCGTGAACTCCAGGTTATCCGGGTGAACGCGTTCGCACTCCTTCAGCGTGCGCGTCACCGGGCTGGCGCGCAGGCCCACGTCCCACATCGCCTGAATGCAGGTGCGGATCGTTCCGCTGTGCTCCTGCTCGATCTTCTCGTTGGCGCACAGGAAGAGCACATCCACATCAGAGCAGGGAAACAGCTCCCGGCGCCCGAAGCCGCCCGTCGCCAACAGCGCGATCTCCGCGCCGGGATGCCCGGCCGTGAGTCCCTCCCACAGCTGCCGCAGCAGATTACCGACGACCAGAGCGCGGCGGCGGATCGCCAGGGACCCGTCGCCGGTACGCTCGAAGTTTTGCCGCAGCTGCGTGGAGTCTTCCTCGTAGCGGCTGCGCAGGCGCGCCAGGCTGGACGTGTCGACAATCATGTCCTGTCAGCGAAAAGAACATCGTCTCCGTTCGCATCGTATACGGAGGGTGAGTGGCGAAGCAGAACCGCAGGAGCGCTACAGCGCCGAGGGCCCGCGTTCGTCGTTGCGGATGCGGATCGCGTCGTCGATTTTCGAAATGAAGATCTTGCCGTCGCCGATCTTCCCGGTCCGCGCCGAAGAGAGAATTGCCTGCACCGCTTTATCGGCCATCTCGTCCCGCACCACCAGCTCGATCTTGATTTTTGGCAGCAGGTCGACCGTATATTCGCGCCCGCGGTAAAACTCGGTGTGGCCCTTCTGCCGGCCGTGGCCGCGAGCCTCGAGAATGGTCATGCCCTCAATGCCAACTTCGAGCAGGGCGTCCTTCACCGCGTCCAGCTTGGATGGTTGAATGACTGCTTCGATCTTTTGCATAACTCCACAGGTTCCTGGCTAGTCAGAGTATCAGTTCGAGTGTCACGAGGCGAAATCGTAGCCTTCCTCGCCGTGCTGCGTCACGTCCAGACCTTCTATCTCTTCCTCGCGCGTCACGCGCAGGCCGATCGTCATGTCCACCAGCTTGAGCAGGACGAGCGTGCCCACGATGGAAAGCCCCCAGGCGATCGCCACCCCGACCAGCTGGTTCAGCACCTGATGCCAGTTGCCGTCGATCGCTCCCGTCGCTTTGCCCGCGCCGAAGATCGGATTGATGGCGCTGGACGCGAAGAAGCCGGTGAGGATCGCGCCGATGGTCCCGCCCGCGCCATGCACGCCAAAGGCGTCGAGCGAATCGTCGTATCCGAACCAGCTCTTCACCTTCGTGACCATCAGGTAGCAGAACGCGCCCGCGACCGCTCCGATCACCAGCGCCGACATGGGCTGCACAAACCCGGAAGCCGGAGTGATGGCGACCAGTCCCGCCACGGCTCCCGAAATCGCGCCCAGCGCGCTGGGTTTGCCGTTGCGGATCCATTCAGCGATGCTCCAGGAGATCGCCGCTGCCGCAGTCGCAAAGTGTGTGTTGACGAAAGCGCTCGTCGCCAGGCCGTTTGCGGCCACTGCCGAGCCGGCGTTAAACCCGAACCAGCCCACCCACAGCATGCAGGCTCCAATGAAACTCAGCACCACCGAGTGCGGCGGCGAGGGCTCTTTGGGGTATCCAACCCGCTTGCCCATATAGAGGGCGCAAACCAGTGCAGATACGCCCGAGGTGATATGCACCACCGTGCCGCCCGCAAAATCGAGGCAGGGAACTCGCCCGCCCAGCGCGGCGTTCAGGAACCCGCCTTTCCCCCAGACCATGTGCGCCATCGGCGAATAGACCAGGATTGTCCACAGCGTCAGAAACAGGCACATGGCGCTGAATTTCATGCGCTCGGCGAAGGCCCCGCAGATGAGCGCCGGTGTGATGATGGCGAACATCAGCTGGTAAATCATGTACGTCTGTGCGGGCACGGTCGCGCCGTAGTCGGGATCCGGCAACAGGCCCACATGATGCAGGAAGAGGTAGTGAAAGCCTCCGATGAAGCTGTTGCCCGGGCCGAAGGCCAGACTGTAGGTCACGATCGCCCAGAGCACGCTGACGATGCACATCATCGCGAAGCTCTGCATCATCGTGGCCAGCACGTTCTTCCGGCGCACCAGTCCGCCGTAGAAAAGCGCGAGACCCGGTCCCGTCATCATCAGGACCAGCGCGGCGCTGGTCAGCATCCACGCGTTGTCTCCTTCTGAGATAGCGGGAGCGGCAGGTGACTGGGCGAGAGCGGCCGGCGCGCAGGCCAGCAACAACAAGGGCAGCAAAAAACGACGATGGCGCATAACACTCCGCGGGTCAGAATTCGTACTGCGATCCGCAGGCGAGAGCGACGGAGGTCGCGCCCGGGACTGGATGGGAAGTCCTTGAAGCTACTTTTACATATTTTTGGCCAACCGCAAACAGGAAATCCTCACCTGCCTCGTTCGCCGTTACTCAAGCGGCCCCGGGCGCCCGGCAGTATAGTGAAAGTATGAGCGAATTGCGGGATCGTCGGCTTTTTGGATCTCTGGAGAGCAGTGCGAAGAACCAGGGGAAGGTTCTCGAGGCCAGCTACGGGTACGAACAGCCGGAAGGCATCATTCTGACCACGGTGGATGCGGCCATTAACTGGATCCGCAAGAGTTCCATCTGGCCCATGACCTTCGGCCTTGCCTGCTGCGCCATCGAGATGATGTCCATGGGGGCCTCGCGCTTCGACGTCGCCCGCTTCGGCGCCGAAGTCTTCCGCCCCTCGCCGCGCCAATCCGACCTCATGGTGATTGCCGGTCGCGTCTCCTGGAAGATGGCCCCGGTCATCCGCCGCCTTTACGATCAGATGCCCGAGCCCAAATGGGTCATCTCTATGGGAGCGTGCGCGACTTCCGGCGGGGTCTTCAATAATTACGCCCTGGTGCAGGGAGTGAATCAGGTTATTCCCGTCGACGTCTATGTTCCCGGCTGTCCGCCGCGTCCTGAGCAGCTGTTGTATGCCATCACACTTCTGCAGGAAAAGATTCAGCACGAGCGCGGCAGCCTGAAGCGCGTTCTTAATCTCCAGTAGTCGACGGCGGACCGCAGGAAGCTCATTGTCGAAGGGCTAACTTCCGCTCTGGTCTCTGGTTGAAGAGGGCGGTCTCTCGAGTTCAGGGGGTTACCTTTTCGATACATCGTACCCCCGCCACCGCCGCCAAATACCGCAGTGCACTGAAAAGTTTCCAGTCTAACCCCTGTAGCTGTGGTAATTTCGATATCGCGGAACTTTTCTGGCTGACTGCTTCGGTTGGCCTTCTGCTCTATTGGGTCCCGAAAATCACGTCAGCAAATCTTGTTGGTTGCGGAGGATTAGACGCATGCATACTCGTCCGTTAGGTCGTTTCGGAAATCATTTGGGCCGGGTTTTATTGCTGGGTTGCGCCGTGGGATTGAGCGCATCGGCAGCCCTGGGGCAGACCTCATCCACATCGACAGCTTCTGCGCCCCAGACGGACCATTCGCCGTCGAAGATGGATGTCTTCATGGGCTATTCGTATCTGGCGCCTCACGGCTCGGTCACCTCGACCCGCGTTGACGGAACAACGTTTACTAACAGCTACAGCTCTATTAACGAAGGTGCTATCGGAAGCTTCGCCTATTACTTCAACCGTTATATCGGTGGCCAGTTCGAGTACGCCAATCACCCTGACGGCAATAATGACGGGGCACAGGACGCCGGCGTTGGCATCATCTTCCGCTATCCAGCATCCGGCATGACCCCCTTCGTGCATGCCCTGGCTGGCGGTGTGCGCCTCGGCGGCCCGAACAGCCCGCAAACCGACGGTCCCTGGCACGGTTACACCTGGGGTCCGGCGTTGACTGTCGGCGGCGGCCTTGATTACGAACTGCCTTTCATGGACCATCGTTTCGCGCTGCGCCTCTTCCAGGCGGATTATCAGTACTATCACGTGGACTTCGGTCCTGAGGCCGTCGGCAGTGGCGGCCGCGCGAATGTTGATTCCGCTCGTCTGAGCGCCGGAATTGTGGTGCACTTCGGCAGCATCGTTCCTCCTCCTCCGGTCGCTTATGCCTGCTCCGTGAACCCGAGCTCGGTTTTTCCGGGTGAGCAGGTCACCGTCACAGGTACCGCGACCAATCTCAATCCGAAAAAGACCGCCACCTATAGCTGGAGCGGTCAGGGCCTGACCGTGGGCGGCACCAATCCCACCGCGACCATCGATACCGGCAGCCTGCAGCCCGGCAACTACACCGTCTCTGGGCATGTCACCGAGGGCAACAAGCCGGGCCAGTCGGCCGACTGCACCGCGCAGTTCACAGTGAAGCAGTTTGAGCCTCCGACGATCAGCTGCACCGCCAATCCGAGCACTGTCAATCCGGGTGAAAGCTCCACCATCACCTGCAACGGCGTCAGCCCGCAGAATCGCCCGCTGACCTACAGCTACTCCGCATCGGCTGGGTCGATCAGCGGAACCGGCACCACCGCCACCCTGTCGACCACTGGCGCGCCTTCGGGCACCATCACGGTCACCGGAACGGTGCAGGATGACAAGGGTCAGACCGCCTCGGCGACCACCACGGTGGATGTGCAGGCTCCGCCTCCGCCGCCTGCTCCCAAGACGCAGACCCTTTGCTCGATCCAGTTCAACCACGACAAGCGCCGTCCGACCCGCGTCGACAACGAGGCGAAGGCTTGCCTCGACGACGTGGCCCTGAACGCACAGCAGAAGCCGGATGCCACGCTGGTGGTGGTCGGTAACTCGGCTCCGACCAGGACGCCGCGCACCCGCTGGGAGCGTGAGCACTGGCCGACCGCCGATAAGCTGGCGGCACAGCGTGCGGTGAACACCAAAGCCTACCTGGTTACGGAGAAGGGCATCGATGCCAGCCGCATCCAGGTGCGCACCGGCACCAGCGGCCAGAACGAGGTCGACGACTACCTGGTTCCTGCGGGCGCCAACTTCGACAACGATGTGCCGGGCACGACGGCGGTCGATGAGAACGCCGTGAAAGCCCAGCCGCGCAACCCGGTGGCGCGCCATCACCACCATCACCGCAAGGCGGCTGCCACGGCGCCTGCGGCGCAATAACCACGCATCACGGACGAAACAGGGCTGGCCGGATTTCGGCCAGCCCTGATTTTTTGCCCTGCCTTCCGTCGGCCCTCCGCTGCTTCCTCCCCGGCGACCGGCCATGATCTTTCACCCCGCGAAGCCGCAGAGGACGCGCGCAGAGGCCCGGAAAGCAGATACCATAGCCTTAGCGATCCTGTTTGCGTGCGGAGCATCCCTCCGGAGTTTTGTTCCGTCGCCCATTGGAGATATGAGAAGCACCCGGCTGCTGTTGTTCCTGACGGCTCTTGCCGTCCTCGCCCCTGGTTTGTACGCCCAGGCTTCCCCCCCCTCGCAGGCGGCATGGGCCGCCATTGGCCCCGACGGCGGCGACGCGCGGCGCTTTGCCTTTGATTCTCACGATCCCCGGCACATCTACCTCGGTACGACGGACAGCTGGATCTATCAGTCCGCCGATGGCGGCTCGTCCTGGTCGCGGCTCGCAAGGCTCAGCACTCAGGACAACCTGGTAGTCGACAGCCTCGTCGTCGATCGCTCCAATCCCCGCACGCTGTTTGCCGGCGTATGGGTGATGGACCATCCGGACGGCGGCATCTACATCAGCCACGACGGTGGCCGCTCATGGGCTGAATCGCGTGGGATGACCGGTCAGTCTGTCCTCGC
>Ga0335075_10005917_pt1 | contig 18908 bp, 19 predicted proteins | sample Lox_Sample_24_FD_206723 | JGI IMG/M metagenome (GOLD analysis project Ga0335075, IMG submission 206723) | Soil microbial communities from Loxahatchee National Wildlife Refuge, Florida, United States - Lox_Sample_2.4 | ecosystem: Environmental > Terrestrial > Soil > Wetlands | place: USA... | reverse complement strand
CTACGCCGAGGCCAAGTGGCCTAACCTAGCCCCGGTCTCCCGCCGGTCGGTCGCCGAGTCGCTGGTCACCGTCACCATAGCGCTCACGGCGAAGGAGAAGGGCGCGCCCGAGGCCACGGTGCTGCGGCGGGCGCTGTTCGCCTGGGCGTTCAACCCCGCCACCCGCGACACCGACCCGCCCCGCGAGATCGCCCTCGCCCTGGGCTGGGCCGCCCGCGCCTCGCTGCCGCTTGCCGCGCTGGACGAGCCGGCCACGGTGCGGGTCGCGCTCGGCGCGTGCGCCAAGACCCTGGCCGGCAAGCCGGCCGCCGGGTCGACCCAGCGGCGCAAGCGGTCGGTGTTCTACAACGCCCTCGGCTACGCCGTCGAACTCGGCCGCCTCGCCTCCAACCCGATCGACCGCATCCAGTGGACCGCCCCCGCCGTCGCGGCGACCGTCGACCGCAGGGTCGTGGTCAGCCCCGCCCAGGCCGGCAAGCTCCTGGCCGCAGTCCGGGGGCTTAGTGACCGGGGCGCACACCTGGAGGCGTTCTACGGCTGCCTGTACTACGCCGCGCTGCGCCCGTCGGAGGCGGTCATGCTCCGCGAGGCCGACCTGTACCTGCCGGCCAAGGGGTGGGGGAGGATCGTCCTGGCCGCTTCCGCCTCCCGGGCCGGGACGGCCTGGACCGACCACGGCACCTCCCGCCAGGAACGCGGCCTCAAGCACCGCGCCGCCAACGAGACAAGGACCATCCCCATCCCGCCCGAACTCGTCCGGCTGCTCCGCGCCCACATTAAGAGGTACGGGACGACCCCGGACGGGCGGGTCTTCCAGACCACCCGGGGCGGCCTCATCCAGGACTCGGCCTACAGCGCGGTGTGGGCCGAGGCCCGCCAGGCGGCCCTCACCGAGGCGCAGTTCCGCTCCCCGCTCGGCCGCCGGCCGTACGACCTGCGCCACGCGGCGGTGTCGCTGTGGCTGAACTCCGGGGTGCCCGCGACCGAGGTCGCCCGCCGCGCCGGGCACGGCGTCGCGGTCCTGCTGAAGATCTACGCGCACTGCATCGACGGGCAGGCCGATGCCGCCAACGAGCGCATCACCGACGCCCTCGGTGCCAAGGACGCGGGGCAAGACGACGGTGGAGAGGAGGGTGACAGCGAGCCGGCCGCCTGATCTGGGAAGCTGCCCGAGAATAACCTTCCGGGGGCGGCGGCTCAGGCCGCCGCCCCCGGCTTGTCCGGGATTCCCCTTGGGCCGGCGGCTAGCGCGCCGAGGTTCTATCGTCTATCGTCGATTAACGATGAATGGTGAGCAGGGCGGGCCGCTGGACCGGGTGACGGCGGCGGAGTACGCGTCGTGGTTCCGGGCGCTGGCGGACGCGACCCGGGTGCAGATCGTGTCGCTGCTGGCCCGGCGGGGCGAGCCGATGACGGTCGGCGAGATAACCGCCGAGCTGCAGGTCGGCCAGTCGACGGTGTCGGAGCACCTGAAGGTCCTGGCCGGGGTGCGGTTCGTGCTGGCCGAGCGGCGGGGCACGGCGGCCTATTACCGGGTCAACGGCGCGTGCGTGGAGTGCTTCCCGTCGGCCGCCGACATCGTGATGGGCCGCCCGGTCCCGGCGGCCCCGTCATGCTGACCCTCGCGAGACCAGGAGGTATCCCGTGCCCGAAGACACTGAGCAGGTCCGCGCCTCGGTAGTGGCCCGGTACAGCGGGCTGGCCCGCGCGGCAGCCGCCGGGGACCAGGTCACCGACGGCGAGGGCTGCTTCGGCGCCGCCGCCTACGAAGGTGCGGCCGGGCTGCCGGAGGCCGCGCTGCGCTCCAGCCTGGGCTGCGGCAACCCGGTGGCGGTCGCCGCGCTGGAGCCGGGCGAGACGGTGCTGGACCTGGGGTCCGGCGGCGGCCTGGACGTGCTGCTGTCGGCCCGGCGGGTCGGCCCGGCGGGCCGGGTCTACGGCCTGGACGCCTCACCAGACATGATCGCCCTGGCCCGCGCGAACGCCGCCGCCGACGGCGCGGGGAACGCCGAGTTCCTGCGCGGGGGCATCGAGGACGTCCCGCTGCCGGACGCGCACGTGGACGCGGTGATCTCCAACTGCGTGGTCAACCTCTCGGCGGACAAGCAGCGGGTCCTGGCCGAGGCGTTCCGCGTGCTGCGGCCCGGCGGGCGGCTGGGCATCAGCGACGTCATCGCCGCCGGGGACGCCGATCCCGCCCTGCGCGCCGAGGCCGAGCAGCGGGTCGGCTGCGCCTCCGGGACGGTGACCGCCGCGCAGTACTGGGACCAGCTCCTGGCGGCCGGGTTCACCCAGGTCAGCATCACCCCGGCGGCAGATGCCGGGGACGGCCTGGCCTCGGCGGTCATCCGGGCCGTGCGGCCCGCCGCGCCGGGCGGGATACTGGTCCGGCCGATGCGGGCCGGCGACGCCGGGCAGGTGCTCGCGGTGTACCAGGCGGGCCTGGACACCGGGCAGGCCAGCTTCGAAACCGCCGCGCCGTCGTGGGAGGCATTCGACGCCGCCAAGCTGCCGCTGCACCGCCACGTCGCGGTCAGCGCCGCGACCGGGCGGGTGCTCGGCTGGACGGCCGCCTCGCCGGTCTCGGGCCGGCGCGTGTACGCCGGGGTCATCGAGCACAGCGTCTACGTTGACCCGGGGCATCACGGCAAGGGGATCGGCGGGGCGCTGCTGGCGGCGCTGGTCGCCTCGTCGGAGGACGCCGGGATCTGGACCGTCCAGTCCGGGGTGTTCCCGGAGAACACGGCGAGCCTTCGGCTGCACGAGCGGGCCGGGTTCCGGGCGGTGGGCGTGCGGGAGCGGGTCGGCTGCCATCACGGCTGGTGGCGGGACACCGTGCTGATCGAGCGGCGAAGCCGCGTGACGGGAACGGGCTGAGCCGTTCCCGGGTACCGCCCGCAGGGCCGGCGGGGAAGGAGCCGGCGCCGGGTGGGGTCCGGTTAGCGGCGGCTGCGGGCGGTGACCTTGCCGTCAGCCAGCGTGCCGTCGCGGCGTTCGCGCCGGGAGGGCGCCGGGGGCGGTCCGCTGAGGATGACGGTGACCGTGCAGGCGTCTTTCGGGCGCAGCTGGAAGTCGCCGGCGGGCCGTGCCCGCTCCGGTGAGGCCGGCCTGCCGTGATCCTTCCGCGCTGCGGGGGCGCCGGACAGCCAGGCGGCGAGCACCTGGCAGTCGGGGAAGGCGAGGCCCAGCAGGGCCGTGAGGTCCGCGCCGGGTACCGGGGCGGGGCCTTGGTTGCGGATGGTGAGCAGGGCGAGCCGCCCCGGCTGCGTTCCGTCGGCGCGGGCCTCGTGTTCCCCGCCGGGGCCTGCGGGGAACACCAGGCCGCGCTCGGGTCCGTCCGGGGTCGCCTTGGGCGGGGTGAGCCCGACGGGCGTGTCCAGCCATACCTTGTATTGCAGGGTTTCGTGATGACGCCGGTCCCGTGGCGCGGCTGACGACGCTCTGATCGGCGCAGCAGCGGAACCAAAGAAACGACCTCGAACACGACTCACGGACAGCGAAGTGGACGCTATGCGAACAGCCCGCGAGCTCGGCGCCAGCGCGAACGCTCTGGCGAAGCAGTTCGGGGTTCACCGGGGCACAGTATGGGCCAAAGCCAGTGGTAGAGGAGCGGGTGGCCGGGCTGCACTCGGCTTCCTTACCGCGGGACTTTGGTTCCGCGACGGACTGTGCGCTCAGCTCCCGTCAACCGCTGTCAGGTCGACGGGTCTAATAGGCTCTCCCTGCCTGCTGAAGACCGTAAGCACTTCGACCGGTCCTCGGCCGATGGCGATGACAGAGTGGGCGATTCGGGTGTCGAACTCGAATGCCTGTCCTGCATTGACGGTGTGGGCATCGTCGCCGATCTTGATCTTGGCCTTGCCGCGGAGGACGTACACGGTTTGGAATCCGCCGTGGCTGCGCGCCGGCGACGGAGTGGCGGTTGGCGAGAGGACCATCTTCAGGACCTGAACGGCGGAGCCGGCCGGTGACAGGTACTCGACCGTCATGCCGCGCGCTGCGGGCAGCCGGGGTGCCGGGCGCGGGGGGACCGCGTGCCACATCATGAGGTCGTCGAGGCCGATCCGCAGTTCCCGTGTCACGGGAATGAGCAGTTCGAGCTTCGGGGCGCGTTTTCCGGACTCGAGCCGGGAGAGCGTCGATGCGGAGATGCCGGTCGCCGCGGCAAGGGCGCCGAGCGTCATGGACCGCCGTTGGCGGGCGGCCCGAAGGCGAGGGCCTACCTCGGCCAGGGTGGCGCGGGTGAGGTCGCCCCCGGCCTTCGGATCGTTCACTGGATGCCTGCTCCGATCGGCGTCAGGTACTACTGCTCGCGCCGGACGGCGTGCACGAGATGATCCTGCCGCAGCCCCGGTTCTCCGTTCTGGCTCGTCAGCTCGGTGCTGACGAGTTCGTCGCGGAGTATCTCCCAGCGATCGTCGAGCGCGAGGGCGGCACGGTTTTCTTCCGGGCTCTGGATGGTGAGGTTGACCGGGTGGTCGTAGCTGGGTAGTCCCTGGTGCCAGTCCGGCATCTTCCAGTGCGAGATGACGAGCAGGTGCCCGCCCGGCTCCACTGCCCAGGCGGCGTTCGCGAGAATGCGCTCCCTGTCGCCGGGGCGAGCGACGGGATTGTGCAGGAGCGATGCCGTGACCAGGTGGAACTGTCCCGGCGGGAATTCTTCGGACAGGTCGTACCGCTCGAACGACGCTCGTTCGGCGAGCCCAGCCCGCCTGGCCAGTTCGCGTGCTCGCTCCACGACGGTCAGGAAGGCGTCGACACCGGTCACCTGCCACCCCTGCGCGGCCAGCCATCGGCAGTCAGAGCCTTCGCTGCATCCGAGATCCAGGGCAGTACCGGGCTCCACGCCGCTGATCTCAGCGATCAGGAGCCTGTTGACGGGACCTTCGCCGTTCCAGCTGAACCTCTCGTAGAAGTCATCCCAGAACACTCCGGCCGCCGGCATCTGATCGGTCATCTTGGTTCCCTTCTCAGTCATTGCCCTGGACGAGGGCGGCGAGCTGCTCGATCGCGTCGGGGATGCTGACGCCACCGCCCCTGCGTCTCGCTGAGGTCGACCGGGTACCCGCGGCCGTCCTGCACAGGCAGTGACGGCGGCAGTTCAGCGAACTCGCGAGCCAGATCCCGGGCTGACCGGGACCGGATATCGACGCCGACGCTAACGACGATGTAGAGAACCGTAGCGAGCGCGCTCAGCCTCGCGAAAATTTTCTTGCCGAAACAGCAAGACGCTCTAGGAGGCCGCGCCACGTGGCCAGCGTCCCGGGCGGCCTGTATGGCTGCTTATAGCCTGCAAAGCCATTCTGCCCGGCGTGGGCGTGGGCGTGGGCGTGGGCCGGTGCCGGGTCAGCGGGCGCGGAGGTCGTGTTCGATGGTGGCGAGCATGTCGCGGGCAATCGCGGCCAGCTCGGGGCCGGCGCTCTCCGGCGTCCCGGTGCCGAACGGCGGCTGGGGGGCGTACTCAGCGACGAGCTCGAGGATGCGGGCGTAGTCGTCGCCGCGGAGCCGGGCAACCAGGGCCAGCGCGAGGTCCATCCCGGCGGTTACCCCGGCCGCGGTGAGCACGTTGCCGTCGGCGGTGACGCGCTCGTCCGTAGGGGTCGCGCCGTAGCCGGCGAGCAGGTGGCGTACTGACCAGTGCGTGGTGGCACGGCGGCCCTGGAGCAGCCCGGCCGCGCCGAGCGCGATCGCTCCGGTGCAGACGCTGGCGACCGTTCCCGCGGCCTGCCCGAGGCGGCGGATCGCCGCCATCGCGGGCTTGTCGGCTAGCAGGACGCCGGTGTCGCCGCCGGGCACGAGGAGCACCGTGGGTTTCTCAGGGGCGTCCAGCAGTGTGGTGGTGGGGGGCAGCGGGAGTCCCCCGGCGCTGGTGACCGGCTCGCCGGCGGCTCCGGTGGTGGCCAGGTGGACGGTGGCGCCGATCATGGAGGAGAGGAAGTAGTGCGGGCCGACGGCGTCGAGGGTGTCGAACCCGGGGTGCAGCACGATGACGATGTCCTCGCTCGCACTGAAAGTGACGCCCGGCCGGGCCGCGAGGGCGTCATGGGCCGCGCTCGAGCGATCCCGGGCTCGTTGCGCGGCGGCGTCAGGGGACTGGTTGTCGGTCATGAGTGGCTCCCGTCGGAGTAGACCAGATGGAGGTGCCCGGTCAGGGGGTTGGTGATCGCGGCGGCCTTGACGCCGAAGACCTTGCGCAGCAGCTCGGGGGTGAAGACGTCTTTGGGGATGCCGGCAGCGGCGACCGAGCCGTGCGACAGGACGACGACACGGTCGCAGTAGGCGGCGGCGAGGTTCAGGTCGTGCAGGGTGACCAGCGTCGTGATGCTCAGGCGGCGCACGAGCGCGAGCAGCTCGAGCTGGTGGGCGATGTCCAGGTGGTTCGTGGGCTCGTCGAGGACCAGGATGCGGGGTTCCTGCGCGAGCGCGCGGGCGAGCTGGACCCGCTGGCGCTCGCCGCCGGACAGGGTGGCGACATCCCGGCCGGCGAAGGCAGTGACGCTGGCCGCCGCCATCGCGCGCTCCACCGCCCGGCGGTCGGCGGCGGTACTGGCGCCGAGCAGGCGGCCGTGGGGCACCCGCCCCGTCGCGACGCACTCGGCCACGGTCAGCTCGAGGTCGCCCGGATTGTCCTGGACGACGGCCGCGGTGACACGGGCGGCCTCGCGTGCACCCATCGACCAGACGTCACGGCCCTCGGCCAGCACCTGGCCGGCCACTGGCCGCAGCATCCGGTAGACGGTGCGCAGCAGAGTAGACTTGCCGCTACCGTTCGGCCCGACCAGCCCGACGACGTTAGCCTCGGCCGTGAGCGCGATCTGGTCGATGATGCGCCGTCCCGCGATCTCGACGCTGACCCCGTCGATGCTCAGCCTGGCCCCGGCGGCCTCGTCGTGAGCGTCGCTCACGCCTCACCTCGCCCCGAGCGGCGCAGCAGCCACAGGAAGAAAGGCGCCCCGATGACGGCCGTGAGCAGCCCGACCGGCACCTCGGAGGGTGCCAGGATCAGGCGGGCGCCGATGTCGACGACGACGAGCAGGAGGCCGCCGGCCAGGGCGGAGGCGGGCAGCACCCACTGGTGGTCGGAGCCGACGACCATGCGGACCGCGTGCGGCACCATGAGGCCGACGAAGCCGATCGCGCCGCTCACGGCGACGACGACGCCGACGAGCAGCGAGGTGATCGCGAACAGGACGAGCCGGGCGCGACCGACGTCGACGCCGAGGCTCGCGGCGGTCTCGTCGCCGGTCAGGAACGCGTTCAGGATGCGGGCGAGCAAGACGAGCCCGACGGTGGCCACGATGAGCACCAGGGACGGAACGCCGAGATCACCCCAGTCGGCGGCGGCGAGGCTGCCCGACAGCCACGACAGCACCTCGCTCACCCCGCCACCGGGCGTGCTCGCCCGCAGCACCAGGTAGCTGGTCACCGAGCTGAGCAGGTAGGACATCGCCACGCCGGCCAGGACCAGGCGGTTCGGGGTCACCCGGCCCCGGCGCTGCGCGAGGAAGAACACGGCCAGCGTCGTCGCCAGCGCGCCGGCGAACGCCGCGACCGGCACCGACACCGCCGCGAGGGCGCCACTCGCCACCGTCAGTACAGCCACGGCCGCCACCGACGCCCCGGAGGAGACCCCGAACACGAAGGGGTCGGCCAGCGGGTTGCGGACCACCGCCTGCAGCACGGCGCCGGCCACGGCCAGCGACGCGCCCACGACCAGCCCCAGCATCGCCCGCGGCAGGCGGAACTCCCACACGATCTCCGCCTGCACGGCCGTCGCCGACGTGCCGGGGTGCCAGGGCAGGACATGGTCCGCGATGACGGAGATCACTGTCGTCGGCGCGATCGAGACGGAGCCGACCGCGACGGACAGCACCACCGCGGCCAGGCAGGCGAGCGACAGCACGGCGATCACGGTCTTGGGCCGGCGGGCGGGCGTTACGACGGCTGCAGCCTGAGCGGTCACGCTGCGGGCACCGGGATCTTCAGGTCCGGGTGCAGGGCGTTGGCGATCTCGGTCAGGCCCCGCATCACCGTGATCGAGGCGTCAGTGTCGTCGACGGGGATCTGGACGATTCTCCCGTTCTTGACGGCGGGGAGAGTGGGGAAGGTTTTCACCAGGTAGCTGCGCAGGGTCGCGAAGTTCTGGCCCGTGAAGGTGCCGACGAGGATCACGTCGGCGCCGGAAGCGGCGAAGGCCTCCTTGCTGACGTAGACGGAGTTGGCCGGGAACACGTCCTTGCCGCCGGCGGTCGTGATCTCGGCGTCATAGATCCCGCCGGCCAGCACGATCAGCGGACCCGTGCCGCCGTTGTAGAAGGCCACCTTGACCGAAGGCTGCCCCTTGACCGCCGTGACGACCTTCTGCTTTTCCGCGTTCAGCTGCGCGATTAGCTGGTCGGCGCGGCCGCTCACGTCGAAGATCTTCCCGAAGTCCCGGAGCGTCTGGATCGGGGTGCTGAGGTTCATCTTGAGGGCGCCCCCGTGGACCGCATCGCAGATGTTGGCCCCGTAGACCTGAGCGCCCGCTTGCTCGAGCTGCTGCACCGAGGCGTACCCGTACGAGGTATCGAACGAGTAGCCCACGATCGACTGCGCCACCACTAGGTCCGGGGCCTCGCTGAGCACGGTCTCCTTCGACGGCCAGGCCATGGACGTGCCGATCGACGGTACCCGCTTCGCTGCGGCGGCGACGCTGGCCGGGAAGGGGGCGTAGTTGCCTGACATCGCCTTGATGTGGTTCTCCAGGCCGAGCGCCAGCAGCATCTCAGTCGGTGCCTGCCACATGGTCACCACGCGCTTCGGAGCGGATTTGAACGTGAGCGTGCGGCCGCAGTTCTCGACCGAGACGGGGTACCCCGAGCTTGCCGCCGTCGTGGTGCCGGGCGAAGCGGACCCGCCTGCCGGCGATGCCGGGACCACCGTCGTAGACGAGCATGCGGCCAGCGCGGTCATGAGGGCCGCCGCGACTGCCGCGACTGCCGCGGTTCGTTTCCTAGTCATGGGTTCCTGTTCTGCATCCGGGCAGGGCTGCGTGGACAATGGGCTGGTACTACAGGCTGTAGTACCAGCCCATTGTCCGGGGACGCCGGACCACTGAACAGTGGCAAGACCGGCCAGAAGGGATAGTTTTCCGCCATGTCGCTCTCGCAGGCTTCCAGGGAGTCCGCCAGCCGGCACCGCATCGCGGTGCTGGCGCTCGACCAGGTGCTGCCGATGGAGGCGGGCATGCCGTTCCACGTCTTCGACAAGCGGAACCTGCCCTATGAGGTGCTGCTGTGCGGTCGCGCCCCGGGACCGGTCGAGACCGACAACGGCTGGCCGATCTTCGCCCCGCACGGTCTCGACGTGCTCGGCACGGCCGACACCGTGATCGTGCCGGCCTTCCGCGGCTTCCTCGGCGGCGCCCCGGACGACGCCGTGGCCGCCCTGCGCCTGGCCCACCGCAACGGCGCACGCATGGTCTCGATCTGCGCCGGCGCCTTCGCGCTGGCCTCCGCGGGCCTGCTCGACGGCAAGCGCGCCACCACCCACTGGCAGCACGCCGGCGAGCTCGCCCGCCGCTACCCCGCAGTCGAGGTCGACCCGGACGTGCTCTACGTCGACACCGGAGACGTCATCACCTCAGCCGGCGTCGCCAGCGGCATCGACCTCTGCCTGCACCTGGTCCGCCGCGACCACGGAGCCGCCGCCGCCAACGCGATCGCCCGCGCCATCATCGCCTCCCCCTACCGCGAAGGCGGCCAGGCCCAGTTCATCCGCCGCCCGCCCGCACCGCCACGCCCCAGTCGCCTCGGCGCGACCCAGGAGTGGGCGCTCGCCCGGCTCGACCAGCCGCTGACCGCCGCCGACCTCGCCGGCCACGCCTGCCTCCCGCTGCGGACCTTCGAGCGCAGGTTCACCGCCGAGACCGGCATCACCGCGATTAGATGGCTCAACGCCGCCCGCATCGACCGGGCCCGCGAGCTCCTGGAGACCACCGACGCCACCGTCACCCGCATCAGCCAGCTCTGCGGCCTCGGTACCCCGGCGAACTTCCGGCAGCACTTCCGGCGCGCGACCGGAACCACCCCGCGCGAGTACCGGCGGGCCTTCACCGCCACCTGAAACCGGCTGCCCGCGCCGGAGGGCGGGCGTGTCCAGTCGCCTGACTCCCGACCGCGCTGGGTTGCAGGAACGGCAGGGGCCGACTGCGCCTTAAGAATCCTGCGGCTCCTCGAAGACTGTCGGGCCGGCATCGCCGAACTGTCAGCCATGATGATTGTCGCGAAAATCCGGCGGGAGTTCCCGAACAGCCGTTTCCCGGCTACCAAGGCGATGCGCGCCGGATGCCCGCGGGAAACTCCCCTCGCTGTGGGTACGGTGAGGGGAGGAGACAAGTACACGGCGCCCACGCGCCCTGGCCCATCGGAAGGAGATGGACCGCCTCCGCAGTCACCGTGATTGGAGGACACGATGCATCCGACCCGTGAACTCATCGACACTCTCGCCGGGCACGCGGCTCTCGACTCCGAAACGCTCGCTCAGGTGGTGGGCGCTCTTTCCGGTTGCGAGGAGGCCGTCACCACCTGCGCGGCAGGCATGCTGGCCGCGCATGACACCGACCGGATGCGCTCGTCCGTGCTGCGCGACCTGGACTGCAGCGATGTCGTCACGGCCACCCGCCGGCTGCTTACCCGGGCCGCCCCGGACGACAGCGCACTTATCACCGCCCAGCTCGAGGCGTGCCTTATCGCGTGCCGCCGCAGCGAGGAGCAGTGCAAGCTGACCGCAGCCGAGCACGAGCACTGCCGGCTGTGCACGGACGCCACGCACCAGGCTGCCGAGGCCTGCCGCCGGGCGCTGGAGGTCCTACGCGGCTGAGGACTCACCTGCCATCCAGCGAATAACCGCCAGCGGGCCTCTTTGCCCTTTTCGGCGTCGGCTACAGCGCCGCCGTCCTGGCTGACGGCCTAGCCGAGTGCCCGCCGTTCATATGCTGGTCCGGCTCCGGCGGGCGGTGTCTTCTGCTGGGAACCGGCTGCCGGGCCTGGCAAGAACGACGACCCGCCCGCCGGGGACGGAGGTCCGCTGCCCGGAGCCGGCAGGCCCAAGGAAACAGCACGGGAGCCGCCCTAACCTTCTCGCGGTGAAGCCGGCATGCCGGGCGCGGCGAACACGACCCTGGCCAGGAGGAACGTTAAGTCGGGCTATAGCCGGTCCCGCAATGCTTGCCTGGTCTCCTCCAGGCGCGCCCTGGGAATTGCCTGATGTTGCTGCTTTACTGAGACAGGCCGTGGGCCCTGGCGAAGGGGTCCCGGGTCGGGTCGTCGTGGACCTGGAGTTCGGCCCGGATGGCGGCCCCGCGTGCGACCTCCTTGCCGAACAGGGCCGCCATCAGCGCTGCGGCCATGTCCATCCCGGCCGCGACGCCGGAGGACGTCCACCGGTCGCGGTCCTCGACCCACCTGGCCCGGGCGACCCAGTCAGTGTTGGCGCCCTGCTGGCGCACCCAGCCGAAGGCAGCCTTGTTCGATGTCGCCCGGTACCCGTCGAGCAGGCCGGCCGCCGCCAGGACGGCGGACCCGGTGCACACGGAGGTCACCAGGGACGCGGGCGCCGCCCAGGCGCGCAGCCAGGTCAGGAAGGCCTCGTCGCGGACGAGCCCGCGGGTGCCCCGGCCGCCGGGGACGAGCACGATATCGGGGACCGCGGCCGCCGCATAGGCGGCGGTGGCGACCACCTGGACACCCTGGGAGCTGGCGACCGGCCCTGCCTGGGGGCCGAGGAACTCGATCGCGATCCGCTCGGGGGCCATGCTGAACAGCTCCACCGGGCCGAACACGTCCAGCAGTTCGAACCCGTCGAACAGCACGACGGCGAGGCGGCGCGGGGCATCATCGGTTATGGTCCTCATCCTCCTGGCGGGCTCTCCCGGCTCTCCAGCCGGGAGTGGGTTATCTTCGGTGTGGTAGCTGCCCGCCCGGGCCGGTTCCAGCGGGAGGCGCGCTGCGAGACGGTGAAGGGGCCCGCGAACGTCGGCCAGGCGGACACGATGCGCGGACCTTACCGGCCGGCCGCCGGCGGGGCTGCTGCGCTGTCGGGTGCCGGGGCGTTGAAGCGGCGGCGGTAGTCCGCCGGGGTGACGCCGACTACGCGCAGGAAGGCCCGGCGCATCGTCTCGGCCGAGCCGAAGCCGCAGTCACGCGCGACGGAGGCGACACTGGCAGTGCCTTCTTCGAGCAGTCGCCGGGCGTTGCCCACCCGTACCTGCTCCACGTAGCGGGCAGGGCTGGTGCCGAGTTCGCGGCGGAACAGCCGGGTCAGGTGGCGTTCACTGACCGCGGCGCGGCCTGCCAGCGCGGACAGGCGGTGGCCGGCCGCCGGCCTCGCCTGGACTTCATCCAGCACGCGGCGCAGGACCGGGTCACGCGGCGTGACCCGGCCGGCGGGGGCGCTGTACTGCGCCTGGCCGCCAGGACGCTGGAGGAAGACGACCAGGTGCCGGGCGACCGTCCGGGCCCGGTCGGCGCCGAGGTCCTCGGTCACCAGCGCCAGCGCGAGGTCGATGCCCGCCGTCACCCCGGCTGAGGTCAGTACCGGGCCGTCGCGGATCCAGATAGCGTCCGCGGCTACCGTGACTTCGGGGAAGCGGGCTGCGAGGTCACCGCACGCGGCCCAGTGGGTAGTGGCCCGCCTGCCGTCCAGCAGTCCGGCCTCAGCCAGGACCAGCGCGCCCGTGCACACCGAGGCGACCCGCCGGGCCTGGCCGCTGATCCGCCGCACCTGCCCGGCGAGCCCGGCCGGGACCTGGCGGCCGGAACGCGGCGAGCAGCCCGCGACCAGCAGCGTGTCCACCGGCCAGCGGATCTCCGGCAGCGCCAGCGCGACATCGACCCGGACGCCGGCGTCGGTGTCCACCGCCCGGCCGTCCGGCGACGCGAGCCGGACCCGGTACCCGCCTGCGCCGTGCAGCACCTGCAACGGCCCGGCCAGGTCCATGACGACCACCCCGTCGTAAACGACCAGGACGACCTCTCGCGCTGCGCCAGCCATCACAACGGTCTAGTCTGCCCGGGCCGCTCACCCGGTGTCCTCCCCGGCACCGAACCGCAACCACAGTCCTCCGATCCGGACTAGTACGCCTCAGATCGGGACCCGCCGTCGGCGCACTGTGGAACCAGTACTGGGGCTCACGTGACCATCAAGGCATGACAAGCCAGCCCGAGCCTCGCGCAACCGCAGCGGCGTCCCGGCGTCCCCGGCCGCGTTCCGCCGCGACGTGGTCGCCGGGCCGCCCGCTGCGCGTGCAGGTCGTCCTGTACGACGGAGTCGAGGAACAGGACTTCATCGGCCCGTACGAGGTCTTCACTGTCGCCCGCAACGCAGCCCGCAGCCCGCTGGCCATCGGCTACGTCTCCGCCGGACAGCCCCGGGTGGTCACCGCCGGCGGCGGCACGCGGGTCCAGGTCAGCACCGGGTGGTCCCCGGGTGACGCCGACCTCCTGATCGTTCCGGGCAGCGGCTTCACCGGCCCGAGCCGACCCGGCGTCGAACTCGAGGTGAACCAGGGGCACCTGCCAGGGAAGATCGCCGCCGCGCGGCGCGACGGCCTGTCAATCGCCTCAGTCTGCACGGGCGCGCTGCTGCTCGCCGCAGCGGGCCTCACCAGGGGACGGCCGTGCACCACGCACCACATGGTCAGGGACAAGCTCGCCGCACTGGGCGGCACCGTTACCGACGCCCGCGTGGTCGACGACGGCGACCTGATCACCTGCGCCGGCGTAACCGCGGGCCTCGACCTCGGCCTGCACCTCGTATGCCGCGAGCTCGGCACCGAGGCCGCCGGCCTCGTCGCCCAGATCCTCGAGTACCGCCCCCAGGGCACCGTGTGGACCGGCTGACGCCGACGCTACCCGCCGACGAGCAAGGCAGCGGCGTTTCCAGGGGGGGCGCGGTGAACTCGCGCAGGAACAGTCAACGACGCTTACCGGAAACCCCTACCAGGTATTAGAAATACCCTATCCCGGTTTCCGTAAAACGGAGAAGAGTATCCGATGAAACATTCACCGCTACCACTAAAGGAGGCTCTGAGCTGGCAGTTTGTCATCTCTTAGCTACTCAGGGCAGTGTAAGGCAGGGTGTTGCCTACATGCCGTTCCGGAAGTTCCGCGATCCGGCATATCCGATCGGACCCGCTATCGAAGGAGCCTTTATGGCTTGTATTATTCGGGGCATGCTTTTTCTTCGCCGTGATTTCCGGTTTCTTGCCGTGCTGGTCCCGCCGACCGTGCTGGCGGTTGCCCTGGCCGCCTGCTCGCCGGGATCGGCTTCGTCCGCGACGTCCGCTAAGTCGTCGTCCATGGCCGGGATGGACATGAGCTCTGCCTCCGCATCGGCGTCCGGCGCGGGCAGCATGCCGGGGACGGCCTCGTCGGGCAGCGGCGGGATGAACATGAGCGCGGCGCCGGCCTGCCCGCCGCTGCCGAAGCTGTCGGCGCCGCCGAAGCGGGTGGTCACGATGGACGCGGGCGCGGCGGCGATCCTGATCCAGCTCGGCCTGGGCGACCGGATCGCTGGAACGGCGGCGCCGGACTTCGAAGCGGCCTTCACCGGCACCATGGCGAAGGAACTGAAGGCGGTCAAGGTGATCGACCCGGGGCGCGGCAACAAGGAGGCCGTGCTCGCGGCGGCGCCGGACTTCGTCACCGGCATCTCGGTGTACGAACTCGGATCCTTCAACGGGACCCCGACCGCCGCTTTGCTGAAGCAGAACGGCATCAGCGTCTACGTCGCCTGCGACCCCGGGGGCACGGTGACCGGGATCGACGAAACCTACGCCTACATCCAGGGCATCGCCGGCTTGTTCGGGGTGCCTGCCAAGGGGCGGGCACTGGTGGCTTCCATGAAGAGGCAGATCGCCGCCGCGGCCGCCCCGGTCGGCGGCACGGGCGTGCTGGCCCTGTCTGCGGCCCCGGACGGCGGGCAGGGCGTGAACACCGAAGGGGGCGCGAGCCTGACCAACGGGATCATCACCCTGGCCGGCGGGAAGAACATCGCCGCATCAGTCGGCTCGGAGTTCGCGACGCTGTCGGCGGAGACGGTGACCAAGGAAGACCCGAAGGTCATCGTCGCGATCACCGGGCTGACCAGCCAGACCCCGGCCCAGCTGGTGGCGTCGATCGAGTCCAGCCCGCTGCTGGCCGGCACCAGCGCCGTGAGGAACAAGCAGATCGTCACGATTCCCCAGACCATCCTGCTGTCGCCGAGCCTGCTCAACGCCGACGCGGTGGTCACGATCGCCCGGGCCGTCGCCGCGGCCGGGTGACCGCCGGGCACCCCGACGCCGGCCGCCCGGCGCCGGTCGCGCCGCCCCGGGGCCCGGCGGCACCGCTGCATGGCGGCCTGTGGCGGCGGGTCCCGCTGCCGGTGCTGCTGGCCGCCGGGCTCCTCGTGCTGGCGGTATCGGCCGTGCTGGCGATCGGCGTCGGCGCGGTCGCCATCCCGCCCGGCGAGGTGGCCGGGGCGCTGTGGCGGGCCGCCACCGGCGCGCCGCAGCACGGGCCGGACGACTTCATCGTCGTCCAGCTCCGCCTCCCGCGCGTCATCGAGGCGATGACCGTGGGTGCCGGGCTGGCCGGGGCGGGCACGATCGTGCAGGCCATCGTGCGCAACCCGATCGCCGACCCGTACGTGCTCGGCCTGTCGTCGGGCGCGAGCCTCGGCGCGGTCACGGTGATCACCACCCTCGGCATCGGCTTCGCCGGGTCCCTCACCCTGCCGCTCGCCGCGTTCGCGGGCGCGGCGGGCACCGGGATCCTGGTGTTCCTGCTGGCCCGCACCCGGGCCGGGCTGGCCGCGGGGCCGCTGGTGATGACCGGCGTCGCTGCCGGCAGCCTGCTCAGCGGGGTGACCTCGTTCCTGCTGCTGCGCGGTTCCGCCGACGCGGCTCAGGACGTCATGTTCTGGCTGCTCGGCTCGCTGTCCGGCGCCCAGTGGCGGCTGGCCGCCATCAGCGGCACGCTGACCGGGGCGTCCCTGGCCGTGCTGCTGCTGCGCGGGCACCGGCTCAACATCCTCGCCCTGGGCGACGAGTCCGCCGCCGCCCTGGGCATGCGCCCGGGCCTGGCCCGGGCCGGGTTCTTCGCCCTCGCCGCGCTGCTGACCGGCGCGGCCGTGTCCGTCGCCGGCGCGATCGGGTTCATCGGCCTGGTCATGCCCAACCTGGCCCGGATGCTGGTCGGCGCGGACAGCCGCCGCGTGATCCCGTTCGGCGCCCTCATCGGGGCGGTCATCCTGCTGTGGGCGGACACCGCCGCGCGGACCGTCTTGGCCCCGTCGGAGGTGCCGATCGGCATCCTCACCGCGTTCATCGGCGTCCCGATCTTCATCGCCGCCGTCCGCACCCAGCCCGGTGCCCTGCCGTGAGCGGGGCCGTTACCTTCGATGAGGTCACCGTGGCCTGGAAGAAGACCGTCGCCCTGGACCGGGTCTCCCTCGCCGCGCCCGCCGGGGCCTTCACCGCCCTGGTCGGCCCCAACGGCTCCGGCAAGTCGACCCTGCTGAAGACCCTCTACGGCGTCGCCCGCCCCCGCTCGGGCACCGTCAGCCTCGACGGCACGCCCCTGCACAAGCTCAGCACCACTGAGCGGGCCCGGCGCATCGGCGTGCTCGCGCAGGACTCTCCCGCGCTCAGCGGCTACACCGCCTGGGAGATGATCGCCCTGGGCCGCACCGCCCGCCTCGGTCCCTTCGCCCGCCTCAGCCCCCGCGACCATCAGGCCATCAACCAGGCGATCGAGACCGCCGGCTGCCGCCCCTACGTCGGCCGCCCCCTGGGCACCTTGTCGGGCGGGCAGCGCCAGCGCGTCCTGTTCGCCCGCGCCCTGGCCGGCGAGCCCGACATCCTCCTGCTCGACGAGCCCACCAACCACCTCGACCCCCGCCACCAGCTCGACCTGCTCGACTACGCCGCCCGCTGCGGCAAGACCGTCATCGCCGCCCTGCACACCCTCGACCTCGCCGCCGCCTACGCCGACCACATCCACGTCCTCGAGGCCGGGCGCCTCGCCGCCACCGGGCCGCCGGCCACCACCCTGACCCCGCAGATACTGCGGCAGGTGTTCACCGTCGACGCCACTGTGATCAACGACCCCGCCACCGGCCGCACCCGCCTCCTCATCGGCACCCACAGCGCCGTGCAAAGACCTGGCAACCCGTGAACCGAAGACGGCGGGTTGACGTGCCCGGCGTCTTCGTGAGCGGCGAGCGGGCCCGGGCAGAACGACGGAAGTCTTCCATTCGCCATTCCCCGCCACGAGAGACCCCAGGGCGCCAATGGCATCTTTGCCTATTCCGGCCGCCCTGCCGCCAGGACTTGATTCCTTCCTGCTCAGCTCCCCGGTCTGCGGGACAGACACGTGCGCAGATACGCGCTGGCCTGACTTCTCGCCGCCGGGGATCGCGCCGGTGATCGCGGGCTCGGGGTCGTTCGCCGCGATCGGCCAGTGATGGTCCGGCGTGGTCCGGGAGTGCTGGCCGTGCTGGGTGCCTCGGGCTGCCTGGGCGACGCTGGCCCTGCCGCGCCCGCCCACTGGGGCGCTGACGGCTTGCTGCTCATACCTACTGGGGGTATGATGAAAGCGGAAGGCGGCACTGGAATGCATGGGTACGGGCAGGACAAGGTGGCGCTGCAGCGCCGGATGAAGCGGGTCGAGGGACAGGTGCGCGGCATCGCCCGCATGATCGACGAGGACCGCTACTGCATCGACGTCCTCACCCAGATCTCCGCCGCCACCAGCGCGCTGGAGTCCGTCGCGCTCACCCTCCTCGAGGATCATCTCGGGCACTGCGTCTCCGACGCCATCCACGAGGGCGGTGACACCGCCAACGCGAAGCTCAGGGAAGCCAACGACGCCATCCGGCGGCTCGTGCGATCCTGACCCGCAGAACTAGGAGGAACCTGCACTATGGCAGAGACCATCGAGGTCACCGAGACGATTGAGATCACCGACGTGACGGCCGCCGCCAGCAGGCACAGCTGCTCCTGCACCGCCAACGGCGGCACCTGCAACTGCGGCAGCACCTGCAACTGCGGGTCCAGCTGACAACCCACGCAGGGGACCGGGCAGAGTCTGCCTGAGCTGCCCCGCGCTTGTACAGCTAAAGCTGCGCTACAGGTCCGGCCGGGTCCAGGTCCGGCTTCACCGCAGCAGACAACCTCATCGGTGCGTGCCGCATACCGCGCCACTGGCCGAGCTTGCTGGCAAAGCATACGGCGACGTTGTTGCGGCGATCGAGCCACTCCTGCTTAAGTCTGGGTACTGCGGCAGGGCGCGGGAACCGGCCCGTTTGCTTGATGCCCATGCCATGTGCCCGGCCGTTCGGTCGCTATGGGACCGGTGACCGCCACCATCTACGCCTACTGCATAGACGGCCACTCGACTGCTGACGCCTTCGGCATCACGAGTCCGCCAGACCGGGCAAAGTCCCGCAATTTGGCTCAAGGTCAACGCCACTGCACCCACGCTCAGACCAACACCACCAACCGGCGTGGTCCGACGCCCACGGAAGCTGCGACACCGAGCGCGAGCCCGGCGTCGAGGAGGACGGCGACAGCAAGAAGACAACTTGAACGCCGCAGGTCACAGGCCAGAAAGGCCCAGATCGAGGCGTGAAGGCGCGGCCTCCTGACGCCGCCGTCCGTGCCCGTCCGTGCGTCCCCTCGCCACCGGCTCCCAGCGCACGGACGCATAGCGGACGGCGGCGGCCCCGAATCCCACCTCGGAGCACATAACGGCAGGTCAGCGGCATAAGCCTCGAATAGGAGGAGCGGGCTGTAAAACCGTCGGCTCAGCCTACGTTGGTTCGAACCCAACACCTGCCACACGCTGCGAAAACCCCCCGCTAGCTGCGAATTCTCGTGCTGGCGG
>Ga0335075_10005916_pt1 | contig 18909 bp, 14 predicted proteins | sample Lox_Sample_24_FD_206723 | JGI IMG/M metagenome (GOLD analysis project Ga0335075, IMG submission 206723) | Soil microbial communities from Loxahatchee National Wildlife Refuge, Florida, United States - Lox_Sample_2.4 | ecosystem: Environmental > Terrestrial > Soil > Wetlands | place: USA... | reverse complement strand
AATCAGCGGATGATGTCGCAGGCGCCTCGCCCGGACAGTGGGGAATCTTCCCATGATAGGCAATTGCGAGGCGGAACTCTCATCGGTGGCCATTGCTACAATCTCTGAATGCGGAGATGCTTTTCAAGGCTTGCTCAGAGCCTCCAGGATAAGAAGCAATGGCTGACTGAGCGCCACGGTCGTGAAGATGATTGCGGCAACGGGGGCAAAAGTCATCAGCCCCGACCACAGGCTTCGGGTTCCCGCTCGACGCAAGCGATAGGTAATACTCCCATCGAGGGCGATGAAAGCCAACGCCACAAACAGCCCGAAGGGAACGAGGCCGTGCGATAGCGCAACCACCAGTTCCGCACTCGAAGGCATCTTAACATTGTAAAGACGAATGACTCTTTCGACGCGCGGCACCCAGAATAAGAGTGTCAGCAGCCAAGCAATCCAAAGAGCGGCGCGGGCCGCCGCCCCGAGAGCCAAACTCAGCTGGCGATTGGGCGCAGCCGATAAGGACGATGCCGTACTCATTTTTTCCTTCTCAGGTTAGATAAACGCGGTTCGCCGAGGCCACTCCGGCACCCGGCTGAACCTTAATTCCTTGGCTCGTTAAACATTGTTCCAACGCCGCCAAGAATAACAATACCACGTCCGGCCGACTGTTGTAACCCATCAAACCGATGCGCCACGCCTTGCCCTTGAACTCGCCGAGACCGCCGCCGATCTCGATGCCGAACTCGCCGAGCAAGCATTTCCGCACGGCCAGGTCATCCACGCCGGCCGGGATGCGCACGGCGTTGAGCTGCGGCAATTGATGCTTCTCGTTGGCGGCATAGGTCAACCCCAACGCCTTCAGGCCTGCCTTGAGCGCCTCGTGATTGCGGCGATGCCGCGCCCAACGAGCTTGCTGTCCTTCCTCCAATATCAACCGCAGCCCTTCGTACAGCGCATATACCATCGTAATCGGTCCCGTGTGATGATAGAAGCGCTCGCTGTCCCAATAGTGTTCGACGAGATTGACGTCGAGATACCAGCTTTGCACTTTCGTCTTGCGCTTGCTGAACACCTCGACGGCCCGCGGGCTGAACGACACCGGCGACAGGCCCGGCGGACAGCCCAAGCCCTTTTGCGAACAACTGTAAATCGCGTCGATCTGCCAATCGTCCACGGCCACGGGAATGCAGCCCAGCGACGTGACGGCATCGACCAGCAGCAGCGTATCGAATTCGTGGCACAAGGCGCCGAGTCCTTCCAACGGCTGCCATGCCCCGGTCGAAGTCTCGGCCTGCACGATGGCCAGCAGCTTGGGCCGCGTTTTTTGCAGCGTCTCGCGGATCTGCTGTAAGTCGAACACCTCGCCCCACGGTCGTTCCAACACAGTCCCCTGCGCCCCGGCCCGGTTGGCGATTTCGACCATGCGTTGGCCGAAGAAACCGGCGACGCAAACGGCCACCCGGTCGCCCGGTTCGACGAGGTTGACGAAACAGGTCTCCATGCCGGCCATGCCGGTGGCGCTGACGGGAAACGTCACCGGATTTTTCGTCTGATAGACGGCGTGTAGCATCTCTTGCACACCGTTCATGATCTCCAAAAACTGCGGATCGAGATGGCCCAACAGCGGCGTGACCATGGCGCGGAGAACGCGCGGATGGGCATTGCAGGGACCAGGACCGAGCAACAGATGCGACGGCGGATTCAAGGGAGCGGGAATGTTCATAATACCCCTCATTTTTTAACCACGGATTACACGGATAACACGGATAAAAAGAAACAAAAAAAGAAAAACAACAGATCATTCGCCTTTTTTCTTTTTACTCTTTCTTTTTATCCGTGTTATCCGTGTAATCCGTGGTTAAATGGTTTTCATGCGTTCCTGGATCAATTGGCTGATGGCCTTGAACTGGGGATGGCCGGCGCCGCCGATCCACTCGAAGACGCACATTTCGCTTGTCGTCAGGATTGTGCCTGCGTGTTCCAGGCGGCGCAGGGCGACTTCGTGATCGATGCGGGAACGGGCAGCGACGGCATCGACGGCGACGTAGACGCGGAAATCCAGGGCCAGCAGATCCAGTGTGGTATGCAGCACACACACGTGCGTCTCAATGCCGCACAGGACGACTTTCGGACAAGCCTCGCGGTGAAACGTCTGCACGATGCTCGGCACGGCACAGCTGCTAAAGGCGACTTTGTCCGGCCGCTCCGGCAGCTTGCCGGCCAGCTCCGGCACCGTTGCGCCGAGGCCGCGCGGATATTGCTCGGTACATTGCACCGTCATGTTCAGCAGACGGGCGGCGTCGAGAAGGAAGGCGATGTTGCGCACCAGAGCGGCGACGTCGAAGAGCTTGGGCACGAGTTTCTCTTGCACGTCGATGACCAGCAAGCCGGTATCGACGGCCGACATTTGCGTGGCGTGCGGCATGGTGCGCTCCTATCCCGGACGGAATATCTCTGTTCGGGATGCTACCGCCTCTAAAGGGGAGCGTCAAGGAAAGAGGGCCGATCGCGCGATGGGATGCTCGGCTACGTTGGCGTCTCAGACCAAGGCTTGCGCTCCCCGATTTCTCCTGACAGGGCCATCACGAAATCTGCATGCAATCTTCATATTGGCATGGTTCACCCGAAGACGTTTTGGTATATGGCCCCTCTCCGAATTGCCGCTCACTATAAACCAGACTTCCGAAATCGCGGGGGAATAGGGTGACTGCGCACCGGAGAGGCGAATCGTGCGGATGCGGGATCTCCTTCGGATTTTTTGATGGTTCGCACGGGACGGGGGTGAATTGATGAGCCGCACGTTCCGCTACTGGACGTTCATGCTCGCTTTGGCTGTTGGGATGGGAGGGGGCTGCGGTTCCACTGAGTTGTCCCGCGCATGTAGATCCGAAATGCCAGAAATGCCTGCTCCCCCACCTCCCCTGCGCGATCCACCTTCTCCAGCTCAGGTTAGCCTTCCTCCTCCCCCCGAGACAGCCGAAGCCACCGGAGGCAAACCTTACCCCATCAACTTGCCCACGGCGTTGAAGCTCGGCAACGTTCGCAACCTCGATATTGAACTGGCCTCGCGGCAGTTGCAGACGGCAGGAGCGCAGTGGCAAGGGGCCAGGGTTCTTTGGCTGCCCAATTTGCTCTTCGGCGGCGATTACTACCACCACGACGGCGAGATTCAGAACACCGAGGGCAGCATGGAAAACCTTAGCCGGCAAGGTTTGATGGTAGGCGGCGCTCCCCAGGCCATTTTCGCCTTCGCCGACGCCATCTTCTCGCCTCTGGCCGCTCGTCAGACAGTTCGTGCGCGGCAGGCTGACGTGCGAACGGCCGTCAACAACACGCTTCTGGCCGTAGCCGAGGCGTACTTTAACGTTCAGCAGGCGCGCGGCGAGCTCGCGGGTGCGGTCGATGCCCTCCGCCGCGCCGAGGACTTGCTGCGCCGCCTGGATAAATTGGCGCCCGAAATCGTGCCCTTATTGGAGGTCCATCGCGCCCGCAGCGACGCGGCGCGGCTACGGCAAGCGCGCTTGCGAAGCGAATATAACTGGCGCGCCGCCAGTGCCGAATTGCTCCGCGTGCTGTACCTCGATCCCACGGTGGTCGTCGAGCCGTTGGAGCCGCCGCATTTGCAAGTGTCGCTGTTCCCACTCGACAAGCCGGTGGACGATCTCATCCCGGTGGCCCTGACCAATCGTCCGGAACTGGCCTCCCAGCAAGCGTTGGTGCAGGCGTCCTTGCGGTTGCTGCAACAGGAGAAAGCGCGTCCGTTCATCCCCAGTTTGCTGTTGCGCGGCTGGTCCACACCCGTAACCGGCACGCTGGCGATGGGCTACTTTGGCGGCGGCCTCAACGGCAACATGGGCAATTTCAACTTCCGCGAGGACTACGACATTCAACTCTTGTGGACGCTGCAAAACCTCGGCTTTGGCAACCGGGCGCTGATCCGCCAGAGAGCAGCGGAAAACCAGGCAGCCTACGTCGAACAGCTCCGCGTCCAAGTTCGCGTGGCGCAGGAGGTGGTTCAGGCTTATGCCCTGGCGCAGACAGCCGCGCAGCGCGTCAAGGAAGCAGAGACGGAACTGAGAGAAGCGGAGGCAACCGTGACGCAAAATCTGGTGGGCGTGAGTCAGCCGAGGAGGGTCGGCAACCTGGTCCAGCTCATCGTTCGGCCCCAGGAAGTGGTGGCCGCCATCAATGCCCTGAATCAGGCTTACACCGACTACTACGGCGCTATCGCCGACTCCAATCGGGCGCAATTCCAACTCTACCGAGCGCTCGGACAACCGGCCCAGACGCTGCTCACCGATCCGCGCTGCGGCGCGCCGGTGCCGCCCTCCGCCGCTCCTCCCGATGCCAAGCCCGAGTCTCTCCCCACTCCGCGAAAGGTTGTGCCCTCCAACCCAGGAAGTGGCGTTGTAGAGCCAAGCCAGACAAGGTAAGCTGAGTGAAGTTTTGATGAAGATTCCGCGAAGACGGCGCATTCCCGCCCATGCCCTCGCTCTGACTTCGGGCCCTCCCAGGCGATTGTCTTACTTTCCCCAAAGGTGAGATCTACCGATGAATCCGATTGTATTCGCCCTGCGGCGGCCGATCACCGTGATGGTGGTGTTGGCCGGGGTGCTGGTCGCCAGCGCCTTGGCCTTGCTGCGCATGCGGATCGATATTTTCCCCAATCTGAACCTGCCCGTCGTCTACGTGGTGCAGCCCTACGGCGGCATGGACCCCGCCCAGATGGAAGGGCTGCTCACGTTCCACTACGAGAATCACTTTCTCTACATCAGTGGCATTCACCACGTCGAGTCGCGCAACATCCAGGGCTTCTCCCAAATGAAGATTTTCTTCCATCCGGGCACCGACATGGTGCAAGCGATGGCAGAGGTCGTCGCCCAGGTCAACCGCGCGCGCTCGTTCATGCCGCCGGGGACGGTGGCGCCCTTCGTCGTTCGCTTCGACACCGGCAGCGTCCCGGTCGGCTACATCGTGCTGTCCAGCAAAACCAAAAGCATCGACGAGATCCAGGAGGCCGCCTATATCCGCGTTCGTCCCGCCCTCGTTAGTCTACCGGGCGTGTCGGCGCCGCCGCCGTTCGGCGGCAATCAGCGCACCATCGTCATTCACGTCAACCCGGACAAGCTCCGGGCCTACAATCTGTCGCCCAACGACGTGGTCAATGCCCTGGCTTCCGGCAACGCCATCAGTCCCTCGGGGAACCTGTACCTGCAGGACTCCATGCCCATTGTGCCGGTCAACGCGATGGTGGTCGATCCGCAGGAGTTGCGCAACATCCCCATTCGTCCCGGCACCAACGTCTATCTGCGCGACCTGGGCGTCGTCGAGGACGCCGCCGACATCCGCACCAGCTTTGCCCTGGTCAACGGTCGGCGAGCCGTCTACATGATGGTCAGCAAGCGGGCCGAAGCATCCACGCTGGCCGTGGTCAACAGCGTCAAGGCGGAACTGTCCCCCATGCAGGACTCGCTGCCGCCGGACATCGAACTTCGCTTCGAGTTCGATCAATCTCCCTACGTCACGCGCGCCATGGAGGGCGTCGCCACCGAAGGCGCCATCGGTGCGGTGCTGACGGGATTGATGGTGCTGTTGTTCTTGCGCGACTGGCGCTCGGTGATCGTGGTGGTGCTGAACATCCCTTTCGCCCTGCTCGCCGCCCTGGTCGCCCTGTGGATGGCCGGACAAACGCTCAACCTGATGACGCTGGGCGGCATGGCCTTGGCCGTCGGCATCCTCGTGGACGAGGCCACCGTCGAGGTCGAGAACATTCATGCCCAGATGGAGCGGACGCCGTCCGTGGCCCTTGCTGTCTGTCGCGGCAACGCCGAGACGGCCGTGCCGCGCCTGCTGGCCATGCTGTGCATCCTGGCCGTGTTCATCCCTTCGTTCTTCATGGAGGGGGCGGCCCGCGAAATGTTCGTGCCGCTGTCGCTGGCCGTCGGTTTCTCAATGGTGGCTTCCTACGCCCTGTCCAGCATGTTCGTTCCAGTGCTTTCCGTCTGGCTGCTGCGCTCTCACGGACACGGCCACGCCGCGGGGAATGGCGAATCCTCTCACCCGCCCGCCCGGCCTGGCCGATTCTCCTTCGACCGGCTTCGGCAAGCCTATGCCCGTTTCCTCCAGTCGGTGGTGCTTCGCTTTCGCTGGCTGGTCTTGCCCGCCTATATCGTCGGAACGGTCCTGATTGTCGTGTTGATCGGCACGCGCTGCGGCACCGAAATTTTCCCCTTCGTGGACTCCGGCCAGTTCCAGCTGCGCATCAAGGCGCCGGTCGGCACGCGCATCGAACGAACCGAGGAGATCGCGCGCGAGGCGTTGGCCGGCATTCAGGAGGCAACCGGGAATCAGGTGGAGATGTCGGTTGGTTTCGGCGGCGTTTCGCCTTCCAGTTATACGATTAACACAGTCTACTTGTGGACGGCCGGTCCCGAGGAAGTGGTGATGCGCGTCGCCCTCAAGCATGGCAGCGGAGTCCACGTCGAGGAGCTGCGAAACCGTCTCCGCGAGCATCTCCCGGAGAGGCTAGGCGCCTGGCTGCGCCGCGAATTGCAGTCGGAGGGCCTGCCGATGGGGCAGATCGAGTCCCAGGTGCGCGACCTGCGGATTGGCTTCGAGCCGGCCGACATCATTAACGAGGTCATGAGTTTTGGCTCGGGCAAGCCGATCGAGGTAGCCGTCAGCGGTCCCAACTTCGACGATACCCGCGCTTACGCTGCCCGTGTGCGCGAGCAGCTCGCTCGCATCCCCAGCCTGCGCGATCTGGATTACGTGCAAACGCTGAACTACCCGACGGTGGAAGTGCAGGTGGATCGGGAGCGGGCCGGCTTCAGCGGCGTCACCGCCGCTGAGGTGGCGCAGTCGCTTGTCGCGGCCACCTCGTCCAGCCGTTTCGTGGTGCCCAACTACTGGCGCGATCCCAAGAACGGCGTCGGCTACCAGGTGCAGGTGGAGATCCCGCAGCAGCGAATGGACTCGGTCAAGGAAGTGAACATGGTTCCGGTGAAGCAGACTGTCAACGGCAAATTGCTTCTTCGAGACGTAGCCCAGGTTCAGGAGAGCACGATGCCGGGCGAGTACGACCGCTACAACATGCGGCGGGTGGTGAGCATGACCGCCAACATTGAGGGCGAGGATCTGGGGCGAGTGGCCAGCCGGCTCGATCGCGCATTGGAGGCGGCCGGCAAGCCGCCCCGCGGCGTGACGGTGGCGGTGCGCGGCCAGATCGTGCCGATGCGGCAGATGTTCCGCGGCCTGAGCGTGGGGCTGGGGATGGCAGTGGTCGTCATTCTCCTTCTCTTAACTGCCTACTTCCAATCGCCAAGGTTAGCTTTCGTGGCGGTGACGACGGTGCCGGCAGTCCTGTCCGGCGTGGTCCTGGCCCTGTGGCTGACGGGCACGACCTTGAACATCCAGTCGTTCATGGGGGCGATCATGTCCATCGGCGTGGCCATCGCCAACGCCATCTTGCTCGTCACCTTCGCCGAGAAGGCGCGGAAGGCTGGGGCGGATTCGCAGGCGGCCGCTCGCGAAGGCGGGCAGGGCCGGTTGCGGCCCATCCTGATGACGAGCATGGCGATGATCGCCGGCATGTTGCCGATGGCCTTGGCCCTGGAGGAGGGTGGGGAACAAACCGCGCCGCTGGGACGGGCGGTCATCGGCGGATTGCTTTGCGCCACACTGGCCACGCTTCTGGTGTTGCCCGCTGTCTTCGCTGTGGTGCAGAGGCGCGGCGACATCCGTTCGGTTTCGCTGTACCCGTTTGACGCGGACAGCCGGCATTATGCCGGCGCTTCGGCGCGAGCCGCTCATCCGGCGGTCGCAGCTGACTCTCTGGAAGTAGTAGCCGTTCGTCCGGCGGTACACGTTTCGGATGGCGCTGTCGATGGCACCCTCGACGGCGCCGTTTCAGGCCATTGATACCATTCGCGCAATTAGGAGACCGGAAAATGGCGATGACTTGGGAAGGCTCGTTGCGGAGAGATGGCGGAGGGGCCGTTCGCGCTCTGTTGGGTTTTGGCATCCTCGCCGTACTGCTGGCGAACACCGGCTGCAAGCACCAAAGCGCCGAAGCTAGCTCGGAGGCGCCGCCGCCTGTTCCCGTGGTGAAAACAGCCCGACCAGAGCAAGTAACGTTCCACCGCTTGATCGAGCAACCGGCCTGGATCGAAGCCTTTGAGGTGACGCCGATCTACGCCAAAATCTCCGGCTATGTCCAGGAGGTTCGCGCCGACATCGGCACGCGCGTCCGCAAGGACGGCCTGCTGGCCAAGCTCTGGGTGCCGGAGTTGGTTGAGGAACTCAATCAGAAAGCAGAGCAAGTTCGTCAGGCCGAGAAGATCTTGGCCGTGGCCCAGGCGCGCATCGTCACGGCCAAGGCCCAAGTGCAGGAGGCGGAAGCCGCCCTGGTTCGCTTCGAGGCGACCCACGCCTACTGGAAGAACCAAAGCGAGCGCTTCACTCGCATTGACAAAAGCAGCGAGGTGATGGACAGACAGAGCGTGGAAGAAGCTCTCAACCAGCATCGCTCCGCTGCCGCCGGCGTAAAGGAGGCTCAGGCCAAAATCGAGTCGGCTCGGGCGAACCAGAAAGAAATGGAGAGCATGGAGGGCAAAGCGAAGGTAGACGTTGGCGTTGCCCAAGCCGACCAGCGTCGCGTGGCCGCCCTTCTGTCTTATGCCGAGATCCGGGCGCCCTTCGACGGCATCGTTTCGCATCGGCACGTCCACACCGGGCACTTTCTCCAACCTGTTGTCGCCGGAAACACCGGCAAGGCCGAGCCGCTCTTCGTCGTCGTGCGCATGGATCGAGTGCGCGTTTTTCTGGACGTGCCGGAAGCCGACTCGGTCCTCGTCCATGACGGGGCGCTCGGCTCGATTCGTATTCCCGTCCTGAACGACCGCGAATTCACAGGCGCCATCGCCGGCTCCTCTTGGTCGTTGGAGCCGGGGCAGAGGACTCTGCGCACGGAAATCGACTTCGATAATCCCAAAGAGCTGTTGCGTCCGGGAATGTATGCTCATGCCAACATTCCAATCGAACAGCTCAATACGATGAGCCTGCCGGCGTCGTCGGTCGTGATTCGTGACGGCTTGTCATTCTGCTACTGTGTCGAGGGGGGGAAAGCGGTGAAAACCGTGATCCGGATTGGCAGCCGCGAAGGAGACCGGGTCGAGGTGTTGAAGAAACTTGGCCGGCGAAAACAATCGGGCGCAACGGCTCGCTGGGAAGACTTCAGCGGGAAAGAGATAGTCATCGTGAGCAATCCGGGCGAGTTGTCTGACGGGCAGACGATCCGAGTCGGTACGGAATAGAATCACGAAACACGAAAGTACGAAAACACGAAAGAAGAAAAATACGGAAAAGCAAACCCTTCTGTTCATTCGTGTTTTCGTACTTCGCCTCGTTCCCAAACTCTGTTTGGGAACGCCGTCCGCGAAACTCTGTTTCGCGTCCCCACGAAAGCGTGCCAAGGCAGACGCGAAACGGAGTTTCGCCAAGACGGTTCCCAAACGGAGTTTGGGAACCAGGGTAACCATTCTGTTCATTCGTGTTTTTCTTCTTTCGTGTTTTCGTACTTTCGTGTTTTCGTGATTCCATTCTCACTTGCTGCGATGCTCCGCTGGGTGGTTGGCCTCGCGTCCTAGGTTGATGGCCGTGTTGATAAGCCCGACGTGCGTGAACGCTTGCGGAAAATTGCCGACCAGCCGGCGCGTTTGCGGATCGTATTGCTCGGAAATAAGCCCCACATCGTTGCACAGCCCCAGCAAACGCTCGAAGATCTGCTTGGCCTCGTCGTAGCGGCCGAGCATCACGTAATTGTCCGCCAGCCATAAGGTGCAGGGCAGAAATACGCCTTCGCCCGGCGGCAGGCCATCGACATCAGGATGCGGATTGTAGCGGCGGACAAAACCATCGCGCATCAGCTCGCGTTCGATGCAGGCGACGGTGCCGGCCACGCGCGAATCGGCCGGAGGCAGAAAACCGACCAGCGGCATCATCAACAAACTGGCATCCGCTTCCGTCGAGCCGTAATACTGCACGAACGTGTTCTTATCGCGGTTGAAGCCTTTGGAGCATACTTCCTGATGGACGGCATCTCGGAGAGCGCGCCAGCGATCGACGGAGCCTTCCACGCCGAACTTCTCCACCATCTTGACGGCACGGTCGAAGGCCACCCAGGCCATGACTTTGGAGTGCGTGAAATGGCGGCGCGGCCCGCGCACTTCCCAGATCCCTTCATCGGGCTTGGTCCACGCCGTTTCCAGAAAGCCGACGATCGCTTTTTCCATATCCCAAGCCGCCTGCTCCGGCTCCAAGCCGATGCGCCGCGATTGATACATGGCGTCGAGCAATTCGCCGTATACATCGAGCTGGAATTGCTGATAGGCGCCGTTGCCGACGCGCACCGGCCGCGAGCCTTCATAACCGGGCAGCCAATCCACCTCCCATTCCATCAGACGGCGCTCGCCGGACAGACCGTACATGATTTGCAGCTTGTCCGGACTGCCGGCTGCCGCTCGCAGCAGCCATTCGCGCCAGGCGCGGGCTTCCTCCTTGTAGCCGGCCGCCATGAGGGCGTACAAAGTGAAAGTGGCATCGCGTATCCAGCACAGACGGTAATCCCAATTGCGGACGCCGCCTAGCCGTTCCGGCAGCGATGTCGTCAAGGCCGCCACCACGCCGCCGGTCGGCGCGTAGGTCAACGCCTTGAGCGTCAAAAGCGAGCGCAGCAACGACTCGCCCCACGGCCCGGAGCAATCGCAATTAGCCGACCACTTGCGCCAAGATCGTTCGGTCTTGCGGAGGAACTTCATCGGATCGGCGGGAGGCAGGCTCTCTTTGTGGGCCGGGTGCCAAGAGAGCATAAACGGCACTTCCTCCCCCTTGGGCACCGTGAATTCCGCCGCCGTGTGGTGGTTCTCGCCGCGCAGCGGAACTTTCGTGAGCAAACGAAGCGTATCGGGACCAGCGATAGCCCGGATGCCTCCTTCCTCCAATTGCGTCACCCAAGGAACGATGGAGCCGTAATCAAAGCGAATGACCAGGTGCAGCCGCATCGGCACTTGGCCGCGCTCGCCGCGGACACAGCGGATCAGCACCGGATGCTCAGCGCGGACGGCCATGCCGTCGATGAGGGTGACGACGCCCTCGGCGGTCTCGAAGGTGGTTTCGAGAATGATGGTGCCCTCGCGGTAACGCCGCGAGACGTTGCGGACCTCTCCGGCGGGAGCGATTTGCCAGCGGCCATGCTCCGGCGTGCCCAGCAAAGCGGCGAAGCAAGCGCCGGAGTCGAAACGCGGCAAACATAGCCAATCCAGCGATCCGTCCTTTCCCACCAGGGCCGCCGTTTCACAATCGCCTATCAGACCGTAATCTTCGATCCGCGATGGCATCGATGTTCTCCCCAGGCGATTTTTCCCAAGCTCAAGCGAGAAAGGAGCAAAATCAATGCCGGGCACCGATCGCCGTCTTGGCCGGGGAGCACGAAGCGGAACGCAATCAATCGAACTGAGACGAATCCACGGCCTCGCCGCCCTGAATGGTCGCCAGGGCGCGGTAAAGGTTGAGGTTGATGGACGTGGGCACGAAATGCACGGAACCATCGGCGAAAGCGAATTGCAGTCCGCCGGGATGGCGGCTGCGGAAAGAGTGATTGTTGTACCAATCGTAGGGATCGAACGGCTGGCCGTTGGCTTGCACGGCGTTGGGCGGAATGGCGCAGGTGCCGTAAGCGTGGGTCGCGTAAGGCCAGGAGCACCATCGATTCAGGTCCGGGATGTCTTCGCCGATCAGGAAGGTGTTGGAAAGTCCATCGGTAATGGACAGCAACAAGCGCGGCTCCAGAATGTCGGTGCGAAACATGGCCCCGTCGCCCTGATTGAGTCCGTCGAAAGAGCCGTTGGCGCCCCGATGCTCCCACAGGGTCGGGAACCAGCTATTTTGCGACGAATCGTATCCCCAATTGGAGCCGCTGACCCCTTTGTAGTTGGTGTTGCCGACGGGAAAGCCCTCCAGGTTGCCGGTATTGGTCCGCGGCGGGGCGTTGTAGGCGGTGTCGCTGGGGCAGAGGAAGAGGACGATGCGATCGGCGGCGATGCCGCTCTGGGCCAGCGTTTTGTTGGGAATGCCGCCCATCTGAAATAAGTTGCCTTGCTCGACAAAAGGAAGGATGCGCGACAACCAGCTCCAGCCGTAGGAAGACGGCCCCCAACCGTAGTAGGGTTGGTTGGGGACCATCCATTGATAGGGTCCAATCTGTCCGGGCGGCAAGCGCTGGAAGGCGTCATTGTAGAGTTGAGCGGCCAGGGCGAACTGCTTCAGGTTGTTGGCGCAGCTCGCTCGATTCGCCGATTCACGCACGCGCATGACGGCGGGAAGCAACAGACCCACGAGCGTGCCGATGATGGCGATGACGACCAGCACTTCCAGCAAAGTGATCCCCCGCCGCGTGAGATACCCATGTCCACGATGGAGGTGAGAGCAAGAAGCAGCCATGCGGCAGTTATCGTGCTTCGGCTTCATATCGCCCTCCGGGCAGCTAGGGCTAGGAGCCAACCTGCGGCCTCACGGCCGGCCGCGGGAAAAAATTTCCAGAAAAGTCCCAACGCCCCTTGCCGCTTCTCTGCCTGCCAATTATAATCGCCTACAATTGGAATACAAGAGGTGCAGCAGCATCAGAGACGAGCTTGTAAGGATTGCACCCATGTTCGGCGCCTCATCCGAAAGCGCGACAGGAAACTCCAGCGGCCAGCGGCCAGCGGCCAGCGGCCAGCGGCCGGACTCCGTTTTTATCTGCTGATGACACTGATAAGCGGAGTAGCTGTGGCTACTGGTTTCGGCTTGGCGAATCGGTTCCGGCCGAAAGCGATTGCCGTAGAGACCATCTCGAACAGCCCGGACGAAGACGCGCCGCGGCGTATCGCGCCTCTCGCTCCCGTGTTGTTCCGCAAAGATTCCGACGAAGCGGCGAGCATCCAGCGTGTGCTGCGTTCGCCGCAGCCGGGCCCGCGCAATCTTCCCTACTGCTTACATCTGATTCGTCTCTACGGCTGGGGTTCCATTCCCGGACCTCACTTCACCAACGGGCGTGAAGTGCTGGCAGCCTTGACGGATTTGGCATCCTCCGAGCGTTATTTTGGCGAGCCGGCGTTTTTTCAGACTCGTAGCGGCATCCGCTACCGCACTTTGGACGTTGCTACCGCGAGTGGCGCCGAGAACCACCGCGACGTTTGCCTGGCCACCTTCGCGGAAGCGGGGTTGCCCTTGTCTACCGAATTCACCACGCCGAAGGAAACGTTCCACCTGCGCGACCTGTTGCGCGACTCGGTGCAGAACTTCCATCTCCAGCAGAAGGAATTGCCGTGGACGGCAATCGCTTACGCCCTATACCCCAGCGTGGGATCGCGCTGGACCAATCGCTTCGGCGAGTCGTTCGGCTGGGATGAACTGACTGAGGCGCTACTGACCGCGCCATTTGAGCGCAACAGCTGCGGCGGGACGCATTTGCTCTACGCCCTTATGCTCATCCGGCGGACGGATCGTCCTCTCAGCACTTCGGTTCGTGCCAAGCTGGAAGAACGGCTGAAAGCGGCGATCACGTCGGCGATCGCGCGGCAGGCGGCGGATGGCCACTGGCCGGCGGATTGGTGGGCTGATGCGCCAAGCAAACCAGTGGGCGACAACCGAAAGATTGATGATTCGAATTTCACGAGGCTGCTAATCACCGGTCATCTGCTGGAGTGTCTTACATTCGCACCGCCAGGACTCCAAACGCCTCCGGAGGTATATCGCCGCGCTGCCCGCTGGTTGTGTCGTGTACTCCCTGATGATCGGATCGACAGTAAAGTATCGATCTGTCCGCGGACTCATGCGGTTTGTGCGGTGCGGAATTTAGTGGAAGCGAACCGGAACGAGGTCGCCAACAGGCTACCAGGGCCGGAGAACGTGGCGGGCGACGTTCGCCTGCTGTGAGGAAGGCAAGTTTCATCGAGGAGGGAATCAACATGCGAGGACAAATCTTATGGATCACTGCGGTGATCCTCTGCGGCCTAGCCGTCGGTATCGAATGGGGCATTAGTGGCCCAAGGCAGTTGGGCAAGGTGGTGTCAGACGATGTGGCAGCCACGCAACGAGGAGGCCAGACTTGCATCTGCGAAACTTTCTCTTGCGCCTTTCGTGTATATGATTTTTGCTACGATGCTACTGGGGATGATCCCGCTTGTGAGATGCAGAAGGTCTATTATCAAAATCCAACCGGCAGTAAACTCACCGTTGAGTGCTGTGTCTACTGCGGCTCAACTCCGACAACGTGTATCAAATTCGGCAATAAGATCCAGGCAATTTGCATCGGTACGACTACTACTGTGCCTCCTCCGCCCAGTCAGTCCGTTCAGTAATAGGCAGCTATTTTCATGGTTTCTGGGTGAACGCCAGTTCGTGGCCACTCAGTAAACCGTGATTGCGGGCTGCTCGCTCGGTTCGCCTCCGTCCGTGGATGGCGGGCCGAGCCGTTTTATCTCTCCCGGGAGGATGACGATGCATCGCGGGTACTTTTTGGCCATTCTTGCTCTGACTTTATGGATGGGTGTCTTGGCTGCAGGAGATCTCGACTCGGTTCAATCCGCTTACGCAGAGAGGGGATGCTCCAAGGCTATCCGATGGCCGTCGCAAGCGGTCATGTGCGGCCCTAATGTGCTCTACATGTTCCTGAACGCGCATGACCGGCCCGTTGCAGCCGATGTGTTCTTCCGCGAGGTTGTTCCCGGCGATCAGGGTCTATCGCTGGCTGAGTTGCGGGACGCGAGTACACGGTATGGGCTTCCGGCGGAGATTCGCCGCTGCACCTACGAACAACTGATTGGCGGATGTCTTTTGCCGCTGATCGCACTACTACGCCCAGATCCCGAAACCGCCGGTCGCGGCACCGGTCATTATGTGCTGGTGGTCGATGCCGACTCGGAGGGAGTAACTGTGGTCGATGGGACCAGCGGGGAGCCGAAGCGATTCTCTCGCGATGTAGTGTGCCGCAACTGGGAGGGCTACGTCATCGTGCCAGCGGGAACTCAAGTGGACTGGCAACCGCTACTGGCGATCAGTGTTTTGGCATGGCTGCTAATCGGCTGGTTTACCCTCCGATTAAACCGTTCTGGCACCCACATGAGCCGTTCTGAAGTAGTTTCTAAACGGCGAGCGGAGGGCTAACGCCCCCGGTGACGCCGAAACCGGAGGGTTAACATCCCCTGCTCGCCGGGTTTGGGAACGGCTTCCCAACCGGGCTGGAGGTTTTAACGGATGCTAGCGCAATGTGATTCGCAGGTTCAACCTAGTCGGGATGGTTGGCATTGGGTCGGCCGCTTTTGGACGATACTGGTTCTGCTTGCCATTGGGCAGGCGGACGGTGTAGCAGGTGAACCGGGCGGTGATTTTGCCCACTGGCGCTCCCCTGAGCGCGATGGAGTCAATTGCCTCTATCTCCAACTTCGCTTGCTGGGATACACAGGAACCTACGAGGAAGTCGTTGCGGCTATGCCAGGAGGTGCTGCCTGGCCAAGTCTGGGCACGATAGCCCAAGCGGCGAAACGACTCGGTTTCGGCCTGGTGCCAGTCGAGTTGACCATGGCTGAACTAGCTAGTCGAAATTCGCCAACGATTATGTTGTTTGAAGAAGCCGAGCTCGGCCATGGACGATTCCACTTGCTGCTCGGTTTCTCCTCAACAAAGGCTGTCCTGGTGAAGGGGGAATTCGTCACACGCTTCGAGATGCCTATCGATCAGTTCCGACGCGGCTGGACTGGTTTTGCATTGGTGCCCCCATTGCGTTCCCCGTGGCCAGGACGTTTTCTTGGAGTCATGCTTGGTGCGATGACTGCTGGCACAGCCGTATGGTGCGTTCGCCGTTCCGCCCGCAGGCGGAAGCACCTCGCAAGTACCTCAACTGAGTGGATGCCCTTTTTCTCGTAGGAGGTTTTATGAGCAGTTCTTCTTCTGTTTCTCGCCTGGCAGTAGCTGCGGCGGCTTGCATTACGCTGATGGGTGGCTACCGTCTCCATGCTCAGGAGGCGGGCCTGTCCGAGGTGGTTCGTGTTGGGCTAGCTCGGTATGCTGACCTGGACCCACTGGCAGTAACGTGGTCAGAGAGCATCGAGGCCACACCCTTGGGGCGGGAGAAGATCGCCGAGAAAAAGTTGGGCGATTTCATTACTGGGGGTGCCAAGATTCAACAGGTCGCGTTTCGTGAGGGACGGATCTACGTGCGTTGTGAGAAGAAGGGCAGTTTATCTAGTCCGCCAAGGATCGCCGAGATCGCGTTCGATTGTACTGTACTCTATCTTGGCAATCCAGGCCTTGGCAACCCAAAGGAGGCCCAGCAAAATTTTTTGAAGAGTGAGGTTGGTATTGTCAAACGACTGCCCAAGAACGATCACCCCGAAGGGTGTTATTATACTATCGACTATTTTCGCGCGGCGGGCATCCGGTTGCCGACTCGCATCCGAGAACTGGTCCCATCGTGGCGTCCTCAATCGGAACTGCTGGCGTCGCTGACAGAAGGGGGGCGCGTGGAAGCGACCGACTCGGCCAACCTTGAGGGGCGCCCATTGATTCGAGTTCAGGTAGCAGCAAAAGATTGGCGGCTGCAAGGCGTCAAGGACGATCTTTCCATACTGGAAAGGCACCTGCGGTCAAAATCCGGGATCACCGAGGAAGAAGTCCAGAAGCAACTTGGGGAGGCCCGCAAGCGCCAAGAATTTCCTGCACCACAGCGGCGCTATGATTTCTATCTTGATCCAAAATGCGGCTACGCGGTTCGCCGGCTCGAAACCAGAGACGAGGCTGGCCATCTGCTGACTCGCTCCGATTGCACCGACCACGAGCATCTGTCCGGCCGGGATGTTTGGATGCCGCGGCGGTGCCGGGTCGAGCAATACACCTTCGCGAAACTGCGGGATGAGGAAACCTTGATCCCGTATGTTTTTGATTCTCCCTTATATGTGAATTACTTTCAGGTGAGCGCCTTCGATGTCAAGCCTTGGCCGTATGAGCGGTTCGAGTTGAAGTACACGGCGCCAGGCACCTGGGTCAACGACGGCACGTTCCCCGAAGTGAAGGGGAAGACTGGTATTTTCTATCAGATCCCGGCGAATCCGCAGCAGTTGGACGAGGAGGTTGCAACAGCCCGAGCAAGATACCAGAGGGTAATGAACTCCGAGAAGTGGTCCCCCTGGCTGCGGTGGCTGATCATAGTTGCTAATGGAGCGTTGCTGGCCGCTCTGGTGGTTTACATTCTCGCACGCCGGTGGAAGGCAATAAGAAAAGCATGATTGCCAAAACGGTTGTTCTCTTTTTGGTATCGGCTGAATTGATTCCGGCAGACGGTCAGCCGGCACCCTTATCTACGCCAGTGCTGAAGCAGCGACTCGCAGAGGCTCAGGCCCGGCTATGGGCCTGGGAAATCGAGTACGAATCCGCCCGCGAAGATAAATCCGGCGTGCCGGCCGAGTCGTATGTGCATCGCTTAGTGGCAGCCAAGGCGCCCAACCGCTTCTTCCATTGGGGTACGCACGGCACGCCGTGGTTGGATTGGCGAGATGATCCCTACCAGCAGCGGCTGATAGTGACCGCCGACCGGCTGTTCGCCGAACATCCACTGGATCTCTTTTTCAATGAACAGCGGTGGCAGCCTGGTGCCCCCTTGCCGGGCAGCGCACCTTTAGAGTTGTTGCTGACTGCTCCAGGCTGGTGGCCGCTCGCTCAACGGCCTTCGCCCATCTTGGTCGATAAGTTGCCCGCTGCCTTGTCGGCAGTCGCGAAGTCCGCGGCGTACCAGGCCCGGCTGCGGTTGGAGCAAGTGAACGGTCGTTGGTGCCATGTCTTGGAATGTCCCGGACGCGACCAACTGTGGCTCGATGTCGAGCGTGGCTGCGCCATCGTCGTCCGACAGATCAGCTATCCGGAGCAAGCTCGAGTGCATCGAGTCGAGTTCTCCAACTTCCGGGAGGTGCTGCCCGGCATGTGGGCGCCGTTCGCGCTACGGAACATTCACTACGAGCGCGCGCCGGATGGATCCTTGGGCAAGGCGGTCCTTGATGCCAATCTGACCGTGCTGCGGGTTCGGCTCAACGAGCAAGTTGATGATGCCCGGTTCCAATTCAAACCGCTGCCCGGCAGTATCGGTAAGATCGGTGATCAGCCGTTGCGCCAGGCCGTACCGGGAGGCGAGGAATACCTCGACGAAGTGGTGGAGTGGATCCGCCGCTATAGTCCGCAAACCGATGCTCCCACGAGCCGGGCTGGCTGGGCCAACTGGTCGGACATCGCCTTGGGAGCTTTGTTCGGCTTTGCCGTAGTCACGGCCCTGTTGTGGCGGCCTCGCTGGGTTTCACGCTAGGGAGGCGGATCGTGACTGACCTTCCTGCCGTCGATACAGAGAAGCACTTGTTCGCATGGGGGTCCAGATCTCTCCCAACCGGCTTGCTCGCCTACTTCTTGACCAGTAGCGTGGTCGTCCTGGGCGTATCGTTCGGCCATCAGTTCGTCGCACCACCGGGTGAAGCCCCTCGGCGCAGCTTCCGCGAAGGGTTTTCCGCACACGACGGCGGCTGGTACAAGACCATCGCCACCAGCGGCTACTCTTACGATCCCGACCGGCGTTCCGTGGTTGCCTTCTTCCCCTTGTTTCCCTTGTTGGGAGCAGGCGTGATCCGATACACGGGTCTTGCACCGACTCCGGCCCTGCTGGTGGTATCGCACACTTGTCTGGCGGCGGCGTTCGTCATCGCCGCAGCTTACCTGCGTCGCCGACCGTCCTCGGATCGAGTTGCCGCCTCCCTCACGCTGTTGGCCCTGGGGTTGATGCCCGCCACGCTCTTCTTCCGCATGACCTACTCCGAATCCACTTTCTTGTTGCTCTCCTTGCTGTTCTTGCTG
>Ga0335075_10005915_pt1 | contig 18911 bp, 20 predicted proteins | sample Lox_Sample_24_FD_206723 | JGI IMG/M metagenome (GOLD analysis project Ga0335075, IMG submission 206723) | Soil microbial communities from Loxahatchee National Wildlife Refuge, Florida, United States - Lox_Sample_2.4 | ecosystem: Environmental > Terrestrial > Soil > Wetlands | place: USA... | reverse complement strand
GGAAGAGTCGGCTGGGGCTGGCGCGTTCCCGGCGGATCGGGCATGAGGCTTGGATGATTCGCTTCCTGAAAATCTGCCTCTTCCTCCTCGTCGCCATCATCCTCCTCGGTTTCGCCTTCGCCAACCATCACGAAGTGATCGTGTCGTTCGATCCGTTTGCTTCGCGCCAGAACGCCGCGTTCGCGATCGCCGCGCCGCTGTTTGCGGTGGTGATCGTTGCGGCCATGCTCGGCGTCGTGGCGGGAGCGTTCGCGACCTGGCTGTCGCAGGGGCGCCATCGGCGCGCGTCGCGCCAGAACCGGCTGGAAGCGGACAAGTGGCGCGCGCAAGCCAAGGCGCTCGAAGCCGCTCACGCTCCTCGCGAGACGGCGCATCCGGCCCTGCCTCGATGACGGGGTAGGTCGGTTCCACCCCGCCGACGCCTGGGCATGCGCCTATTCCGCGCTGCGCGCGAGCCGCAGAATGTCCGGCGCCGGGGCTTCGCCGTCGGGCGAAAAGTCCATCGATTCGATCCGCTCGGCCCGGCGCGCGATCCGCGCGCCCGCGACGCCAAGCCCATGCACGTCCTCCTGCGCCCTCTGGAAATGCGCTTCCAGCTTGTTCGCGCGTTCGACGACGAGCCTGACGTCGTTCATGAGCTTGCCGACCTCGGCCTGAATGGCGTGGGCTTCGTCGCGCATCCGCGCGTCGCGCAAAATCGCCTGGGCGACGCTGATCGCCATCATCATCAGCGTCGGCGAGACGATGACCACGCGGGCGCGGTGGGCCTTCTGCACGAGCTCGTCGAAATGGTCGATAAGATCGGAATAGATCGCCTCGGACGGCACGAACATGAGCGCCAGGTCCTGCGTCTCGCCGGGCACAAGATAGCGCTCGGCGATGTCCTTGACGTGCTTGCTTATGTCGGCGCGCACGCGCGCCTGCGCGCTCTTTCGCGTCTCCTCGTCACGCGCGGCGCGGAGCGCCGTGAAGCCTTCGAGCGGAAATTTCGCGTCGACCGCGAGGAGCCGCGCGTCGCCCGGCAGGCGGATGACACAGTCAGGGCGGGAGCGGTTCGAGAGGGTGAACTGGAAATCGTAGGCCCCGGCCGGCAGGCCGTCGCGCACGATCGCCTCCATCCGCCCCTGCCCGAAGGCGCCGCGGGCCTGCTTGTTCGCCAGAATGTCCTTGAGCGACACCACTTCGCGCGTCATTTCGCTCAAGCGCGACTGCGCCGCGTCGATCACCGCGAGGCGCTCGTTGAGCTTGTTCAAGTTTTCGCCCGTCGTCTGCGCCTGGCTCTCGAGCCCGGCGCCAAGCCTGGTCCCGACCGCATCGAGCCGGTCGGCGACGAGGCGAGCGAGGTCGGTCTGCCGGGAGCCGAGCCACTCCGACATGCCGCCGATGCGCCCGCTGAGCTCCGCGCTCGCTTGGGCAAGCGCGGCGAAGCGCGCCTCGATCGCCTCCTGCCGCTCGTCGGCGATCTCCCGTTCACGCCGCCGTGCGGCGCTCGCGCGCCAGCGCGCGAGCAAGCTCAGCGCCGCGATGATCGCCAAGGCCGAGCCGAGCCCTTCGGTGAGCGAGACGGGCATGCCGTCGAGGACGGCGAGGGGGGCGGCGGGGATCACGAAAGGCTCTTGCAAAAACGCGAGTCAGGAACAAAGTAAGAACACGTTTGACCGCACCTGTCCAGCCGATTATCTGTCCCGACGCTTCTCCCGCCAAAAGTCCCGCATGGCCCTCAGATCGATCATCACTTTGCCCGACCCCAAGCTGCGCCTGGTCAGCAAAAAGATCGAGCGCGTCGACGACGATCTGCGCCGCTTCATCGACGACCTGATCGAGACCATGCACGAGGCGCCCGGGGTCGGGCTTGCCGGAATCCAGGTCGGCGAGCCGATCCGCGCGCTCGTGGTCGATGTCGCCAAGAAGGAGGAAACGCCCGACCCTCAGGTGTTCATCAATCCCGAGATCGTCTGGTCGTCGGAGGAGCGCTCGACTTACGAGGAGGGCTGCCTTTCCATTCCGGAATATTACGCCGAGGTCGAGCGGCCGGCGTCGGTGCGCGCCCGCGCCCTCGACCGCGAGGGAAAGATGCGCGAAGTCATGGCCGAGGGCCTGCTCGCCACCGTGCTCCAGCACGAGATCGACCATCTCAACGGCGTCCTGTTCATCGACTACATTTCCAAGCTCAAGCGCGACCGGGTGATCAAGAAATTCCAAAAAGCCGCCAAGCGCGCCGGCGACGGCTCGCACGTGCTTTAAGGGGCATCCTCACGCGGGCCCCTTGAAATCGGCTTCGCCCAGTCGGTTCGGATAGATTCAACCCTAAAGGAGGCATGCTCATGCAGCGCGTCGGGCTTCTCGGTCTTGGTATTATGGGGGCCGGCATGGCCTCGAACTGGCTCGCCAAAGGTTTCGAGCTCTCGGTCTGGAACCGCACGGCCGCCAAGGCTCAGCCGCTCAAGGCCAAGGGCGCGAAGGTCGCGGCGACGCCGCGCGAGGCGGCCGCGGGCGCCGACTTCGTCTTCGCGATGGTGGCGGACGACACGGCGTCACGCTCCGTCTGGCTGGGGGCGGATGGCGCGCTCGCCGGAGCGAAGAACGGCGCCATCCTCGTCGAATCGAGCACGCTCACGCCCGAATGGGTGCGCGAGCTTGGCGGTCACGCGCATGGCCAGCGATGCGGCTTTCTCGATGCGCCGGTCGGCGGCAGCCGGCAGGCGGCGGAATCGGGCGGGCTCAGGTTCTTTGTCGGCGGCGAACCGCAAACCTACGAGGCGGCGCGCCCGGCGCTTCAGGCGGTTGGAAGCAGAATCGACCTGCTCGGGCCTGTCGGCGCTGGGGCGACCTGGAAGCTCATCAACAACCAGCTTGCAGCCACGCAGGTCGCCGCACTCGCCGAGGCGGTCGAGGTCGCGAGAAAGGCCGGCTTCAGAAACGAGCAAATCTCCGAGCTCATCCTGGGCGGCGCTCCGGCGAGCCCGATCGTGAAGACAAAGCTGCCGCGCATGCTCGAGCGCGATTTCGAGCCGGCCGACTTCGCGGTTCATCTGATGCTGAAGGACGCTCGCTATGCGACGGCGCTCGCCGAGGCTCTGGGCGCGCCGGCCGATATGGTGTTAGGCGCCGTGAAAGCGTTCGGGCGCGCGGAAGGCAAGGGGCTCGGCGCAAAGGACATCGCCGCGGTCGCCGGCTGAATCGGGATCGGACCCGAATGCGCGCGGGGGAAGACGCGCCGCCGCCGCCTCAGGCCGACGAGGGACGCCCGCACGGGCCGCGCAGGGACCTTCAGGATCTCTACGATCTGCCGCGCTCGGCCCTGCTCAGCTATCAGCGCAAACACGCCGAGCCGGGCAGGCCCCGTTCGCGGGCGGAGGCCGTTCAGCGCGCGGCCTATCCCACCCTCGGCGCGTTTGCTCCCCGCCGCTTCTGGCGATGGACGAGCGAATATTGGCGCTTTCGGATCGGCCGCCGGCATCCGTTCTTAACCTATGAGAGCGAGGACGGAGATGACGGCGTCTATGAGCTTCACGGCGACGGCGGCGAGACCCGCGTCGCGCTCGCCGGCGATTGGGCGACCGGCACGGACGAGGCGGCTCATGTCGCCTCGCTCATCGAAGCCTTCAGGCCTCATTATTCGATCCACCTCGGCGACGTCTATTATGTCGGCGACCCGGCGGAAGTCGGCGCGAACTTCCTTGGGCTCCCCAACCCGCGGCGCCGCTACGCGCCCTGCAAATGGCCTTTAGGATCGGAGGGCGCGTTCGCGCTCAACGGCAATCATGAGATGTATGCGCGAGGCTACGGCTATTTCGATCACATCCTGCCCAAGCTCGGCGTTCGTGGCGATTCGCGCGGCCAGAGGGCAAGCTATTTCTGCCTCGAGAACCGCCATTGGCGCTTAATCGGGCTTGATACCGGCTATAATTCCGTCGGCGCCCCGATCCTCGAGCGTTTCATTCAGCCCGATTGCGCGCTGCGACCCGAGCTCATCGACTGGCTGCGCAACGTCGTCAGGCCGCGATCCGACGATCCGCGCGGAATCGTGATCCTGAGCCATCACCAGTATGTCTCGCGCTTCGATCATTGCTATCCGAAGCCGGCGCAACAATTGGCGGAATTCTTCTCTCAGCCGGTCCTTTGGCTGTGGGGTCATGAACATCGGCTGGCGATCTACAGCGAGGCGGCTATCGAGGGCGGCGTCGCGGCGTTCGGGCGTTGCATCGGCCACGGCGGCATGCCGGTCGAATTGCCGCCGAAAGCGCCCTTGCATGACTTTGCGGTCGAATTCGTCGACGACCGGGTCTATCCGAATGACGAAAATCTCACCGTCGGCTTCAACGGCTTCGCGCGAATGACCTTGCGCGACGATCAGCTGACGTTGGACTATGTCGACTTGCGCGGAACGCGCGTGTTCAGCGAGACCTGGACGGTCGAGCAAGGCAAGCTCATCCGCTTAAGCGCGCGGCGGGGATAATGACGAGCCCCTTTTTCGCGCCGATCACGCATTTGCAGGCGCGGGCGAAACGGCAGACGGCTTCGATTGCGCGATGCAGGATCTGATCGCGACACAAGTACGGCCCTGGCACGCGGAAACAGCCGAGGCCGCGCCTGAGCTCTGCCAATCCTCGCCCAAGGGATTGTCCTCCGACGAGGCCACAATGCGGCTTGAGTCGAACGGGCCGAACCGCCCGCCGGCGGGGAAGCCCCGCTCGCTCGCGGCGCGCGTGTTCGCGCAGTTCAACAACCTTCTCATTTATGTGCTGCTGGCTTCGGCGCTCATCACCATCCTCTTGCGCCACGCTCTCGACGCCGTGGTGATCCTCGCAGTCGTCATTATCAATGCAGCGATCGGGCTCATCCAGGAAGGCCGGGCGCAAAGGGCACTCGACGCCATCCGCGCCATTTAAGCCGATCGCAAAGCCGCTGCTTGCGCCTGCTTGCGCCCGCGCCGCGCCCGGTGCTAATCGCCCTCGCTGGCGCTCGTCGGGCGCAGCGCGCATTGGAGGGGTGGCCGAGCGGTCGAAGGCGCACGCCTGGAAAGTGTGTATACGGGAAACCGTATCGCGGGTTCGAATCCCGCCCCCTCCGCCAGTTCAGAACAGAAGTGCGAACGCCGGGCGTGGCCGATTTTGCGCCCGAGGCGGCGACCAGAGTCCGGAGCAGATCGTCCTTCGATCCCATGATGCGGACCTCTCTTTCCGCGACCTCCACGCGCTGGGCCAAGGCGCGGAGATGTTCGCGGCGGTATCCGCCGCCCTCGATCCGGATACGCTCGCGAGCGGTTCGGGCAAATTTCTGAACCATCGCGGAACCATCGCGGGCGTGATCGCTTGCTGGCGTGCAGTTTGCGCCATCGCCTGAGCGCGGTCGGCGTCAGCCTGGGCTTGATCGCGGATGGCCTTGAGCCCAGCGATGCGCTCCTTCAAGGCCGGGTCGTCCAATTCGGCGACGCCGTTTTCGATGGCGTCATAGAGTCGCTTGAGTCGTAGGTCCGTCTCGGCGGCGCGCTTGTTCAGTTCGGCGATATGCTCGCGTCTGCGTTCGGTCCGCTCCTGGCGGCGGTCCAGCACCGAGGCCAGCACTTCTTCGAGGCGGTCCGGCTTTAACAACCGGTCCTCGATGTGGTTGGCGACGAGGTTGTCGAGCTTTTCCATCGGGATCGAGCGGCCCTTGCAGCCGGTCTCGCCCTGCCGGGCTTTGGTCGAGCAGGTGTAGTAGCGATAGCGCCCGCCCTTGCCGGTTCGGAGTGTCATGGCTCCGCCGCAGTCGGCGCAGAAGCAGATGCCGGTAAGAAGGGTGGGGCCGCTGACGACGCGGGCCGGCGTGACCTTTGGGTTGCGGGCGCGCAGATGGGCTTGGACAGCGTCGAAGGTGGCCTGGTCGATCAACGGCGGCACGGCGACGTCGATCACGTCGCTGACCGGCTTCAGTTCTTTGGCTTTGTTGCGCTTGTTGAACTCGTGGCGGCCGACATAGGTCGCGCGGGTCAGGATGCGGTGAACCTGTCCGATGCCCCAGCGCCCGCCGTCGCGGGTGAAGAAGCGGCGCCGGTTCAAGTGCGCGGTGATGTTCTTCACACCCATCGGCCCGGACGCGCCATCCCCCTCCAGGGCAAGCCGGTAGATCAACCGCACTGTGTCGGCGTGGAGCGGGTCGATTTCCAGCTTCTTCTTGACCTTCGCGCCGCGCTGCTCGGCCGCGACGACGCGGTAGCCGATTGGCGGCAGGGAGCCGTTCCAAAAGCCCTGGCGCGCGTTCTCCTTCAGGGCGCGCAGCACATGCTTGGCGTTTTCCTTCGACTGGTATTCGTCGAACAGCGCCATGATCTGCCGCATCATGACGTGCATGGGATCGTCGCCCATCTCCTGGGTGATTGAGACGAGCTTGACGCCGTTCTTAGCGAGCTTGCGAACGTAGAACTCGAGCTCGAAATGGTCGCGGAAGAACCGGCTGAACGAATGGACGATGACGACGTCGAAAATTGCGGGCTTCGCTGTCCCCGCCTCGATCATGCGCTGGAATTCGGGGCGGCGATCGTTCGTCGCCGATGCGCCCGGCTCGACATAGGTCTCGACGAGCTGGTAGCCGCGTGATTGGCAGTACGCCTCGCCTTGCCGCTTCTGATCCGGGATGGAGACGTCGTGCTCGGCCTGCCGCGCCGTCGAGACGCGCAGATATAGGGCGGCGCGTAGCGGCACGGTCATGCTGGCAATCTCCCTACGTCATCGCGACGGCCCGAACAGTTCGTCGAACAGGTCGCCGAACCATGCTTCGAATACGTCGATCTCGGCATCCGTGACCGGCACGCGCGCGGGCCAGTCGTCCACGACGCGCCAGGACTCAACGTCATGTTTGACCGGGCGGCCAAGGCGCGGCCAGGGGCCGGGCGCGACATAGAGGTCGGGCGGCAATTCGCCGAACGTGGCGCGGTCGCGCAAAGGGGATCGGCGCCGGGACATTGCAACAGGATCGCGCAAACACCGGCCGAGCGGAATGGCCGATCTCTACGCCACGGCACGCGCGCCCGTGTCGCAAAGGGAGCGGTCCCGATCCCTTTGAACCATGATCGCTTGCGGGCCATCGGCCGGGGCGGCTGCAGGCGGTCAAGGCCGCAGCCGCGCAGCGGTGGCGCGGCACGCGCCAGCCTTGACGGGCTGGCGACGGTCCGGCCTCCTTCCCGCAAAGCGGTCATGGCTCAACTCGCCTTGCGTGAGACCGTAAGGGGAAGGTCGAGTTCCACCCGGTCATACGTCACCTTCGGCGCGATCCGCCCGCGCTCTCCGCGTTCCAGGTGGACCAGGCCATAGCCCGCCATCGTTCGCAAAGTACGCGACAGGTTTGACTTCGCCTTGCCGGTGATCCGCGCCAGTTCGTCGAGCGAGCCCGGGGCCTGCTCCACGATCACGCGCAGCAGGTCGCGGTTGCCAGCCGAGAGCACCTTGGCGAAGGACTCGGTCGAGGTGAACCACACCTTCGGCTCCTCGGGCGCGATGCGGTGCTCGCCGCGCGCGACCGCCATAGTGCGGGCCTTCATGTCTTCGTAGCTGGCGATGCCCACTTTCAGTGTCGTCATGGGATCATTCCTCTCTCGCGCAACACCGCGTCCACCGTGGCCCAGAAATCGCCGAGCAACGTCGCCGCGTCCCGGTAGTCGTACGCCTTGATCGTCCGCAGCCGGTGGCGATGGTCCTGCGGCTCGCCGCGCTTCTGCCGCGCCACCGGATGGGCGTTGTCGAAGGCGACCAGCCGCTCGCCGCTGGGGCCGTGCAGCGTCAGCGAGTAATCAAGCCCGTGCGGCTTCTCCGTCGACACCGGCGTCCGCGTCACCACGAAGCGGACCCAATGGCCACCCTCCGGGTCCACGACGAGCACCTGGCCGTCGAGGTCGAGCAGCACATCAAGGGTGGGGTCGCGTGGCTCCGTCACGGCATTGAGTTATCAGATTGAGGCAACTCTGTCGAGGACATTGGTCTGCCCAGGGCGCCGGTACCCGAAAACCCCATGGGTGGCGCAATTCGCGTTGATTCGATTGGATTTTCCGGAAAAGCGCCATCCTTCCATTTCCGGCGGAACGCCGTAACCCATTGACCGACCACAGCAAACCGACCCAAGGAGGCACTGCTTTTATCTTGCCGTCTTCGTCGGGGGGCCCGTTCTCTTCTCGGCCATCTTCGTCTCCTGTTCTCCAGTGTATCCGGACTTGCGCCGTTCTACGGTACGGCACGCTCGTTGTTGAACACCCGGTCGATCCATCTCCAGCCTTCCGAGTCGTGGTGCGCCGTGCACTCTTCCGCGCTCATCGATCGCGCGTTGGGGACCGCCTTGGCGGTCGTCGGTCCGGCGCGGCGCATGTCGGCATTGGATTGGCGGAGCAGCATCGCAGGCACTCGAGCGTGGTCCAGGATCGCGCCGGCCACAGCAAGATATCGCGCTTCCCGTCGTCCATGGTCTGCACCGGTCCTCGTCCACCACAGATCTCCGTGATGCGCTCAGTCGCGCGCCAACTTGCGGTTGAAGGCTCTCCGAGCGTCATGCCTGCGCACCCAGAAGCGTGCGATCCTTTGCTGTCGGCGCGGCGTCGGACATGTCGTCGGCGTGCTGCCGATCCGCATAGACCGTGCGGTCGCGCCATGTCGCGTGCATGATGACGGCAAGCTTGCTGGCCATAGCGACGACCGCCTTCTTGTGGCAGCGTTTGGGATCTTCTGCCCCCAACTCTTGAGCGCCGTCTTGCCCTTGTAGCGCGTCAGCATGGCGCTCGCGGCTTCGTAGAGCGCGCGTCGGACCTCCGGATCGCCGGCCTTCCTGATGCGGCCCTGAACGTCGATCGACGTGCAGAATGCCATCGCTGGGACGTCACGCCGAAATGAGCGGCGAGGTCGCGCGAGCGCCGGATGCGCTTCGGGTCGCCGATCGCCGTGCTGAACGTCAAGGCGGTCACAGGGCCGACGCCGGGTATCGCCATGAAGCGCCGGCACAGTTCGTCGTGCACTACCAGCCGGACCATCAGATTGTGGAGGTCGAGGTGTTGCCGCCACAGCGCCGCGCGCTGTCAGCTTGCAGCCCCTCGACTCGGCGGTCAGCGCATCCTCAGCGCAGCGGCCAATCGCACGCTGACAGTTCGGCGAACGCGTCACATCCGCCTCTTTGCGGCCATTCCGGGTCCGTCCCGGTACGTGACGAGCGCGCGACTTGTGCGCATTCACCCGCCCCCTCAGGGACGGTGGCAGCGCGCACATTGCGGTCGTCCGCCAGCGACCCGGGGAACCGGCAGTCCCGACCCATTGCGCGCTTTCGAGAGCGGCCCGCTACTGGCGGTGAACCCTGTTAAGCTGCCGTAGGCGCTATGGGCGCAGTGCGCCACAAGTCGCGGTCCACCGCGCCTGCCCTGCCGTCCATCGACGAAGTCGAAAATGCGAATTCGTCGCCCAGCGTCGAGGTTGTCGAGGATCAGCGATGGCGATGAAATGACATGCGCGAGGGGAGACGCCGCGTTCGCCCGTGTACAAAACCTGCTTCGGGTTTGACGCGATCGGGGAGCAGGTGTGCAAGCCGTACCTCGCGCCGCGGATAGAGTGCGCCGTCGCGCCTCCATGTTTTGCAACTCGCATTCAGTTTGCCGCAGGCCGCAGGTTGCAGACGAGTTGTGTGACGCGCATCACAGACAAAATTAAATTCTGCGCGATAAGAACACGAGGTCTCGGTTGCCGTTTAAGGGCAGTAGATTAATCCCAGTTCATTCTGTGCATTGCTCAATGGACCAGGTTCGCTTGATAAGCGCTAACAGTGAACGGTAATTCCGACCGAAACCTCGGGAGGAAATTATGGCGACGATTAGCTCCATGCTCGTAATTGAGTGGCGTGTCGATGACGGACCGCCGAAAACCGTCCAGTTCGTCAGGTCGACCCCGTATTCCGCCTTCGTGCCCGACAATACGACGACGACTGATACTCAAACCATTGTCGATTTCATTATGGACCAGAACAACCAGGAGCAGGTCCGATTGTTGCAGCTTGCCAGGCAGAGCCTTCTCACTCTCACTCCGGTCCAACAGGCAAAAGCCACCGTTCCGCCGTTGCCTCCGGCACAGCCGGCTCAACCCGCGGCTCAGCCTGCTCAGCCGCATTGAGCGTAGCAGCGCGTGCGGCGACGGCTGCAGTCTGGATCGAATTCAAGTCCGGGTGCGCGAGACCGCTTGCAGCAGCCTCTGGCGAAGGGCGGGATAGGCTCTTGCGTTGCGGCGGCTGGAGGCGCGGTTTTCAGCAGTCTGAGAAGCCGCGCGCCGCCTCGAGCGCTTCTCTGTCGAGCCGATCCAGGGCGAGACGAGAGGGTCGCGCGTTAACCGGGGGTCGGGGCATGAGCTGGGACAACCCGCGTTCGACTTCGCGAGGGGCGACGGGATCGGCCCGCAAGATCGTGATCGGGTCCGAGGTTCGCTTCGTGCGGGAGAGTCTGGGCGCGCTCCTGCGCTGCGACGACACCTTTAGCGTCGTTGGGGAAGCGACAGAGGCGCAAGAGCTCTTGACTGTATGCCGAGAGTTGCGACCGGACATGGCGCTGCTCGACGCATTCGTTGGCGACGGTCTCCTGGCGGTCCGACAACTGCGAGACGCGCTGCCGGAGCTTCGAATCGTCGTCTTCGCCGTCAGGGAGTCTGTCGAATCCGTGCTTGTCTGGGCCGAGGCGGGCGCTGCCGGGTACATCCCGAGCACGGCCGCCGCCGCCGACCTCTGCGCCATGGTCGCCGCCATCGGCGCAGGCAGGCAGGCCTGCTCGGATCATGTGGTCGCCGGTCTCCTCCGCCAGATCGCGGCGGCAGCCGCAGCGCGCCCAAGTCCGACGACCGGAGCGGATGCGCTGACGCAGCGGGAGCTCGAGATCGTGCGCCTGATCAGCGCCGGCTTGAGCAACAAGGAGATCGCCCGTCGGCTCAACATCGGCGTGGCGACCGCGAAATCTCACGTCCACAACGCCCTAGGTAAGCTGAATGTGCAGCGGAGAGGCCAGGCGGCGACATGGATCAGGACACTGCCGCCAATGGGATGGCCTCTCTCCACCATATCTTCATCCTACGATTGATTCCGCCGTTTTCTCCCCGATCGTACGATCAGTCCGGGCGGTAAGACCCGGGAGGGTTGGTGGCGGAGGTGCGCACACTCGTTGTCACGGTCGCGCCGTTGCTGGCGGAACTCGCTATCGGCGTCCTGCGGCCGCATATGTCTCTCGACGTGGTCGCGGTGCTCGATGCGCGGGATCGTCTGGAGGAGCACCTGCGCTCCCGTGCGCCGGACCTCGTGATCATGGGTTTGGCGCCCGGCGAAAGCGACGACTGCGCCCTCTCGGTCCTCGCCGCCCTGCCGTTCAGCGAGGTGCTCGCGCTCGATCCGTCGGGCAAGCACGCTTGGCTGCATGAAATGCGCCCGCATCGGACCGCGATGATCGATTTTTCTGCGGCCGCGCTCGTGCGCGCGCTCGTCGAGCGCTTTGACGCTTCCTCTCTGCCGGGATGAACGGCCTGCGGGTCGTAAAGAGGCACCGCGATCCGGAGCCGACTTCGTCCGCGCGGGCCCGCGCGCCGGGAGATCTAGACCGTCCGACTCAGCGATCTAGACCAACGGCTCGGCCGCAACTCCACCCGCCGGTCGATACCCACGCACTCCTGGTTCCGTGACACTGACGTTCGAAGTCCAATGGGGTTCCAGACGAGCGTCATCACGCGATCAGAAGCGTACGCAAAGTCAAAGGTCGACAAGAAGCTTCCCGCGCCGTGCGCTTACTGAGCCGGCAAGCTTTGCCTCCCTCGGCGGGAGAAGGACAGCTCTATGAGCCTATACACGTACCCCGGCGTGTACATACTGGAGGCTCCCAGCAGTCAGTACGCGATCACCGGCGCCTCGACTTCGATCGCGGCGTTCATCGGCTGGTCCAACCAGGGGCCGGTCGGCGAAGCGACGATGGTGCAGGGCAGGCAACAATACAATACGCAGTTCGGCGGCATGATCCCCGGGAATTGGTTGGGGTATGCCGTAAATCAGTTCTTCCTGAACGGTGGAACGCAAGCCTACATCATCCGGCTTTGCGACACGAGCGCGAAGACCGCGTCCAACACCATCGGGAACCTGACCTTCTACGCCAACAACCCTGGAAAATGGGCCAACGCCCTCTTCGTCGCGGTCTCGAACGTTCAGGCGGCTTCAGGTGGACACTCGACGTTCAATCTTCAGGTGCTCATGCTAATGCCGAGCGGCCTGCCGTCGTTGCTCGAGAGCTACACCAATCTCTCCACCGACCCGGCGAATCCGCTGTGGGCGGTGACGGTGGTTGACAGCGACTCGACCAACGTCACGTTCACGCCGCCCGGGGGTTCGGCGCCGACCTCGCTGCCGGCGCCGTCGAACTCCGCGAACGTTTGGATCGCTGCCGGTTCGCTCACCTCCGGCGGCACGCTTTTTAACGCCACAGAGACGGTGAAGCAAACCGGCTCCAATTCCACCGCCACGGTCAGCGGCACCGTCAACGGATCCTACCTGGTTCTCACGTCGCAGCCGACCGGGACTCCAACCGGCACCGGCGTATGGACGGGAGAGACGAGCAACGCGACCTTTGCTCCAACCACGGCCTCGGTTCAGACGTCCGGCGCCCCGCTCGCCATCGACGGATCGGCGACGCCCGGGGCGGACGGCACGACTCTCGTCCCCAACTCCGCCGCCTTCGAAACGCAGCTGACGAACACCGCCACCGGCTACCCGTTGCTGGGCGGGGTGCCGATCTTCAACCTGCTGTGTGTGCCTGGAGAGAACACTGCAGCGATCGTGGCGCAGTTGCAGCAGTTCTGCGCCCAGAGCCGCGCTTTCCTCATCGTAGATGCGGCGCAGACCGCCACGATCGGCACCGGATCGTCCGCCGACCTGAGCAAGACCGGCCCCGCCGACTGGCAGGGGAACCTGCTCGTCGACCAATACGCCGCGAACTCGGCGTTCTATTTCCCGTGGGTGAGCGCACCTGACCCCTCGGCGGGGATGCGGATGACGCTCTTTCCCCCGTGCGGCTTCGTGGCCGGCATCTACGCCGCGACGGATGCGAGCCGGACCCCGACCGGTGTGTACAAGGCGCCGGCGGGAATCAACGCGAGCATCGGCGGCGTCGACCTGCAATATGTGCTGACCGACGTGCAGAATGGCAGCCTGAATCCGCTCGGCGTCAATTGTCTCCGCCAGTTTCCGAACTTCGGCGTCGTCGTTTGGGGCGCTCGCACCATTGCAGGCAACGACGCCCTCGGATCGCAGTGGAAATACATCCCGATCCGGCGTCTGGCCCTCTATATCGAGTCCAGCCTGTACGCGGGAACGCAATGGGCGGTCTTCGAGCCCAACGCAGAGCCGCTGTGGGGCCAGGTGCGACTCAGCATCGAGGCGTTCATGCAGGGCCTCTTCCTCGGGGAGGCTTTCGCAGGAACGACGCCGCAACAGGCCTATTTTGTCAAGTGCGACGCCGAAAACAACACAGACGCGACGACGGCGCTCGGCATTCTCAACATCGCGGTCGGATTTGCGCCGCTTTACCCGGCGGAGTTCGTCGTCATTCAGATCCAGCAGATGATGCAGAGCTAACTCGATCCGCCCACGCTTCGTTCAGACGGGTAGCGGGGCGACAGGGCGCCACAAGGAGTTTCGCGATGGCGATCTATCCGGCGAATCCGACCCGGCTCGATCCATTCAAGAATTTTCAGTTCCGGTTGAAGTGGGACGGGCAGTACGTCGCCGCAGTCAGCAAGGTCAGCGCTCTGAAGCGCACGACGGAAGTGATAACCTATCGCAGCGGCGGCGATCCGCTGACGTCAATTCAGAGCCCCGGAAAGGTTAAATTCGAGGCGATTACGGCCGAACGCGGCCTGACGATGGACAAGGCGTTCCATGGCTGGGCCGGCCTCGTGTACAACTATGGCGCGGCACTCGGATCACAGGTGTCGTTGGCGAATTTTCGCAAGAATCTTTACCTGGAATTCTACAACGAAGCGGGCCAGCTGGTCATCGCCTACAAAATCTTTCGCTGCTGGGTGTCGGAATACCAGGCGATGCCCGACCTGGACGCCAACGGCAACGCCATTGCGATCGAGCACATCAAGATCGAGAACGAAGGCTTTGAACGCGACGACGGGGTGCCCGAGCCGACCGAGCCGACGCTCAGCAACGTTTCGTCCTGACCGTGCGCGCGCCGACCCAAGCCGAACTCCTCGCCCTGTGGGAGGCCGGACGGTCGCTCGAGGCGCTCGATCGCGGGGCACTGGCGGCGAGCGTGGCGTCCGGATCGGAGGACGCCGCCGACTGGCCGCTCGGCAAGCGCAATCGCGCGCTCGCGCAGTTGCACTGCACCGCTTTCGGTGGCCGGCTGCAGGGCTGGACGAGTTGTCCCGAATGCAGCGAGCGCCTCGAGTTTACCTTCGATGGCCGCGCGGTGGCGAACGCGCCGCCGGCCGAGCGGTCCCTCGTGGCGGTCAACGAGTGGCGCTTCCGCCTGCCGACGAGCCGCGATCTGGCCGACGCGGCGGAGGAGGAGAGCGATCTCGCCGCGTCGCGGCGTCTCCTGGTCGCCTGCTGGGCCGGGTCCGGGCCGGCGCCCGCGGACTGGAGCGAAGAAGATCTGAGCCTCGTGGGGGAACGGCTGGCCGAGGCCGACCCGCTCTCCGAGATTCGCCTGCATTTCGACTGCCCCTCGTGTCCGGCCTCTTTCGACGAAAGCCTGGATCTCGGTGACTTCGTCTGGGCCAAGGTCGAGAGTCATGCGAAGCGCCTGTTGGGGGAGGTGCATTCACTCGCTTCGGCCTACGGGTGGAGCGAGGCCGAGATTCTGGCGCTGAGCCCGGCCCGGCGCGGGGCCTATCTGGATCTGGCGCGCCCATGAGCGGCTACCTGGGACGCATCGTCCGGGCCGAGCACAAGCTGCACCCGCTGGCGGGGTCGGTATTCGGCGAACGCGACGCGGACGCGCCGCCGCAGGAGCCGGGCGAGCCGGCCGGCAGTGTCGAGGATCGGTCGTCGGCTCCGGCCGATCCGCCGTCGCGGTCTCCCCGACCGGCGGCGGCGCGGGAAGCGGCCGATCCGTCGGCGCCTCCCGAACACCGCGAGCCGCGGCGCGCCGCCGAGGGCGATGGTAAGAGGCTCGTCGCCGGGCAGGGCGCAGAGACCCGCGTCGACCGCGAGAGCTCGCGCGACGCGACCGCGGCTGGGCCGTCTCGTCCCGAACCCTCGGATGCGGGTCGACGGGCGCCCCGGCGCGTCGAGTCCGGCGGGCCCGCGCCGACGGTCAGCCGCCCCGCGCGAACGCGAATCGCGGCCCCGGAGGCCGGAGCCGCTCGTGCCCAAGGTCAGCCGGGCGCGCGACTTCCGACCCTCGCAAGGGCTGAGCCCGCGCCGGACGAGGCCGATCAATCGGGGCGGGAACCCCTGCCGCGGTCGCCCGCGAGACTCGAGGTTCAGCCGCCGGCGCAGCGCGAAGGCGCTCGGCCCGGCACGGCACCCCGCCTGGGTCGGATCGAAGCGGGCGAGACGCACGTTCACATCGGCCGCATCGAGGTGCTCGCCGTTCCGCAGCCGGTGCCCGCGCCGCCGAGTCCCGGACGCGAGCGGACCACCAGCCTCGCGGATTATCTCGCGGCGCGGAGCGGGCGACGCCGATGAGCAACGCCCTCGCCATCGCCGGAGTGACCGCGGTCCTGCAGCACTACCTGCACAACCTCTATCAGACGGTCGGTGCCAACTTTCCGTCCGCCGTGCGGGTCTCGTGCCTGGCGCCGGACCAGGTGCAGCAGAAGCTCACGAGCGGAGGGACGACCGCCGAAAACCAGATCAACCTCTTTCTGCATCTCGTCACGCCGAACCCAGCTTGGCGCAACGTCGGCTATGCGTCGCTGAGTTCCGACGGGACGAGGGCGATCGGCAATCCGCCGCTGGCGCTCGATCTCCACTACCTACTCACGGCCTACGGCTCCGAGCCGTGGCAGGCCGAGGCCCTGCTGGGCTACGCGGTGATGATGCTTCACGAGGCGCCGGTGCTGACGCGAGCCGACGTCGACGCGGCGCTCGCGGCGAGGGCCGGATCGTCCTACCCGTACAGCGGGTATCCGCTCAACGCCCCGATCGGGCTGTGCGGCATCGGCGGCCAGGCGGAGCTGCTTAAGATCACGCCCGAGAGCATGGGCCGCGAGGAGATGGCGTGGCTCTGGACGGCGCTGAAGGCCGACTATCGCCTGACCTACCCCTTTCGCGTCTCGGTGGCGCTGATGCGGCCCGACCAGTCCGTGTCCTACGCGCTGCCGGTGCTGCATACCGCGATCTCCGCAGCCCCGGCTTCTCCGCCCTTGATCCTTGCGATCCAGACGAAGAGTGGGCAGGGCGCCGCGCAGCAGGGCGAGACCGTGACCGTGACCGGCGAGTTCCTGACCGGCGCAAATCGAGTCCTCTTGACGAACGCCAAGCTGGGCGCCCGGCTCAAGCTGCCGACGACGGGAACGGGAAACGCGCTGACCTTCCAGTTGCCGCCGATCCCGCCAAACCCGCCGAACCTCTATCCGGCGGGCGTCTACGATCTCGTCGTTCAATGGGTCGACGCCAAGGGCGTCGTCAGCCAGTCCACCAACACGGTTCCGTTCGCGGTCGCCGCGTGGCTGCCTCCGACCCAGGCCGCGCCCACGACGGCGTCCGGAGGTCTCATCAATCTCACGCTCAACACCTTCGCACCGCAGGTCTGGCCCGGGCAGTCGGTGACGCTCTCGCTCAGCAACGCGAGCGAGGTCGCGGCCAATCCGGCCACCGCGCTGGTCAGCATGTCCGCGAACGCCGAGCCGCCGCCCGGCGCCAGTCCCGTCTCGTCGCTGAGCTTCGCGTTCGAAAGTGGCCTTCCGACCGGGGAGAACCTGTTGGCGAGGCTCGAGGTCGACGGGGTGGGCAGCATCGTGCTCATCGACATTCCGTCAGGGGGGCAGCCGTCCTTCGCAGGACCGTGGGTGACGATATGAACGTGCATGCCGCCCCGACCTGGATCGAGAGGAACCGCGCGCACTTGTCGGGCGCGTTCGAAAGAATGCGCGGCCTGCTCGGCGGCGAGCCGCCTACGCACAACGAAGAGGCGCACGACTGCGATCCCCCGCCCGCCCTCGACACGCTCTCTGCGATCTTCGGACTGAGTTCGTTCGAGCGCGACCTGCTGGTCTTGTGCGCCGGCGTGGAGATGGAGAGCGACCTCGGCGAGGCGTGTGGCCGTCTCACCGGCCGGCCGCAGCGCAACTGTCCGACCTTCGGCCTCGCGATGGGCCTCCTGCCGGATCCCGACTGGAACGCGCTCGCGCCGTGGGCCCCGCTCAGGCGGTACCGGCTGATCGAGGTCGAGCCTGACCACGGACTTGCGACGGCGCCTTTGAGGATCGACGAGCGGATCCTGCATTGCCTCGCCGGAACGAACCGGATCGACCCCCGGCTCGAGAGCGTGCTGTGGCCCAAGGATCCGCGAGGGGCGCTGACGGAGGAGCAGGAGGGAGTCGCGCGCCACATCGCTGCCGAGTTCCGCGACCGGCCGGCTGCGATGGCGCTGCACATGCACGGCGACGATCCGGAGGCCCAGGAATCGATCGCGGCGCGGATCGCGGCCGCATTCGGCCGGCGCCTGCTCGTCCTGCGCATGGAAGATTCGCCCGCGGCAGGCGCCGATCTCGAGCAGTTTCTGGCGCTGTGGTCCCGCGAGGCGCTGCTCCTGCCCGCGTTTCTGCTGCTTCAGTGGCTGAACGAAACGCCGGGCGCGAACGCGCGGGCGCTGGCCGAGCGAATCCCGGGCCCGCTGCTGCTCGCGAGCCGCGACCCGCAGAAGCTTCACCGGCTGACTTGGCGCTATGAAGTGAGCAAGCCCGAGCCTGCGACGCAACGCGCGCTTTGGGTTGAGGCGCTCGCGCAGGCGGCCGAGAAACGGGATTCCCCCCAAACGCAGGGCTCCCCACACGGAAGCGCGGACGGCTCGCCTCTAGACGAGACATTGGACCTCATGGCCGAGCAGTTCCGGCTCAGCGCGGAAACGATCTCGACGATTGCCGAGGCGGCCGTTGCAGTTGAAAGCGCCGAAAGATTGGAAGCGACTTTGTGGACGAGCTGCCGCGCCGTCTCGCGTCCGCAACTCGATCTCTTGGCCGAGCGGATCGACCCGCGCGCCGAATGGGAGGATCTGGTGCTGCCGGAGGCGCAGCTCAACGTGCTGCGCATGCTGGTTGGCCAGGCGCGTAACCGCTTGACCGTCTACGAGCATTGGGGCTTCGCCCGGCGAGGACGGCGCGGACTGGGCCTCAGCGCGCTGTTTGCGGGCCCAAGCGGCACGGGCAAGACATTGGCGGCGGAAGTGCTGGCCAACGAGCTCGAGCTCGACCTTTATCGCATCGACCTCTCCTCGGTCGTCAGCAAGTACATCGGCGAGACCGAGAAGAACCTGAAGAAGGTCTTCGATGCGGCTGAAGAGGGGGGCGCGGTGCTTCTCTTCGACGAAGCGGAGGCGCTCTTCGGCAAGCGCTCCGAGGTACGGGACAGCCACGATCGCTACGCCAACATCGAGGTGGGCTACCTGTTGCAGCGAATGGAAAGCTATCAGGGCGTCGCGATCCTGACGACGAACGTCAAAGATTTCCTCGACAAGGCGTTTCAGCGGCGGCTGCGGTTTACGGTGGAGTTCCCCCATCCAAGAGCGGCGGAGCGCGAGAAGATCTGGGAGCGCGTGATTCCCGCGGAGGCGCCGGCGCGCGGCTTGGAGCCAGCGCGGCTCGCGCAGTTGAACATGTCCGGAGGCAACATTCGCAACATCGCGCTCAACGCAGCATTTCTAGCGGCTGCGCAAAAGCGGCCTATCGACATGGGGTGCTTGCGAGAGGCCGCAAATCTCGAAGCGGGAAAAG
>Ga0335075_10005914_pt1 | contig 18911 bp, 19 predicted proteins | sample Lox_Sample_24_FD_206723 | JGI IMG/M metagenome (GOLD analysis project Ga0335075, IMG submission 206723) | Soil microbial communities from Loxahatchee National Wildlife Refuge, Florida, United States - Lox_Sample_2.4 | ecosystem: Environmental > Terrestrial > Soil > Wetlands | place: USA... | reverse complement strand
ATCCAGGTCCTCAACGGAATGACGCGATTATAGATCCGGCTCGCAATCGACTTCGCACGGGGTGCATACCAGGGCAAGCGGCCCTGCGTACCGGAGAAAGCTGCCACTCGTCGCGCGTGCTCCTATAAGGGCATGAACGACATCGAAGTGCTGCTGGCCATCGAGAGCGTCAGGAAAGTCAAGGCGCAATATTGGTATGCCATGGACAGGAAGGATTGGAAGCTGCTCGCCAGCGTATTTACGGCGGACGCGATCGTCGACTTCCGTGGAGAACGGGATCTGCGCCCAGGACAGGGAATAGATCAGTTGCCCCCGGTGGAACAGGCGTTGGCTGCGGGTGACGAGGCAGCTCACCAAGGACGCGAGGCCATCGTTCGATGGTATATCCAGGTGCTGGAGCACTGGGTGACGGTCCATCATGGACACGCGCCCATTATCGACGTGCTGAGCCCGACCAGCGCAAAGGCCATCTGGCCCCTATTCGATTACATCGATGACGGCAAGAATGCCATGAAGGGTTACGGCCACTATTACGAGCGTTACCGGAAGGAAGAAGACGGCCGCTGGCGCATCTGCTATCTCGCCTTGACGAGATTGCACAAGGAGGGCACTCACCCGGCCACCTTTGTCAAATAACAAACCGCTACAGCAATCGGCCCCCGTCGACCAGAATCGTCTGACCGACGATGTATCTGGCAAGATCCGAAGCCAGAAATAGAGCGGGTCCCGCCATGTCCGCAGGAGTGCCCGCGCGGCCGACGGGGATCTTGCTCAGCGCCGCAGCCAATCGCTCCGGATGCGTACTGGTCACCGCCGTGAGCTTCGTCTGCACGAAGCCCGGTGCGATGGAATTCACGCGGATGCGCTTCGCCCACGCCTCACCGAGCGTGCGCGTGAGGCCGACCACCCCCGTCTTGGAGGCCGCATAGGCGGGATTACCCTTTGTCGAGTGAAACCCCGCGATGGAGCCAAATATGACGATCGAGCCGCCGGCGGATTCCAGCATCTTCTCGAACTTGAGGCAGCAGGCCATCACGCTGTTCAGGTTCACATCCACGACTCGACGGAATGCCTCCATCCCGAATTCCTGGCGACCGTAGGCCACCGTTCCCTGCGCCGTCACCAGCGTATCCAACCGCTCGAAAGGCGGGGTGTACGCTTCGAGCCGGCCGAAATCACTGGCGTCCATCTGCTCATAATGCAGACCCGTCAGGTCCGAGCCCTCCTCTGACCGATAGTCTTCCGCCGCGGCACGTGTGCCCCACACGTAGGTGGTCGCTCCGTGAGCCCTGAATGCCCGCGCGACCCCATTGCCGATACCGCTCGACCCGCCGACCACCAAGACGGTTCTTCCGCTGAAGTCCAGCTCATTCACCAGCGTCTCCCGCGGACTGCTCAAGCGGCCGCCTCCAGAATCTGCAAAAGCTCCTCGCGCCCCAGCGGCCGGGGATTGGTCCTCGTCCAAGCCTCCTCGAGAGCGCCGCTGATGATGCGCTCGAACACCTCACCGTGGACGCCCAACTCCCCCAAGGAAGTCGGTAGACCCAGCTCCGCAATCAGGCGGCGCACCAGTCCTGGCGCCTCTGCTCCCCGCTGCCCTCCCAGAGAGACAGCAATCGAATCAAAGCGATCCGGAACGGCTTCCCAATTGAACTGCATGACCGCAGGCAACAAGACACAGGAAGTGAGCCCATGAGGCACATCGAATGCGCTGCCCAGTACATGACCCATTGCGTGACTGGCGCCCATCGGAACGCCGGAAGAAAGCGGCACCGAGGCGAACCAGGCGCCGAACTGGCTGCGCCGACGTGCTTCCAGATCGTCGGGCGCACGCTTCGAGCATCTGAGACTTTCGGCAAGCAGCGCGACACCGCGCACGGCGAGTAACTCTGCCATGGGATGCAAGCGACTCGAGCAAAGCCCCTCGATTGCATGGTCGAGCGCGCGAACCCCCGACGAAAGCCACAGCTTCATGGGCGTGTGCAGCGTCAGGCCTTGATCGAATATCACGGTTCTGGGCGTCAGGGCGGGATCGACGAACACTTGCTTCAGTCCGGTGACGGGACTGCGCGCGCCGGCGAAATGCGTGAATTCCGCCCCTGAAAGCGTCGTGGGCACGCAGATGTGCCGGATGGGTACCGGACTCGCGACAACGGTACGGGACGATCCATTCCTCAGCCGTTCTTCATCGAACAGCTCACGCGCGAGACAGTACTGCACCACCTTGGTGGCATCGATGACAGACCCGCCGCCGATGCTCACGAGCGCGTCGGCATCACCGTCCTTTGCGGATCGCGCTGCCTGAAGCACTGCTGGAAGCGGCGAGTGCTGCGGCAATGACGTGCAAGTGCCGACCACCCGCTCTCCCAAGGCGGCCGCAAGCCCCTCCGCGAGTCCGGCAGTCCGGCCGAGCGTGCCGCTCATCATGACGAACGCGCGCCTGACAGCGTGTCTATCCAACTCCTTCGCGACAGCCCCCGGAGCAGCATCACCTACAACGATGCGCTCGATCCATGCCGGGAAATTGATCGCAGGCATTCCTCACGCCTTCGCGGGGTCACCGGCAAGCATCCGCTTCACCACGTACGTGAGCACTGCCACATCCGACTGATTGAAGACGGTCACGCTCGAAACGACCACGGCCCGATTGCCCTTGCTGGTCGGTCTTATATCGGTGATCTCGATGACCCCCCGGACGGTATCCCCCACCCTCACGGGAGCGATCGCCTCGAGCGATACACTCAGTAGAGCCAGGCCGACTCCCTGAATCACGCTCTGAAATATCAGGCCCTCGATGAGACAGTACGTCAACGCGGCTGGTACCACGCGACCGGAAATGGCGCCGGGATAGGTGGCATCGACGAAAATCGCCTCGAGCATTCCCGTGCTCGAGATGAAATTGACCAGATCTGTTTCCGTGATGGTCCGGCGAAATGTCTGTACTTTGCGGCCGACCGCCAGCGCCTGCCAATACTCGCCTCGGCCTACGAGCGGAATATCATCCATGCCCGACCCTGCTGGCGCCTCACGCATTCTCGAGACCCACGATGACGACCGCGCTGACGTTCTGATTGGGCATGCCGCCCAGGTTGTGTGAGAGTCCCAGGGTCGGCATCTTCTGCCGCTGACGCGGCCCGGCGCGACCCAAGAGCTGCAGGTAATTCTCGTAAATCATCCGCAAGCCGGACGCCCCGATGGGATGGCCGAAGCACTTCAGCCCCCCATCGATTTGGCACGGAAGGTCGCCATCCGCATCGAAGACGCCATTGAGAACGTCCTTCACCGCTGCTCCCTCCTCGCTGACGCCGAGGTCCTCCATGGTGACCAGCTCGGTCACCGAGAAGCAGTCATGAACTTCGAGCAGACTGAGCTCCTTGCGAGGCCGGTCGATACCGGCCTCCCGGTACGCCGCCCGGGCCGCGACGCGGGTGGTGTGGAAATAGCTGCCGTCCCAGCCCTCGCCCTGCGATTCCCAGCCATTCGACGTGGCGATCGCCAGCGCCTTCACGGTGACCAGCGACACCTTGCCGAGCGCACGAGCGATCTCCGGGGTCGTGACGATTGCACACGCCGCGCCGTCCGAGACGCCACAACAGTCGAACAGCCCAAGCGGGTCGGCAATGATCGGCGCGGCAAGCGCCTGCTCTGCCGTGATCGGTTTGCGCAGATGGGCCTTGGGATTCCTCGCGCCGTTCGCGTGGCTCTTGACGGATACATGTGCCATCGCACGCTTCAGATCGTCGCGTGCGATGCCGTGCTTTGCCGAATAGGCGGATGCGATCTGCGCAAACTGCCCGGGCGCGGAGCCCACGACTCCGATCATGTCGTATGTGGTTCCCCGCGTCCGAACCGGCAATCCACCGTAACCGGTGTCCTTCAACTTCTCGCAGCCGAGCGCGAGCGCTATGTCGACTGCTCCTGAAGCCACCGCGTATACCGCACCGCGAAATGCCTCCGAACCGGACGCGCAATAGTTCTCCACCTTCGTTACCGGAATGTTGGGCAACCGCAGAGCCATGGCGAGCGGAATGCCCGACGGGCCGACATTCATGGCATCAAAGCCAACGCCGAACCAGGCCGCTTCGATCTGTGGCAATTCGATACCCGCATCGCGCATGGCTTCTTCGAACGCCTCCAATACTAGAGTCTCTACCGGGTCGGCCCACCGTTCGCCGAAATGGGAGCAACCCATCCCGAGGATCGCCACTTTGTCTTTGATGCCGCTGGCCATGACTATCCTCCTTCAGGCAACTGCCGTCTCGTTGCGGCCGGTCACGGAAAGACGGCGGTCCGGTGTCGCCTTCCAGAAGTATTTCGTGAAACCCCGCCGTTCATCGAGGGCTTTGATGCGAAAGATCATCCGGACCGGCAGACCGACCTCGAGCTCGCCTTCGTCGATGTCCACCAGGTCGGCCATGAGCCGTCCGCCACCCTCGAACTCGACGGTACCGTAGTGCGCGGGCGGGTCAGGGGTATACGTGAGGTGATCGGCCGTGAAGCTGATGACGCGGGCCGAGCGCTCTGCCAACGGGTAGTCCTCCTGAGTATCCACCGTGCGGGCGCCGGGCGAAACGCTGATACGGGATTTGGGGAACTGCACATTGCCGCTCACCCTGCACTTGCCGCCCACCAGGCCGAGCACTGTCTTCCTGTCTCGATAGAGGGCGGTGAGAATCGGTTTTTGGTCCAGCTCGGCCCGCATCCCCTTTTCCAGCTCGAGCAGCCCGGAGAACGCGAGGAACTTGATGTAGCTCTCCTCCGGCCTGCGCGCAGCCAGCGATCCCACGATACCGCTCGCGGGCCGGCAGTCCGCGATGTCAGCGGTCGTCCGAAGCACGATCACGTCGCAACCGCCACCGAAACCTACCACCACGATCGTCTCGTTCGGCCCAGCGCGCTCCAGCACGTGAGACAGCATTACGAGCGGCTGCGCGCAGCCGGCATCCCCCAGCTGCGAGGCAAGAGTGTCAGCAACAGCCTCCGGCCTGATTCCAGCCAGTTTGGCTACGTTTGCGTTGACCCCCTTGAGTGGCGCGGGCATCACAAAGTGATCGACCTCGCTGGGTCCGACGCCGCTCTTCGCCAGAGCCACCTTTAACGCAGCGGGCACGATCTTGGCGTAGCCCTCGTCGCGAACCCAGCGGGCTTCCCACGAATAATCGAACCGCTCGCCCGCGGCTCGGAAATGATCGACGAAGTCGAGGGTGACGCTGTGGGCGCCGAGAAACCGGGCCGCGCCATCGCCAGGCCCCACCAGCATTGCGGCGGCGGCGTGACCGGCGACGAGCTCTGCCTCGGAGCCTGACCTGTGACGACCGCGCTCGGCAGTGATGCACAACACCGGACCGGCCCCACCCGCTGCAGCGTAGAAGGCATCCAGGAGCGAGGAAGTGCCGCCTCTCTGGCTTCCTGCGACATCGAAGGCAGCGATGTCGTCCGAAAGGTTCAGCGCCTCTTTTACGACCGTCGAATTCTGTCGGTCTGCATTCGGTAGAGTGGTCGAGGCGAGGCTGATTCGCCCGATTCCCGCGCGGCTGCGGGATACGAGGCAGTCACGCGCGGCCTCGACGGCCAGGGTGATCGAGTCCTCGTCCCAGGACGCAAACGCCCGCTCGCCCCGGGCGAGCGCCTCGAGCCCGGGATTGAACCAGCTCACCGCGCCCGAGATTGCTCTTCGCGGCAGCCGCAGTCGGGGTACATAGCCGCCAAATGCCTGTATGCCCGCCATGATCAGTCCTCATACTCCGCATAGCCATTCTTGAGCACGACCGCGTCCCGCTCTTTCGCGCGGACCTGTAGGGATGCCCTGCCACCGCCCTCGCGCCACATCTCCACGCGCAATGTCTCCCCCGGAAAAACCGGGCTCGAAAACCGCGCATCCAATCGCCGTAAGCGCGCAGCCTGACCCTCACAGAGCTCGACGACCGCCGCCCATCCCGCGATGCCGTAAGTCGCAAGGCCGTGCAGAATGGGACGGACGAATCCCGCCTGCGCGGCAACGATCGGGTCAGCATGCAGAGGGTTGTAGTCCCCCGAGAGGCGGTAGATCAGCGCCTGTTCATCGCGCGTAACGGTTTCGAACGCCAAGTCAGGCGTACGATCCGGTGTCGGATGAGGCGCAGGCGCTCCCGAGGCAGCTCCCCCGAAGCCGCCGTTGCCTCGAAGGAAGACACCCTGCCTCACCTCAGCGATGAGAGCCTCACTGTCGGCATCGTAAAGCCTGCGGAGCACATACATCAGCGCGCCCTTGTCGGCGCCTTTGTCGTAGATGGCCTCAACGGTAGTCTCGGAGCGCATCCGGCCCGAGACGGGAACCGCCTGGAGCACACGCAGGGTCTGCTCCGCGTGCAGGATCTTGCGCCACTCAATCCCATACTGCGGCTCAGCCATCCAGAATCCGGGGTAGGCAAGCACGACGGCCATGGTCGGCAGCGCCTGCAGCTCCCGCTCGTACACGAACCCGAGATGCCTCGCATCATGCGCAGCTTTCCCGCCGATCCCAAGGCCGAGCGCATAAAGCATGGTGTCACGCTCGTCGTAGGCTTGCTGCCCTTCCCGTGGCGGCAATGACATCAGCATGTCGTAATGCAAGCCCATTCATCGAGTCCGTCAGATGGGATCCCAGGAAAACACGTCGTTCGAGCGGCGCAGCGGTCCCATGCTGGGCTTGAATGCCGGATAAAGGTCTGAGGCGATCGTATCGACGGTCCAGCCGCCATCACGGTGCATGGAGCGAAGTATCTCGGGACGTCCCATGAGGAAGATCTCGTCCTTGCGCGCCGCGAACACCTGGCCGGTCACCTGCTTGGATGCATCGCTCAGCAGGAACGCCACCAGCGGGGCGATTTTCGCCGGAGTCATCGCCTTCACCCGCTCGACGCGCCTGCGCCCCTCTTCCGTATCCGTCGGAATCGTCGCAGTCATGCGGCTCCATGCAAACGGCATCACGCAGTTGGATCGCACGCCGTATCGCTCCATGTCCAGGGCTATCGAGTTCGACAGCGCGACTACACCGAGCTTTGCCGCCGAGTAGTTGGCCTGTCCGAAGTTTCCGATGACTCCCGAGGCCGAAGTAAAGTGCACGTAAGACCCCCCGCCCTGCTCCTTGAAGCTCGGCGCGGCCGCCTTGGCGACGTAGAAAGGTCCGTTCAGGTTGACGTCGACGACCGCCTGCCAGTCGCCCATGCTCATCTTGTGGAAAATGCGGTCGCGTAGAATTCCGGCGTTATTCACCACGCCGTCAATGCGCCCGAAGTGCTGCAGCGCAGCATCGATGATGCTGGCTGCCCCGGCGGGATCAGCGACACTGGCCGAATTCGCTACCGCCCTGCCTCCGGCTTGCTTGATCTCATGCACGACCCCTTCCGCACAACTCGCGTCCTTTCCCTCGCCATCTGGCTTGGCGCCGACGTCGTTCACCACCACCGCCGCGTCCTGTGCAGCGCATAGCAGAGCGATTTCCCGCCCGATCCCGTTTCCGGCGCCGGTGATCGCCACGACCTTTCCCCGCAGAATGTCACTCATTCGGTTACCTCTTTCGAATATCTGGCGTATTCCAGGCGGGCAATGCTCCGGTTGTGAACCTCGTCCGGACCGTCGGCAATGCGCAGGCCGCGGACACGTGCGTACATCGCCGCCAGCCCAAAGTCGGTGGTAAGACCACCGGCTCCGTGTGCCTGGATGGCATCGTCGATCAGGCGCAAGGCCAGCCGAGGACCTGCAACCTTGACCATGGCTATTTCGGCGCGCGCGGCCTTGTTGCCCACCTTATCCATCATGTCCGCCGCCTTCAGAGTGAGCAAACGCGTCATTTCGATATCCGTGCGCGCCTCGGCAACGCGTTGCTCCCAGATCGAGCGATCCGCCAGACGCTTGCCGAACGTCTGCCGTGACATCAGCCGCCGCACCATTTTCTCCAGTGCGACTTCGGCGAGCCCGATGGTCCGCATGCAATGATGGATTCGCCCGGGCCCGAGGCGCGCCTGCGCGATCTCGAACCCCCGGCCCTCGCCGAGCAACATGTTCTCGGCCGGCACGCGCACGTTGTCGAAGATCAGCTCCGCATGGCCGTGCGGTGCATCGTCAAACCCCATGACGGGCAACATACGCTTGATGTGCACGCCGGGCGTATCCGTGGGAACGAGGATCTGCGATTGCTGCTCGTGCTTTGCGGCCGATGGACGGCTCTTCCCCATTACGATCAGGATCCGGCACCGAGGGTCGCCGACACCTGAAATCCACCATTTGCGCCCGTTGATTACGTAAGAGTCGCCGTCTCGCTCGATACGGGTCTGCACATTGGTTGCATCAGACGACGCGACATCCGGCTCGGTCATCGCAAAGGCAGAGCGAATCTCGCCTCGTAACAGCGGCTTCAGCCACCGCTCCTGCTGCGTCGGAGTACCGAAGCGAAGCAGCACTTCCATGTTGCCGGTATCCGGCGCAGAGCAATTGAACACCTCCGACGCCCAGATCACCCGTCCCATCTGCTCGGCCAATGGCGCGTATTCGAGATTGGAAAGACCCGGGCCGCCCGGCTCGAGACCGGCCTCTGAAGCCGGCCCTTCGCTGGCAGGCAGAAACAGGTTCCACAGTCCGACGCTCTTTGCCCGGATTTTCAGCTCCTCCACGATGGGGGGCAGGCTCCAGCGCTTCTCGGCCAGCTGCGCCTCATAGGCCGGTACCGCCGGCAGTACCGCTTCTTCCATGAACCGCTTCACCCGCTGAAGCCAGGACTTCTGACGTTCGCTGTAACTGAAATCCATGGAGTGGCTTCTTCCGCGATGCCGGACCGTCAACCGTGCTGCGCTAGCGCATCGTGCGCCCGTCCCAGCAGCGCATTCGCGGAGGCATGGAGACGCAGCGCCGTACCTGGGTCAGCCAAGCCGGCACTCGCGCGTGCGTTCGTTCCCTCGAGCACGATCGCCAGCTTGTAGCAGGCAAGCACTTCAAACCAAAGCAAGTTCCTCAGATCGCGCTTCGTTCGTCGCGCGTATCGCTCGATCAGCTCCTCGCGCACCGGGAAGCCGCTCCACGACCCGACTTTCAGACTCAATGGGCTCGCGCCACTCGGATCCGGCCAGGTGGAGAGGAGCCGGGCGAAGTCGAGCAGCGGATCGCCGAGCGTCGCCAGCTCCCAATCGAGGATTGCGGCAAGCCTGCCATCGCTCTCATCGAACAGCACGTTTCCAATGTGATAGTCCCCGTGCATCAGTCCGACGACGCAGCTCGCCGGTCGGTGCCCTTCGAGCCAGCCCCCGATATCGGCAACACCGTCCAGAACGGCAGGCCCAGGCCAGCCGGCGAACTGCCTGTAGGACTCGAGCTGTGCCGCCCAGCGCGGTACCTGGCGCTCGAGGAATCCTTCCGGCTTGCCGAAATCCCCCAATCCCACTCGATCCGGGTCGACCGCCGCCAGCGAGGCGATGCCGTCCACCAGCTCCAGCCCCAGCCGGCGGCGCAGCGACGGGTCGGCCTCAAAATGGTCCGGTAGCCGTAAGGTGGCGTTGAACCCCTGCACTTCTTCCGTGACATAAAAGACCGCTCCGAGAACCGCTCGTGAATCGCACGCCGCGATCAGCTTCGGATGGGGAATGCCGGTTCGCGCGAGCGCAGCCAGTGCGCGAGCCTCTCGCAGGATGGTCTTTTCAGCCTCGGGGCGTGGCGTCAGCGATGGACGACGCAGCACATAACATCGCCCCTCACGCTCGAACCGGATCAGAAGGTTTTGCGTACCGCCGGGCAGCAGTCTGACGCCCGTCAACGGCCCCGCGCCAATCCCTCGAGAGTCGAGCCAGGCAAGCAGCCGACCTTCTTCCAAAGCGCCTTTCCACTCGTTATCCACAGCTTCACTCTAACCGCTCGCCCGCAGTCGAAATTGACTGCTCAGGACGATGCAATGTGCCTTGCATGCACAAGACGTTCGCATGCCGCGCCAACGGTTTTCCGCACGGCTAGCCGCTGAAGGACGGGGGCCGCTTATCGAGGAACGCTCTGACCCCTTCGGCAAAATCCGGCTCCGCCACACAGGCCCCGAGTGCGCTCACCTCGGCCTCCATCTGCTCGCTGAGAGTGCTGCGGCCACTCTGCAGCAACAGACGCTTGCTGCGACCGATCGCCCTGAGCGCCGCGGTGTTGAAGCGCTGCATCAGAGCCGTCACGCCCTCTTCCAGAGATTCCGTCGCCAGGATCTCATCGACGATGCCCAGAGCACGTGCCTCGGTCGCGCTGATACGAGCTGCAGTCATCGCCAGCTTGCGGGCCGCTTTGAGTCCGACGACCCGAGGCAGGAAGTAGCTCAACCCCAGATCGATCGGCAGCCCGATTCTCGGCTGGGCGAAAAAGAGGAAGCTCTCCTCGCTGGCCAATACGAAATCGGACGCCAGCACGAAGCTCAAGCCGGCTCCCGCGACCGCCCCACGCACGACAGAGATCACCGGAATCTCCAATGCCTCGAGCTTCACGAAGCTCTCGGCGTTCGCGCGCACCCGCTGCTCGAACAGTTCGCGCCGCGCTGTCGGGGAAAGCGACAGTGTCTCTCCATAGGAGGCTACATCGCCCCCAGCGGCAAAATGCGCACCGGTCCCGCGGAAGATCAGGTAGCGGACCTGCGGATCGCACGCCATGTCGGCCAGAAAGCTCGCCAGCTGGCGCAGCATGGCGGGCGTCAACGCGTTGCGGACTTCCGGGCGGTTGAAGGTTACGTGCGCGCCGCCGCCGGCTTTCTCCAGTCGTATCTCGTCGGTCATAGACGTACCAGTAAATACTCTAGTACAAGTTGGCCATTGCTTCGGTCGAATACGGCTTCAGATCGTATGGTCGAAGCTCCGAAAACCGTCCGTGCTTGACCTTCATCACCCAGAACGGATCCGCCAGCAGCGCCCGTCCTACGGCGATCAGGTCAAAGTCACCACGCTCGAAACGAGCCACCAGGTCGCCGAGGCCGGCGACGTTCGGCGCCGAGCCCTGACCTGTCTCGAAGTTGGTGAAGAGGTCGGTCGTGAGGCCTACTGACCCCACCGTGATCGTGGACCTTCCGGTCAGCTTTTTGACCCACCCGGCGAAGTTCAGGTCGGAGCCTGGAAACTCGGCCGTCCAGAATCTGCGCTGCGAGCAATGGAAGATGTCGACGCCCGCGTCCGCCAATGGGCCACACCAGTCCTCCAGCTCTTGCGGCGAGCGGGCCACCTGTGTGTCATAGGCGGCGATCTTCCATTGCGAGATGCGCAGGATCAATGGGAGATCCTCTCCCGCTTCCCGCCGGGCGGCCTTGATCACCTCCACCGCGAAGCGCACTCGCTGCGTCAGCGTATCGCCGCCGTAGCGATCCTCGCGGCGATTGGTCTCGGCCCAGAAAAACTGATCGATCAGGTAGCCGTGGGCGGCGTGAATTTCCACGGCATCAAAGCCCAGCCGCCGTGCATCGCGAACGGCTCGGGCATAGGAGGACACCGTGTCGGCGATATCCTCCTCACTCATGACTCGTCCTCCGGGTAGCTGCGCGCCAACCCAACCCGACGGACTTACCAAGGGCGCATGGGGCGCGCCAGGATAGTTATAGTCCGCGCATCCGCCGACGTGCCACAGCTGCGGAGCCATTCTGCCGCCCGCGGCGTGCACCTCGGCGACCAGACGCCCCCACTCGTGCAACGCGGCCGCGCCACAAAAGCTCGGAACTGAGTCTACGGCGCGCGATTCCGGGCGATCGATGCCGGCGCCTTCCGAGATGATGAGGCCTACTTCCGCCTGGGCGCGTCGGTGGTAATACCGGACGACCGCCTCCGTGGGCGTGCCGTTCGGCGAGCAGTAACGGGTCATGGGAGCCATCACGAAGCGATTGCGCGTAGTGAGAGCTCGACATTTGAACGGCGTGAACAGTCCCGGAAGCGCCTCCGGTGCGGCGCTCATCGGGGCGGAAGATCCGGCTGCCGCGGAGGAGAGACTCGCTCATCCAGAGCGAGGATGACGAACCTGCTGCAATCAAACAGTGCCGCTTCGTCTTCCTGCATGCGCCGCGCCAGCACGGGATCGTTCTGCAACCGGTCATACATGGCCTGGGCAGCCGCCGCATCGTCAAAATACATTTCCGTGATGACGTCAAAATCGGGGCCGGCGGCACTCGAGCGCGGGCCGACGTGCATCACGTAGTTGCGCCGGTAATCCCGCAGCTCCGGCAGGAGCTCGCGCGCCAAAGCGGCATGACGCGTCTCGTAGTAGTCGATGAACTCCTGCATCGACATGCCTGACTTGCGCTTGAGAAGCGCCACCATCTTGTACACGACAGCTCTCCGCGGAACCGTAGGAAGACGTACCCGGCATCGGGCATCGCTATAATGAGATTGGGGCATCTGACCTGCCCCATAAATGCCCTCCCGTGCACCCCCTCTTGACCGGATCCGGGAGAGGAAGCAAGGCGGGGTGCAGCAATAGACATTCGAATTTCCGTCAGGAATGAGACAGTAGCCGCATCATGGCGCAACCTGCTCAATGCCGATCATTGGTCGAGCCGCCGCGGATCATCGGCGACGGGGAGTTGCCTCACTGGGACCGAACGGTCGACGTGGTAGTCGTGGGGTTCGGCGCCGCGGGCGCCGCGGCGGCCCTGCAAGCACGCGAGGACAGCGGCGAAGTCTTGATCGTTGACCGGTTCGAGGGTGGCGGCGCCTCGGCCTACAGCGGCGGCGTCATCTATGCTGGAGCCACCCGCTATCAGCGCGAGTCAGGGGTCGAAGACTCCGTCGAAGAGACCTTCAAATACCTGTCGGTCGAGATGGGAGGCACCGTACCCGAGCGAACGCTGCGCGAATACGCCCGGGAGAGCGGCTCCAATCTGGACTGGCTGGCCGGTCATGGCGTGCCGTTCAGCGGCAAGGTCTACGAGCACAAGACGATCCTGCCACCTGATGGAACCTATCTCTATTACGCCGGGAACGAGAAGGTGGCGCCGTACAATGTGTCCGCCAAACCCGCACCCCGCGGCCACAAGGTCGTCGGCTCGGGGATGACGGGGCACGTCCTGTTTGCGGCGCTCCAGGCCGCATTACGGCGGACACATATCGATGTCCTGACGCACTCTCCCGCAACGAGGCTGATACTCGACAGCCGGTCACGCGTCGTTGGGGTGGAAATCTGCTCACTGCCGCAGCATCTCCACGCCGCCCACCAGGATCTTTATCGCAAGGTCGCCCCCATGGTGCCATTCGATGGCCCACGGACCGAGCGCGCCATCCGGGATTGCCGCGCCATGGAGATCGCAGCCCAGGGCGAGCGTCGCCTCATTCGTGCCCGCCGCGGCGTGGTCCTGGCCACCGGCGGCTTTCAGCACAATCTGCAGATGGTCGCTGCCGCCCGGCCCTTCATCGCCGCGAACTATCGTTCCCTGATGCGTCTCGGCTCCATGGGTAACGACGGCAGCGGCGTCGAGCTCGGACAAAGCGCAGGCGCGGATGTCGCGCTGATGGACTCCATGTATCTCGGCCGGACCCTGGCGCCCCCGAACGCGCTGTTGAAGGGATTGCTGGTGAACAGACAGGGCGAGCGATTCATCAACGAGGAGGCCTATACCGGTTTCGTCGGTAACGCCATTGCCGAGCAACCCGCAGGCGAGGCGTGGCTGCTCTTGAGAGCCTCGAATTTCTGGACCGCGGTGCGGGAGAGCTTGGGCAGCGGCTCAGTGGTGTTTCGATATTACGGGCTGCCCACACTCCTCAACGTCATCATGGGGGGGACTCGCCGGGCGACGTCCATCCGCCGCCTGGCATCGAAGTGCGGGATCGACGCGGACGGGCTCGAGCGCACCATCGCGGCGTACAACCGGATTGCAGACGGACTGGAGCCGGACCCGCTGGAGAAGTCTCGAACGAACATCGAACCGTTCCGCGACGAGGCATTTTATGCGGTGCGGGAGTCCATCTCGAACCGCTTCGCTTTCACGCACATGTTCACGCTGGGCGGCCTTACCGTAGACCCGGACTCCGGCGCCGTGACCCGAGCCGATGGCTCTTCCATACCGGGGCTGTATGCGGCCGGACGCGTGGCCGTCGGACTGTGCTCCAGACGGTATGTCAGCGGCATGTCCCTGGGCGATTGCATTTTTTCCGGGCGCCGCGCGGCACGGCACGCCATGGTCGGTGCACGGGCCGCGCCGGCCGCCGCCGGCGCACTGCGATAGGCGCTCAATACCCGAGGCAGGTCCGCGAGCTATTCGGCGGACAGCTGTTCGTCGCAGACCAGAATTCGAATGGCGGTCCGATCGAGAAACGCTTCCTCATCGGCGGCGATGACCGCTTTCACCTCGGGACGCGCGAGTACCCGATTGACCTCGCTCAATGCCGCGGCGTCGCGAACGACCATTTCCGTTATGGCGTCGTAGCTGAGCTCCGTCTCTCCGGTCGCCGCTTTTTCGGTCAGATGAGAGATCTCCTGCCGCGGATAGTTCCGCCGATAGTCCAGCAGCAGGCCGCGCAGATACTTCAAGGCAAGGGGCGCATGGTGATCCTCGTAATATCGGCGAAACTCAGCCGGCGACAGTCCGGGCTTGCGCTTCAACAGACAGATCAGCTTGATCATCGCTCATTCAGATGCAAAGCAGTAGGCCGCGAGCTTGTTGCCGTCCGGGTCGCGTACATAGGCTGCGAATGCATTTGGCGCCACAGCACGGGGCCCCGGCGGACCCTCGCAGGTACCACCCAGCGCCAACGCCTGCCGATGGAACTCTCGTACAGAGGCGCGGCTGGGCGCGCGGAATGCCAACGTCGCCCCGTTCGAGACAGTTGCCGCGTTGCCGTCGAGTGGCTTTGTCACCATCAGCTCCGGGCTGTCGGCGCCCCACAGCGAAGCGGACGCGAGGTCTCCCAATCGTTTGGGACCCAGGGCTCCCAGCGCCCCATCGTAGAAGAGCCGCGCTTTGCCGAGGTCGTTCGTACCGAGCACAACATGATTGAAGATCGACATCATCAAGTCCCTCCGGCGGTATTCAGCTCCTGACAGGGTATTCCGGGTGAGTCGCCCACGGTTATCCAGGACCGCAGCTTTCATTGCCTATACCGGTAGCGCATGTCGGGCCGTACGCGCGCGAGCGCCCGGCAGCCCGGGTTCAGGTCAGGGCTAGCCACCGGCACATCGCGGTTGCGCTTCCAAGCAAGTGCAACTGCAGCGAATGCCATGGACCGGGTTCGCTCGTGGCCGAATAATCAGGCGCCGCATTGCAACGCAGGCACACTGCAGAAACCGGAGAAGGATTGAGCGAGGCTGCCGACATCTTCCTGAGCGCCGTGCACCGGGTTCTGCGCGATCACTGCGCGGACTGGCACAAGCCACAACCGGTCGCGTGGTCTCCGGCCGCATGGTCCGCCATCGAGAGCATCGGCGTACCGCAGGCGCTGATCGACGAGGATCGTGGCGGTTTTGGGCTTGCGACGGCGGAGGCGCTCAGGTTCGTGCGGCTTGCCGGGCTCGAGGGCGCTCCTCTTCCGATAGGTGAGGCGATGCTCGCGACGTCGTTGCTCGCACGGGCCGGCATCTCGCCCGCAGCTGGAGCGCTCACCGTGGCGCTGTCAGGAACCTTCACGCTGCTTGAAGAGAATGGTACCTACTGCCTCCGTGGCCAATGCGCTCGCGTGCCGTGGGGACGGGCCGCGGACTGGGTGGTGGTATTGGCGCAGTCTGGAGACGAGACTGCGGTGATATTGACCCCGTCCGCGAGTCTGCATTGGGAGACGGGTGAAAACCTTGCAGGGGAGCCGCGTGACACGCTGCGGGCCGATATCGGTGTGTCTCGGGACCGCGTGGGAACGATCGCCAAGGTGGATGCGCTCGCGCAAAAGAGTCTCGGTGCAGCGCTCCGTTGTCAGGGTATTGCCGGGGCGATCGAGCGTACGCTCACGATGACGCTTCAATACGCACAAGACCGCAAACAATTCGGCCGCCCGATCGGGCGGTTTCAAGCGATCCAGCACGCCCTGGCAACGGCTGCCGGGCACGCCGCGGCGGCGGACGCGGCCGCAGACATGGCCGCTGAAGCCTTCGCCGGCTCTGACTGGCTGCCCATTGCCATGGCCAAGAGCCGTTGCGGGGAGTCAGCGGGTGCCGTTGCCGCCATCGCCCATCAGGTTCATGGAGCACTGGGCTTCAGCGCCGAATACCCGCTACACCACTACACCAAGCGCCTTTGGGCGTGGCGCGAAGAGCATGGCTCCGAGTCCGAATGGTCCGAACGTTTGGGCCATGCCGCGTTCGAGGCTGGGCCCGACGGTCTGTGGCCACTACTGACACGCACATGATCCGGTGCCCGCGCGAATGAACCTCGGTGACCTGACATTCCGTCCGCCGCCGGCGCTGAATGACCTGCGAGACCTGAGAGAGCAGGTCCGCCAATTCCTGCGCGAGCACCTCGACGACTACCCTCGACGTCTGCAGGCTCGCTCCTGGACGGCGTACGATCCTGAATTCAGTCGTGCGCTCGGTCGGCGAGGCTGGATCGGCATGACATGGCCCAGAAAGTATGGCGGCCAGGAGTGCAGCGCTCTGGAGCGCTACGTCGTGATCGAGGAACTTCTGGCCGCGGGGGCGCCCGTTGGCGCGCACTGGATTGCCGATCGGCAGAGCGGGCCGCTGCTGCTGAAGCATGGCACCGAATCACAGAAGCAGAAGCTTCTGCCGCGCATCGCGGCCGGCGAGTGCTATTGCTGCATCGGCATGAGCGAGCCGAACTCAGGATCCGACCTGGCGGCAGTCAGCACCCGCGCGGTACCCGATGATGGCGGCCTGCGCATCAACGGAACGAAATTGTGGACCACGCTGGCGCAGCATTGCCACTACATGGTCCTGCTGTGCCGGACCGACAGTGCCGGCACTGAGCGCCACGAGGGCACCAGTCAGCTCCTGGTCGATCTGCAAACGCCGGGCATCACCGTTCGGCCCGTGACCGACATGCTCGGCCAGCATCACTTCAACGAGGTGATCTTCGAGGATGCCCGGATCCCTGCGGATGCCGTGATCGGCCGTCTGGGAGACGGCTGGAGCCAGGTCATGGGTGAGCTGTCGTTCGAGCGCAGCGGACCGGAACGGTTCCTCTCTTCGTTCGCGCTGCTTCTGGAGCTGCTGCGCGTCACGCGATCCGCACGGTCGCCGCACGCTGCCGTGATGATCGGACGAGTCGTTTCCCACCTTGCGGTCCTCCGCCGGCTCTCGCGCTCCGTGGCCGGCATGCTGCAGCGCGGCGAAAATCCTTCCCTGCAGGCAGCGATCGTCAAGGACCTGGGCGCTCTGGTGGAGCAGGAAATCCCTGAAATGGCTCGGCAACTGGTCCAGGTCGAGCCATCGCTGGCGGCCACCGACGAGTTCTCGGCTACTCTGGCGTGGACCCAATTGAGCGCACCTGCCTTCTCCCTGCGCGGCGGAACCCGGGAGATTCTCCGGGGCATCATCGCCCGGTCGCTCGGGCTGCGCTGACGGCCGGAAGACGCGGGACCCAGTGCAGCTGCAGGCAAGCGGAATTGTGCAGCAGCGGACAAGGCGCATTGCGCCTGCAATCTTGGCGGGTACCGGAGCCTATGGGTATTATCGTCCCGTGGGCTGCACGAATGAGGTATCGCGACATCTGCGTGCCGGTCTTCGGCACCTGACCGGCCTGAAGCCGGCACCCACTGGCCGCGACCGCGCAGCCACTATCTAGGGGGCATCATGCAGACTCTGTTCGAGAACTCCAGCTCCTTCTTACCCGAGATCTTCCGTTCCTACGGCGAGGTCGTCCGCAAGGAGTTCTACGACGGTGAAGTCGACCCGATCGCCATAGGTGAGCCGTTCGGCGTGAGCATGGCGAAGGCGCTGGAATACCCCATTTCGCTCATCCAGATTACCAACCGGGCGAGGATCGGATTCCGCCGCGCCTGGCACCACATTCGCGCCGACCGGATCGGGGTCCGTACCATTTGGTTCGTGCGGCGCGGCACGGCGGAGATCGTCCGGCCCGACAGCGTCCTCATCGTCAAGCCCGGCGAGAGCGCCATCGTGGATTCGAATGTCCCGTTCCGAATGCGGGCTCTCGGGGACGAGCAGGCGCTCCATCAGTCGATTCAGGCGATCGTGCCCGCCCATTTGTTCCTGTCTTTGCTGCCCGATGCAATCGACTATCGTGGCGCTTTCAGCCTGACACACGGCACGGGATTGTCGGTCAGCAAGCTGCTGGACTTCCTATGCAGCGATGGTGACAAGCTGAGCGGCAGCGCCGCGGAGCCGCTGGTAACGAGCCTGCTCACACTGATCGGCGATGCCATCCGCCAGAAGCCGGAAAGCCGACGCCGTCAGACCTGCTCGGATCGCCGCTTCTCGGAGATCGAATCTTACGTGATGAGACATCTCACCGACCCTGAGCTGTCGTTCTACAAGGTCGCGAGCAACTGCGGGGTGTCTCCTCGCTATCTGAGCTATCTGCTCAAGGACGGGAACACCACCTTCTCGGATCTGTTGTGGGGGCGCCGGCTGGCCAAGGCTACCGAATGGCTCCTATCGGCAGCGATGCGCGACCGCATGGTCCAGGAAATCGCATTCATGGCCGGCTTCAAGAGCGCGGCGCATTTCAGCCGCATGTTCAAGGCTCACCACGCCTGCTCGCCCAAGGAGTTTCGGGCCAGCAAGAGCGGCGCCCCCATGCAGCCCGCGGAGACCCTCTTCGCCCCCGGTGAAGGCTCGAGCGACTAACCGCGAAACTGATCCTTGGCCGCTCGGACGATTCCGAAGGCCGTGGCGGCATCAGGCGCGGCTGCAGCTATGGGCAAGAGGGGCGCCCGCAGAAACGGGTTGGTGGCGCGCTCGGCAGCCACGGTGGTAGGAACGGTGGCCTCCGAGCTTGCGCGGGCGCGGGCTACCGCCTCGGCACGCGCAGCGACGGCCGGATCGGCATCGACGGAAAC
>Ga0335075_10005913_pt1 | contig 18912 bp, 15 predicted proteins | sample Lox_Sample_24_FD_206723 | JGI IMG/M metagenome (GOLD analysis project Ga0335075, IMG submission 206723) | Soil microbial communities from Loxahatchee National Wildlife Refuge, Florida, United States - Lox_Sample_2.4 | ecosystem: Environmental > Terrestrial > Soil > Wetlands | place: USA... | reverse complement strand
TCTCGGGCGGCAACTCGTCGCGGCCGCCGCCATTGTTCTGTCCCGGACGGTAGTTCGGATCGCGGTTCCCGTCGCGATCGCGGTGTTGACCACCGCCGCCGCCACCACCGCCGCCGCCGTGTCGCGGTCCCTTGTTAGGGCGATTGCGTCCCTGATTTCCCAAGTAGCCTCTCACAGGTTCTGATCCAGGAAGGTTTTCAGGTCCGGCTTGCGCACCGAGCCGACCTTCTGCGCGTGCGGCTTGCCGTTCTTGAAGAGGATCAGCGTCGGGATGTTGCGGATGCCGAATTTCGGCGGCGTCTGCGGATTCGACTCGATGTCGATCTTCGCGATGCGGACCTTGTCTTTGTACTCGACGGCGATCTCGTCGAGGATCGGCGCGATCATCTTGCAGGGGCCACACCACTCGGCCCAGAAATCCAGCAGGACGGGCTTGTCGGACTTCTCGACGTCCTGGCTGAACGTCGCGTCCGTGGTGTGCACGATGTCCGGGTTACTCACGTGGAATGACCTCCATGGGAAGCAAAAGGCATAGGGAGCGGATGGGTATCTGGTGGGGGTTTTGGGAGCGGGGTGCGTCGCGACGGCAGGAAGCCGTGCTCAGGACGCGATCAAACGGTTAGACTGCGGGGCGCAGCCAATGGGCGTGTGGGTTTGGACCTAAGTGTTCAGAAGTGGATTTGCGGTTCGAGGCTCGGTAACGAGCGGGCCGCGTCTTGGGCCCAATTTTTAATGGTTCCGCCCGCCATTTGCAAGCGCCCCGGAGCGCATTTACCGAATACATAAGTAACCAGCCATTAATGACAGAGACACACCTTTCCGAGCTCGCGTTCGCGTCGCTCGACCTCGTTCCCGAAGTTAAACAAGGCATCGTCGATGCAGGTTTCGTCCGGGCCACACCCGTGCAAGCCAGCACTTTGCCGATTGCGCTCACGGGCAAGGATGTAGCAGGCCAGGCGCAGACCGGCACCGGCAAGACCGCGGCATTCCTCATCGCGCTGTATCAGCGCCTGCTGACGAATCCGCCGGGTCCGGGCCGCAGCGCGACGGGCATCCGCGCGCTGATCCTCGCGCCGACGCGCGAGCTCGCCGTGCAGATCCACAACGACGCGATCGTGCTCGGCAAGCACACGGGGCTGAAGATCGCGGTTGTATTTGGGGGCGTCGACTACGAAAAGCAACGCAAGACGCTGCAGGATGGCATCGACGTGCTGATCGGCACGCCCGGCCGCGTCATCGACTACTTCAAGCAGCACGTCTTCGACATGCGCCACGCGCAGGCCGTCGTGCTCGACGAAGCGGACCGCATGTTCGATCTCGGCTTCATCGCCGATATCCGCTTCATCCTGCGCCGGCTGCCGAAGCCGGAAGCGCGCCAGTCCATGTTGTTCTCGGCGACGCTGTCGCAGCGCGTGCTCGAGCTCGCGTACGAACACATGAACAACCCCGAGCTCGTGCGCATCGAGCCGGACCGCGTCACCGCCGACAAGGTGCGCCAGCTCATCTACTTCCCGGCGATGGAAGAGAAGGTCCCGCTGTTGATCGGCCTGCTGCGGCAGTACGACGCGCGCCGCACGATGGTGTTCGTGAACACCAAGCGCGTCGCCGAGAAGCTCGAGGCGTACCTGGTCGCCAACGGCTTCAAGGCGCAGGCGCTGTCGGGCGACGTGCCGCAGAAGAAACGCCTGCGCTTCATGAAGGAATTCCACAGCGGCGAGCTCGCGGTGCTGATCTGCACGGACGTCGCGTCGCGCGGACTGCACATCGCCGACGTCAGCCACGTCTTCAACTACGACCTGCCGCAGGACGCCGCGGACTACGTGCATCGCATCGGCCGCACCGCGCGCGCCGGCGCCGAGGGCGACGCGATCAGCTTCGGCTGCGAGGAATACGCGGTCGCGCTGCCGGACATCGAGGACTACATCTCGCACAAGATCGAGGTCGCCGCGGTGCGGCCCGAGTTGTTAGCCAAGGACCTGAAGCCGCCGGTGTACAAGGAGTGGGACCCGGAAGACGGCCCGCGCCCGATGCATCGCGGCGGCCGGCCGGGTGGCGGCCGCGGTGGACCGCGTCGCGGCGGCCCTGGCGGCGGCGGACGCGGCGGACCGCCGCGTCGTGGCGGCGGCGGCGGGCGCCGCGGCGGGCGCTAGGGACATTCCTCGTTTCCCCGCGCGCTCCGCGCGGCAAAAAGACGAATGTCCCTATTTGCTACGAAGTGAGGACGTCGCTCACGAGATCGAGGACGCCGTCCACGGCGTGATGCTCGACGTGCTCGCGCCGCGAGCCCTTCGTATCCCAATGCCGCACGCCGTACACCCAGCGCACGCCGGCATTCTTCGCCGCCTCCAGCATCTTCGAGTTGTCGTCGGCGAACAGTGACCGCGCGGGGTCGTAGCCGAATCGCGCACGCGCCGCGTCCCAGAACCGCGCCTGCTCCTTCGGCGTGCCGAAGTCGTGCGACGTCGCGGCGGCATCGAGATGATCGAGCACGCCCGATTCCTCGTGCTTCACCGCCAGCGCCACGGGGTGGGAATTCGTCAGCAGCACGGTGCGTTTCCCCTGCGCCCGCATTGCCGCCAGGAATTCGCGCGCGCCCGGCAGCCACGCGACGTGCGAGCGCACCTCGCGATGCAGGGCGCCGATGTCGATGCCCAGCGTGTCGGACCAGTACTCGATCGAATACCAGTCGAGCGTGCCGCTGCGCTCGGCGAACAGCCGCGCGATCTCCGCGTACGCCACGTGCAGATCCAGCGACCGCGCCACGGCGAACCGCTGCGGCACGAGATCGCGCCAGATGTGGTTGTCGTAGGCCTGGTCGAGCAGGGTTCCGTCGAGATCGAGCAACACCGTGTCGATCTCGTGCCACACGGGCGCAGGGTACGGGTGACGTGACATGCGGGGCGTATGATACGGCCCCCCGATGGACGCCAACCCCGAACGCCTCGTCGATTTCCACACGCACAGCCACTACTCCGATGGCGTGCTGTCGCCGGCCGCGCTGGTGGAGCGGGCCCGCGGCCGCAACGTCGGCACGCTCGCGCTGACGGATCACGACACGGTCGCCGGCCTCGCCGAAGCGCGCGCGGCCTGCGATGCGGCGGGCATGCGCTTCGTCGCCGGCGTCGAGCTGTCCGCGCAGTGGCGCGGACAGGCCATCCACCTGGTCGGCCTCGAGGTCGACACGACCCACGCCGGATTCAACGCGCATCTCGACGGCGTGCTCGAGCGCCGCCGCGCGCGGCTCGCCGAGATCGGCGACCGGCTCGAACGCAAGGCCCGCCTGCCCGGCCGCGAACTGGCGACGCTCGCGTCGCGCAGCACGTCCCCGACACGCCTGCACCTCGCGCGGCTGCTGGTCGAACGCGGCCACGCGAAGGACACGCAGGACGCGTTCGACCGCTGGCTCAACAAGGACGGCGCCGGCCACGTCCCGGCCGAATGGCCGGCGTTCGCGGACGCGATGGCCGTGCTGCGCGACAGCGGCGCGTTGCCCGTGCTCGCGCATCCGCACCGCTACCGGCTTTCAGCCGGCGGCCTGCGCGAGCTGGTCGCCGCCTTCGTGCAGGCCGGCGGCGTCGCCCTCGAGGCCAGCATGGCCGGCATGAGCCCGAACGACGCCGACCGCATCGCGTCGCTGTGCCGCCGCTTCCAGCTACTCGCCTCCATGGGTTCGGATTTCCACGATCCGTCCGTGCCGTGGAATCCCCTTGGCCGCTGGCTTAAGCTTGCCGCCGGTCTCGAGCCGGTCACCCAGCGACTGACATCCCCCGCGCGATGAGCGAAATCGAAGATCAGGACAACGTCGATCGCGAGCTTTTCAAGAACGTGGAAAAGCTGCGGGAGCTGCGCATCGCGCACCGGGACCTCGACGAGGTCATCTCGCGCCTGTCGCTCGATTTCCAGTCGGACCAGCTGCAGTTGAAGCGTCTCAAGAAGCGCAAGCTGATGCTCAAGGACCAGATCACGCGTCTCGAGAGCGAGCTGATTCCGGATCTGAACGCGTGAAGCAGCTCTTCGAGCAGGCGACCACGCCCGAGGTCCTGGCGGAGGCGGTCGCGATCATCATGGCGATCCTGCTGGCCAGCGCCCTCGCCCACTACGTGAAGCGCGCGATCCGGCCGCTGTCCGCGCGCGCCGACCTGCCGCAGTGGCCGCGCCGTTTCGCGGTCGCCGGCATGGTGCTCGCGCCGTCGTTCCTGAGCGTCGCCGTGCTGCTGGTGCTGCGCGCGGTGTTCGCGTCGTTCGACATGCACACCGCCCTGATCGACGTGGCGCTCGATCTCGCCACGGTCCTCGTGCTCGTGCGCTTCGGCGTGCATGCGTTGTCGGTGTCGCTGGGTCCGAACAGCTGGTTCCGCAAGTGGGAGCTGCAGCTCACGTTCATGATCTGGGCGGCGATCGCGTTCCAGGTGCTCGGCTGGTTCAACGGCATCGAGCGCACGCTCGACGGCATCGATCTCATCCCGGGCAAGGCGCAGTTCAGCCTCTGGTCGCTGCTCAAGGGCATCGTCGTCATCGCCGGCTTCCTCGTGGTCACGAGCCTGATCGCGCGCACGATCGAACGGCGCGTGATGAAGCTCGAAGGCCTCGCGATCTCGACGCGCATCGGCATCTCGAAGTTCTCGACCTTCGCGCTGCTGACGCTCGGCGTCCTGCTCGGCATCAACGCGTCCGGCGTCGATCTCACCGCGTTGACGGTGCTCACCGGCGCGATTGGTCTTGGCCTCGGATTCGGCCTGCAGTCGATCGCCAGCAATTTCGTCTCGGGTTTCGTGCTGCTGCTCGACAAGTCGATCAAGCCGGGCGACGTCATCAGCTTCACGGGCACCACCGGCACGTCGAGCGAGAACTTCGGCTGGGTGCAGGAGCTGCGCGGCCGCTACATCGTCGTCCGCGACCGCGACGGCGTCGAAACGCTGGTGCCGAACCAGAACCTGATGACCAACTCGGTCATCAACTGGAGCTACTCAGACCAGCGCGTGCGCATCCGCCTGCCGGTGCACATCAGTTTCCAGGACGATCCCGAGGTCGCGCTGCAGGTGCTGATCGACGCGGCCGCGAACCACCCGCGCATCCTCAAGGATCCGGGCCCGGTGTCGCGCCTCATGAGCTTCGAGAACTTCGGCATGAAGGTCGAGGTGCGGTTCTGGATCCGCGACCCGATGAACGGCGTGAACAACGTGCGCTCGGACGTGAATCGCGAGATCTGGCGGCTGTTCAAGAAACACGGCATCACGATCCCGGTGCAGCAGCACGACATCCGCGTCGTCAACGCCGAGAACGATGGCGGACTGCCGGGCATCCGCCGCTAGTCGCGCATGAGTCTCGTCGTCAGGCCCGGCCTGGAAATCCCGGACAGCGACCTAGACATCGCGGCGATCCGCTCGGCCGGGCCGGGCGGGCAGAACGTCAACAAGGTCGCTACCGCCGTGCAGCTGCGTTTCGCGCTGGACCGCAGCGCCGCGCTGCGCCCGGACGTGAAGTCGCGGCTGCGCGCGCTCGCCGGCCAGAAGGTCACCGATGCCGGCGAGATCCTGATCACGGCGCGCTCGCACCGCAGCCAGGAGCAGAACCGGCGCGAAGCGGAAGAGCGGCTGCGCGATCTCGTCCTGCAGGCGCTGGTCGTGCCGAAGAAGCGCCACGCGACGAAGCCCACGCGGGCCTCGAAGGAACGCCGTCTCGACACCAAGTCCCGCTCGCAGAAGACCAAGAAACTGCGCGGGCGCGTCCGCAACTTCGATTAGGGAGACTGCTGCCATGAACATCGTCTGGCGCGACAAACTACTCGCCTTCGGCGTGCATTTCATCGCGACCGCGGTGCTCGCGGCGATCGCCGCCGCACTGATCTTCCTCGTCTGGTATCCGCACCCGTTCGAGCTGATGGTGCGCGGACTCGAGCTGTTCACGCTGGTGGTGGGCTGCGATCTCGCGCTCGGGCCGCTGCTGTCGTTCGTGGTGTTCAACCGCTCGAAGACCTGGCGCGCGCTCGCGATCGACTACACCGTGATCGGCATCGTGCAGATCGCCGGCATGGTTTACGGCGTCTACACGGTCGCGGAATCGCGGCCGGTATACGTCGCGTTCACCGTGGACCGCTACGAGGTGGTGGCCGCGCGCGATCTGAAGGAAACGGAGCTCGCGGCGGCGGCGCCGGCGTACCGCTCCATCCCGCTGGGCGGGCCGCGTTACGTCGGCGTGCGCGTGCCGGAGAAGGAGCGCGACCAGGAGCTGATGGACGAGCTCGCCGGCAATCCGCCGTTCGCGCGCCCGAAGTGGTACGTCGACGTCGCCAGCCTGCTGCCCGACATCCTCGAGCGCGCGAAGACGATCGAGGAGCTCGAGCACAAGCATCCGGATGCGAAAGCGGGTACGGAGGAGGCGCTGGCGGACGTGAAGGTGCCGCGCGACCGGTTGCGCTGGGTGCCGATCAGCACGCGGGCCGGCTTCTGGACGGCGTTCATCGACACGGCGGACGGGTTGCCCGTCGCCTGGCTGAACTTCGATCCGTACTAGCTGATCACGCGGTGGAGTTCGGGCGGCGCCGGAACCGCGGACTCAGGCCGGCGAAACCGGCTCGAGCCACGTCGTGATGCGTGCGCGCAGCGTTTCGCCCGCGAGTTCCGCGCCGTCGTCGAACACGATGCTCAGCGTCGAAGCGTCGGGGATGAGACCGAGGTAGCCCTCGAGCGTCACGCGGTCCCGGCCGTCGGCCGTGCGCACGACCAGCGCGTCGTCGATGCGGGAGAGGACGAGCTCGGCGGGCGCCAGGCCGGCGTTCACGCGCAGCACGACGCGATCCTTCGTCCACCAGTCCTGGATCACGACGCTGCCGGAGCCGCGGCCCCAGGCGTAGTCGTTGCTCGACGATTCGCCGTCGTCGTCCAGCTCCGCTTCGAGACCGATGCGGAATTGCCCGCTGCGCTCCATCTCGTCGAGGAATGCCTCGGCTTCCGGCGCGTACGGGACTTCGTCTAACAACTTCTTCGCGGTGCCACTCGAATCTTTCATCTGCCTCTCGCTATCGCGGGTCTTTCCGTGACCGCGGGCGTATTTCACCAGCCGGGCAGCGGCTGTCTATAGTCGTAAGCCGCGTCTCACACCCCGGTGTGCGAAAAGCCCATGATGCAGCGCGTTATGTCGCGCCTGCGGCGGCCTAACCAGCGTGCCGGCCGGGGTTTGGAGGAAGGCCCGGCCCCGCGGCGCGCATACGGGCCAGCCCTCAGGCCTTTTTCTTCTTCCGCTTCTCGAGCGCGGACTTCTGGTCGACGTACGCGCGGCCTATCCACTGCTCCGCGTTGAAGTTGCCGCCGCCGTACTTCTCCTCGAACTCCTTCGTCGGGCGTGCCTTCACGACGTCGTCCTGGCTCTTGCCGGACTTCACGAGCTTCGCGATGCGGTCGCGCACGACCACCAGCATGTCGTGGTACGCCTGCAGCTCGGCCTTGTTGCCGAGCGGGCCGTGGCCGCGGATGACCTTCGTCTGGTCGTCGATCGTCGGCAGCACCAGCTCGTGCGCGGCGATGAAGCCGTCGAGCGTGCCGCCGTTGTTGCCGTCGATGAACGGGAACCCGCCGGTGAAGCAGTCGCCCATGTGCACGACGTTCGCCTTCCGGAACCGCACGACGATGTCGGTCTCGGTATGCGCGTTCGGCAGGTGCGTGAACTCGAGGTCGTCGTCGTTGAAGTGCAGTGTCGCGGAATCCGCGAACGTGACCACCGGCAGCGCCTCGCGCGCCCGCGCCGGGATCGGCTGGTTGTTGGACGGGTTCACCGCGTCGGCCGCCAGCCGCTTGCGCACGTTCTCCTGCGCGATGATGACTGCGCCGGCCTTGCCGAAGGCGTCGTTGCCGCCGGTGTGGTCGCCGTGCAGGTGCGTGTTGATGACGAAGCTCACCGGCTTGTCGCTGAGCAACGCGACCGCGGCGCGGATCTTGCCGTTCATGTCGGCGAACTGGTCGTCGATGATCGCGGCGCCGTCGACACCGACGGTGAGGCCGATGTTGCCGCCGCGGCCGACGAGCATGTACACGCCCGGCGCGACGTTCACGGTCTCGATCCTGACGTCCGGCGGCGGCGTCGCGGGTGCCGGTGCGGCGGCCGGCTGCTGCGCCTGTGCGGCCGGCGCCAGGGCACCGACCAGTGTCGCGGCACCGACCAGCGCCGCGGCGCCGACGGTCGGGATCAGCCAGCGGGACTTCCGGGTGTTGTCGTTCATGTTCGTCTCCCTTCGTTGGTGGTCAGACGCATCAGCCGCCACAGGTCCGCTACGTGCTGGCGTTCGGTGTTCGCATTGCCCAGCGAGACGCGCACGGCCCAGCGGCCGTCCAGCAGCGTCGGCGTGAGGCAGGCCTCGCCCGAGTCGTTCACGGCCTGCGCCCAGGCGCGCGTGTACGCATCGAGAGCCCCGGCATCGGGGGATTCGCCGCCGGCCGCGGGCGGCTCGTGTCTCACGACCAACGTCTGCAGCCGCACCGGCGCGAGGATCTTCCAGTGGGGCTCGCGGCGGATCTCGGCTTCGAGCCAGCGGGCGTGGTCGAGATCGCGGCGCAGGCGTGCCTGCAGGCCGGCGACGCCCTGGTCGCGGATCACGAACCACAGCTTCAGCGCGCGCATGCGGCGGCCCAGCGGCACGCCCCAGTCGCGGTAGTTGTTCACCCGGCCGTCGGCCGCGGTCTGCAGGTAGCTCGGGTTCGTCGACATCACGCGCACGAGGAACTGCGGGTCGCGCACGAAGTAGGTGGAGCAGTCCATCGACACGCCCAGCCACTTGTGCGGGTTCACGACCAGCGAGTCCGCGTTCTCGATGCCGTCCCAGAGCTCACGACACTCGGGCAGGATCATCGCGGAGCCGGCCATCGCGGCGTCGACGTGCAGCCACAGCTCCTCGGCACGCGCGATCTGTGCGATCTCGGGCAGCGGATCGAAGGCGGTCGTCGCGGTGCTGCCGCAGGTCGCGACGATCGCGCAGGGTTCACGGCCGGCGGCGCGGTCTTCCTGGATCGCGGCCGCCAGCGAGGCGGGCTGCATGTCGAAGTTCGCATCGACCGGGATGGTGCGCAGGTTGTCGCGACCGAAGCCGGCGAGCAGCGCGGCCTTCTCGACCGAGCTGTGCGCCTGCGAGGAGACGTAGATCATCAGCGGCCGCGGCTGGCCCTGCAGGCCGCCACGCGTCGCCGCGTGGTCCGAGGCGCGCTCGCGGGCGCAGACCAGCGCGACGAACGTCGAGGTCGACGCCGTGTCCTGGATGACGCCCGACCAGCGGTCGGAGAGGCCGAGCATCTGCCGCCACCAGTCGAGACAGACCTCCTCGAGCTCGGTGAGCGCCGGGCTCGACTGCCAGTTGAGACCGAGCTGGCCGAGCCCGGTGCTGACGAAGTCACCCAGCACCGCGGCCGGCAGTCCGTTGGACGGGAAGTAACCGTGGAAGCGCGGATCCTGCCAGTGCGTGCAGGCCGGGAGGATCAGCGAGTCGAGATCGGCGCGGATGGACGCAAACGATTCGCCGCTGGCCGGTGGCTGGCGTGGCAGGGCGTCGCGCAACGCGCCGGGCGCCGTGCGCGCCACGACGGGGAAGTCGCCGCGTTGCACGCGCTCGCGGTAGTCGGCGATCCAGTCGACGAGGTCGTGACCGGCCTTGCGGAACTCGTCCGGGGACATTCCTGATTTCCTGGAAAAGGGGACAGGCCTCAGGCCTGCGGCCCTTCCGCTGCCGCTGCCGGCTCCCGAGGCCTGTCCCCTTTTTCTGGGAAATCAGGAATGTCCCCATTTCTCGGAGTGCGGTCCTTCACGAACCACGCCGCCAGCGCCGGCAGCAGGATGATCGCCCCCAGCATGTTCACGAAGAACATGAACGTCAGCATCACGCCGATGTCGGCCTGGAACTTCAGCGGCGAGAACACCCACGTGACGACGCCCAGCGCCAGCGTGATGCCGGTGAAGATGATGCTCGCGCCGGTCACGCGCATGGTCTTCTCGAACGCCTCGCGCACGCCCGCCCCTGCCGCGAGGTACTGCTGCATGCGGCTCCACAGATAGATGCCGTAGTCGACGCCGATGCCCGCGCCCAGCGCCACCATCGGCAGCGTGTTCACCTTCAACCCGATGCCGACCATCGCCATCACCGCGTAGACCAGGATCGACACCAGCGCCAGCGGCACGAACACCAGCGCCGTGCCCAGCCCGCTGCGGAACGTCAGCAGGCACATCAGGATGACGGCCGCGAACACCCAGCCGAGGATCGGGTATTCCTTCGCCGCGACCTCTTCGTTCGTCGCCGCCATCACGCCGACGTTGCCGGTGGCGAGGTTGAACGTGGCCCCGGCCGGCGCGTTCAGCGTGCGCCATGCCTTCACCTCGTCGACGACGCGGCGGATCGTCTCCGCCTTGTGATCGCGCAGGAACAGCATCACGGGGATCACGTTGCAGTCGGCGTTCAGCAGGCCGGTGCTGGTCTCGATGTAGCGCGTCGACTGCGTCAGCTGGTTCGGCTCGCGCGGGATGTTGCGCCACTTCAAACTACCTTCGTTCCAGCCGGCGATCGCTATCTTCGCGACGAACGGCAGCGTCATGACGTCCTGCACGCCTTCGACGTTGCGCATCTTCCACGCGAACGTGTCGATCGCCGTCATGTATTCGTGGCTGGTGCACACCGGCTCCTTCGTCTCGACGATGACCGTCAGGATGTCGACGCCGATCGAGAACTTGTGCGTGATGACGTCGCTGTCGCGGTTGTAGCGCGAGTCCGCGCGCAGCTCCGGCACGCCGGCCTGCGTATCGCCGATCGGCGTCTCGCGGCCCTTCCAGACGCCGAACACCGCCAGCAACGCGGCGATGCCGATGATAATCGCCGCCGGCTTGCGCTCGGTGATCCGCGCCAGCCGCTTCCAGTGCTCCGTGAGCTTCGCCTGGCGGACCTCCACGCGCGATTTGTATTGATCGTCCCAGACCACCCACGACACCAGCACAGGCAGCAACACGAGGTCGGTGAGGATGACGATGGCGACGCCGAGGCTGGCCGTCACCGCCATCTCCTGCACCACCTGCACGGGGATCAGCAGGATCGTGATGAAGCCGATGAGATCGGCGAGCAGCGCGATGATCGCCGGCATCAGCAGCTGGCGGAACGTCTGCCGGGCCGCGTCCATGCTGCCGAGACCCGCCACCGCGGCTTCCTTCACCGCGCTGATCTTCTGCACGCCGTGCGAGACGCCGATGGCGAAGATCAGGAACGGCACGAGCAATCCGAGCGGGTCGATGCCGTAGCCCAGCAGCACCAGGCCGCCGAGCTGCCACAACACCGCGACGATGGAGCAGACGATCGGCACCACCGCGACCTTCAGCGACTGCACGTAGTACCAGACCGCGAGCAGCGTCAGCAGGATCGTGACGATCGCGAACACGACCACGGACGATGCGCCGTCGGCGATGTCGCCGACCACCTTCGCGAAACCGATCATGTGCACGTCGATCGTGTCGCTCTGCACCTGGTCGCGGATCTTCGCTTCGAGCTGGCGCGACACCTCGATGGGATCGATGGCACGACCCTGCGCGTCCTTCTCGAGGACGATCGCCGAGACCAGCGCGCCGGAGAAGTCGTTGGCGACCAGCCGGCCGCGGATGCCGGCCTTGAGGATGTTCTCGCGCACCTTCGCCAGCGCGTCCGGCGTCGGCAGGAACTCCGAGTCGACGACGTTGCCGGCCTCGATGCCGGCCTCGACGACTTCCATGTAGCGCACGTTCGGCGTGAACAGCGACTGCACGCGCGCGCGGTCGATGCCGTCCATCACCATGACTTCGTCGGTCGCCTTCTTCAGCGCGTCGAAGAACGCCGGCGTGAACATGTTGCCGTCGCGCGCCACCAGCGCGATCAGCACGCGGTTCGCGCCGCCGAACTCCGCCTGGTGCTCGACGAAGGTCTGCATGTACTCGTGCTTGAGCGGCAGCTGCTTCGTGAACGACGCGTCGATGCGCAGGCCGCGCGCGGCGACGATGCCGAGTGCGGCCGTGATCAGCGCGAACACCACGACGATGGCGACGCGGTTGCCGAAGATCAGCCTCTCGAGCGTCGCGGCGGTCCGGCCGTCGGCGTTTCCCGTCCCGGCCAACTAACTACCCTCCCCGAGGCGGACGACGCGCACGCCGCCCTCGCCGGCCACCACGACGGCGCCGGCCGGTCCCGGCAGCAGCGCGGAGAATCCGCGCCGGTCTTCCTGCTGCGTCAGCCGGAACGTCTCGCCGGCGTCGCCCGACACGAGCAACACGCCCGCCAGCCCGCCGATCACGACGCGCAGGTCGTTGATCGCGACGCCGTCGGTCAGCATGGCCGTGGTGTGCGTTTCCAGCGGATGCCAGGTCTCACCGGCGTCCGCCGAGCGGAACAGGTGGCCGCGCAGGCCGAATGCCAGCAAGCCGTCGCCGCGGATCGGCACGAGGCCGAACCAGCTGCCTTCGTACGGCGAGGGCAACACGCGCCAGTGCGCGCCGCGATCGTCGGAGCGGTACAGCTGGCCGGCTTCGGCAGCGATGTACAGGCGGTTGCCCACGCCGACGATGCGGTTGAGGTGGTAGTCGGGCGGCGGCTCTTCGTCGGCCGGGGGCTCGCCCTTTGCTCCACCGGCGGGCGCGGGTGGCGGCGGCGGCTGGAACTTGGTCGCCGACCAGTGGCGGCCGCCGTCGTTGGTCGTGAAGTACGCGCCGTACGCGCCCACGGCGATGCCGCTGATGCGGTTCGCGAACCACAGGTCCAGCAACGGCTGCTGCGATTCGGGCGCGAAGTGCGAGCGCGTCCACGTTTCGCCGCCGTCGATCGTGTTCAGGATGGTTTCGTCGTGGCCGACGGCCCAGCCGTAGGCGTCGTCGGCGAAGTAGACGGCGGTGAGCATCACGCGCGTGGGCACGCTCTTCGCCTGGCGCCAGGTCGCGCCCTCGTCATCGGAGAGCAGCACGTGGCCGCGCTCGCCGACCGCGACCAGCCGCGATCCGGCGCGGGCGAGATCGAGCAGCAGCGACGTGGCGGCGAGCGGCTCGAGCTCCGCCGGCTGGTTGGCCGCGTCCTGGGGATCGAGCTGCGCCACGCTGATCGACGCGAAGCCACCCGCCACCAGCGCCGCCGCCAGTGCGACGCTGAATCGTCGCCTCATGCCATCCCCCGCTGGAATTCTCGTTGGCCCAAAAGTAAACGGGCCGGGTGTCTGCTGACAACCCGGCCCGCGTGCGTCTTCGGCTAGCTATGCGCGATCAGCGCACGCCGCGCCGCTGCAGGGCGGCCGGCTGGTAGTCGGCCACGGTGCGCTTCTGCGAGAAGTCGCGGCTGCGGGATTCCTCGTTGTCGAGACCCAGCGCGAGGTAGCGGCCGTTCGACAGGTCGTACACCGTCTCGAGCACCGTCCACAGCGCCGGCACGTCGTAGAACTCGATGACGTGGCCTTCCTGGACGCGATAGAGCTGGCCACGGCTGTCGTAGCAGTCGACGGCGAGGATCTGCCAGCTGTCCTCGTCCACGTACAGCGTGCGCCGGCTGTAGAGATGCGACTGGCCGGCCTTCAACTTCGAATCCACCACCCACACGCGATGCAGCTCGTAACGCGCCAGGTCCGGGTTGATGTGGTTCTTCTTGAGGACGTCGTCGTATTTGACCTTGTCGGAACCCAGCTGGTAGCTGTTGTAAGGCACCAGCAGTTCCTTCTTGCCCACCAGCGACCACTCGTAGCGCTGCGGCGAGCCGTTGTACATGTCGAACTGGTCGGACGTGCGCAGGTTGTCCGAGTTCGTGCCCGGGTTGTCGAACGCCACGTTCGGCGCGCGGCGCACGCGGCGCTGGCCGGGATTGTAGACCCAGGCGCGGCGGTTCTCCTTCGACTGGTCCAGCGTCTCCTGCACCAGCAGCACTTCACCCGCGAGGCGCGCCGGCGCGACCGTTTCCTGGATGAAGTACGCGATGGTGTTGTCGAGGTTCTCGGACTTCGCCCCGGCCAGGCTGTACGCGACCATCGTCTCGTCGCGGAACTTCACCAGCGTGTACGAGCCGCTGGCGGTCACCGGCGCCTGGCCGATCTGGCGCACGATCACGTCGCCGCGATACCGCAGCACGTGGTTCCAGAACACTTCGACGCCCGCCTTCGGGATGGGGAACGGGATGCCCTCGCCGGCGTTCGTCACGCCGTTGCCGCCCGACGCGAGCTGCGCCGTGGTGGCGATGCGCTTGGTCGCATCGTAGATGCGCTGGGGCGCCGCGGCCGTGCGATGCGTGGGATAGACGTTCATCTTGAAGGTGCTCTTGTAGGTCTGGAGCAGCTTCTTGTGGCCTTCGGTGAGCTTGTTGTTGTACTGGCCCATGTTCGCGGCGGTGACCGTGTACAGCGGCTTCTCGTTCGCGAACGGATCCGGGTGGTGCTGTCCCGGCTTGAAGTTCGAGACGCCCGCGGCCGCCGCGGAGGCGAGGCCGCCGTCCCAGGTGGGAATGGAGCCGTCGGCGTTCGGCCCTTTCTCGCCGCCCAGCGGCGTGAGCTCGGCCCCGAGCTTCGCGGCCTCGGCGGCGGAGATCGCCGCCATCGCCGGCGCGCCGAGCGTGAGAGTGGCCGCCGTGGCGGCCAGCATCGCAATGATTTTTTTCATCGTGTTTCCCCTCGTCTGCGTCAGAACGAGTACTTGATCGTGGCCGCGACGTAGTCGCGATCGTTGATGTCGTTGAACCGCCCGGCGCCGCCGAACTTCGTCCATGACATGTCGACCGCCCACTTCGCCTGCAGGTTCGCCTCGACACCGAGCGTGAGGCCGTAACGTCCCTCGACGAAGTTGCCGCCGGGTCCCGGCGTCGTGCCCTTCACGTCGTGCTGCCAGTTGAAGCGCGGCAGGATGTTCCAGGGACCGACCAGGCCGGGATATTCGAGCCGGCCCGCGATGCGATATCCATAGGACGTCGCGTCGGCGAAGCGGTTCTGCGGTTCGACGAGATTCAGCGCGATGCACTGCGCCGCCGGCAACGTCGGACAGTGGCGGCCACGAAGCTCGGCATTGCCGCTGACGTTCGTCGCCGGACCGTTGAAGCGCAGGCCGCGGCCGTTGGGGCCGCCCGTGAGCTTGTCCGGCATGTCCTGGATGTGCGTGAGTCCGGCTTCCGTGACCAGCACCATCTGCGCCGCGCCGAGGATGTTCGAGAAGGTCTTCGTCGCCGTCATCTGCACCTGGTAGGTGTCGTAGAGGCCCCAGCCCTTCACGTCCTGGTCCAGCCCGTAGGCCCCGAGCTGGCCGCAACGCGACAGCGTGGCGGTGGTCGGGTCGCCGGCCGTGCAACCCGCCGGCAGCGGCGTGCCGCGCAGCGTGGCGAGGCCGCCTTCGAAGGGCGTCAGCGCCGCGAACAGCAGCTCGACGTCGTCGAACTGCAGCGGGACGTCCTGTCGATAGGCCACCTCGCCCTGCAACGCGATGCCGCCGAACTGCAGCTGCGTGTTGAAGGACAGGCCGATGAGCTTGATGTCTTCCGGGTACTCGGTGAAGTAGCTGGCCGAGATCGCGTACTCGTGCGTGGCGATGTTGCTCGCCTGCGCGGTGACGTCGCCGCCGGCGATCTGCGTGTTCGCGCCGACCGCCGCGTAACCCTGCGCCGTCGCCAGCGACAGGTTGCCGCCCTGGGCCGCCGCGCGCGCGACACCGAGCTGTGCCGCCGTCGCGATGGCCGCGTCGCGCGGCAGGCCGGCCGCGAGGCCCTGCGCCGCGGCGCCCACGGCGTTCAGCGCGCCCCAGGCATTGCCGAGGCCGGCCTGGGAACCGGTGTGGCCGGAGATCAGCGGCAGGCGGCTGTGGTAGTTCAGGAAGAAGAGTCCGAACTCGGTGCCGTTGTTGAAGTCCGGCGCGTAGTACTTGAGGTTGAAGCCGTACTGGCCGTCGTCGGATGGCTTGCGCGTCGGGCCGCGCAGCACGTTCTGGAAGTTCGTGATGTTCGGTCCGCCTAGCGGGCGGAAATCGACACCCTGGTCGGAGAACGAGCCGAAGCCGAGGATGACGCGCGATCCACCGGTGACCGCGAAGTCGTTGTTGCTGAAGTACGAGCCGGCCGGCTCGGGCACCGTCGCGTTCCAGTCGGTGATGTAGATAGCCTGCGCGGACAGGTTGTCCGTGAACTGCAGGCTGAAGTTGACCATCTCCTGCGGCAGGAAGGCTTCCTTCAGCTCCGAGCCGGGCACGCGCAGCGCCGACACGTCGAAATGGTTGATGACGTTGATGCCGTTCTGGATGAACGTGCTCTCGCCCCAGCTCACGGCCTGGCGGCCGAGGCGCAGCTCGGCCGGCATCTTGCCGAGGTCGAACTTGGCGTACACGAAGGCGTCGAGCAACCGGCCGTAGCTCTTCACGAGGTCCTGCGACTTGTCGCTGAGCGCCGTGCGATCGGTGTCCGCGGCCGCGTCGTCGTACAGCGCCGAGGCGCGCACGAACGCGCCGACCTGCTTGTAGTTGAGCGAGAGTTCGGTCAGCGCCTTGAAGGCGCGCGAGAACATGTCGGTGTCGTAGTTGAGGTCGCCGTCGTCGATGTTCGGCGAGCGGCCGCAGCCGCCGTCGGCGATGGCGATCAGGCGGCAGTCGCGCGATTCGATGCGCCAGGCCTGACCATAGGTGAGCGTCGTGTCCCAGCTACCCGTGAAGGTGCCGTCGTCGCTCTGGAAATCCCAGGCGTAGGCGGCAGGCGACGCGAGAGCCAGCGTCGCGACGATCGGAAGCGAACGGGCTACGTATCGCCGGATCAGATCGTTTGTCATTTATTTCCCCTGAAGACCGCGGAAACCGCTGCGCGTCACGAGGGTAGGAGCAGCCTGACCGCTGGGCCGTACGTATCGTCTTGGTATTCGCCGCGCCTCCCGCCTCCCCTCGTGGATGCATGGGCACGGACGTGTTGCGCGCGAGTATAGCAGCGGCCTCCGGGCCCAAGGCCAGCCCGCCTGCCGGGACGGAGGCAGGCGCAGGGAATTCCCTATCGACCGGCCGTCAGACCTGCGTGACCTGCAGGATCGAGTGACGGATCTGCTCGGAGAGCACGAGCTGCGCATCCGCGGCGACGCGGACCAGCACCTCGTCGAACTCGAGGTTGCCGCCGTCGCCCGCCTTGATGACGCGCCGCTCGCGCAGCAGGTCGATGAAGTTCTCGAACAGCGAGCGGTCGAAGAACTCGGGCGAGTTGAAGCCGTACAGCATGTTCATGCGCTGGGCGGCGAGCTGGCACTGCTGTTCCAGCGCCTTCTGCGTGATCGCGCCGCTGCCGGCCTTGAGCAGCAGCGAGATGGCGAGGTAGTAGCGCTCGATGGTCTGGATGGTCGACTGCGCCAGCATCGACAGCTGCATGGCCGCCGGCGAATCCGGCGGCGGACGGCGCCACGCGTCGTGCTCCTCGACCCGATGCAGCACGCCCTGGGCGGCGAGCGCAGCAAGGATGCCGTCGATGACCTTCGCGAGCTCTTCTTCCCGCCAGCGCAGGAAAAGCTCGGCCGCGACGTACGGATAGATGCGCCAGGCGAGTCGCTGGATGTCCTCGGTGCGCAGCACGGAGTTGCCGATGAACGCACAGGCGACCAGCGACGGCAACGCGAACAGGTGCAGGACGTTGTTGCGGTAGTAAGCGATCAGCTGCGCGCTCTCGTCGCTCATCTTCACGATGTCGCCGAGCTTGTGGTTGGCACGCGAGATGATCTTCAGGGACTCGCCGTAGACGACGATCTCGGCCGGCGTCGCGTCGGTGAGCGTCACGCGCGGGCCGTACGGCGAGGTCTTCAGCAGGTTCCGGTACAGGTCGAGCTGCCGCAGCAGCGTCGACTCGGGCAACGCGCCGCGCGGCGTCGACAGCAGCGCCGTGGCCAGCAGGTTGATCGGCGTGACCGCGGCCGCGGCGTTGATGTTGCGCATGATGCGCACCGCCAGGTCTCCGACCACGGCGTTCACGGCCGGCAGCCGGGTGTCGTCGTCGAACCGCTGGTCCTTCCAGCTCGGCAGCGCGGCGTCGAGCAGCTCGCCGAGCCGGATCGGCTCGCCGACGTTCACGTGCACCGTGCCGAACCGTTCGCGCAGGACGCGCAGGGAGAGCACGACGTCCAGCCAGCTCTCCTTCTTCTTGGGCGCGCCGGAGAGCTCGGAAATGTAAGTGTTCGCCTCGACGATGCGCTCGTAGCCGAAGTACACCGGCACGAATACGACCGGCCGCACCGGGTCGCGCAGGAAGCTGCGCACCGTCATCGACAACATGCCGGTCTTTGGCTGCAGCAGCCGGCCGGTGCGCGAGCGGCCGCCCTCGATGAAGTATTCGATGGAGTGGCCGCGCGCCATGATCGCGGCCAGGTATTTCATGAACACCACGGTGTACAGCGCGTTGCCGCCGAACGAGCGGCGGATGAAGAACGCGCCGCCCTTCCTCAGGAAGCGGCCGACGATCGGGATGTTGAGGTTGATGCCCGCGGCGATGTGCGGCAGCGCGTAACCCTGGTGATAGATGACGTACGACAGCAGCAGGTAGTCCATGTGGCTGCGGTGGCAGGGCACGTACACCACCTCGTTGCCCTCGGAGACCTCCTTCAGCGTCTCGGCGTGGTTGAACTTCACGCCGTCGTACACGCGGTTCCAGACGCGGCCGAGCAGCTTCTCGGCGAACTGCACGAACGCGTGCGAGTAGTTAGCTGCGATCTCGAAGGCGTACTTGCGCGCCTGCAGCAGGCCGGGACGGAACGACGTGTGCTTGTCCTTCGCCTCCGCGGCGACCACGGCGCGCACCGCGCGCGCCCGCAACACGCGCGCGACGATCGTGCGGCGATGGGACAGGTCGGGTCCGATGCGCGTGGCGCGCTGGCGGCGCAGGAGCCCGCGCAACACGCGCGCGATGCGCCGCGCCTGGTCCACGGCCGGCTGCGCATCGAGCAGCGAGCGCAGGCTGATCGG
>Ga0335075_10005912_pt1 | contig 18912 bp, 14 predicted proteins | sample Lox_Sample_24_FD_206723 | JGI IMG/M metagenome (GOLD analysis project Ga0335075, IMG submission 206723) | Soil microbial communities from Loxahatchee National Wildlife Refuge, Florida, United States - Lox_Sample_2.4 | ecosystem: Environmental > Terrestrial > Soil > Wetlands | place: USA... | reverse complement strand
TACCTTTAAGGCCACTGCCAAACCGGTACTCATCGGTACGGCTGTGGTCGGCGCCACCACGATGATCTTCTCTATTATCATGGCGCTTACTAACGGCCTCACTGCGGATGTCGATAAGCTCTCGCTGCTGCACGCCCCATTCTTTCTTGGGTTAATAACCGGCGGGGCAATGATTTATTGGTTTACCGGAGCTTCGACGCAGGCTGTAACTACCGGCGCCTATCGCGCCGTCGAGTTCATCAAGGCCAACATCAAACTGGATGGGGTGGTGAAAGCTTCGGTCGCCGACAGCAAGAAGGTGGTTGAAATTTGCACCAAGTACGCGCAGAAGGGCATGTTGAACATCTTCATCGCCGTTTTCTTCGGAACCCTGGCGTTTGCATTCGTAGAACCATTTTTCTTCGTCGGCTACTTGATCTCAATCGCCATCTTCGGCCTCTATCAGGCAATCTTTATGGCCAATGCCGGCGCGGCCTGGGACAACGCCAAGAAGATCGTCGAAGTCGAGATGAAGCAAAAAGGAACGCCTCTGCACGATGCAACTGTCATCGGCGATACTGTTGGCGACCCCTTCAAAGATACGTCTTCGGTAGCCCTGAACCCGGTCATCAAGTTCACGACGCTGTTTGGACTGCTGGCAGTGGAGCTCGCCGTAACACTCACTCGCGATCAGGGACCGACGATCACGAATGTCCTGGCGCTAGCGTTCTTCGCCGTATCCTTCTTCTTCGTTTACCGGTCGTTCTACGGTATGAGAATCAGAAGCGACAAAGCGGAGTAACCCAAGACGATCGATCCGAGGATAGAACTTCTTACTAACGCCGTGACGCTGCCTGATTCAGGCAGCGTCTTTTTTATTAGCAGCGTGTGTATTAAAACTTTCTTTATTACTTTCTTGATTATCTCTTTCCTGACCCTCTTCGAAGACGGGTACGTCGCTTTCTTTATTTTGTTTGGAGGAAGCCACAGCCTTCGACGAGTTCGTCTGATCCCTCGAGGAATCTCTGTCTTGACCGTCTTCGGAACTCGTCTTGGTCTCAATCTGGCTCTGGGCCGAATTGTCGGCGGGCTCAGAGTTCTCCGTCTCATTCTCTCTGGATTTCATCGCGTTGGAAAGAAGGCTGTCGATTCTGACCCGGACACCGAGCCAACGGACGCTGCTAGTGTTCGCCGCTTGCTTGATAAAAGGAGCCAATTCTTCGTCGCTGGCTAGACCCTTGGCTTTCAAAAATTGGAGCAGGGCGGCGTTGTGAGTTTCGAGTGGCTCAAGAGAGGAAATGAGTTCGTCGAAAATCTGCTGCAACACTTCTTCGTCCATTTGTCGAACCGCCTTTCTCAAACGCGTGAGCTTCGCCCACTCCCCGAATTAATGCAATTAAGCAGCTAACTTGCGGCCGAGTTTGCGAACCTTCCGCGCGAGTTTCGGAGCGTCCAGGTTGAGTTTCGATTGAGCGGCGGGAACGCTAGCTTCCCAAGGCTCTTCAACTCCCATCAGTGCCAGCGCTCCGCCAGCCAAGGCCGCATTCTTCATGAAGTCGATCATATTCTGCTGGCGTCTTTCGGGATCTTCCATACGCCAAAAGTCGTGCATGATCGGGGAAACTCCCGCGAGAAAGCCAAGGATGGCGAGCGAACCAAGCTTGGGTTTGATGCCGAGCATCAGGCTGGCCCCGCCAATGAGCAAAGGCACCGCCGACAGTTTTACCGCTAGGTCTGGCGCCGGAACCCCTTTGGATTCCGCGTAGGGCGCCATATCATCGGCATGTTGGAGATGGTTGATTCCGTTATAGAGAAAGAAGCCGCCGAACAAGATGCGTCCAATCAGGAATGGAGCTTTCATAATTACGATGTCCTCAGTGCTGGGTATCAGATTCGGCTGAAGGCGAGGGTGTTGCCGGGCTTGTGCGGTTCCCGGATCAAACGATTTTTGAAGCGATCCGGCGACTGCCAGCTTTTCTCCTCAGAAACCGGATCGGGTTGAGGTAGACGGGAAAGGCGAGCGTCCGCTTACGCCGAATTCGGGGGGAACCTGAAATGGTACTCTTCGTGGGGTAAAGCTTGGTAAAGACTTGAAAATTATGTTGACCGGTGCTGACTTTCCGGATAGATTAACTTGTTCCTCGGACGTCCGGCGTATCTAGGTCCGCTCACAAAAACCTCAGCCTGTGAGCCCAAACCAGGAAAACGAGCATCTTCGGAGTCCGGTTACGCATCTATTCTGGGTAGGAATTGCGCTAACTCCTTTAAAAATCTTAGTGGAATCAATGGCTTAGGCGTACTTGTGGAGTTCCGGGCCGATTTCCTGGGAACGAGGGCGAAGCGAAATGCCCATACTTAATAAGGAAGGAGCAGGACGACATGCGCTCTGATCGTGTTTTTGACGCTTTACAGACGTTGCGGAATCGTTATATGCTTTGCCAGCTCGCCTCCAAGGCCACGCGGAAGTTCCACCGGCCCAGCACCAGAATCCAGGAAACGATGAATGGTGTATTGGACCGGATCGCAGGCGCGGAGCGGCAGGATGTTCTGTCGGAGCCGGAGAATTTTGCTGAGGCACAACGGCGGGCTGCTTAAGCAGCCCTGTCCGCCCGCCTCTTGGTGTTTGTCTTCCCTGAATACCCTCCTTTGAAAATCTCCCGAAGACACTAACGAACACGTCTTAGTGCACGGGTTTAGGTGAATCATGACCATCGCTGAACTGAAAGAAAAAAACATTACCGAGCTGACCAAGATCGCAAGGACCTTGGAGCTGCCCGGCGCCAGTGGACTGCGCAAGCAGGACCTGATCTTCAAGATATTGCAGGCGCAGAGCGAAAAAGAAGGACACATCTTCGCCGAGGGCGTGCTGGAAATTTTGCCCGACGGCTACGGATTTTTGCGCTCGCCCGACTACAACTACCTGCCGGGGCCGGACGATATTTATGTTTCTCCGTCGCAGATCCGTAAATTCGATTTAAAAACCGGCGACACCATTAGCGGACAGGTGCGGCCTCCGCATGAGGGCGAAAAATATTTCGCGCTGGTAAAGATTGAGGCAGTGAACTTCGAATCACCCGACGAAGCGCGCAACAAAATTTTGTTCGACAATTTGACGCCGCTCTATCCCCAGGAACGCCTGAAGCTGGAAACTACGCGGGAGAACTCCAGCGCTCGCGTAATGGATTTACTTACGCCTCTCGGCAAGGGCCAGCGCGGGTTGATTGTTTCTCCTCCGCGCGCCGGCAAGACCATGCTGCTGCAGAATGTGGCGAATTCGATCACGACAAATCATCCTGAAGTGGTGCTGATGGTGCTGCTGATTGACGAGCGTCCGGAAGAAGTTACGGACATGCAGCGCTCGGTGAAGGGCGAGGTCATTTCTTCAACCTTCGACGAACCCGCCGCGCGGCACGTACAGGTCGCCGAGATGGTGATCGAGAAGGCGAAGCGCCTGGTCGAGCACAAGCGCGATGTGGTGATCCTGCTGGATTCGATTACGCGTTTGGCGCGCGCCTACAACACTATCGTTCCCCCTTCGGGCAAGGTGCTTTCTGGCGGCGTGGATTCGAATGCACTGCAGCGGCCGAAGCGTTTCTTCGGCTCGGCACGAAACATCGAAGAAGGCGGATCATTGACGATTATCGCCACGGCGCTGATCGACACCGGGTCGCGCATGGACGATGTGATCTTTGAAGAGTTTAAAGGTACGGGCAATTCGGAAATTATTCTCGAGCGCAAGCTGGTGGATAAGCGCGTTTTCCCCGCGATCGATATTCAGCGGTCGGGCACGCGTAAGGAAGAGTTACTGATTCCGCGCGAAGATCTTTCGCGAATCTGGGTTCTGCGCAAGGTATTGAACCCGCTATCGCCAGTAGAAGCAATGGAATTGCTCATCGACAAATTGAGCAAAACCAAAGCCAATGGCGAATTCCTGTCAAACATGAGCGCACTGTAAGGTCAATCCAGAAAACGCTTCAGAAAAGCGCAGCTTCAAAACTCTGAGGCTGCGCTTCTCTCTTGGTCGATCTTCCGGCGCCGAGTTTGCCGGTCCTCCCGCCTAACGTTCTCGTAATTTACTTCCTAAAAATGTAATACTTTCCAAAACGTGGCAGATGACTTCGCGCCCTTTCGGAGACGGTATGGCACCCCAACGAAGCATTTGGATTCTCTGCATTTGTTTTCTGATGGCGATTCCAGGAATGGCCCAGATGCAGGCTCAACCTCCGCAACCTCCGGGGCCGCCGGTAAGAGTGGATTCGGCGGATGGTCCCGCGGGCGCCGATGAGGCGGCCCGCCGTGCGCTGCTGGATGCGGCGAAAAAAGCCAATCTCGAACGGCAGGCCTTGTTGAAGTCCGATACCGACAAACTGTTGAAGCTCGCGGAAGAGCTTAAGACTTCGGTCGACAAATCCAATGCCAATATTCTTTCCGTAGACGTACTCAAGAAGGCGGATGAGATCGAGAAATTGGCGCGCAGCGTCAAAGAGAAGATGAAGGGGCCAAACTAGGCGGTCACGTCCAGTAAGTGCGGTCGAGCGATCTGTATTGGATGGCCTCGGCAATGTGCTTGGGCTGGATGGCTGCGGTCTCTTCGATATCGGCCACAGTGCGCGCCACTTTAAGGATGCGGTCGTGAGCGCGGGCGCTCAATCCTTGCTGCGTCATGGCGCGTTCGAGAAGGCGTTCGCAATCGGCAGAAAGTTCGCAGAACGTTCGGATATGGCGAGAGGACATCTGCGCATTGCAGTAGATCTTTTCACGAGATGACGCAAAGCGTTCGAGCTGTCTCTTGCGGGTGCGCATCACACGTTCTCGAATCACAGCGGAACTTTCCGGCTCGTTGGTCGAGCGCATTTCTTTATAGTTCACTGCGGGCACATCGATGTGGATGTCGATACGATCCATGAGCGGCCCGGAGATTTTCGAGATGTAGCGTTGAATCATGGGCGTGGTGCATTGGCACTCGCGAGTGCGGTCGTTCCGGAAGCCGCAGGGACAAGGATTCATGGCGGCCGCCAGCATAAAGCGCGCGGGAAATGTCAAAGCCATGGCGGCGCGGGCGATGGTAACCGATCCATCTTCGAGAGGCTGGCGCAGGACTTCCAGCACATTGCGCGGAAACTCGGGAAGTTCGTCGAGAAAAAGTAAGCCGTTGTGCGACAGGGAAACTTCGCCGGGTCGCGGGATGACGCCTCCGCCGATTAATCCGGCATCGGAAATGGTATGGTGAGGCGAGCGATAAGGGCGCTTGCCCACGAGGCCGCTGCCGGCATCGAGCACTCCAGCCACGCTGTGAATCTTCGTTGTCTCGAGGGCCTCTTCGAAGGTTAGCGGCGGCAGAATCGTCGGCATGCGCTTGGCCAGCATCGTTTTTCCGGAGCCGGGCGGCCCGATCATGAGTATGTTGTGACCTCCGGCGCAGGCGATTTCGATGGCGCGCTTGGCGGTCTGCTGGCCGCGCACGTCCTTGAAGTCGACCAGAAAATCCTGCGATTCGCGGAGGAGGGCATCGCCATCCGCCTTTAGCGGAACGATGCCATTGCCCGAGTTCACGAAATGGATTACATCCAGCAGAGAGCGGACCGGGTAGACGTCGACGCCGCCAACCATAGCAGCTTCGCGCGCATTCGCTTCAGGAACGACGAGCCGGGAAATCTTGCGGCTGCGGGCTTCGAGGGCAATGGGAAGCGTACCGCGAATGCCACGCACGCCGCCATCCAGTGACAGCTCGCCGATGAAGAGGCAATCTTCGATGGTTTTCTGCGTCAGGCCACCATAGGCGCCCACAATCCCGAGAGCCATCGGCAGATCGAATCCTGAGCCCTCCTTCTTAATGTCGGCAGGCGCAAGGTTGATGGTGATATGCGTGGGCGGAATATCGTAACCGCAATTTTTTAGCGCGGCGCGCACGCGGTCACGGCTTTCGCGCACAGCGGCGTCGGGAAGGCCCACAGTGTGAAAATGATCCTGATCGGTCTTGATGCCGGAGCAATCGACTTCCACCTGAATGATATTGGCGTCGATCCCATAGACCGCGGCGCTGAGAGTCTTGTAGAGCATGGGTGCTCCGGGCGAGACATCCTTCGTGCCGCCTTCGGCACACCAACGCCTGATTCCGGAATTTAGCTAGGTTAGGCTTTGGCATGTTGCCAAATCTGTGATTAGTGTCACAGCGTTTTACGGAAAGCGTGAGGAAAACTCAGCAGATTGGTTAAAAGGCTCCGGAGTTGCTTTGGGATTGCCAATATGTCCGTTGTGGGAATCTGTTTCGCGAACGACCTGCCTGTACCAAGTTCTCCAACAATCGACGATTGTTCCAGATAGACAATCCGATTACCATGGCTTAACTGTGCGGTGTTTTCGCGATTCTGCCGGCGAAAACCGAGTGCCTCCCTCATGAAACAAGCCGCCCCTAACGATAGCCCGCCAACATCGAGTGCGACGCCAAATCGTCCTCATCCCCGGCCTCCGCAGAACCTGGAGCGCGAAGAATCCCAGCTATGGCGATGGATTCTTTTCTTTATGGTGCTGCTGGCTACGGGTTTTGCTCTGCTCGCCTGGGAGCGCCTGGAGACGCTTCCTTATCATTTGGGACCGCTGGCAGTAGGCGTGCTGGTGCTGAGCGTGCTTTTGGCCGTTTATGCCTATGGCCGGCGTCGAGAGGTGGTTGAACTCAAGACGCTGCTTCAGGGGTTGCAAGAGCATGTGGGCGCCGCTCCCTCCGAAGACCAACTCGATCAACTCAACGAAATGATTGCGCGGTCGCAGCGCAGCTTCAAAGAGCTGATCGATTCTTTCGACGATGCAGCGTGCGCCGTTTCTCTCGATGGCACGGTGCGGACAGTAAACAAAAGCGTCGCGGAACTGATTGGGGTACCGTATACGTCGATTGTCGGAAAAAAGGCCTTCGACTTCGTCGAAGAACCGTCCCGCAGCAGCCTTGAAGCCGGGCTGCCGCGATTCCTCGAAAAGCGGCATTGGGCGGGCACGATTCGCCTGCGTCTCAAAAACAATTCCCGAATCTTCTATTTCGATTGCGTTCTGAATGCGATCATAAAGAGTGGCGAAGTGGTTGGAGTGAGTGTGCTGGGCCGCGACGTCACTGGGCAGCATGAAAAAGAATTGCGCTTCACCGAGCTATTCGAAACCTTGCAGGAAGGCGCTTACTTCAGCACCCCGGAAGGCCGCCTGCTCGAAGCCAATCCCGCGCTGGTGAGTATCCTGGGGTATTCGAGCAAAGAGGAATTGCTCGCGCTCGAGCCGGGGAAGCTAAACGTGGACCCGTCGGAGGCACCGGTGCTGGGACGCGCCCCTGACGACCGTGGTGGCGTGCGCGCCAGAGAGATCACGCTACGAAAGAAAGATGGGAGCGCCGCTGCCTTCCTCGAATCGTCGCGTGCAATTTGGGACGATGCAGGCAAGTTGATTCGCTACCAGGGGACGCTGGTCGATATTACGGAACGGCGGAAGCTAGAGCGGCAGTTGCTGCAACAGGAAGAGTTCAGGCGTCGTTTGCTGGAAAGCTTTCCCGACCTCATTCTGGTAGTCGATCTTCAGGAACGTTACACGTTTGTGAGTTCGCGCGTGGGCGACCTGCTGGGCTATCGGTCGGAAGATTTGCTGGGCAAGAAGATTTCGGAAACCGAAGATCATTCGCCAGAACTAGCGGCGCTCTACAGCCAGGTGGCTTCCGAATCCTCGAGTTTCGGTTCGGCCGAATTCAGCGCGCGGCATCGCGACGGAAGCTGGCGTACCATGCGGGCCTCGGCCAGTTCGCTGTTTGACGCCGACTCCAAGCTGGCGGGTGTAATCATTTCGGTTCGCGATATTACCACGGAAAGAAAGCTGGAGCAGCAGGTGGTTCAAAGCGAACGGCTGGCGGCCATGGGAGCGATGATCGGCGGGGTGGCGCACGAATTAAATAATCCCTTGACCAGCATTCTGGGCGTCAGCGAACTTTTGCAGGACTCGCAAACTACCGACGCCGCGCGCAAGCAGATCGCTATCCTGCAACAGCAGGCGCGGCGGGCTGCGGAAATCGTACACAATCTCACTTATTTTTCCAGCCCGCCCACCTCAGGAAAAAGTCCCGTCAGCATGGCGGAGATCGTGGAGCGCACCCTCAACTTGCACTCTTATTCCTTGCGGAAGAACAGCATTACCGTGGATTTCCTGAAAGAGATCAATCAGCCCTACGTAAAAGCCGATCCTCATCAACTGATGCAGGTTTTCTTGAATTTGATCCTGAACGCGGAACAGGCGATCCGTGGAATCCGCGACCGGGGCACGCTCCGCATCCGCTTGGGAAACAATGGAGAAATGGTCTGGGCCAGCTTTCACGATGACGGCCCCGGAATTCCTGCCGAGGTATTGCCCAACATCTTCGATCCCTTCTATACCACCAAACGACCAGGCCGCGGTACAGGCCTGGGATTGAGTATTTGCAAATCGGTGATGAAGGAGCACAACGGAACAATTGAAGCGGCGAACGCGCCCGGCGGCGGTGCAGTCTTCACAGTCACGCTGCGCGCAGCGGGGTAGCGGAGCACGACGTAGGCCTCAGAGATTTTTCCTTCTATCGAAAAACCAACCGCGCTTTAATCTCGTTCCACCGCCATGGCGACTGCGTTTCCTCCCCCGAGACAGAGAGCGGCGATTCCACGCTTCACGTTGCGACGAGTCATTTCGTAGATCAGAGTAACGAGCACGCGAGCCCCGCTGGCTCCAATGGGATGCCCGATTGCCACTGCGCCGCCATTCACATTGACTTTGTTTGGATCGAGTCCAAGCTCCCGCATCACGCCCAGCGCCTGCACCGAAAATGCTTCGTTCAATTCGTAGAGATCGACTTCTTCGTTCTTCCAGCCAGTTTTCTCCCAGATTTTCCGAACCGCCTCGACCGGCGCCATCATGACCCATTTGGGTTCGACGCCGCTGGTGGCTTGCGCGACGATCCGTACCATCGGAGTCGCCCCTAGCTCTCTGGCCCGCGAAGCGCTGGTTACAACCATGGCGGCTGCGCCGTCATTGACTCCGGGAGCGTTGCCGGCGGTCACCGTTCCATCTTTCTTGAAAGCGGGCTTCAATGCGCGAAGAGTTTCGACACTGGTATCTTCGCGGGGAGATTCGTCCCTATCAAAAACAGTGGGGGCTTCGCCTTTTTTCTTTGCGGGAATTTCAACCGGTACGATTTGAGATTTAAAGCGGCATTCCTTCCATGCAGCGATTGCCTTGCGATGAGAATTCACTGCGAACTCGTCCTGCTGTTCGCGAGTGATTCCATATTTCTCGGCGACGTTTTCGCCGGTCACGCCCATGTGATAGTCGTTGTAAATGTCCCACAGACCGTCGTGAACCATGGAATCGATCACTTTGCCGTTTCCGAGGCGATATCCTTTGCGCGCCTGAGGCAGAAGATAAGGAGCGTTGGTCATCGACTCCATACCGCCCGCAACGACGACAGAAGCGTTTTCAGTTTGTATCGCTTGCGCCGCGAGAGCGACTGCTTTCACTCCCGAGCCACAAACTTTGTTGATTGTCATGGCACCTGTCGCGGGCGACAATCCGCCAAAGATTGCCGCTTGGCGCGCCGGATTTTGTCCGAGACCGGCGGGAAGAACATTGCCCATGATGCATTCATCGACCTGGTCGGAGTTCAAGCCGGCGCGCTTTACAGCTTCGCGAACTACGATGGCTCCGAGCTGCGACGCGCTTAAATCGCTCAGGCTTCCTTGAAATTTTCCCACCGGCGTGCGACAACCGGAAACGATGACAACATCCTCGAAAGCCGCCATTGATCGTACTCCCGCGATGATTTCGCAATTTCAATTATAGATGCAATCGCACAGCCGCAGATGAACTAACGCGGCGCGAAAAAAACTCGCATCGATCAAACCCGATCGAAGATAGAAAAAAACTTCGCGCTGCTTGTCGATCGCTTTCTTCGACGTTGCGAATCGCACGCGCGAGATATTTTCAGTCGCGTGAACTGGAAATCATCCTCTCTCAGTCATCGCATGGTGACTTTGGTACAGCATCGCTCGCTACGTGGCGTGCATTTTTTTCTTGACTTCATTTTTCATTAACTCTATACAATCAAAATAGTTGCAACAAACAATCGTTGCAGAGTTTTCCATGAAAATGGAAGGGAGAATAGAACCAATGGCAACCAAGAAAAAGGCAAAAAAGAAAAAGAAGCATTAAGAAGTCAGTTCGAAGTGAATAGGGGACGCCGAAAGCGTCCCCTAAGTTTTTTGGTGAGGCTCGTGCTCAAGCAGATCAGTTCAACGATTTTTCCAGCTGCGAAAGTTTGGGAGCGCGCTTTTCGCGGGCCGGGCATAAGCTGCGAAACGAACAAAACGTGCAGTGAAATCCAGTTTTGGGGTCGAAGTTTCCCTCTGCAATGTTGAGGGCGGCCTCACGCACTCGTTGCCGAGCATCTTCTAATTGAAATTCCGTACGCATCGATGAAACCGCGACGTTCCCTTCCAGGTTTTGAAAGATCAACTGCCCGACATGGTATCCCCATTTTTCGTTCGCAGCCATGGCATAGATGGAAAGTTGCAAACTTTCATCAGCATCTTCCTGGGAGCGAGCTCTGCCGGTCTTGTAATCGATGATGTTCACGCTTCCATCGGCTGCGCGGTCGATTCTGTCAATCCTCCCCGAAACCCTGCTGCCGGCAATTTCGACATCGAACCACTCTTCCGTATGCATGACTTCAGGCGGGGCAATCGCACGAGCGGCAGTCAACAGATCCCTCAACTGTTCGAGACCCTGCTTAAGATACAAATCACGCTGATATTCGTCCTGAAGCTTTGATGCGGCCAAATCTTCGCGAAAAAGTTGCAGAAGTTCGGCGTCGGTTTTGGTCCGGCTTAAGCGGACCGAATCGTAATAAGTTCGGAGCACGCGGTGCATGGCCGCACCATATTGCACCGCGGCGTGAAGTTCCCGGGAAAGTCTCCATTCGCGTTCGAATTTGAATTGCAGGGGACATCTCTCGTAGGTCTCAACCGCGCTGGCACTCAAGCGAGCACCTAGCCCCGCGATCGGCCGCAGCTCAAGCCATGCGGGCAGCCGCGAGCCTTCGGCCTGGTTCACGTCCGTCATGGCGGCAATCTCGATCAATTCAGGCTGCGAAGCCAATGCGGGCCTCGATCTCAGCCAGGGTTGCAACGTTAAATTGTTGATGAGTTCGCGCATCAATCCAGCCGGCGTTTTGTCGCGGCCAATTCCCTGCCTTCCATAAATGTGCAGGGAATCCTTGGCTCGGGTCATCGCTACGTAGAACAGCCGCCGCTCCTCCTGCTCATGCAGAGTCCTGTCGTCGGCCGTGACCGCTGAATCGGGATCGCGCAAGGCGGCCGGAAACTCCACAAGACTTTCGCGGTAGCTCATAGGGAAAGATCCGCTGACCGCGCGCAACATGAAGACATGGGCGAACTCCAAGCCCTTTGCCCCGTGCGCGCTCATCAGGCGGACCGCGTCGTCGCTATCGTTCGAAGCCATGGGAATCACACCGCAAGCTTCGCGAAAGTAATCCAGATACTCCATCCATTCGCCGAGTTCTCTGGTTTTGGTAGTCGCCTTCTCTTCCCATGCCGCGGCAAAATTCAGCGCAGCCTGTACGGGAGCGGAATTTAGGTTGAGGTTGAATTGCTTTGCGATCATTTGCAATGCCGCCTGAGTTTTCGCCTGCGTTCGCTTCACTTCGTCGCGTGCGCGCCGCAGGCAGTCTAGAACTTCACGGCCTCCATCGACACCGTCGAGTACCGAAGCCAGGGGGACGACGGTTCCATCTTTCGAATCTTTCGCGATGGCGCGCAGCGCCGAGCGTAGTTGCTCCGGATCGACCTCGAACTGGGGCAGAGCAGCTACGCGAAACAGACTGGCATCGGAATCGGGATCGACCACGGCCGAGACGCAGGCGAATAAATCCCGGACTTCGGGCGTATCGCTGACATCCATATTTTCGATGGAGAACGGTATCTCGCGCTGGCCCAGTTCTCCAGCGATCTCGTCGCGATGGCTGTGCAGACGGTAAAGAACGCCAAAGTCCTTCCACTTGCATCGCAACTGCCGGCGAGTTTCTTCAATGATGCTGACAATATCGGGGGATTCCGCGTTTTTGCCGGCGAAAGAAATCGCTTCCACCGGAAAGCTGGGCAGAGTCTTGCCTTGTCTCGACGCATCTTCTTCGCGCGCCGATTGCAATGGCGTGCGTCGATAGGTAAGACTGCCTGCATGGTTCGCCGCGAAAACCGGAGGATTCTTATCGACGATAGCAAAAGCACATTGCAGAATCGGAGTCAGCGAGCGCCGGTTCTTGCCCAGCATAACCATCCTGGTCTGCGGAAAGTGACGGCGGAATAACTGGAAGGCAGCGCTGGATGCTCCCCGGAAGCGATAGATAGCCTGATCGGGATCCCCCACGCCAAAGACGTTCGCATCTTCTCCCGCTAATGCTGCCAGAATTTTGATTTGGGCGAAGTTAGCATCCTGAAATTCGTCGACCAGAATAAACCGCGCCCGGGAACGCTCCGCCGCCAACAAGTCAGAGTCATTCGTGAGTAAATCGTGCGCCCGGGTGATCATGTGGCTGAAAGTTCCGTAATTTTCGGCGTGCAGCCAGCGCTCGGTCTCAGCAAAAACGCGGGAGATCTCCTGGCATCGCGCAATCGCTTCCGCGTCGGTCACCTGGTTCTTCGACTTCGCCACGCGCGGAACGGACAACTCACCGCGTTCGAGGCGCCCCACGTATTCGGCATACTGTTGCGGCGTTATCAGTTCGTCGTGGCATCGATTGAGAAATTGCAGAAGGTCGGTAAGAAATTCCCCCACATTGGCGGCGCGAACATAGTGCTCAAGGCGCAGTTCGTGGATTCTCTTGCGTAGATAAATCCAGAGATCTTTTTCGTCCAGCACGCCGAAGCTTTTGCCGGCGCGCGTCAGCAAGCCGTTGCAATAATCGTGAAAAGTTGCGGCATAAATCTGCTTGCCCGTTAGCGTGCAGACCCGCTCTCGCATCTCGGCGGCTGCGGCCACGGTGTAGGTAAGAGCGATCACTTCGCCGGCATTGGCATGTCCCTGCTCAATCAAACGCCCGATTCGATTGATCAGTACGGAGGTTTTGCCGGTGCCCGCTCCCGCCAGCACCAGCATTGGCCCTTGAAGATGTTCGATTGCCTCCCGCTGACGATCGTCGGGAACAAACGGTGCCGAAAAAGATTTCGTTTTTGAGACGGCCATCGCGAGGTCAGAATATCACTACGTTGAGGAGGGAGCGAGATCGCAACCAGAGGTAAAACTCACAACAGCGCGGAGGCTACAATGGCCGTTGCAGCGATAGCAGCCGTTTCAGCGCGCAGAATTGTATTTCCCAGCGAAGCAGAGATCCAGTTGGCTTGTTGAAACGCTTGTAACTCGTCCTCCGCCCATCCACCCTCGGGGCCAATGGCCAGGACAATGCCGCTCGAAGCGGAGTCGCGATGAAGCACGTCGCGAAGCAAAGTCTGTTCTTCCGTTTCCGCCAAAAGAATTCTGAATCCTTCCGCCGGATTCAAGACGTCGTGCAACTTTACCGGTGGCGCAATCTCCGGAGGTGCGGCACGCCGCGACTGTTCCGCCGCTTGCCGGGCGATCCGTTGCCAACGCTCCACCCGTTTGATTGAGGCAACGGCTAAATGAGAATTCGTGCGCCGAGCGATCACCGGAACGATTCGCGAGACACCTAATTCTGTACACTTCTCTATCGCCCATTCCATGCGGTCAAACTTGAAAATGGCGAGAAGCAAAGTAATTGCGGAAAGATTTCCTGTAGCGACCTCTTCGCCCAACTCAAATTCCACACGATCTTTGGTTACAAGGGTGGTTCGCCCCCGGCGCACTGAGTTGCCGGTGGCAATATCGAAATCCTGGCCGACGCGGGCACGCAGCACGCGAATTAAGTGATCCGCATGTTCTCCGAGAATGGCAGCCCGATCTCCCGAGACTTCGTCGGCAATCCAACGGCGGCGCGTCATGGATGGAAGGTTTTGGGAGAAAAGCGCGGGTGCTATTCCCTATCCAAAGATGTCTTTCACTTTCCCCAGCAAAGTCCGCATCATGGGCTGATTATCCACTTTGGCGGTGGTCTCCAATTCCTGGAGCAGTTCCTTCTGCCGCTTGCTCAACTTGCTGGGAATCTGCACGCGAACCTCGACATAAAGATCGCCCTTGCCGTGGCCGCTTAACACAGGCACGCCTTTGTGACGCACGCGAAATGTTGTTCCTGGCTGCGTGCCGTCGGGAATCTTAAGAATATGTTCGCCTTCGAGCGTGGGCACGCGAATCTCCGCGCCCATTGCCGCTTGGGTCACCGAAAGCGGCACAACACAATGGAGATCGTTTCCTTCGCGCACGAAAAACGGATGCTCCTTCACGTGTAGGACGATGTAGAGATCGCCCGCGGGTCCACCGGCAGGTCCGGCTTCACCGCCGCCCGTGAAACGGATGCGCGTGCCGTCTTCCACACCGGCGGGAATTTTCGCGTCTACAGCACGCTGCCGTAGGATTCGGCCTTCGCCCTTGCATTTCAGGCAAGGATCGGTAATCACATTGCCCGTGCCCTGGCAGGTGGGACAAGTGCGCGCAATGCTAAAGAATCCCTGCTGATAACGAACCTGCCCGCGTCCTGCGCAAGCACGGCAGGTAGTGGCGGTTTTTCCCGGTGCTGCGCCGGAACCGTGGCAATCCTCACAAGCTTCGTGCCGACGTACCATCACGCGTGTTTCGGTGCCGAACGCGGCTTCTTCGAACTCAATGGTCAAGTCCTCCCGGAGATCGGCGCCGCGCTGAACCCGATTGCGGCGGCGGCCACCGCCTCCGAACGCATCTCCGAAACCGAAGAACTCGCCGAAGATATCGCCCAAATCCTGGAACGCGGTGCCGTCGAAACCTGGCGCGCCACCGGCATTCCCGACTCCGGCGTGGCCGAAGCGGTCATAGAGAGAACGCTTTTCGGAATCCGCCAGCACCGCGTAGGCTTCCGTCACTTCCTTGAATCGTTCCTCCGCATCCGGATTGTTCGGGTTCCGGTCAGGATGCCATTGCATGGCGAGCTTGCGGTAAGCGCTTTTCAACTCCTGATCGGTCACGGTGCGGCTCACCGACAGTATTTCGTAATAATCGCGTTTTGCGTTTGTGGTCAGAATAAAATCCCCTCGTTACCAAACCGGAATCGATTGCCGGTCGAAATCATTTCCCCGAATTCTTCGCCACCTTCACCATCGCAGGACGCAGCAGGCGGTCTTTAAATTTGTAGCCCCGCTGCAATTCCTCGATTACCTGATGATCGGGGGCGTCGGTGGTTTCAACCATTTCAATCGCCTCGTGAAAATGAGGATCGAACGTTTCCCCTTTGGAAACGATCGGATTCACCGAGAGCTTCGATAATGCGGATTGAAGCTGTTTGTAAATCAGCTCAACGCCGCCGCGAAACTCGGCTGCATCCGATTTGGTTTGCAAGGCGCGCTCAAAACTATCCATTACCGGCAGCAGAGACTTGATCGCATCCGCTGTCGCGTACTCGCGGTAGTCTTGCTGCTCTTTGCTGGCGCGGCGACGGGCATTTTCAAACTCAGCCTGCGCCCGGCTTAGCCGGTCGAGCAAAGAATCCCGCTCGGCCTTCAACTTTTGCACTTCATTATCCTGGACGGACGATTCCCCGCTCGCGGATTCGGCATTCTCTGTACCATCGGCGGATGGCAATTCATGCTCCAGATCCAGCGCGGACTTTTCTGCTTCCGATCTACCATTTGCTTTACCCATAAAAATTGCCTTACTCCGATTCATTCAAAATTTTGTCGAACAGGCGCGCGATGTACGAAACCGCCGTCATCGTATGCTGATAATCCATGCGCGTCGGACCAATCACCGCCAGCGACCCAAACATATCGCTGCCGGAGCGCGCCGGCGCACCGATCAGCACAAAGTTCTGCATCGAGGGCAGCGTGTCATCGAGGCCAATTACCACTCTTACCGCTTCCTGCTTTACGTCGAGATACGCGCCCAGCAGGTTCGCAACTTTTTCTTTTTCCTCAAGCGTCTTCAGCATTTCGTGCAGGCGTTTTCGGTCTTCCTCGCCGGTCACCAGGTTCGCGGCGCCATCCACGAAAACCACTTGCGTCTGCGTCTCGCCCGCCAGCGCGCCTTGCTTGTAAAGTTGCTCAATAGAATGCATCATGCGGTCGTACTCGCTGCGCTCTTTCTCGATTCTGCGCTCGAGTTCAACCCGCATCGCTTCCATCGTCCATCCGCGAAAATTTTCGTTGATATAACGAGCCGCCAGGTCGAGATCCCCCTGCGCCAGGTCAAGCCGCAGTACGCGGTCGCGCACCAACCCCGAGCGCGTCACCAGCACTGCCAGCACCTTCTGCTCGCCCAGGCGCGAGAAGTAAACATGTTCGAGGGCATTCTTCGCTCCGCTGCTGGCCACCGTCACGCCAACATTGCGCGAAATCAGCGACAGCACATGCGAAGTGCGCTCCATAAATTCCTGCACGTCGGTGATGCCCGCCAACGAGTCGGAAATCATGCTCTCTTCTTGCGGAGCCAGCTTCGCCGTTCCCGATATCTGCTCGACGTAATAACGGTAAGCGTCGGTTGTCGGCACCCGCCCAGACGACGTGTGTCGCTGCTCCAAGAACCCGGCATCGGATAAGTCGGCCATGACATTGCGGATCGTCGCCGCGCTCAACCCCTCCCGGTTCGAGCGCGACAAGGTACGCGAGCCTACCGGTTCGCCCGTGGAAATAAAAGTTTCCACGATCGCCGTCAGAACTTCGCGTTCCCGCTTGCCGATATTGGGGTCAGATGGCATCTCGCTACTAATAGGGGATCATTCGGAATACAGCAACATTCCAATTCCAGATAACTATTTTAGATGCAGAAACTTAGCTTAGGACGCAAAGCGCGCTTCCTGCTTGGATTCTAGGAACGCCCTTGCTTCCTGTCAAGGACCGGAAACTCGTACTGAAGATTCCCGTAGCACACCGAACCTTTGCCGCATCTTTTCCCCGCAGCCGTCTCCGCGTATTCTCAAGTCGCACAAATGACGTTTCGCTGATGAAAACGAAACCCCATATCGCCGTAATCGGCGCCGGCGCTTTCGGTGGATGGACTGCGCTTCACCTGCTGGAACGCCGAGCTCGCGTTTCTTTACTGGACGCGTGGGGTCCGGGCAATTCCCGTTCGAGTTCTGGCGGCGAGACGCGGATCATGCGTGGAACCTACGGCCCCGATCAGCCCTATACGGAATTGGCTGCCCGGGCGCTCAAACTCTGGCAGAAATACGAACACCTTTGGAAAACGCAATTTATCCATCGCACCGGCGTTCTGTGGATGGTCAGCAACCGCGACGACGCATTCGAGCGCGGCTCGATCCCCGTGCTTCGCGAAACGAGAATCAAGTTCGATAGGTTGTCCGCGGCCCAGATGAAGAAACGCTGGCCGCAAGTCAACTTCTCGGACGTGAACTGGGGAATCTTTGAGCCTGAGTGCGGTTACCTCGATGCCCGCGCGAGCTGCCAGGCAGTGCTCGATGCCTTCATCGCGCAAGGCGGCGAGTACCGGCCGATGGCCGTTTCGTCTGACGGGCTCGAAAGCGTTGAAGGAACACCCTTGCGCAGCGTGAGACTTTCCGACGGCTCACGCCTTCACGCGGATTATTTCGTCTTTGCCTGCGGTCCGTGGCTCGGGAAACTATTTCCTCAAACCTTAGGAAGAATCATTCGTCCCACCAAACAGGATATTTTCTTCTTTGGTCCGCCCGCCGGAGACTCCCGCTTTACCGATGCGGAGCTTCCCGTTTGGGGCGATCACGGAAAACGATTCTTCTACGCCATCCCCGGCAGCGACCGGCGTGGCTTCAAAGTAGCGGACGACACTCGCGGCCCCGCCTTCGATCCTACTTCAGGCGAGCGCGTCATCAGCCAAGCCGCCTTAAGGCGCGCCCGCGAATATCTCGGCTTTCGCTTTCCCGGGATGAAAGACGCTCCCCTGATTGAGACTCGAGTCTGCCAGTATGAGCAGACTTCGGACAGTCACTTCATCGTCGATCGGCATCCTCGGATGAATAACGTTTGGCTGCTCGGCGGTGGATCAGGCCATGGTTTTAAACATGGGCCAGCGCTGGGAGAGATCACGGCGGATCTCATTCTAAGAAATCGTGAACCCCACGCGGTCTGGCGACTGTTGCGGTTCTTGTAGCGATCAACAACTGGATTCAGAGGTTCGCAGAGGGTGGTTCACTGCGCCCTGTTAGTCTGAGTCTTTTCCTACTGAATCGAAATCACGCTGGCCGGTTCGCTGGCTTTAATCTCACCCACCCGCTCCACCACCCTACGGGCAAATGCGAAGATCGATTTGGCATGGGGCGAATGTTCGCCCTCGATCACGATCGGCTTGCCGCCGTCGCCAGACTTGCGCACTTCCGGATCAAGCTCGATGCTTCCAAGAAACGGCACGTTGAATTGTTTCGCCATATTCTCCGCACCCCCGCGCGAGAAAATATCAATCTCGTGATTGCAATGCGGGCAGGTAAAGAAGCTCATGTTTTCGACCACGCCAACGAGATCGACCTTCATCTGCCGGAACATTTCGATGGCCTTACGCGCGTCCTGCAGCGAAACATCCGATGGAGTCGAAACCACCACCGCGCCCGTCAAGGGCACCGACTGAACCAGCGACAGCGCAATATCTCCCGTCCCCGGCGGCAAGTCGACCACCATGTAATCCAAGTGTCCCCACTCCACCATCCCCAGAAATTGCTTCACAATCTGATGCAGCATGGGGCCGCGCCAGATAATTGGCTTATCCCCAGGATTAAGAAATCCTACAGATATTACTTTCAATCCAAAGGCCTCGATCGGCTCGATGCGATTTTCTCCCACC
>Ga0335075_10005911_pt1 | contig 18915 bp, 17 predicted proteins | sample Lox_Sample_24_FD_206723 | JGI IMG/M metagenome (GOLD analysis project Ga0335075, IMG submission 206723) | Soil microbial communities from Loxahatchee National Wildlife Refuge, Florida, United States - Lox_Sample_2.4 | ecosystem: Environmental > Terrestrial > Soil > Wetlands | place: USA... | reverse complement strand
GCAAGCTGCAATATCCGGACATGCCGAGCACGGTCGAAGCAGATCTCCGCCAGCTCAAGCTCGCCATGGCCGTCTATCGGCGGATGGACAAGGCCATCCAGCAGGACGAGATCTACAAGGAGCTCACTGAACGGCTGCGCGAGGAGCTCGACTATCTGCGCGAGGCCGCGCAGATGCGGCTCTACGGGCGGATGCTCGCTTCCGAGGCGGACGTTCACGTGCCGCTTCCGGTCGAGGGCTATTGCACGCGCCGGTTGCTCACCATGACCTGGCTCGAGGGGCGCGCCCTCCAGGCACGCCTCGCGGAGAACCCCCCGCAGGACGAGCGCAATCGGATCGCGACCGCCTTGTTTCGTGCCTGGTATGTACCCCTCTACCGTTACGGCGTGATCCACGGCGACCCGCATCTCGGCAACTACCAGGTGCGGCCCGACGGCGGGGTGAACCTGCTCGACTTCGGCGCAATCCGTGTGTTCGCACCGCACTTCATTCGCGGCGTCATCGATCTCTTCGAGGCGGTCAGGGACCGGGACGCGGACAAGGCGCTGCACGCGTACGAGAGCTGGGGCTTCACCGACATCACGCGCGAGAAGCTCAAGGTTTTGAACCTTTGGGCCGAGTTCCTCTACGAGCCGCTGCTGGAGGACCGCGTGCGGCGGATCCAGGAGACGAACGACCCGCAATTCGGCCGCGAGGTCGCCGAGCGCGTGCATGCGGGCCTCAGGCGCACCGGGGGGGTGCGTCCGCCGCGCGAATTCGTCCTGATGGACCGTGCGGCGATCGGGCTCGGCAGCGTCTTCCTCCGCCTTGGCGCGGAGCTCAATTGGCATCGTCTCTTTCACGAGCTGATCGCCGACTTCGATGCGACGGCGCTCGCCGCGCGCCAGGAAGCCGCGCTGGCGGAGGCGGGAGTGCCGCCCGCCGCGTAGGCGGTCCGTCCCTCTTGCCTAGGGCTTGCCCGCTCGCGCATGGTGCGGCGGCTTGCAGCGGAGGGAATCCCTCGGATGCGTCTGGCCGTGCTGAAGGAGCGTCGCGCCGGGGAGACCCGCGTGGCTGCCACTCCCGATACGGTGAAGAGGCTCTTGGGCCTCGGGCTCGAGGTTGCCGTCGAGAGCGGTGCCGGACAGGGCGCCGAGATCGCCGACGCGGACTACCAGGCCGCCGGCGCGGAGATTGCGCCGGATGCGGCCGCAACGCTCGCCGGCGCGGGGATCGTCTTCTCGGTCGTCATGCCTGAGGCCGAGCTGCGCGCCCTCATCCCGCGGGGGGCGTTGCTCGTCGGAATCTCCGGCGCGCTCGCGGATCCCGCGCTGGTCACCTCGCTTGCCGACGCGGGGATCGATGCCTGCGCGCTCGAGCTCCTGCCGCGGATCACGCGCGCCCAGGCGATGGACGTTCTCTCCAGCCAGGCGAACCTCGCCGGCTATCGCGCGGTGATCGAGGCCGCTTCCGAGTTCCGGCGCGCCTTCCCGATGATGATGACCGCGGCGGGCACGGTGCCGCCGGCGCGCGTCTTCGTGCTCGGCGCGGGCGTCGCGGGGCTGCAGGCGATCGCCACCGCCCGGCGCCTCGGCGCGATCGTTTCGGCAACCGATGTCCGCCCGGCCGCGAAGGAGGAAATCAAGTCGCTCGGCGCCACCTTTGTCGGCGTCGAGGACGAGGAGACCCGATCGGCGCAGACAAGCGGCGGGTACGCGAAGGAGATGAGCGAAGCCTATCGCCGCAAGCAGGCGGAGCTGATGGCAACGACAATGGCCAGGCAGGATATCGTGATCACCACCGCGCTCGTCATGGGCCGCAAGGCGCCCACGCTCGTCAGCGCCGAGATGGTGGGCGCGATGCGCGCCGGCAGCGTCATCGTCGATATCGCGGCGGATGCCGGGGGAAACTGCGCCCTGACCGTCCCCGGCGAGCGGACCGTCACGGCGAACGGCGTCGTCATCCTCGGTTTCCGCAACTGGCCGGGGCGGATCCCGGTGGCCGCGAGCAGCCTCTACGCCCGTAATCTCCTGACCTTTCTCTCCACCTTCTGGGACAAGGAGGCCAAGGTGCCGAAGCTGCCGGCGGATGACGACATCGTCAAAGGTGCGCTGCTGACGCGAGGGGGGGCGGTAGTGCACCCGCAATTCCTTCCCTCCGAGGCGGCGTAATCGCGGAGAGACATCGATGGACCAGAACCAGCTCGCCAACGAGGCCCAACGCCTCGCCGACCAGGCGGCGGCCCTCGCCGCCCATGCCCACGCGCTGGCGGCCGTCGCACCCGCGTCGGTTTCCTCGACGCCTTTCATCTTCCTCTTCGTGACCTTCGTGCTCGCCTGCTTCGTCGGCTATTATGTCGTCTGGAACGTCACGCCGGCGCTGCATTCGCCGCTGATGTCGCTCACCAACGCGATCAGTTCGGTCATCATCGTGGGTGCGATGCTCGCTGCCGGCCTTTCGCTCACCGGCTTCTCTTCAGGGTTCGGCTTCGTCGCCGTGACGCTCGCCAGCGTCAACATCTTCGGCGGCTTCGTGGTCACGCAGCGCATGCTGCAGATGTTCCAGAAGAAGAAGTAGGGCCATGCCGGAAACCCTTGCCGCGTTCGTCTACCTGATCGCCGCGGTCCTCTTCATCCTGGCGCTCAGGGGTCTTTCCCATCCGGACACCGCGCGGAGGGGCAATCTCCTCGGGATGGCGGGCATGGCGATCGCCATGGTCACCACGGCTCTCCACCCGGGCCTCGTGCTCGGTGGCTATGGGCTGATCGCGCTCGGCATCGTCATCGGCGGAAGCGTCGGGACGTTCATCGCGCTCCGCATCCAGATGACCGCGCTTCCCCAGCTCGTCGCCGCCTTTCATTCCCTGGTCGGACTTTCCGCCGTGTTCGTCGCTGCCGCCGCCCTCTATGCTCCGGCCGCCTTCGGCATCGGCACGCCCGGGAATCTTCACCTCGAAAGCCGTATCGAGATGTCGATCGGCCTTGCTATCGGCGCCATCACCTTCTCGGGCTCGGTGATCGCCTTCTCGAAGCTGCAAGCGCTGATGAGCGGCGCGCCGATCGTCTTTCCCGGCCAGCACAAGCTCAATCTCGGGATCGCCATCCTGATCCTCGTGCTGATCATCGCCTTCGTGATTTCCGGTGGCAGCACTGCGCTCTTCTGGCTGATCGCGTTTTCCGCTTTTGCCCTCGGCTTTCTCATCATCATCCCGATCGGCGGGGCGGACATGCCGGTCGTCGTCTCGATGCTGAACAGCTATTCCGGCTGGGCGGCCGCCGGGATCGGATTCACGCTCGGCAATATCGGCCTGATCGTGCCCGGCTCGCTGGTCGGCGCATCCGGCGCGATCCTCTCGTACATCATGTGCAAGGGCATGAATCGCAGCATCATCAACGTGCTGCTGGGAGGGTTCGGCTCCGAGGGCGCGGCCGGCGGTGCGGGCGTTGCGCTCGACCGGACGGTGAAGAGCGGCAATGCGGACGATGCCGCCTTCATCCTCAAGAACGCCGCCAAGGTCATCATCGTGCCCGGATACGGGATGGCGGTCGCCCAGGCGCAGCATAGCCTGCGCGAGATGGCGGACGTGCTCAAGGCGGACGGCGTCGAGGTGAAATACGCGATCCATCCGGTGGCGGGCCGAATGCCGGGGCACATGAACGTGCTGCTGGCCGAGGCGAACGTGCCGTACGACGAGGTGTTCGAGCTGGAAGACATCAACAACGAGTTCGCGACTGCCGATGTCGCGTATGTGATCGGCGCCAACGATGTCACGAACCCCGCCGCAAAGACCGATTCCCGCTCGCCGATCTACGGCATGCCCATCCTGGAGGTGGAAAAGGCCAAGACCGTGCTCTTCGTCAAACGCTCGATGGCTGCCGGATATGCCGGCGTGGAGAACGAGCTTTTCTTTCGCCCGAACACGATGATGCTGTTCGGCGACGCCAAGAAGATGACCGAGGAAATCATCCAGGCCCTCAAGCACTGAGCGTGATCTCCGGAGGCGCGAATCACGCTCGCAGCGGGCGGCGAAAGCGGGTCAGGCGAGCTTTCGGAATGCGGCGACGAAGCGATCGACGTCCTCCTCGTCGTTATAGACGTGCGGGCTGATCCGCATCCGGCCGAGCCGGGCGGCAACGTGCACATCCTCGCCGGCGAGCCGGGCCACCAGGTCCTCCCGCATACCCTGCGGAAAGCCGAGGCTCAGGATGTGCGGCGCCCGCACGCGTTCGTCCGGCACGGCAGCCCCGAGATTGCGGAGCCCTTCGGCGAGGCGGCCCGTGAGCCACGCAAGCCGCTCGCTGATGGCAGCACTCCCCCATCCGGCCACCATCTCCATCCCGATCGAAGCCATCTCGAGCGAGATGAAATGGTCCCGCTCTCCCATATCGAAGCGTCTTGCGCCGGCAACGAATGCGGTATCGGCAAGATAGCGCGCCTGTTCCGCGCTCACCCCGCGCCGTCCGTACCCTGTCTGCTCGAGCGGAATGCCGTCCTGATGACGCTTGGCGATGTAGAGGAACGCCCGGCCGTAGGGGCCCAGCACCCACTTGTAGGTCGGAAAGACGAGAAAATCGGGATCGAGCTCTCGGACATCCAGCTTCATCACGCCGGCGGCGTGCGTCGCGTCCACGAGCAGCGCAGCACCAGAGCGCCGCAGCGCCGGAGCGACGCGATCAAGATCCACCGCCCCGCCATCCGACCAGTGCACCGAGGAGACGGATGCGAGCGCGAGAGGCGCGCCCGGCCGCTCGATCGCAGCCACCAGGGCGGCGGTCCAATCGCCGTCCTCGGGCCGCTTCACGACCTCGATCGCATAACCCCCCACTTCCGCGCGCGTCATCCATTCGAGGACCGGCGAGGAATGGTCGTCTTCGAGGAGCAGGACGCGGCTTCGCTCGGGGATCTGAAGCAGCTTGGCGGCCGTGGCGACGCCGTAGCTCACCGACGAGATCAGCGCCACATCCTCGGCTTCGGCACCGATCAGCCGGGCCGCCGCACTTCGCGCGCGGGCAAACTGCTGTGCGGGGAATTGGCGATCGATCTTCCAGGGCTGGCCCTTGCGCGCGACGCCGATGCGCCCTGCCTCCTGGCTCGAAATCGGCAGCGGCCCCCAGGCCGCCGCGTTCAGGTAGCAGACGTCGTGCGGAATATCGAAGAGCGCACGCTGCGACGGCAGCATCTCGTCATCCTCTCGGATCCACTCGCAGCGACATTACCCCTTCGTACGAGGGATGGCCACCGCGTCGGCGTCCCTTCCCGGCGACTGCGCCCGCCTGCCTCGCACGCGCGCCGGTATTCGCCGTCCCGCCTCAGCACGTCCCGATCCATTGCCAGAGCTCCGGCGTGCTGCCGTCGCTTCCGCTCGCATAGCAGCCGAGGCGATAGACGGCACCGGTGAAATTGCCGACGAGCTGCTGCACGGCCTGGTTCGCGTTGCCGGTGGTCGGGCTGGCGACGACGCGTGAGGTACCGATCAGACGGTTGGCGGGATCAGGATCGGGCATCGCGCTCCCTGGCTCGACTTCCATCGTGACGGTCGGCGCCGAGATCGTGATCCCCGGCCACACCGCGCCGAAATCGAAGGTGATGACCCGCGTCTCCACCTCAGCGGTCAGCGGGTCGAGCGGATATATCGCGCGCATCGTCACACCTCATTGCAGCCTGGCGCGCACGGCCAGGCCCCCGGACGTGGCACGCGCCGGCCGCGCCGTCACGATCGCGCGTGCCGGCAGGCCCCGGATCCATCCGCGCGGGTCGAACGCCAGCGCCACGCCGTTGCCTGATCCCATCGCCTCCAGCGCGCCGGGCACGCCGGCGCCGGCGCCGTGGTTCGCCGCGGTCCCTGACCCTTGCGCGGCGAGCCGCCGGACGTCACCCGCACCATCTCCCGCCGCGCTGGCCGTCGCCGAGACACTCGCCACCGGCCGGATAATCCCGCCGCCGGTCCCTGCATTCCTTGCCGTGCCGCTGCCTGCGACGGCCGTGCGCCCGAGCGCCGCCGCACCGGAGCCCGCAAGATGCGCCTCGCCGGCGCCGAACGCGCGGGCCGCGCCGATGCTCCCGGCCCCGGCCCCGGCGCTCGCCGGGAGCAGACCGAACGTTGCCGCGATCCAGCCGACGGCGCTCCCAGAAAGGGTCGCGATGACGTTGCCCGTAGCTCCGGCACTCGATTGCATGCCGTCGGCGACATAGAGCGATCCTTCGCCGGCGGGCCCAAGCTGATAGGCCTCCTCACTGACCGGGCTCGACCATCCGGACATCGTCCGGGAACCGGAACCGAGCGAGACTGCGCATACCAGAATTTCGTTGGCCGAGGCGGCTGTGACTCCCACGGCCGAGAACGCGGTGCTCGTCCCCCCGGTCGTAAACGCGGGAGTTACCGCCGAATCCCACCCTCCCGTCAGCGACGAGCGATATTCGATGATGCTCGCCGCACAATTCTCGCTTGACGGAAGGAAGACGGTGTAGCTGCCCGGGCCATTCTCACTCAGAGTCTGCGCATAAATGGCGAGCGCCGGAGGGCCCCCGCTGACGTGCCCGAAGCCAACGGACTGCCATCCGCTCGGCGTCGTGGGCTCTGTGTTGGAACCATAGAGGCTAAGGAATAAGCCAAGGGTGCTGCCGGAGGCCCAGGCGCCGCCGCCCGGGTTGTCGATGGTGACCGAATCGCCCGAGGAAACCTCCCCATAGGCGACGCTCGCCGAGAGCCCCACGCGTCAACCCGTCCACCGCGCGCTCAGACTGCCGGCAGTTTGAGCGCGAAGCTCGTCATGGTGAGCGGAACGCCCGTCTGCAACAGCGCGTTTCCGAGCGTATAGTCCGCCCCGGCCGCGCTGTAATTCCAAACCGCGGTTCCATCGGTGATTCCCGCCCCCGTCCCGCTCAGGCCGCCGCTGCTCGCCGTCGTGCCCGCCGTGGTGCACATGTACGAATTCCCGCCGTTGGTCACATACTGCCCGACGATCACCGCCGTGCTCGCCTGCCACGCCGCCTGCACGGTGATATCGAGCACCACCGTTCCACCGCTCTCTGTCAATCGGGCGAAATTCGCCGTCCCGTTCGCGCTCGGCGTCTCGCTCGATTCCGTGAAGCTCGCCGCGGTCACCTCATAGCCGCCGGAGTAGGTCGGCGTGCCGAACGCCGTGCTCGAAAAGGTGAACGCGCAGAGCGAGGTGTTGCCGGAAAGCGCGGTCTCCGGGCTCGCCGGCATCGTGCCGGAGTAGAAGGTGAAGCCGCCGCCATTGAGCAGAGCGGCACCGGACGCGAGAGCCGCGCTCGCGAAAACCTGCGAGGTGTTCACTGGCTTTTCCCCCTTTGTGTCCCCGGTTTCGGCGCTCGGCGCCGGCGGCCGCTCCGGGCCGCGCCGTCAATCGCCGTGGCGACGCCCGGGGAGCGCAGCGCGGCGCCCGGCGCGCTCGCGCTCATTGCAGCATGCGCCAGGTCGTGTTCGTGGCGTCCCATGCATATTCCACGAGTTGGTGCGCGCTCAGGCTTGCGTGCGTCCCGTCGATCGAGGCGGTGCCGTGTGCGGTAGTGAGTGCCGTCACCGCCTGGTTAAAAGAGAACTGCACCCGCTGGCCGTTACCCGCTGCCGGCGCGGTCGGCAGCGTGAAGGTGAAGGCCGAGATCGTCGCCGAGGCGGTGAAATAGACCGTCGTCACATAGTTCGGGCAGGTGTAGCTCGTCCCGGCCGCCACGATTTGCAACGTGTTGTCCGCCTGCGCGCCGTCAAAGACCACGCTCGACCCGAGCGCCCCTGTCGCGCCCAACACGACCGCGTTGCCGGCCGCCCCCTGCACCTGCAGGATTTCCCCGCTACTCGCCGGCTCGAGCGTCACCGTGCTCGATGCCTCCGACATCGAAAGGAGCGAGGGAATGCTGATTGCGAGCCAGTCCGTCCCCAGCACGTTGCTCGATCCCGTCGTCGCCCGATACCAGCCGATAATCGAGCTCTCCGCCGTCGCGGCCGAGTTCCAGACCATCTGCCCTTGCACGAAGGTTCCGCTCGACGGCATCGCCGTCGCCTGCAACACCGGCCCGTTCGCCGCCACGCCGAACGTCGGCAGCCCGGGATTGCAGCCCTCGATCACATGCATGTAGGACGCGCCCGCCTCCGGGATAGTTCCAATTCCGAGGTTGCTCGCGCTGTAGCCCGTCGCCGCCGGATCGCAGAGCAGCATGTTGCTGTCCAGCACCGCATCCGACCCGAGCATCGAGCCGGCGATCGTCGCCACGTTCCGGATCCGGTTGTGGCGGAGTGTGATCCCCGAGCACCCGTTGCCCCATATCACGCTCGGCGCCGCAAGCCCGCTCTGCCACGCGCCGCCGGTCGCGGTGCCCCGGTTCATAACGAACGGATCGGCATCGACCTCGTTGGCGCAGAAGTCGATCCGATGGGCCGCATATTTCTGGCCGCAGAACAGAGCGTGCCCCGTATAGTCGAGGAATTTGTTGAGCGCGACATCGGCCCCCACCATCTGCGCCATCGCGGCGAGATAGATGCCGTGTTCGACCCCCTGAATGTGGTTCCCGCAGATCTTCACGTGCCGGTAGAGCGTCGGGCTGCCCACCGCCAGGAACGCGATTCCGATTGCGGTCTTCGAGAGCTCCACTGTCCCGAGCAGCGGGTTGAGCCAGCCCGTCCGCGTGAACATTTGCTCCCCGGCCGCGTTGCTCTGCTCATAGGTGCGGTTTGCCGTCGGATCGAGCGTCCGCATCAGCGTGTTGTTGCAAATCTCGATCGCCCAGCCAGGCGGGATCGGCGTCGTCGTGTCCGATGGCGAGGTCTTCATGTTGTTGAGCGCGCCGTAGGGCGTCGCGACGCTGCTCACCGAATTGCTGCCGTCGCATGTCCATGCCGCCGTCCCATCCGTCGTGATCGTGCCGGCGGTGCTCGCCCACGTGGGCGCGCTCGATCCGCTCGTCCCCGAGGTCGAGCACGCCTGAATGTTGCCGTTGGAGTCCACGATCGTCGCGCCGATGATGAACGCCGTGCTCGCGGCCCACACGCGCCCGCTCGGCACCTTCCCCGAGACGATGCCTGAGCCCTCATTCGTCCACGTCACGGTCCCATCGGTGGTCGTGTCGCCGCCGGTGGTGTTCCAACTCGGTGTGCTCGACCCGGTGGTGCCGGCCGTCGTCACCACCTGGACGTTGCCGTTGCTGTCGACCGTGCTCACCCCGAGCGCAAAGGCGGTGCTCGCGAGCCATACGGTCGGCGCGATCGTGAGGTTGGTGCCCGGGACGCCGGTTGCCACGCTCGCCGTGCCGCGCTGCGGAGGGACCGCCGTCACCTGAATATAATCGCAATTGTTGGCGATTCCGTCGATATTGATGGGGTCGATCACATCGGTGATCGTGTTGCCCTCGATCCGCACCGCGAGCGGGCAGCTCTCGCCTTCGGTCGATCCTTCCGCCGTGTAGGAGGTCGCGATCCCGATCTGCTTCGGCCGGTCGAGCACGTTCCCGATGATGTTGATCCGCCGCGCCCCCGCGCAGAGGATGCCGCCCACATCGGAGCCCCGATTGCCGATGATGACGGTGCTGCTCGCCAGGCCCCACACCTGCGAATTCGAGGAGTGGTTCGAGATCATGTTGTCGTCGCAGTGGTCGAACTCGGAGCCCACCACCTCGACCATCGCCGAGCCTTCGCACTGGATCCCGTCGCGCGCGCTGAACCGGATCTTGCACCCGATCGCGCGCACCCTTCGACAGAACCCGGCGTTGATCGAGATGCTCGGCGCATATTCTACGATGACGCGATCGAACAGGACGCTATCGCAGTACTTCGCCGCGATCATCGGCCCGGTCATCTGGTTCGTGATGGTGGTCCCGTTCCAGTTCCCGACGATGCGGATGTTGCTCAGCACCGTGACCGTGCCGGTATCGGCCGGCGGGCTGACGGCGCCCGTCGCCGCGTTCATCCACAGAACCGCCGGATTGCCGCTGCTCGCGTTGGGGCCGATGTATTTCAGGATGCTCTGCGGCCCGTCGCCAACGATCACGTCGCCCTGCTGCCAGATCACGTTCTCCGCAACGCCCCAGACGCCAGCGGGAAACCGCAGCGCCTTCTTCTGCGCGCGGGCATCGCCGAGCGCCTGGTTCACCAGCGCGGACATGTCGGTCGAACCGGTTGCGTCGACGCCGGCGTAGTCGGCGAAGTTGATCGCGTCGGTAGCGCGTTGGGCAATGGTACGAAGCGCCGCATCGGTCAGCATGGCCGCCGCGACGGCGGCGGACACGTTCGCTCCGCTGATCGTTCCGCCCGTTATGCTCCCCTCGCCCATCGCGGGCGAGATCGGCACGGTGCCGCCGAGCGCGTTGTTGATCGCCTCGCGGAATTGCTGGCCCGCATTAACGCCCACGAAGTTTGGGATCGGTTGGAATGTGCCGCTCATGCCACGCTCACCAGAGGATGATGACGATGCCGGAGGCGCCCGCGCCACCGTAGTAATAATTGCCGGTGAACAACGGATCATAGGCACCGCCGCCGCCGGCGCCCGGCCCGGCACCCGGCGTGCCGCCCTGCGCTCCCGCTCTCCCCCCGCCGCCCCAAGGGCCGGGAGCGCCATTCCCGGGGAATACGAACAACCCCGACTGCCCGTCGCTTCCGTCGCCGCCGCTCAGAGCCATGAAGCCTCCGCTCGCGGCCCCGCCGCCGGCCCCGGCCGAGCTTCCCGCCCGCTGAAACAGCGAGCCGCCACCTCCGTATGCAACGAGCCCACCGAACGCCGATGTCCCACCCGTGCTCTGCGGTCCGCCCCCGGAGCCCACCGTGACCGGCATGGCGGCACCTCCGGCCACCGTCACGAACCCTTCCGCGTATCCGCCCGCCCCGCCTCCGCCGCCTGACGCATATCCCTCGAGATTGCTCGCCAGGCAGTCCGAGCCCCCGCCGCCGCCCCCAACAACGATTGCGCGTACCACCGACACGCCCGGCGGTACTGACCACTCGTAGCTTCCGGGGGCGGCGAAGGTCGCTGCATTCGTCCATGTGTTCCGCGCCAGCAGCGCCGCAACCTGCCCCTGCAGCGTGGTGATATTGCCGATGTTCGTGTTCTGCCGCCCGTAGAGGAAGGCGGTGCGGTTGGCGAGCTGCTGGTGCGGCTCGTTTGACACGCCGATGCCGCTGAAGCTCGCCCCGCTCGCCGCGCCCTCGACCTTGTCGGTCTGCTGGATCTCGTAGATTTCGTTCGGCGTGTATTCGGCACTGTCGATGAGGGTTGCCATCAGAAGGTCAAGCTCCAGGTGCCGCTGTAGTTCGCCGCGCCGCCGAATGTGAAGGCCGGGACGACGGCATGCGCGATCATCGGCTGCGGAACGACGAGTGCCGCGAGATAGTTCCACGCCACCGTCCCGTCGTAGGTGAACGCGCCGATTGCCGCCGTGTTCCAGCTCGGGGTGCTGAAGCCGGTCTGCGGCGTGTATCCGGCGAGAGCAACGCACTCCCACGTCACCGTTGCGTCGCCCACCGTCCCGCCGACCGACACCGGCCATACCGGCGCGGTCGCCCCGCTCGTTCCGGCAAGCGTGCATTGCTGGATGTTCCCGTTGCTGTCGGTGATCAGGTTCCCCAACAGCTCATTCGTGCTTGCGGCCCAGCTCGGCGGGGCTGCCGAGCGGAACGGATGCCCGGTGGTGTCCCGCACCAAGTTCCCCACCGGCTGGTTGCTGCTCGCCGCCCATGCGGAATAGCTAAACCCGGCCGCCACCGGTATCGCAACACTGCCGGAGTTGGCGAACAGCCCGATCTCCTGCACGTTCAGGCCATAGGCGGCATAGTCCGCCGCGGCAATCGCAAATGCGAACTGCACCGTCCCGGGGCTCGGAAAGCTCGCCGCCCCGACGGCATTATAGTATTTGGGCGCGAGCGAGAGATCGGTGTCGCCGATGCTCGGTGCCGTGTTCCCCGAACCGTAGCCGGTCACGCTCACCGATTGTCCTGTCGTTACGCCTGCGGCGAGACTTGCGAACGCAGGAAGCCCCGCATTCACCACCAGGTTGTCGCGCTCACAGATCAAGAGCCCGTCGCGCCAGACGCGCACGCGGCCGCTCGGCCTTCTCATGCAGGTTACTCCGTAGGCTGGCCGTTGATGACCAAACCAGAATCGACCACCGCGGGCTCGCCCGCCCCATAGGTGAGTCCGGCATGGTAGAAGTGGGCGCTGTAGAGTGGCGCCGTCGTCTTGGTGTCGGCGAGGACCCAGGCCACCACACTTGGAAGATCCGAAATCTTGATCGACCTCTCGAGGACATTCATCCCCGCCGTCAGCGTTATCGCATCGCTGGTGGCGATGGCAGGCTCCTCCATCGGCAGTTCATCGAACCACAGCGAGTCCAACCAGCTCCGCGCCGGCTTGAAAAAGTCTATCGCATCGACGAGCTGCGTCTGATTGGCGGCGGAGACCGCAACGCCGGTGATGCTGCTGGCCTGGTCGAGCTTGTCAACGTCGATCAGCAGATCGATATCCGTCACCGCGTCCCATGAGGCCGGCTGCGGGTCTGCCGCCACGATGTCGGCCTTGACCACGCTGACCCGGAATACCGCCCACCCTTCCGACGGCGGCCACGATGTCCCGCCCCAGCTGGCCTGCCCCTCCTGGATCTCGATCAGGCCGAACCCGAGATTGCTGGTGATCGATTGGATTGCGTACGGTGTTCCCTTGAACCGGTGCAGCGCGACGGCCTGCTGGATCAATTCCTGCTGCGAATCCGGGCCGGACAGCAGCTGCCACCAAGGTGCTAGGATGTCGAACTGCCAGGCCAGAAACGGCAGCGCCGTTCCCGGGACGTTGGCAATCGTGTAAAGAAGGATAGGGGAGAGATCGAGTTCTCCCAGCCGCTTGAGCAGCTCGGAAAGGGCTGCGGTTCTAAGATCGCTTATCGACGAGGCCGCGGTTAGGCTGCTCCCGGATCCTCCGGTCCCGCTCATTAGGGTTCCGTCTCCGACCCGGTCTGGTACGTCACCTCGATCGCCGTGCAGTTCGCCCACTGGCCGTTGGCCAGCACAATTTTGCCGTCGGGCTCGGGCGCGACCGGCGCCCCCGCGATATTGGCGGCGACCGCAACCGTTGCCTCGTAGACTCCCGAGACCGACAGGGCCGATACCCACTGCGAGGGCACGATGTCGTTCTGCACGCTGCTCGCGACGTTGATTGCAAGCTGCTGCGCCGCGGTATAGGCCGCGCTCTCGGTCGAACTCGGATCGGCGTCGCTGAACAGGGTAAGCGTTGCCGTCACGGTGTAATCGACCTCGGTCACGGGATAGACGTTCACCGTATCGCAGAGCGGCCGCACCGTGGACGCGTTCAGCGCCGCCACCACCTCGGCGATCACCGCGCTCGAGGCTATCCCGATCGGGTTCGCGCTCGCCGCTGGCTGCAGCGTGATCGGCCCGGTGAGCACATAGACGTCCACCGTGCCGGGTGCCGGGCTCACCACTTCGGCGTCGATGATCGTCGGATCGGCGCCGAGCGCATAGAACCGATAGGCCCCGCTCGGCCCGGCCGTCGAATACTGGTTCGGTGCGGCCTGGATCCGCGCCCGCAGGTGGTCGTCGGTCTCGATCACCGAGCCGCCCGCGGTGGTGGTCGTGTTTGTTACGCTCGCGATCAGCGCGTCCCCGCCGATCAGCACATCGACCTGCCCCGGCAGATACCCGTTCGCGGCACTTCCGGTTGCCGTGCAGGCCGCCTGCACGCTTCCCGTCGTGCTCCCTGCCGGGATCGCCAGCGCACTCGACGTCGCGAAGATGAAGTTGCCGTCGCTCGTCCCCACCTCTGTCCCCGCCGCCACCGTGTAGCTCACCGTCAGCGCCCCGGTCAGGGTGAATTGCAACGTGCAGGTCGCGCCCACACCGGCAAGCCGCGTCACGCCAACGAGCTGCCCGAGATAGTCGATCACCGGATAGCTCGCGTAGGCCAGAAGGTTCTGCTGCCCGGTATATTGGATCGCAGCGCGCACCAGGCTCTCGCGGTAGGCATAGAGATTGATCAGCAGCCGCTCGACCTGTGCCGGATAGAGGGTACGCCCGGAGGCGCTCTGGAACGCCGCGATCATGTCGGCCAGGATCAGGTTGGGGTCGAGGCCGTCCGCGTCGGTCACGAAAACCGGAGCGGGCAGGCTGTTGGCCGGGTTGGAGGTGCTGCCGCTCATCCGCCGATCCCCACGCTTGTCGTCTGCGCTCCCGTGCCGCCGATCACGCTCTGCCCGGGTGCCACGGTGGTGCCGAGGTCAACCTGCCAGGTCACGCTCACGGTGATCTGTGCCGGCGCTGCGGCGCCGCCAGGCGTCGCCGTGACGCCGAGCACCGTCACTCTCGGCTCCCATGTCTCGATCGCCTGCGTCACCACGCCCACGATCGCCGGCAGCACCGCCGGCAACGGCCGGTCGATGTATTGCGTCAGGTCGCAGCCGAATGTCGGCCGGAATGGATCCTCGCCCGGGATCGTGCTCAGGATGATCGCGATGCACTGGCCGATGTCGGCGAGCCCCTGCACCACCTGCCCGATTCCCGAGCCCGGTCCTCCGCCCGCCGTCTGATCGAGCATGAGCGACCAGCTCGCCGAGGTGATCCGGGCGAGCGTGACTGCGGAGCCGGACATGCTTACGTCCCGCCGACGGGAGCCGCGGTGTTCCCGGCGCCCACCTCGACGCCGCTGTGCACATGATTGAGCGCCGAGATGTTCTGGCTCCCGTTCCCGGCCGTGATATCGCCGGTCGCGGCGATCGTTCCGGTTATGCTCATATCGCCGTTGCCGAACGTCCCACTGGTCGTCCCGATCGTACCGGAGACCAGAAGATTCCCGTTGACCCGCACGTTGCCGTCGTTGCTGAGCTTGACCTGGGCGCCCTTCTGGTCTTGCAGCAACAGCGTCCCGTCGCTCCCAAGCACGACCTCGTTGCCGAGCGGCGTGGAGAGCGTCGCCGATCCCCCATCGCCGAGCGCCGCCGTCAGCACATGCGTCGCCCGGTCATACGCGATCACCGTGCCGTCCTTGAAGACGGCATAGAACTTGTCGCTCGTCATGCCCGGCGGCGGCGCATCCACCGTCGAGGGAATCGCGCCCACCACAGCGCCGTACTCGTCGTGCTCGTCCATCAGCACGACGACCTGCTCGCCGATGTCCGGCATGAAGAAGAACTTGTCGTTCTGCGTCTTGGGCACGATCACCGGCAGCCAATAACTTACCACCCCATCCCGGTCCGGGAACTGCACGCGCACCTGCCCGGACGTGACGTTCTGCGCCGTGATCAGCCCGGTGCGGAACACCGGGTGGTATTGCACCGCATAGGGGCGCCCCATCACGGCCCGACATCCCCCGCGTCGCTCGCGATCGCCTGCGACCCGCCGGCTGCGCTCGTGACGGTGCGCAGATCCAGCGTCGTCACGAAGCCGCCTTGCGGCGTGATCTCGATCTGCACCTTCTGTACCAGATAGGTGTTCAGGTCCCACAACCCGAAGCCCTGCACGTTCACCGTGTTGCCCGCACGCCAGTTGAGCGTGCCCACCAGCGGAAACTCGATCGCCGTGGAGCGCATGTTCGCGGTCCAGAGGTTCGATTGCGCCTTGAGGCTGGCCTGATCCCCGTTCTCGACCCGTACCACCAGCTTGTGGGTATCGGCTGCCGGCATCGTCGGATCCACGGCTACCCCACCGTAGAGATATTTCTGATACGGATTGAAGTAGGTTACGTTCGCCTGCTTGTAGGTCAGCTCGCCGAGCCCCTGGTGCCGGCAGCGCGCATGCTCGCGGACCATCGCGCGGGTCAAGGTCGGGCCCGTCACCGATTGCGCCTCGAGCGAGGGCCGGCTGTAGAAGATGAGCTGGCTGTTGCGGATCGTGAAGTCGTAATTGTGCTCGTGGGCGAGCCGGACGAGGAAGGCGAGATCGGTCTCCATCCGCTGCGTCACCCGCTGCCACACGGGATCGGGGCTCACCGCCGCCGTTACCGCGGTGAGTCCGTGCCGCGCTCCGATGTCCGCCGCGATCTCGGTCAGCGTCTTCCCCTCGTAAGCGACACTGTTACGGGTCCGCACCGCATTGTTGAGCCCGGCCTCGACCGCCATGATCGAGAACACGTCCGGCGGCGTGGTGAGAGCGAGCTCGTCCAGGCTGAAGGTCCCGACGGACCACGTCGCGCCGCCCTGGTAGCCCAGTGTCGGCTGCACCATGTCGCTGCCGAGCGTAAACCCGTAGCTCTGCCAGCGCTGGTCGATATCCTGCACATCGACCTGGAAGGTCGGCACCTCCCCGCCGGTCGCCTCGCAGTAGGTGATACGCTCAACCATCATGCCGGCGGTCACGTCCTGTCCGTTCAGAACGATCGTCCAGGTCGGAATCGCAACGGCGGCGCCGCCTCCGACCGACTGCCAAGGTGCTGCCGATCCGCTCATCTCACGGGTTCCACGGCGTCGTTCCCGCGGCCGGCACGGGTGCCGGGATCAGAGGGCAATAGATCGTGATTCCCTGCCCGAGGACCGGAGAAATCGACACCGTCGTATTCGTCAGGATGAGACCGCTCACGAGCGTCGGGTCGCCATAGGCACGCCACGCGATCGTGTCCCATCGATCCGCCGGCCCGGTCACGTAGCCAAGATACTGGGGCGTTGCCGGCGCAGCCGCCGTGCCGGCAGGCACCATCCCGTACGCCGCGGCAAATGCCGCCGGCGTCATCACGCTCCCGCTCACGCGCACCCTCGGGCGAAGACCGCCTCGTCGCGTCGTCGGTCACAGTTTCGTCGCATGGGGCTCCCTCAGGCTGCGCCGGCCCGCGTCATCGCCGAGGTCGCGACGCTCAGGAAATCCCCAGTCGGCACCGGTTGCGCGACATTGCTCCCCGCCGCGTAGATCGCGGCGAAGCCGCCAGGCACGCCGATGATCCCGGCTGCCGGCGCGGACGGCTGCACGGTTGGCGCTCCCTGCGGCAGAGTAGGCTGCCACTCGGAAAGGATGAGCCTCGCGTCGATGTGCTGCGCCACGCCGGAATAGCGCCACTGGTCGATCGCCACCAGCTGCGTGATCACAAATTGCCCCTCGATCTGCCCGGCGCCGAACACGAGCGGTTGCGGCTGATGCGCCGTTCGGGCCTGGTCGAGCAGCGCCACGGCAGCATCGGGATCGCACCATGTGACGTGCAGCCGGATCCCCATCGTGACCTGCTCGAGATCGTCATAGGTCCACTGCAACACCGGCCGCCCGCCGAGCAGCGGTAGCTTAGCATAGTTGCTTCGCCGGACCCGGCTCAGCGTCTCCGGTGAGCCGAGCAGCATGAAGGAGACGCTGCCGAACGCTGCGAAATCCCCGAACCCGACTGCGGCAAGCGCCGCGCCGAGCACCGAGCCGCTCACAGCGCGGACCCCGCTCCGCCGAGATGCACGTCCGCGTTGCCCCAGTCGAGCATGGCGCTGCGGCGAGCGGTGTCCTGGCGATCGCGCAGCCTGCGGATGACCGCATCGGTGATGGTCCGCGCGTGCTCGTCCGCAAGCCGGCCAAGCAGCATGTTCAGGCTCGCGGCGTCGCCAACCATGTCGCCTTGGACGGTAACCGTGAGCGGCGCCTCGATGTGGATCATCGCGGCGCCGGCAGATCCGGCCCGTGTCCCCTGCGGCAGCCCCGCAGCGCCCTGGGAGCGGCCGCCGCTCCCGCCGATCGGCGATGCCGCAACCGTCGCGCCGGCCTCGGCGATCGTCCGGCGATTCGCAAAATTGAGGCCCGGCGCCGGCGCAGCGCCATCCGGGACGCTGCGGAGCGTGTCGAGCCCGGCCAGCGGCTCCGTCGGCCGCGCGCGACCGGCAACCGGAAAAAACGCCGGCGCCGACCGGCGTTCCTGCCGATCGGTCTCGGCGAACTTGAGCCGATCGTCCACGGAACGCAACGTGGGGGCGATCGGCCTCTTCAGGAGAGCAAGGTGCTGCCCCTCGAATACTGGTCGCGCCGCGCCAGCCTCCCATGCAGTCCCGGAGGCCGGCTGGGGGCGCACCGCCCGATCGCTCCGCGCAAAGCGCGCGCCGCTGCCCCTTGTATCCGCAAGCGATTTGGACAAGCTCAAGCGAGCAGCCTTGTCCAGGACCTTCATCCGGCCGGTCGCTTCATCAATGCCGAGATCCTTCAGCCCTCCGACCTGCGCCGTCGTGCCCGCGAACGTCGCAACGCCGCTCTTGAGCGCCTCGCTGATCCTCGCCCGCCCTTGCGCCAATCCCGCGTTGCCTGGGCGCCGGACCTCCGGCCCGTGAGGCGTCATCTCGCCGATCGATGACCGGGGCGTGGTACCCCGCTCACCATGCACCGCGTAACCCGGAGCGGCGATCGAGCCGAACGGCTTGATGCCCTCCCCCGTCGGTCCCGCTATTCGCGGCGCGCTGCGCGCGCCACGATCCGCCTCCTGCCCCCGCGCAATCGCCCCGATCGTCGATTGTCGCGCCAATGCTTGCAAGCGCTCGTGATGGTGCTTGTGTCCGGCGGTCTTGGGCGCCGAAAGGTTCAGCCTGCCCAACCCATGCGCCAGCCCCAGCGCCAAAGTTTCGCCCGCCGTCCGGTTCCTCGCCGCGGTCGCGGGCGGCATCATCCCGGCGCCACGCGCAGGACGGGCCTCGCCCGCCGCGGCCATCGGCGCAATCGCGAGCAACCGTTGTGCTGCCCTCTTCAACCGCAGCGCTGAATATTCGCCGCCGGCGACGCGCCCTGGACCGGACCCGCGATCCGCTCCTTCCTCGCCCGCGCGAGGGCCAAAGAGACCGGATTCGGAATGAACGCCGCGGCCGGTCGCCGCCGGCCCATCGGCCCGCATCCGCCTGATCGACAAGTCCTTCGCGCGCGCCACCGCCTCGGCCATGTTTGTCGCGAGCCGGTGAGCGGACGCATCGACACTCGCCATGCTTTCTCCCGCGACGTGGATCGCGCCTGTCACCGCGCCGAGCCGCAGCGCGCCCTCCGCG
>Ga0335075_10005910_pt1 | contig 18916 bp, 21 predicted proteins | sample Lox_Sample_24_FD_206723 | JGI IMG/M metagenome (GOLD analysis project Ga0335075, IMG submission 206723) | Soil microbial communities from Loxahatchee National Wildlife Refuge, Florida, United States - Lox_Sample_2.4 | ecosystem: Environmental > Terrestrial > Soil > Wetlands | place: USA... | reverse complement strand
CGACGCAACCTGCCGCTTCGGGCGTCTCCAAAGGGAACTCCGGTCAGAAGTCCGGCAGCAAAGACGGGGGATCGCGGGTGAGCCCGCCGCGGCGGTCGATCGCTCCGATGGGCGATGTAGTTGGCAACTATGTGGAGACATCACTTCAATTGAGCAACCGGCCCTCGAACCCGGCGGCGAAGTTGCGCCGTCTCATGCCCGCGCATTCCAGCGGCTCCGCTCGAGCGCAACGGGAAAGGAGCATGACATGGACTGCGTAAATCACTCCGGAGTGACGGCAACCGCTTACTGCCAGAACTGCGGCAAAGCCCTGTGCCCGAACTGCGCGCGCACTGCGGTCAGCGGCCAGATTCTCTGCGAGCCCTGCTGGACCGCTTGGCAGACCATAGCGCCGCCCTTTGTCGTGCCGCCTCACGGCGCACCCAGTCCCTCGGCCGCAGCTGTCCTCGGACTGATTCCCGGCGTCGGCGCTATGTACAACGGCCAGTTTTTCAAGGGCCTCATTCACGTGGTCATCTTCGCCGTCCTGATCAGCGTCACCCATCACTACCACATCTTCGGAATCTTCATTGCCGCCTGGATTTTGTATCAGTCCTTTGAGGCCTATCACACCGCCAAGGCTCGCCGCGATGGCGAGCCGCTGCCCGATCCGCTGGGCCTGAACGAGTTGGGCAACTGGTTTCACCTCGGGATGCAGAACGAATACAAACGGCAGCAGACACCCTCCGCACAGGCGCCGCCGGGAACGCCCGGGCCGCCCTATCCCGGTTCCGAGGCTCAGGGTGCATACCAGCAGCCCTACCAGCCCCCTTATCCGGCTCCGTACTCGACTTCTTACCAGGGACCCTTCGCGCCGCCGGTCGCCGGATTCACTGATCCCGGCGTCCCGCCCGCTCCTCCGGTCCCGCCCATTCCCCCCGTGCCGCCGCTCCATTGGCGCCGGCGTGAGCCCATTGGCGCCATCGTGCTCATCGGGCTGGGCCTGCTCTTTTTGCTCGCGCAAATGGATGTTTTATCCGGCCGCATTTTTGAGTACATGTGGCCGCTAATGCTCATCGGCCTCGGTGTCTGGCTCATCGCGCGCCGGCTTGGCGACACCCCTGGAGGTCCCAAATGAATCGCTATATCCTTATCCGCCGTCTCATGGGCCCTTCGATTCTCGTTCTGCTGGGCCTCATTGCCCTGCTCAACCAGGCCCACCTCGTAAGCTGGGACCTCTTTGTACCCCTGCTGCTGATCCTCATTGGCGTGCTCAAGCTCGCGGAGCGGGCGGCGCTGGCCGCCGAAGGCTACCCTCCCGCTCCCTATCCGGCCGCCCCCTACGCGGGAGCCCCGTATGCGGGCGGTGTGAATCCGTCGACGGCGGGAGGTCCCCCTTATCCGCAGCCCACCAGTCCGGCCCCCACCAGCACGGCCATTGTCCCGTCTTCTCCGTTTGACCTCGACAAGAACTCAGGCGGAGGCCAGTCATGAGCACCGTGCCTCCCAATGTGCCGCCGGGCGGCGGCGCGCCGCCCCCATACGACCCCAGAACCCAGTGGCGCATCTACCGCGAGCAGCAGCGCGCCGCATGGCGCGCGCAGCGGGATGCCTGGCGGGCGCAGCGCCATGCCTGGAAGGCCGGCTACCCCCGTGTCCCCTCGGTAGTGGGTCCTCTCATCCTCATTGGCATCGGTGTTGTCGCCCTGCTCGTCGTAACCGGCAGGATCTCCTTCGATGCCGTCAGCTCCTGGTACGCCCAATGGTGGCCTTTGCTGCTCATCGGCGCCGGCCTGGCTCTGCTCGCCGAGTGGATGTTGGACTACAGCAGAAAAACGCCCGTTCGCCGCAGCGGCAACTTCGTCGGCATTCTCATCTTCCTCGCTTTCCTCGGCATCTGCGCCGCCGGCTATAACGGCAGCCGGGGCTCCTGGAACTGGATGCGTTCCCAGTTTGGCGACAATGACTTCTTCAACCACTTCGGCCTCCCGGAGCACGACCTCGACCAGCAGGTGCTTAACACCGCTGTGCCCGCCAACGCCACCGTCGACATCGAGGACCCCCGCGGCGACATCAGCATCGCCGCGGGCGACGGTCCCAATGTCCAGGTCGAGACTCACGAAATGGCCTTCGCCAACTCCGACGCCGACGCCAAAGACATCTTCAAAGCGGTCGCTCCCGACGCCACCGTCAGCGGCGGCGCTGTCACCATTCGTTCTCAAGGAAACGACAACGGCCAGTTGAATCTCACCGTCACAGTCCCCAGTTCGGCCCGAGTGACCGTCAATGCCGGTCACGGCGATGTGAGCGCCACCGGCCTCGCCGCTGGCATCAGCATCACCGCGCCTCATGGAGACGCGCGTCTCAGCAGCATCAAGGGCCCAGTGCAGATGCACTTCGCCTCGGGCAAGAACGACTTCTCGGCGCACCAGGTCGATGGCGACATCACCGCCGACGGCAACTCAAACGACCTCACATTTTCCGAGATCGACGGCCGCATCACCGTCAACGGCGAGATCTTCGGAGAGGTCCACATGGAAGATATCTCTTCACCCATCAACCTCCATACATCGATCACGGACGTCCAGATCGCGAGTCTGCCCGGCCAGATGACGCTCGACTCCGACGACCTCCGCGTTGTCGAGGCCAGGGGCCCGGTGCACATCGTCACTCATGACAAGGACGTTAACCTGAGCCAGATCTACGGCGATTCCTACGTGCAGGACAGCACCGGCAGCATCTCTATCGCGCCCGCAGGCGCTTACGCCCTTGAGGCCATCAACGGCAAAGGCGACGTCACCATCACCCTCCCGCCCGACGCCTCCGGTATTGTCGACGGCCACACCCACAACGGCGACATCTCACAGGATTACGGCCTGACCATCAGCGGCGACGAAAACAAGACCGTCAGCGGCACCATCGGTGCCGGGGGCCCTAAAATCACGCTCAGCGCCGACGATGGCGACCTCGCCATCAGGAAAGGCCCGGCCTTCCCCGCCGAACCCACCGCGCAAACATCCTCCCAACACGTGCCGCACCTCAAGGCTCCCAAGTCCGGCAACCCTCAGACCGTCGCTCAGTAGCTTCGCGGAAGCTGGCTGGGAGCTCGCGCCGGCATGTTACATTGGGATTCCACGGAGGTACTGCCAACAGTGGCGGCCGACATCCAACTCCCCACGGGCGGCGAGATCATCGACCTTCAACAGCAGGTGGCTCGCCTCCAGGCCCTCCTTGAAGCCTCGCGCCAGGTCCACTCGACCATCCACGAAAAAGAGGTCCTCGAAGCCGTCCTTCGCATCGTGGTGCGCGAGCTCGAGATGGCCGGCGCCGCCTTCCCCGGGACTGGCCTGGCCTATGGCGACGCGCCTGTTGACGGCCAAGGTAACGGCGCCGCGCTGCCCACTTACCCTCTTCGCGACCGGGAGGGCCACCGTATGACCGAGCTTGTCGTGGCCCCGCCCGGCGGCCGCGAGCTCACCCTCTACGAGACCGACTTCCTCGACGGTCTTGCCCTCCAGGCCGCCGTCGCCCTCGAGAACGCCCATAATCACAAGCGCAACGTCGAGTTCGCCCGCGTCCAGCAGGACCTCGAAGCCGCCCGCCTCATCCAGCGTTCGCTCCTGCCCCAGACCCTTCCCTCAATTCCCGGCTACTCGCTCGCCTTCCGTTCAGCCACCTGTTACGAGGTCGGCGGCGACTACCTCGACATCGTGGAGCAGCCCGACGGCAGTCTTCTTATCGCTGTTGCCGACGTCGCCGGCAAGGGTCTCGCCTCCGCCATCATGTCCACCAGCTTCCGCTCCGCCTTTCGCGCCATGGCCGCGTCCGCGCCCCCCCTCGATGAACTCGCCACACGCATGAACCAGCACCACTGGACCGAGGGCGAGGAGGCCCGCCGTCGCTACGTCACCGCCATCTTCCTCCGCCTTCACCCTCAGGCCGCCGAGATCGAGGTCGTCAACGCCGGACACAACGAAGGCTTCCTGGTCGCACCGGGCGCCGCGCCCTACCTCTTTCATGCTTCGGGCACGCCCCTGGGTCTTCTGCCCGGCATGGCCTACTCCAGCGAGCGCCGTGCCTTCCCCTCCGGCGCCCGCCTGCTCTTCTATACCGATGGTCTTACCGAGGTCTTCCGCGGGGATGAAGAGTTTGGCACGGAGCGTCTCCTCGCCGAATTTTCAAACTATCCGGCGGCCAGGGCCGATGGTATCCTCGATGCATTGTGGGCCGCCCTGGAAGACTTCGCCCAGGGAGGCGCCCAGAGGGACGATATGACGGCCTTAGCGCTCTGCCGTGGCACAGTGAGCCCGCAATGAGCAAAACCAAGTCAACCACCGTCGAAGTGCGGTTGCCCTCCCGGCTGGGCTATGAAAAAGTCGCCATGAGCGCGGCAGCAGCCGTCGCCAAACTCGTGGGCTTCCGGGAAGACCGCGTCGAGGACCTCAAAACCGCCGTCGCCGAAGCCTGCATCAACGCCATCGAGCATGGCAACCGTCTAAATGAACGGCTCTCGGTCGGCGTTGTCCTCTCGGCCGGCCCCGACGAGCTCGAAGTCAAAGTCATCGACGACGGAAAGGGCATGAAGAAACAGCCCACCAAGCCCGACATCGACCGAAAAATGCACGGCGAGGAAGACCCCCGCGGACTGGGCATGTTCCTCATCCAGGCCCTGGTCGATGAGGCCGAGTGGGTCGCCGGCGTCGATGGAAAAAGCAGCTACGTCCGTCTCGTCATCCGGCTCGACAAAGATACGGAATAATGGGAACAGGGAGACCACCGATCGTGCAGACCGAAACCAAGTCGCGTCTTGACCAGCTCACTTCCCCCGCCGGCCATCCCGTCGCCGTCCTCCGCTTCGAGGGCGACATCGCCAGCACCTCCAAAGACGCCGTCCTCGGCGCCTATCAGGCCCTGCCCAAGGACACCAACAAGATCATCCTGCTCGACTTCACGAAGGTTGACTACATCAACTCGAGCGGCATCGCCCTGGTCATCCAGTTGATGATCGAAGCCTCTAACTCCGGCCAGAAGGTCTACGCTTTCGGCCTCTCGGCGCACTTCACCAAGGTCTTCACCATGGTCGGCATCACCAAGTACGCCGGTCTCTTCCCCGGCCAGGCCGAGGCGCTCGCGGCACTCTAAGCGCTTTCAGCTTGACCTGAATCGAATCGGACCAACTCTCGGATATCTTCGATCATTTCGCGGAATCCTCTCTGAACAGAGAACACTGACCACAGGCCACTGTTCTCTCCTCGCCGGGCGCTATCATGGCCTCTATGGACCTCTACGCCATCCAAGCCGCACTGCGCGAATCCGCCCTCGACGGCTGGCTCTTCTACGATCATCATCACCGCGACCCCATCGCCGCGCACATTCTCGGCCTCGACGAAAAGGCCCACGTTACCCGCCGCTGGTACTACCTCATCCCCGCCGCCGGCGCCCCCCGCAAGCTCGTCCATCGCATCGAGCAGGGCCGCCTCGACTCCCTGCCCGGCTCCAAAGGCCTCTACTCAAGCTGGCAGGAGCTCGCCGCCGGCCTCGAAGCCATGCTCGGCGACTCCCGCCGCATCGCCATGCAGTACTCGCCCAACAACGACATCATGTACGTCTCCATGGTCGACGCCGGAACCGTCGAGTTCCTCCGCGGCCTGGGCAAGCAGATCGTCAGCTCCGCCGACCTCGTCAGCCAGTTCGAGGCCGTCCTCACCGCGGAGCAGATGGCCACCCACGCCGCCGCCCAGCACGCCATCGACTCGCTTCTCGCCGAGGGCTGGCGCGAGATGGGCCGGCGTCTCCGTCCTCCCTCCGGCGGCGCCGGCTACCTCACCGAATTCGTGCATGTCGAGTGGCTCAGCGAGGCCATGCGCCGCGAGGGCCTCATCTGGGAGAACGGGCCCAACGTCAGCGTCAATGCCAACAGCTCCGACTCCCACTACGAGCCCACCGCCGACCGCTCGGCGCCCATCCGCGAGGGCGACTTCGTCCTCATCGACATCTGGGGCAGGCTCGACAAGCCCAACAGTATCTTCTACGACATCACCTGGACCGGCGTCGTCGGCCGCGAGCCCACCGAGCGTGAGCAGCAGATCTTCACCATCGTCCGCGGCGCCCGCGATGCCGCCGTCTCCGCCATTCAGTGCGCCTTCTCCGAAAGCCGTCCCATCTGCGGCTACGAGGCCGACGACGCGGCCCGCGCCGTCGTCCGCGCCGCCGGCTTCGGCGAGTACTTCACCCACCGCACCGGCCACAACATCGCCCGCGAGCTCCACGGCCCCGGCGCCCACCTCGACAACTTTGAGAGCCACGACCGGCGCCGCATCCTCCCCAGCACCTGCTTCTCCGTCGAGCCCGGCATCTATCTGCTCGAGTTCGGCATCCGCAGCGAAGTCAACATGATGACCGCGCCCGGCAAGGCCTGGGTTACCGGCTGGGCCCAGCGCGACCTCGTCCGGATCTAATTCGGCATCGGGCCCCCCATCCAGATCTTCATCGAGGAATTATGGACAACGAAGGCGTCCGCGACTTCTGTCTCGGCCTCCCTCACGTCACCGAGACCGTCAACTGGGGCCATCACCTGGTCTTCTGGGCCGGCGACCGCGACATCGGCGGCAAGATGTTCGCCATGACCGATCTCGACAGCTCCGGCATGGGCGTGTTGTCTTTCCATTGTGGAGTGGCCCGCGTCCACGAGCTGCTCGAAATAGAGGGCATTCGCTCCACCCCTTACCTGGCCAAAGCCCACTGGGTTACCCTCGAGCGCTGGGATGCCCTGCGCCCGCGCGAGATCGAAGAAGAGCTCCGCCGCGCCCACTCGCTCATCTACGAAAAACTACCCACTCGCACCAAGAAGATCCTCGCCATGCCCGGAAAAGAGCGCGCGAAGATCATCCGCGAGCGGAAAAACCTCCTGGCGGCGCGCGAGCGCTCCTGAGCGGCTCTGCTATCCTGATGGGTTTACCTCATATCGTGAGGGGGGCCATGCCGGAACATCGAGCACGTCAGCATCATCAGGATCGCGTCGCCGAAACGCTACGCCTTGAAATCGGCGCCATGATCGAGGGCGAACTCTCCGACCCCCGCATCGGCTTCTGCCACGTCAGTGAAGTGGCGCTCAACCCCGGCGGCAAATCCGCCCGCGTCTATGTGGTGCTCGACGGCCCCGCCAGCGACGCTGCCGCGGCTGAAGCCCAGACCGTCGCCGGCCTCGAGGCCGCCAAGGGCTATATCCGCCGCGAGCTCAAGGAGCGTATGGGCGTTCGCCACATCCCCGACCTTACCTTCCTTGCGGACCGCTCTTCCCGTCTGCAGGCCCGCATCGACGAGCTGATGGAGCGCTCCCATCGGCGCCAGAGAGCGGCTCAGAACCCTCGCGCCGAATCGTTAACGGTCGAACCCGGCAATCCACCCCATCGGGAGGCGCGCGGGTAGCCCCCCATGAACCTCCCCCACCCGAATCCCGATTTCGATCTGCTCTCAGGAACCCCGGAAGATTCGGGCGGCGTGTCCCACCCTTCTGCCCTGGCAAATGCTCCCACGGCGGCGATACTCGATGTCCTCCGCCGCGGCGAGCGCTTCCTCGTCTGCTCCCACTCCCGCCCTGACGGTGACGCAGTGGGCAGCATGTTGGCCATGGGCATGCTGCTCGAACAGATGGGCAAGCGCGCCGATCTGGTCTCCGCCGACGGCGTTCCCTTGGTCTACCGCAACCTTCCCGGCGCCTCCAACATTCGTTTTGCCCTCGGCGTGCGCGGTTCTTATGACGCGGCCATCCTCCTCGAGTGCGACGGTATCGAGCGCGCCAAACTCCACGGCCTCGAGGCCCTTTTCCTCATCAATATCGACCACCACCTCAGCGGTCGCACCTACGCGAATCTGAACTGGATCGACCGCGAGGCAGCAAGCGTGGGCGAGCTCGTCTACCGACTCGTCAAAGCTTCCGGAGCCGCCGTCACCGCAGAGATGGCCGCCTGCCTTTACACCACCGTCCTCACGGACACCGGCGGGTTCTGCTACGGCTCAACGAAGGCCTCCACCTTCGAACTGGCCCGCGAGCTCGTCCTGGCGGGCGCCGACCCCATCGCCATCGCCCAGCAGGTCTGTTTTTCCACCCCCACCTCCAAGATCCTCCTGCTCGGCGCCGCCCTGAGCAATTTGAAGCGTGAAGGCCGCCTTGCCTGGCTCTGGGTCACCCACCAAGATATGACGCGCACCCGTGCGGCCGAAGAAGACAGCGAGGGCATCGTCAACTTTGCCATCTGCATCTCTGGCGTTCAAGCTGCAGCCTTTCTGCGCGAACTTCCCGATGGCCGCGTTCGGCTGAGCATCCGAAGCAAAGGCAAGGTGAATGTAGCGTCAATCGCCGAGCGCCTGGGCGGAGGGGGCCACGAAGGCGCCGCCGGCTGTACCCTCGACGGCCCCATCTCCCGGGCTCTCGATAAGATACTTCCTGAACTGCGCCGGGCCATTGATTCCCTAGCAGTTGATACTCCGCGCGATGCGGGGTGCATCTGTTAACCTTGTCCCTGTCAGGACTTTTGGCCCGTCCCGCGCCTTGGGGACGTGTTCGGTCGCGTGAGGCCGCGTCAGCCCTCCGTCGCCGTCGTGGTTCACCGCGATCGCAGCTTTGAGCACAGTCGATCGCAGCACGTCTTTGGAGACATGCCGGAAGTGGAAAATACCACTCAACCGCATATTGACCTACCCGCTTTGGCCCCTCACACTCCGCATTCGCATCGACAGTGGCGCTTCCATATGCCCCGCAAGGCCACCGTTGCAGAAGTCGCCGTCTTCCTTTTCTTCACGATCTTCTTTCTCTTCTATGGCCTCACTCCATTGCTGGGCGGCGATGGTCTCGGGCTGGTTGGAGCCGACGAGCCCCGCTACGCCGAGATCGCTCGTGAAATGCTGGCCCGCTTTGACTCTGCCCACGGTCTCCTCGCCCGTCTCAGCACCTGCGTTACTCCCTATCTCTATGGCCACCCCTGGCTTGAAAAGCCCGCCCTCTACTACTGGCGCGCCATGTTCCTCTTTCAGGACTTCGGCGTCCACGATTGGAGCGCCCGCCTGCCTTCGACCACCTTCGCCTTCATCATGGTCGGACTCATCTACCTCCACATGCGTCGCTTCCGCCCCGGCGGCCACCTGGATGCGGCGCTCATTACCGTCACCTGCGCCGCGATCATCGCCTTCGCCCGCGGCGCGTCCACTGATATGCAGATGGCCGCGCCGCTGTCTATCGGCCTCCTCGGCTGGTACGCCTGGTATGAGACCGGCTCCAAATTCTGGCTCTACGACATCTACTTCTTCACCGGCCTGGCTACTCTCGCCAAAGGCCCGGTTGCGCCCTTTTTAGCCCTGGTCATCATCGTCGCCTTCGCCTTTCTCCGCCGCGAATGGTCCATCTTGTACAAATCCATCTGGTGGCCCGGCGTCGCCCTCTACTTCGCCATGGTGCTCCCCTGGTTCATCGCCGTGCAGCACCAGAACCCCACCTTCTTCCGCGAGTTCTTCCTCCAGCAAAACCTCCAGCGCTTCGCCACCAATCGTTACGAGCACGAGCAGCCCTTCTGGTACTACCTGGTCGTCATCCTGCTGGCCACCATGCCCTGGACCATCGTCGCCATCCGCGCCCTCATCGACGGCGTACGCACCTCCGTCGCCGAGTGGCGCAGCCGCCACGCCCTTCCCGGAAAACCCACCCCCAGCGCCGTCGGAGATGCCTTCCCCGAGTTCCTCGTCCTCTGGGCCCTCATCCCCATCGTCTTTTTCTCCTTCTCGCAGTCCAAGCTCCCCGGCTACGTCCTCCCCTCCATTCCACCCATCGCCATCCTCACCGGAGACTACCTCTTCCGCCGCCGCCAGCCCGGAGGGCCGCTCTTGGGCCGCTGGACCCTCGCCGGACACGCCGCCGTCTGCGGAGCTCTTACAATCGGCGCCCTGCTTGTACCCTGGTTCGTCGCGCATGGGGCTCAAATGCCCCCAGGGCCCGCCATCCTCGCTGCGGCACTGGCCGCTGCGGGAGCTTGTCTGCTCATCGTCATCGTCGTCAACGCCTTCGGCCTGGCGAGGCTCCGGCTTGTCACCAGTTGCGTCATGATGGTCCTCATGCTCTTCCTCTATGGCGTCGGCCCATTCTTTGGCATTCCCGGAATCCGCGCCACCAAACATGTCATTCATCTGCTCGACAGCTCCTATTCAGCCCGGCCGATCGCGCGGAAGCTCGCCAGCGTCGCCCCGGCCGACGAGACCGTCGCTGTCTTCCGCGTGCGCCGCGAAACCGCCTACGGCCTCTCGTTCTACCGCGAGCAACAGGTCGTCAATTACGAAGAAAGCGGTGTTCCCGACGGCCAGCATCTGCTGGTGGCCCGGATGACCGGTCACGGCGGCGCCGACCTTCACACCGCGGCTGCTCTCGAGGAATATCTCGCGGGGCGGCATTACGAACAAGTGTTCAGTTGGCCCGAACAGGGATTGGTCGTCTATCTTGTTGGCGCTCGTTGACGCGCGTTGCGAGTTGCGGTTAGTCTCGGCCTCGTGGCAAAGTGACCTGGAGAGGCGCCTCCGCCTGGCGGGCGGCGCATTCGTACTGACGGGCATCCTCCGCGAAGGGAAAGTGCGTGGCATTGACCACTTCCATCGAAATCCTCGATCTGCGCCACTTCGGCGCGCCAGTACTGCGCCCTGTCCTCGAGGCTGAGAGCCAGCTCTGGCGGCAGCGCCTGCACTGGGACTACCGCACCTCAGCCAAGCTCCTCATGCAGTACCTAGACAGCCGTTCGTTGCCTGGTTACGCGGCTCTTGAAGGCGACCAGGTCGTGGGCTTCGCGTTTTGTGTCTACGAGGAGACCAAGGCCATCGTCGGCGACGTCTTTGCCCTCAACGGCGAGGGCCCCGACGGGTCTTCGCGCATCGCCCTCCGCATCGAAGAAACTTTGTTGCGTCATCTCTTTGAGACGCTCCTCAACTCCCCACACGTAGACCGCGTAGAATCGCAGCTCCTCCTCCACCCGTCCGGTGCGCACGCCGCCATCCTCGAGGAAGCCGGGTTTCGCGTCTTCCACCGTAACTTCATGGTGCAATCGCTCATGGGACGGTCAGACTCCCATGACATGCACCTTCCGCCCGGTCTCGAAATCCGGCCTTGGCGCGAAGAGGATATGAATGCGGCGGCCCTCCTTATCGCCGAAGCCTATGACGGCCACCCCGACAGCCTCATCAACGACCAGTACCGGACGGTGCACGGCTCTCTGCGTTTTCTGAACAACATCGTGCGCTACTCGGGCTGCGGTATGTTCTCACCACAGGCCTCACACGTCGTTGTCCATCGCCAGACTCGCGAGATGGTCGCGCTCATACTCGGCTCGAGGGTCAGTCCCCAGAGCGGCCACATCACCCAGGTTTGCGTTCACCCGAAATATCGCCGGGTTGGCCTGGCGCGTGCGTTGCTCGCCATCGCCTCTCACTGCTTCTTCCGGCAGGGCGCGATTGAGATCTCTCTCACCGTCACTGAGGCCAACTCCTCGGCCATCGACCTCTACCGGGACGAGGGATACGTGACGATGCACGCCTTCGACGCCGCGGTCTGGCAGCGCAAGGGGGACGGATAGAAAACGCGCATCGGCTTAGCGCGAGATGAAGAACATGACCCAGCTGCACACGATCACTGAGCCCACAAACAGCGCGAAGCAGTAAGCCCCGTACCGGAACATGCGACGCGGTGTTTCGCGCATAGTGATCCCGAAGACCGTTGACGTGAACAACGCAAACAACAGCACGGCCGTGAAGTGCGAGGGGCTAAACACTAGGACTTCCTCCCCGTCCGCAGATTGTGCGCGTCCACTGCGGCAATAATGTTCAACAGTCCCGCCACCACGATGAACTTGGTGCCATAGTCGGCCGTGGTCAACTGAACATGCTGGGCACCGATGTCGAAGACCCGGCAGACGAAGAACATCGCTCCATTACCCAGATCGCCCAGGAGCCCCAGAAGGTCGAGGATATCTTGGGCGCCGCGATAGAGTTTGCCCTGCATGGCAATGCCAAGCGCAAACATGCACACGATCGAGGTGAACAGGAGCACGCCTCTCCCCCACTTCCGCAAAAGGAGATGCCCGGCACCCGGAACCAGCCATCCGGCGATGAGGGGAAGATAGACGAAGCCTTGCTGCGAGGTGCCGCCTGCCGCGGCGTTTTTATTCGGCGCAGTAGCCATTCCTTATTGACTATATCGCACCCGGCGTCGCAGCCACGCCGCCTTGCCTCCCATCCACCCTCTTCAGAACTTCGCCTCAAACGTCCGGAACCGCCGCTCCAGCTCCCACTGCGCCGCAGCCTTCTGGCTCCCGGCCAGAAACGCCTTGCACCCGCCCGAAGGGTGATCCCCTCCGAGCAACTGCCCCCTGCAGGCGGCGGCCGGCTCATTGAAATCGTCCCGCCGCGCCCACAGGCTCGCGCCGGGCAGAAAATCGTGCTCCATGCCTGTCCGCGCCATTTCCTTCAGGTCGGCGTAGCTCAGGTGATATTCCTCGGCAGCCATCACGTACTCGTGCGTCAAGTCGATCCGGCTAACCCCCTCGTCGTCGGTCGACAGCGCCACCGGCACACGCTCGGCGCGGTAGATCGGGAAGGGGTGTTCGTCACCCCTGGTGCCCAGAATCGCCGCATTGGAGGTCAGGTTGATCTCCACCATCACGTGTTTCTGCGCCATTTCGCGCAGCAGCCCCCAAGGATCGTCCTCGTACATCACATCTACTCCATGTCCAATCCGCTCGGCGTGGCCAAGCTCGACCGCCTGCCGGATGTGGAATCGCAGCCCCGCCGGCGGCACCAGCCCCGGCGCCAGTTCCCCGGCGTGCAGCGTAATGTGCACCCGCGGATAAGCCGAGTGCAGGTAGTCCAGCATTTTCATCTGCAACGTGTAGTCGCGCATCGAGATGTAGCCGTCCTCCGGCTGCACGAAGTTGATGCCCAAAAATCCATTCTCGTGCGCGTCGATGCTCGCCTGGACGGTCTCGAACCCCAGCAGCGTCTGCGCGAACACCTGCTGCGGAGGATTTCCCCGCAGAACTTGATAGATGTACCGGATTTCCACATGGCAGGCCGGCGTGGCCTCCGGCGTTCCGCAGTGTTCCAACTGCTCGCGCCCGACCTCTGCGTCCTGCACCTCGGCCTGGTCGGCAGCCACCTCCTCACGCAGCCCGCGCGCCAGCAGTTCCTCCCGCAAACGCGCAAACTCCTGCGGTCCCACATCGGCGCTGCTCATCTCCCCGCTCCATCCAACTTCGTTCGCGATCTTCACCGCGTTGCCGAAGGGCGGCGTGTCCATCAGTTCCAGGTACTGCTCGTTCTGCCAGGCCGCCCGCGTCGCGATCTCGTCTACCCACTCGCCCAGGTGGCTCTTCTTCAAGCCCCCGAACCGCCCGAATGTGGCAAAGAACTGGTCGTGCCCGCTCCAGCCCGCGTACGGCACAAAGCTGCGCATTGAAAACGAGTCGATCAGCTTGTCGTAAAGCGACTGGTTCGCCGCCGTGATGTTCCCTGAAAGGTCACCAGCCGGAATCAGCCCGCCCACGCACGGCGGCTTGGCAAAGCTCAGCGTCTCCGGATTTACGCACATCCCGTCCTCGCCCGCGTCGCGGATAAACGTCTCCGCATACACCGCGCCCGAAAGATGCACATGCAGATCGGCGCCCTTCGGCATCTCCACCAGAAATGCATACAGCGTCAGCGGACCGCCTTCGACGGCCCTGCGATACGCGCGGTCAACTGCCGACTGCGCGAGGCCCGTTTGCGAGTGGAAGCTGAGAGCAGAAAAGGCAAGCAAAAACGCACATGCAGAGATACGCATTGGGGGGCCTCGCAAGAAATTTGGTTCGCACCCAGTGTATGCGACATCCGCGACGGCTCAAGCCCGTCTTCCAAATACCCGCGCATCCGCCCGCATCTTTGGCTTGTACTTCCGCATCCAAACGCTCATGGAACAGCGTTTATTGGGTGGCTCGGGCCTCAAAGTGCCCGTCCTGAGCTTCGGCGCCGGCACCTTCGGCGGCGGCACGGAATTCTTCAAAGCCTGGGGCGAAACCGATGTCGCCGAGGCCCGCCGCCTCATCGACATCTGCTTTGAAGCCGGGGTTACCCTTTTCGACACCGCCGACGGTTACTCCAACGGCCTCTCCGAGCAGATCCTCGGCAAAGCCCTCGAAGGCAAGCGCGACAGGGCGCTCATCTCCACCAAGGCATTCTTCCCCATGGGCGACGGCCCCAACGACGTCGGCACCTCGCGCCATCACCTGCGCGCCGCTCTCGAAGCCAGCCTGCGCCGTCTCGCCACCGACTACGTCGATATCTACCACATGCATGCCTTCGACGCCCTCACCCCCGTCGAAGAGGTCATGGAAACCCTCAACGTCTTCGTCCGTGAGGGCAAGGTCCGCTACATCGCCTGCTCCAACTTTTCCGGCTGGCACCTCATGAAGTCCCTTGCCGTCGCCGACCGCTATGGCTGGACCCGCTACGTCGCCCACCAGGTCTACTACTCCCTCGTCGGCCGCGACTACGAGGGGGAGCTCATGCCCCTCGGCCTCGATCAGAAGATCGGCGCCCTCGTCTGGAGCCCCCTCGGCTGGGGCCGGCTCACCGGCAAGATCCGCCGCGGTCATCCACTGCCCGAAGTCAGCCGCCTGCACAAGACCGCCGCTGTGGGTCCGCAAATGCCCGACGAACACCTTTACAACGTCGTTGACGCCCTCGACACGGTGGTCGCCGAGACCGGCAAGTCCATCCCCCAGGTCGCCCTCAACTGGCTCCTGCACCGCCCAACGGTTTCGTCCATCATCCTCGGCGCCCGCGACGAGGAGCAGCTACGCCAGAACCTCGGCGCCATCGGCTGGAGCCTCACCGCTGAACAGATTGCCCGCCTAGACCAGGCCAGCGCCCAGCAGCCCGCATATCCTTACTGGCACCAGCGCAACTTCCCTGGCCGCAACCCGCCCCCCGTTTAGGCAGGTCGTGCAGACTCCCAATATCTTGAAAAGGTGCGATCTCTGAGCCTACTCGGGACCAAGGCCGCGACGCGCCTCAGAGCCGACGGAGCGAAGGAAGTCGGCCAGAGTTTTGCCGGGCTCGTCGGCGAAGACTACACCGGTGCGCGAGCACTCCTGGATGCGGTCCAGGCGGAAGCTCCGGAAGCCTGTGCGCAGCTCACACCAGGCTGCCAGAGTCCAGACGGAGCCCCAGAAATGCAAGGCCAGGGGGCGAATGGAGCGGCGGGTAGCACTGGATCTCTCATCGGTGTAGTCGAGGCTCAGGACGGCATGATCGTCGATTGCGGAGCGAAGGGCCTCGAAGACCGTATCGAGGCTTCGGTAAACGGGGGGAACGTAGATCTGGGGCCGTTCAACCTCGGCGCGTCGGGCCTTGGGCAAGGCGAGGACCACCTTGTCGAGCGCCGTGGACGTGGCGGCGCGCAGCTTGGGTCCAGCGAACGCCGAGGCCATCCGGAGCCCGACGACAATTGCCTCTACTTCATCGGAAGTGAACATGAGGGCGGCAAGATCGAATGATGGATGGAGCGAGTAACCGACGCCGGCCTCGCCCTGGATGGGAACGCCGGAGATTGACAGGTCCCGGACGTCCCGATAGACGGTGCGCTCGGAGACGCCCAGGGCCTGAGCCAACTGCCGAGCGGTGGTCAGTCGCCGGGCGCGAAGGCGCTGCACGATTTGAAAGAGCCGGTCGGCGCGGCGCATTGCTTCATTATGCGGTGGCGCTGTGCAGGCCAACGCGGTTGCCTTCGGTGTCAAGGATGTGCGCGTATGAGCCCATCCCCGCGGGGAGAACGGTTTCGGGCAGCAGGACGGTTCCACCTGCCTGATTGACAAGGTTGAGGGCGGCATTGAGCGACGAGCCGGCGTTGAGGTAAACGACGGGGCCTTTGGAGCCGGGGTGGTAGTCCTCGTCGTGGATGAGGCAGCCGCCGGTCGAGTTTTCGCGGTTGTAGGGGAAGATCGCGAGCCGGGAGGAGCCGATGGCTTCATCGCGGAGGCTGACTCCGAGAATCTGCTGGTAAAAGGACTTGGCCCGGCTCAGGTCGAGGGTGGGGATTTCGAACCATGTGATCGGCTTGTTCATGGAAAGAGAATGCAACGGGGCTGCTGACAGCGTTGTGTCAGGAGTGTTGGGAGGGAATGCGCGGGCGAGCCGGCGGACGGCTGCGAGGCGTCTGATATGCTCGCGGCTATGCTGCCGCTGGAACAGTTCGGGCGATTGACGCGGGCGCAGAAGAATTCCTTTATCGCAGCGTTCCTGGGGTGGACGCTGGATAGCCTGGACTTCTTCCTTCTGATCTTCTGCGTAAAGGCCATGGCGGCGGACTTCCGCGTGGAGCCCTCGGCAATTATGGGGGCCGTGTTCCTGACACAAGCCTTCCGGCCGGTGGGGGCGCTTCTTTTTGGGGTTCTGGCGGACCGGTATGGCCGCCGCCCGGTGCTGATCGCGAATATCTTGAGCTTCTCGGGGATCGAACTGGCGTGTGCGTTCGCTCCCTCGCTGAGCGCGCTGCTGTGGCTGCGGGCGCTCTTCGGCGTGGCGATGGGCGGCGTGTGGGGCGTGGGCGCGGCTCTGGCCTTCGAGACTCTGCCCAAAGAAGGCCGCGGCATGTTCTCCGGGATTCTTCAGGAGGGCTACGCCGTGGGGTCGATTCTGGCCTCCGCGGCGTTTGGGCTGCTCTTCGAGCGGATCGGGTGGCGGGGACTGTTTGTGCTCGGGTCGGCGCCGGCGGTGGTGGCCCTCTATGTGCAGATGGGCGTACCCGAGTCGCCGGTCTGGCTGGCGGGCGCGAAGAGGCGGCTGAGCCGCGGCGGATTGCAGCAGAATCTTGCGATGTACCGGAACCTCACCGGTTTTTTGCCCACAATGGCCTTCCTGATCCTGCTGATGACGGCGTTTATGAGCTTTTCGCACGGCACGCAGGATTTGTATCCGACATTCTTGGAGGTTCATGTGCGCCTCAGCCCGGAGACCGTAGGGCTGATCGGGCTGCTTTACGGCATCGGTGCGATTGCCGGCGGGTTTGTGTTTGGGACGATCTCCGAACGACTTGGACGCAAGCGTGCGATCATAACCGCAGCCCTTCTGGCGATTCCCGTGATTCCTCTGTATGCGTATGGACGCGGAGCGGTTTCGCTGTGCATCGGCGCGGTGCTGATGCAATTCATGGTGCAGGGAGCGTGGGGCGTCGTTCCGGCGTATCTCACGGAACTCGCGCCGGGCCCGGTGCGCGCGACGGCTCCGGGGCTGGCGTATACGCTGGGGGCGCTGGTGACCAGCTGGAATGACAAGGGCCAAGCGCTCGCGGCCGAGCACTGGCACAACTATTCGGCGGTGCTGGCGTCCACGGTGGCGGCAGGGGCGCTGATGCTGGCGGGGCTCGCCGCGCTGGGGCGCGAGGCCAAGGGGCGGGAGATGACGGCGGATTGATGCATGGGCCGCAGCCGGAAAACGGGAATGAGCCTCTGTCGGATGGGATTTTAACAACAGTTTCGACACAAGTGGTGCATCTGCCATGGGTTCCCGTGTACGCTGAGATTTACGACGCCTTCGGGTTGCCGGGTTCGAAGAATTCGGCCCTGCCCGGCGTGGACCATCAAAAGGTGTGGCGGCATATTGCGACGCTGCCGGGGGTTTCGAAGCATGTCCCCGGAAAGCCGCAACGCCTCGTTGGCCCGTTCGCAATTTTGCAGGCGCCCGAGTGGCCGCGCGCGAACCGGGCGGCTCTGCGGCGTCGCATCCTGGTCCCGCAAGTCGGAATGAGGATCTGACTGCCGGACGAGTTGGCTGTATTGAAAGAGGAATCGGCAGGGCGAATCAGGCCGCTTGGCAAGCCGGAGTGGAGGGACCCCGGGGGGGGATCGATGGTGGAGACAGACAGCGAGAGGCCGTGGTGGGCAGAGGGGGCGGCGACGCCGGCGAAGACCGAACGCCGGGGCATGTCGGAGCTTTGGGGGGAAGTCCGGCCAAGGTGCCCGGATGAACCGGTAGCAGCGCACGACCAAGGGTCGCAGGATTCGGCGAGGGATGTAGCCGGGGGGATGGAGGCAGGACCGGCAGGGCCGGTGACGAGCGCGCCGGTTCCGGAATCAGCCGGCGAGGAAGAAGTGGGAGTCGCCGAGGCAGTAGAGCACAAGGCGGACGAGCCGGGTCACGATACGGCATCGCGGCTGAGCAGCCTGCGGAGCCTGATGTTCACCCTGGAGCCGAGAAGTTCCGCCAAGGCGCAGCCCGAGCTTGCGGAAGGGTCGCAAGCCGCTCCGCCGCGGACAACCGGGCCGCTGCAGATGGCGGCGTCGGAACCCGGACCGGCTCCGACGCTCTTGCGCGACAGTCCGGTAGTCGAGACGTCGCGGCCGGTGGCGGTGCAACCGCAGCCGCCCGAGTCTCAGCCCGCCGGACCGCAGCAACCGAAGGAGCGTCCGCAGGATCTCGATGATATCGAGATTCTGCCGGCGCGGCGCGGGCAGTACGATCGTGGCCGTTGACCGGAAAAGAGCCCGTGAAGATCCCATCAGCGAAGACTGCGAGGCGTTGGTAAGGACCTCGGCCTCATTGCTGCTTCGCCGGTAGATTCATGTCGTATTTCCTTATTTTTATTATATTTAGATGGAAATTCGCATCCATGCTGTGCAAAGGTTAACGGGGGTCCGGGAGAGTCCTGCATCATGCATCATGCCCTCCCGAGTGGGAATACGCTCCCCTCCAACGCAACGGTGTGCCCTGCCGGGGAGATTCCCGGTAAGAGCCCTGAAGTGGAAGCGTGAGGGGTGCGTGTCTGCGCCAGGATTTGGGCAGATGGCCTCGGCAGGCATAGACTCTAAAGACAAGAAACAAAAGGTGCATCAACCGGACCTGCACGGAGCTCAGAGCACGGGCACAGGAAATGACA
>Ga0335075_10005909_pt1 | contig 18916 bp, 12 predicted proteins | sample Lox_Sample_24_FD_206723 | JGI IMG/M metagenome (GOLD analysis project Ga0335075, IMG submission 206723) | Soil microbial communities from Loxahatchee National Wildlife Refuge, Florida, United States - Lox_Sample_2.4 | ecosystem: Environmental > Terrestrial > Soil > Wetlands | place: USA... | reverse complement strand
TGCGTGGCAAGGCGCACGCCGGACTTCTTTCAAAAGAGACGCGGCGGCAAGGCAAGAAATTCAAAGATGCCGCCGCGAAATTCCTTGAAGAAGCCCCCATCCTCACCCAGGGCCAGCGCGGCCCGACCTGGCTAGAACAATATGTGCTGAAGCTGAATGCCGTCATCCTTCCGTTTCTTGGCGAGAAGTATCTTGGCGAGATTACGTCCGGCCTCATTCAGGAATACCGCGTCTGGCGAGCGCAAAACTGCAAGACAGGCGGCACTCCGGCGCGGAGCACGGTACACAAGGAAATAGTCTGCATTCGTCAGGTACTGAAAACCGCCAGGCGGCACGGATGGATGGAGTACCTTCCCGACATGTCGGTTCCTTACAAAACCTCCGGCAAGATCGTGCACCGGGCGTGGTTCTCGCCTGAGGAATACAAAAAGCTCTACGAGGCGACGCGCCGGCGCGCACATGAACCCAAGCAGGAGCGCTTCAAATGGGAGTGCGAACAACTCCACGATTATGTTCTGTTCGCTGTCAACACCGGATTGCGGCCCGACGAGGCATGGGCGCTGCAATTCCGCGACGTGACCGTTGTCCAGGACGAAGCCACCGGCGAAACGATCCTTGAAATCGAGGTGAGAGGCAAGCGCGGCGTCGGCTATTGCAAGAGTATGCCTGGCGCGGTCAGGCCATTCGAGCGCCTGAAGAGTCGCCCCCGTCCATTGCGGATCGACGAGCCGGGAAGGGGAGGGACCAACGAAAAGACGCGCATGCCTGAGCCCACGGACCTTCTCTTCCCCAGGTGGCAGCGCGAATTGTTCAAAACCATCCTTGACGAGGAGAAACTGAAAGCCGACCGCGACGGTCAGGCGCGCACCGCATACAGCCTGCGCCACACCTACATCTGCCTGCGCCTGATGGAAGGGGCGGATATCTACCAGATCGCCAAGAATTGTAGGACTTCGGTCGAGATGATCGAAAAATACTACGCCTCGCACATCAAGACCCGCCTCGACGCGGCGGCCATCAATATCATGCGCAAGAAAAAGGTGGCCAAGAACATAGCGAAGGAAGTTCGCAGCGTCGCCTGAGCCTTATACTTGAGGTGGCCACGCGGGCGTGGCGGAATCGGCAGACGCATCGGACTTAAGCGCAACTTGAGTGCTCGCCGGGAAACCGGTGATGCAGAACTGCTCAAATTCGGGGAATCCTGTTAAATGGCGATCCCGAGCCAAGCCCCGACGGAGAACTCCGGAGGGGAAGGTGTAGAGACTAGACGGGCAGCACCTACCGCCGAACGGCAACGGACCGGACGGTCACGGTGAAGGTATAGTCCAGACCACAAACCTGCCGGAGCGTCCCTTGGAGGCGCCTTCCGGCTGGGCGGCGAAAGCCGTAGAGGGTAAGAAAATCCGTTGGGGCGCAAGCCCCGTGAGGGTTCAAGTCCCTCCGCCCGCACCATACTTCCTAAAGGCTGATGGAACCACCCTGGCACCTTCCCTGGACTGCCGGACCAAGATCGCTTCGGCCCAAATTCGCCACGACGCTCTGACGCGCCAGAAGACTTGGCTAGACCGAAGCGCGTTTGCGAGGAGTATATCTATTCGCCTGGGACTTTCATGCCCGTTTTCCCGCGCGCCGCCGAGTCTGAGCCGACTGCTCCAAAGGTGTTACGCTGAAGTCAAATAAAAGCGCGACACCACGTGAGGTCGTCCCATGTTCGAGGCGCTAGCCGAGCTGATTCTACAGGTCGAAACCAACAGCTATCGGTTTGAGAACTTCTGTATCGCGCTTGTCGGAAAGCACGAAGGAGTGAAATACCTCCCAACCTCGCAGACTTGGGATATGGGGCGAGATGGCCGCGCTTCGCACCGGGGTGTGGGGACACACGCAAACATCCTCTGCGCTACGCTAAGCGAAAATCTAGATGGGAAATCCGAAGCCGATGTTTTGCGTCTAACTGCCTCGGCGGCCCCCGACCGGATTGCTTACTGCGCATCTCAAAAACTTTCCGAACTTCGGTGCAATGAAATATCTGTTGCACTTCAAAGACACGCTCAGGGCAAGAGCATTATTGTTTACGGTGCGAAACAGCTCGCTTCCATTGCCGACGATAACGACGAGAACAGAGATCTCTTCGCGAAGTTCTACGGAGCCGAGCTTCAGCAGATTCGCGCTACGATCCTCTCGAGCCACGCCGGAGCCGCCCCGAGCGCCGGACTCCGTTTGGCCCTTCTCGCGTTCGGATCCCAGGAAGGCGCGGAACTCCGGGACGAACTTCTGAGAGCAGTGGTCCTCGATCGTCTCACGCGAGAAACGCCGGCGACGGTCCAGGAAATAATCGCGTCGTTTTCCGCTGACCTTGGTCTCCCACGGGCACTACCGGGAATGTTTCTCTTCAATGCCTTGGAACGCGCTAGCCAAGAGGGAACTGTGGAGCGCATTGGCGTGATGTGGAGGTTGACCGATAAGGGAGTAGAGGAACAATCCAAACTGCCACTTCAAGGTATCAGAGAGCTCCTAGACGGCCGCCAAACTATACGGACGGAACTCGAGCGCTTGATTGGTAAGAAATTTGCGGACCAGCAATTTGAAACGGTCTGGACTTCGATGCTTGATGGCATGAGCGGGATGTTCTACGCGAACGGACTCGAAGTTATTCGAAGTATTGAAGAGCTTCTCTCTCGTGATCTCAGGAACGAACCCACTCTTAACCTCAAGCGTGAACTCGAACGGGTGACACATCGGGCGGTTGCTGCTATTACCACCACTGAGTTGCGACACGAAACCGAACGGGCGTTACTCGATCTTTTTACTGAGCGCGAGGGGCCGGCATTCGAGTGGCTTACGCGTGTCTCGGAGCGATTCGTATCTCTCTGTTCGCTGGGCCTAGAGCATGAGACAGGGACGGCGCTACGGGAGACGCTGACCGCGCAACGGCTAGCGCTGGACTCCGACATTATTCTCGATTTCCTTTGCCAAGGGGAGGCCGATCACGCCACATCTCGTGATCTGCTTCTGAATTGGATAGGCATAGGCGGTCGAATCCTCGTTTCTCCTATCGTCCTGGAAGAGGTGGCCCACAATGCATGGATCAGCGAACGGGATTTTAATGAAACGGAAACGCTCCTTGGAAAGCTGGCCAACTGGGAATTACGGCGTTATATTCGGAACCCATTCGTGCGCACTTTCCATTTCTTCAAATCCAGGGCGTCGCAGTGGGGCATGTACATTCGCCAGTACAAGGGCAATGCGCCAGGTGACTACACCAAGATCCTTTCCCTGTTACGCGAGCGACTCAAGGTCGAAGTGCTTCCTGCCACGTACGACGAGAACCTCAGCAATGAGATCTCAGTCTATTTGCGCGACCACGCCTCCCGCCGCAACTCAGGCATGGAGGAAGCGGAAGATGTGGCCTACAAGATTGAAAGAGACGGCAGACTAATGGCCTCGCTCGCCTCAGCCAGAGAACTCGCAGAGCGAGCTGGACTCGAAGAGCCAATGCTCCTTCTTTCGTCCTCTGGCGCGCTGAAAGCGGCCGAGCTCGCTTTCGAGGGCGTCTTTCAGCGATCCCAGCTTATCTTCAATAAACGGGCGTTCAGCTACCTGTTGTCTGCGGTCCCTCAAGTCAGCCTCGGTGCGGGTACGTTGAGACGAGCCTTGTTTGAGTTCGGCTCACACGGGCGTTTGATGAGCAATGGCGTTCGGGCACTGCGGCTGCTACGATCTACGGGAGATGTGGATTTCCCTTGGGCAGAGCGATTCACGCTTCAAAGGGAACTCTGGCAAGGAGTGAAACGCGAAGCGGACCGGCGGGGTATCACGCCAAAGGAGATGGATCGACAGTTCATGGAGGGTAAATCGCCGGAAACGACTGCGAAATTGATCGTCGAAGCCGTCCAGCAACTGGTTGTTCCCTCGAAGACACAAGAGGAATTGGCCCAGGCCAGACGGAGAATTGTGGAACTGGAGGCCAAGCTAGACAGTCAGTAAGCACCCAGATGTCCACCGTATATAGACTTTCGTATCTTCCGCTGCTCGACCAGTACGACCGACCCTGCCGACCACTGCTCGCCTGAATCACTCACGCTCCCAGTTCGGGTACTCGGAAGTGATCGACTTCCGAGCTGCTTCCGAGTTCTTTTAGCCCGCGGGCAAGTTGACCCAGCCCCGCGAAAGTTGCAGACACCGTCTGCAAAATCCTATTGGACAGATTCGCCAGACAGGATCTGACGAATTCTCGCGACGGTGTCGCGAGAATCTTGATAAGCGAGCGCAACATGTTGAATATAATCAACATTATATGCAATTGCTTTTTCCATTGACTCAGTCAATATAGTTCCATTATGGAACTATATTGACATGGCCATGCGACGGGTTCATACTCGCACCATGCCCCGATCACGAATGGACCAACTGATCGCGATTGCCGAGGAGAACGATGGCCTGCTGACTTCAAAACAGGCTCGCAACGCTGGCATCCTTGATTCAGTGCTTGTGCGTTTGGCTCAACGTGGCCGCTTGGAAAGAGCGGCGCGCGGAGTCTACCGGATCGCGCACTTTCCACAATCCAAATTCTCCCAATACCGAGAAGCGCTGATGTGGGCCGAAGCGAATCATGGACCGGAGGAACCGGAAGTTGCGCTCTCTCATGAAACCGCACTCGCTCTCTACGGGATCTCTGATGCTAATCCTTTGCTAGTCAACATCACTGTTCCAAGAACCGCCAGACTCCGGCGAGAGCGGCCAAAATGGATTGCCGTGCATCGCGGCGATCTCCACCCACTCGATGTGACTCTGCATGAGGGACTAACGGTAACGACGGTCGCACGAACGATCACCGACGTTCTGAACGAATCAGGCCGAATTGAACTCGTCCGCCAGGCTGTAACCGATGCCCGACGGACTGGCTATATCAACGATTCTGAAGCCGCATATTTGAAACGCCAGATCAATCAATTCGCACATCAATTGACCATGAACCCAACTGATCGCAAAGAGGCCGGCCGGTGAACCCAATATCTAGGGAACGCCTGGAAAAGACGCTCGCGCGCGTCGCACGGGAACAGGGATTGGACCAAGAACGGCTGCGCCGCTGGGTCTCGTTCCTGGCAATGTGCGGCGTACTGGAACGCGCCATCCACGACGGTGTTTTGACCCGTTACTTTTTAAAAGGTGGCGTCGCAATGGAGTTGCGCTTCGCCAGCGCTGCCCGCGCCACAAAGGATCTCGACTTGGGACTTGACGGCGACAGAGCCTATCGCTTATCGAGCTTTGCCGATGCACTCCAACTCGGTTTCGACGAATTCACTTTTCGTCTGCGTCCCCAGCCTCACCACATGGAACTTGCTGACACCGTCCGCGTCGAGGTTGCGATCCAGTATCGAACTCGCAGCTGGCAGACTGTCGACGTCGATTTAGGCCCGCCCGGCGCGGAAGTTGCCGACCTTGTTAACCCAGCCATCAGTGGCCTCGCAGATATGGGACTTCCAGTGACCACGCCCGTCCGCTGCCTCAACCTCAACGAACAGGTAGCCCAAAAACTTCACGCCTGCACTGGACCAGCATCTGCCGGTCGCGCGCGTGACGCGCTCGACATCCTCCTCATCGACACACTCGGGAAACTGGACTACGCGCGCACACGCGATGCTGTTGAACGAATCTTCAAAGAGCGCGCCACTCACCAGCTACCAAAAACCTTCGTAATTCCGGCGGCTTGGCGCCCGGAGTTGGAGTCGCTCGCCTTCTCACTTCAATCGCCGCTCAAGAAAGCCGACGACATTTCGAGAGAATTCGGAGCGATTCTTGAGCGACTTACAACAACCACCACTCCCGAGCATCATGCCCGAAGACAAGGCGAGGGCAGCGAAGTTTCGGGATGAAACAAGTCCAATGGGAGAGATGACGACATGGATTCTGGAGTCTCGAAGAAATATGAAATGTATGTTGTTATGTAGTTGTATGAGTTGTAGAATTTGTGCTATTGCTGGCGACTGGGGCTGCGAGAGGAGCACAAAGTGGCTACTTCTTTCAAACTAAGAGGCAAGATCTTCGAAAAGCGCAAGGAAGATTTTGCCAAGACAATGAAAGGGGTCGAGCCCGGACGCATCCAGAAATATTCAGTGGTCATTGGGAATAAGCGCTATCCGATTCGCCAGGTGCTCTCGGCAGTCACCAACCTGCCAACAATCACTATCACATCTCAAGATGCCTACCGTGTTTTAGAGAAATTCGGCTTTTTCATTGATGCGGAAGAGTAGGCGGCACACAGGACTTGCGCATGGACACTGTCACAAGAACAAAATCCGATGCGTCGCTGAGGAATGGAATACCCGCAGAGCTGCTTCAGGCGATTGCTGCAAATGAACCAGTTTCGGGGCATACGCATAACTTCTACCACTATCCTGCTCGGTTTTCGCCGCTCTTTGTCCGTGAGGTGATACGTCACTACTCGCGGCGCGGCGAAGTGGTGCTTGACCCTTTCATGGGAGGGGGCACCTCAGTCGTAGAGGCCCTTGCCTTGGGTCGCAAGATCATTGGAGTCGATCTCAATACCCTGGCGCATTTTGTTTCTGCGGTCAAGACAACTCCGCTCAGCGACTATGACATTGACATACTGCGCCAGTGGCTCGCCGAGGTGCAGAAAGAACGCTATAAGGGAATCGGAGAGGTGGAGGTCGCGGTGCTCAATCTGCCACGGCACCTACAGAGAACTTGGGCTGATGTGATGGTTCAGGCGGACTGGCTTCCCTTGGAGCGGCAGCGTAGTTTCGTTCGGTGTGTGCTGCTCAAGACGGGACAGTGGGCGGTTGACTGCAAGGAACGCATTCCGTCAGGCGGCGCCTCGCTGCGACAGTTTGCAGATTACTTCACTGAAATGCTCAATGCCGTGAGCGAGTTCGTACGCTTTTGCCATGACAACGGGATCAAGAAAAACAAAATTCGTCGCAATCGGCTGCTGCTTTGCCGTTCGACCGCGGGGATCGAGGCCGAATCTAAGTTGAGAGAATTTGGCAAGCCGCGCCTGGTGGTCACGTCACCACCCTACCCGGCCGTGCATATTCTCTATCATCGCTGGCAGGTCCAGGGTCGGCGTGAAACGCCGGCGCCGTACTGGCTGGCGGCGTTGAAGGACGGACATGCCGCGTCTCACTACACGTTTGGAAGCCGTTCGACGCTGGGCTTGGATAACTATTTCCGCAATGTGCAAGAGTGTTTCGGCTCGGTGCGCAAGATCGTTGCGCACAATGCCCTCGTCGTGCAGCTCGTTGCGTTCTCGGATACGGAATCCCAATTGCCACGTTATCTTGAGGCAATGGATGCGGCTGGGTTTGCCGAAACGATACCCGCGGGGGAGGGGGAAAACCGCATCTGGCGCCGCGTTCCAAACAGGAAATGGTACTGCAACGTCGTCAATAGGCAAGACGCTTCGCGCGAGGTCGTACTGTTTCATCGCCCGGTCTAGGACGCGACAACAGCGGCCTGGAGCATTGCGGGCCCTTTGTACAGGGCCCGGATCATGGGAACAACGACACGCGCGAGACCGGCGGCGAAGCGAGCAACCCTATCGAGATCCAGAGCTTCGGTATCGTCGTCTTCTTTTGAGCTGCCTTGTTCTTGCAGGCGCTCCAGCTCCTTCAATATGCCGAGGGCGGAGAGCACCACGCCGAATTTAAACCAGTGGCGTACCAAGTTCGATTCTTCGTCCTTGGTTTTGTGCAGCTCGTTTATCAGGAAACGGTTGTCCATGTTGACGAAGAACGTGTACCCCTGTCCTTCGTCCGCGTTGACAATCTTCACCGCACTATAGTCGTCAAACTGAAACTGCGGGTCGTTCCACAGCTCCCTGCGCACTTCGCGGATGTCCGGCGCGGCCAGTACCGCCGAGGACACTTTGCCGTTTTCATTTCGCTGCTTGCCTGGCGGGCGGTGGCCGGGCGGCGGGATCGGAAACTCGTCGGCTTCAGGCATTCCTTTCATCTTGAAGCGGGATACGAACGGGCCGCCCTTGTTGTCACGCTCAATGTCGTTGACAGTCACGGTCATCTCCACTTCGTCGCCGACGTTTGCGTCGTAAGGCATCTGAAATTTCGTGGTGAACTTGCCATCCCATAGATGTGAGCTGACGCAGAGATTGGGCGGATCGAACATGACAGAGCCAGCGCAATCCGGCCGGTCAAAATAATCGTTGACGGCGTCGGTTTCAAACTCGATGCGCACGGTGCGGTTGAGCGGGCACGTCTTCGTAAGACCGCCCTTGGGTTCCTTCACGATCCGAAAGAACGTGGGAAACTGCTTGCCGTTGAAAGGTGTTGGCTCGTTGATCGGCCCCGTGGTCGAAATGACATTGCCGCCGATGCCGAGAATGCTTGCTAGCGTCGGATCGCTCTTGAGCAGCTCCTGCAAGTAGTCTGCGGCGTTCTCCTCCTGCGCCAGCGTCTCGTCAAGGCGCTTCTTCTTGCGTAACGCGTTGTGCATTCGCAGCCCCGTGTGCTCTTTCAGTTCATCACGCAGGCTGATGTAAATCGCGTCGTAGGCCTCGTTGCGGCGCACGCGGTCGCGCGACGCCATCAAGAAGTCTTCACGCACTGCCTGGTCCATTGTCGTGCAGTCCACCGACACAAGCAAGTTCCTGCTCAGGTAGTCGAACTTGAGCGTGCTGGAGACGAAGTTCGCGGGCAGGTCACCATGCACCTGGCCGTTGAGCGTGAAATACACACCGTGCGGGAAGTTGCGCGCCTTGAAGTCCTCCTTCAACAGAAAGAGTTTGTAGGGAAGATGGCCAATACCCGGCAGGTTCAGCTCGCCATAAGCAGGCCCTAGCCCCTTCTCGAATTTCGAGGTCGCCTCGTCTTCGCCGCCGTTTTCATTGACCTGCGCCAGGATGCCCGACAACGTGGTGCTGTAAAAGTTGGCAGAGTAATCGCGCGTCTCCGAGATGCGGAACGGGATGGACACGGAATGCAAGTACCGCTCAAGCTCAAACCGGGCTTCCGTCGTTGCTGTGGACTTGCCTTTCCAGCGGTAGTTGTAAAGCTTGATGCAGGTGCCGTGAGCAAGCGGGACCGTATAGGCCGCGGCCGGGTTGTTCTTACTGGAATCTCCCGGCAGTACAAGGATCTTGGGCGCGTCGAAGGTCAGAATCTTACCGTGCGGTGCCAGGTACACGTACATCGAGGACTTGCGTCCGGGCGCAGCCTTCTGGCGGCGCACCAGGGTGAAGCCCCATTGCCCTTTGGTAGTATCGGCGGGCGAGGCCGGGCATGCTGGATGGCGCTTGGACACGATGAGCTGGTATTTATGCTCCCCGCAGAAGGGCAATACGCCGGTGCCGCCGCAATTGAAACGCCCCTGCACGAACGGTATATCGTCCTTATTCTGCTTCGTCAGGGAAAGGAACGTGTTTTCAAAAGAAGCCGGCGTTTGCCCCTCCCCTCTGTCTACCACCAGGTAGCACGGCTCCTTCTTCGGGCCGGTGGCGACAAACTGAATGCGCTCGGCGAGCTTCGTCCGCTCCGCCGCCGTCAGGTGTTCCAGGCGACCGTCCTTCACCTTGAAAAGCTTCTCCACGGCTTCCGCCATCGTGCGCGGTGCCGCAGCGCCCTTGGGGTCGATTCCAGCCTGATAGCACTCCGCCATCAGCACCGCGTCGATGGAGTTGATAAGCTTCTCCACGAGCGCAGCCGTCGCGTCCGACTGTTGGTTATTGATTTGATTGAGATTCATCCCGAACCCACCGAACGGCTGCCACAGCGTGGCGTCGTCGGCATTGTAACCGGCCTTAATGAGGACGTATTCCACTTCGGTTTCTGTTTCAGCTTTCAGCAACAAGTCGAACAGTTCAAAATTGTGCATTAGGTCGTCTCTCTCTTATGCCACGCCGACGGCGTCGCGTTTGCTTTTGAATTGGGTTTCCTGGCTAGTCAGCTCAACGCCGACTTTGTCTTTGAGTACCGCCAAAGTTGCGACGCGCGCCTGGCGGTTGGAAAGTACAGACCCCGCTGTGATGCATACGTTCTCCCATTCAGGATTTACCTTATTGCCGACCGACTTGCGCCAGTCCACATCGCGCAGGATCTGCAGCCTGTTCTCCCAATGGTCAGGATGGGCTTCCATCAATGCGCGACCAAGCCCGCCGAGCGCGCGCAGTACGACGCCGTGTGTGTTGATTTTTTCTTGACGGAGCATGGGAGCCTTGATTGTGCCGTCCTTGACGCGCTCCCAATCGGGAATCACGCGGCTCATCGCATTCCAATAGGCGATGGCGCGCTCCAGCTTCTCCTTATATTCCTTGGTGTCTGGCTTTTCGAGTTTTCCGCCAATCAGTTCCTCGTTGGCGTCATAGAGCGTGGAAAGCGTAAACAGCTTCTCCGACCGAATCGGGATGGTTAGCTTCTCCTTGTCGATCATGCCCTTGAACACCGGTACTTTCTCAGAGACTTCCATGGTAAAACCGGAGAGCACGTCGCGGTGATCATAGAGGATGTTGAGCGATTTAGAGGTCTTCTGAACGAAGCGGTTGAGGTCCGTGAACATTTGCTGCGCGCGCTCCATGTTCTCCCACGGGAAGAGCAAAACGCTGATGCGCTCCTTGCCGATCGCCGGGTTCTCGTTCAGCGCGGCGGTAATCGCTGCGCAGCGATGCTGCCCGTCATTGATCAGGAATTTGGCGTCCTCCAAATCCATCTCCAGGTAGCCTATGTCGCCCCCCTCTTCAAACTCCTTGAACTTCACATCAGTGCTGTAAGCCGCCGTAATCGAGGAAAAGAGGTAACTGTCCTCGTTATCCACGATGTACTTGACGATTTCGGGCACGCGCGACTTGACCAGCACGCGCTGTGCGCGTAGCTCTGGCGTGAATTGTGCCCAATCGTTGAATTTGAACAAGTGCGGGATCTCTGACAATCCCATCATCGTGGCGTAATACTGGCGCTTGCCGATTACACCGCGCATGGCTGGAAAGCTTACTTTCATATGTGTCTTCTCCTTATGTGGCTTGTTGCTGTCGGTTGATGTCCGCTTTTACTCCGTGGTGTGCGAGCCGATCTTGTATGCATAAACGGACTTTGTGGTCTGATCACCTCCGCAAGGACCGCCCTTCATGCCCAAGCTCAAAAGTGCGTTTTCTACAGTTCTCGCATCCTCATCGGAATCACAGGTGCGGTATATCCACGAGTCCCCATGCTCCTTGACACAGTGGCCGCTAAAAAGCCTATCCCTCGCGTCGGAAGCGATACCGGCGTACCACGATGAATAGCTCCCGCCGCAGTGGGCGATGTGGGCCTTAATCTCCGCAAACACTTGCTCTTTCGACATGCTTTTTCATGCTCCTTACAGCCAGCAGCTCAGAATGTATAGGAGCTGCTATAGTTTGTACTATACAGCTCCTAGTAATGTTGTCAAGAGGGTTTAATAAGTATTTTACACCTCCCATGCACACATAGTAGGAGCTGTTGTTGTTTAATCGTCCTACTCCAAATGCGTCCCTTGAGCATAAGTTGCCGCACAACTCTCTCACTCTCAGTGCTTTAGTCCGCTCTAGCGGTACAGCTCGCGACCCGAGGCTTTCGGCGGTCAACAACACATCTGAGGGAACGGCTGCTCCGCCCTTTCCCCGCTGCGACCGCCGATCATACTGGCGTTCTCCGGCTCCCCATACATGCGGGGCCTGTTCTTGCCCCGCAACGCCCGCCCTTGACATGCGCGATAAAGAAATAGGCAGTTCCACCGAATTTCTTTCTCGTCTGAGCGCCCCCGCTTCAGGCAACGGTCTAGCCGAGGCGGGAAGAACCCGTCAAGGGTCTCCGCTGCGCTTTGATGAACGCGCACTGAACGCGCGCCCTTGACTGAACCTTCCCGCCTCCGCCCGTTGCGAAAAGCCATGAAGCGGGGGCACTCAACGAAAAAAATTTGGTTTGGGTGCTCTTTCGTTTCGGACGCCAATTCGCCCCACAGCGGGCAACTGAGGAGCATCTATATGCCATTTCCCATCGGAGCAACCACATCAGCCGACGCCGCCAGCAACGGCGCAACCCGCACCCGCAACGCCGCGCCGCACAGGAAGAATACGGCGCAGCGGAACCGCAGCGACTCGCCCTACCAGCAGCGGACCACACAGCGCGACAACCCCACGCAACTGCTCATCAAGCAGGCCGTGGATTACCTCATCCAGCAGCTTGAAGCGGGCAAGAGTGAAACCCTGACCGCCTACCTGAACGCAATGGCCCGCTTCCATTCCTACAGTTTCGGGAACATTTTGCAGATCGCCAGACAGCGCCCGACGGCCACCAGAGTAGCGGGTATCCGCGCATGGAACGAATTGGGCCGGTTTGTGAAGAGGGGCGAGAAGGGCATCCAGATTCTCGCTCCCATGGTCGGCTACCGGCGCAACCGGAAAGACGCAACCGCCGAGCCGGAACCGGAAACGAAGCCTCAGCCGGTGCTGATCGGCTTCCGCGCCGTGTACGTGTTCGATGTGGCGCAGACCGAAGGCGCGGACCTGCCCGAATTTGAGCACAGCATCACCGGCGAAGTGGGCGACCACCGCGACCGGCTGATTGACTTCCTTGCGCAGCAGAACATCGCGCTCGAATTCAACGAGAAGATTGCCCCGGCCCTTGGCGTCAGCTACGGCGGAAAGATCGCCCTGCTCCCCGGCCAGTCGAAGGCCGAGGAATTCGTCAGTCTGGTTCACGAGACAGCACACGAGCTTCTACACAAGGCCGAGCGCCGCACCATGACCACACAGACCGTCCGCGAGACGGAAGCCGAGGCCGTGGCGTTCATCGTGGGCCAGGCCGTTGGCTTAGAGATGGGCAAGGCTTCGAGCGACTACATCCAGATGTACGCGGGCAACGCAACGCTTCTGGCCGAGAGCCTTGAAGTCATCCAGCGCACCGCTTCCACCATTCTCCGGGCCATCCGCCCGGAGGAGGCGACAGCAGCCGAGCAGTTCGCAGCGGCCAGCTAGGCCCCTAGTTCTGAGCGGGTGCGCTCGGAACGCGCCCGCTCTCCCATTCACGCTCGACAACTTCAATAGGAGAATTCCATGACGACCACAGTTGAAATGCAGTCCGAGTATCGCAACCTGCCGATTCTCAATCTCACTGAATCGCCAGCCAACCCGCGCCGCACGTTTGACGAAACGGCGCTTAACGAATTGGCCGAGTCCATCCGAACCCAGGGTGTGCTCTCGCCCCTCTTGGTTCGGCCCAAGGGCCACAGCTACGAGATCGTAGCCGGGGCGCGGCGCTACCGCGCGGCGCAACTGGCCGGACTCGATTCCGTTCCTGTGCGCATCGTAGAACTCACTGATGCGCAAGCCCTCGAAACCAGCATCGTTGAAAACCTGCAACGGCGCGATGTTCACCCTCTGGACGAAGCAACCGGCTACGTCTCGCTCTTGCACCTTGATTACACCGTGGAACAGATCGCGGCCAAATGCGGCAAATCGCCGGCATACGTGGCTGCCCGCGCCCGCCTTGCACAGCTTGCCCCGGCGGTGACCGAAGCCTTCGCCAAAGACGACATTAGCGTGGGCCATGCGCTCTTGCTGGCGCGCTTGCAAGCGGAACAGCAGGAGGAAGCACTCTCCGCCTGCTATCAGGAATCGTACACAAACGGCAGTAAGGCCAAGCGCATCCTGCTCCCCGTCCGTCATCTCCAGCAGTGGATCGAGCACAACATTCTGCTGGAACTTGCCGCCGCGCCGTTCTCGAAAGAGGACGCGCAGCTTGTGCCCGAGGCCGGTTCCTGCGTTGATTGCCCCAAGCGCACTGGGCACAACACGCTGCTCTTTGCCGACATCGGAGCCAACCAGCCCGATTCGTGCAGCGATCCCAAATGCTACGCGGCGAAGATCGATGCGCACGTAAAGCAGACCGTCGCCGCCAAGCCGGAACTCGTTCAGATCAGCACCGCCTACGGTAAACCGGCCGAAGGTAGTCCTGTCATTCCGCGCAACAAGTACGTCGAAATCCGGCAGGAGAAGCCGAAGAGCAAGAGCGAACGCGACTGGCCGGAATACAAGACGTGCAAGTACACAACCGAAGCCATCGTCACCGAAGGCACCGAGAAGGGCGAAACCAAGCGAGTGTGCGCCAATCCCGAATGCCCGGTCCATCACCCGAAGAAGCAGCATCAGCGGAGTCATGCAGATGCCGGGTTCAAGGCCGAACAGGAGAAGCGCCGCCGCGAGGAGGCGCTGGCCCAGACCACCGGACTGCGCGTTCTGAAAGCCATCGGCGACGCGGTTCCAGTCCGACTGATGAAGCGCGACCTGCTCTTTCTGGCCGAACGGCTCACCGCGATGCTGGACGAGCGGCGCCTGTCCGTTCTCATACGGCAGCATGGCATCGGCAAACCCAAGGACAACGCGGCCCCGGCAAAACTGCTGGCAGCGTTTCTCCCCAAGGCCGAGGAAAGCAAGCTGGGCCGCATTTTGGTGGAAGCGGTCATTCTCCTGTCCACGAACAACCAGACCGACGCTGCGAAGATTCTCCGCGACGCGGCGCACGCCTACAAGGTTGACGTTGACGCCGTCTCGGCGCAGGTCAAGCAGGAGTTCGCGGCGAAAGAGAAGAGCAAGACAGTCAAGAAGCGAGCGCCCAAATCAGCGTCAAAGCCGACGAAAAAAGCAGCCGCCTAACCTTCCCCAACAAGAACTTTCGCGGAGCCAGCAAGACCGGCTCCGCATTTTCTCGTCTGCTGGCCGTTGCCCGCCCTTGTACGATGCCCCGGAAGAGCATCGGGGCGTCATTTCTCGCCCACCCGACGGCCAGCGCCGCCCTGTTCGGGCGGCCGTCCGCGAGTCGGACAATTTCCAACAGGCGCGAGCTATTGGCTGGCGAAGAGGCTGACCGCTCGGGTTTCCGTTGATGATCTGAGTGTCCCCTTTCCCACCCTCACCTTTGTTTGCCCAGCACGCGGTAGTAACGATGCTCGATGCGCCGTGCACATGTGTCTGTGCGGAGCATACGCTGTACGTTTGGGAGTCGAACCCTTCGACTGAGGCTCTACAAAGCCACCAGATGCCGGCTTTGCCCCCGGCTGGGCTTGTGCTCGCTGCAAACAAGGGTTACCAACTGCTCAGATCAATTCAGTCTTCCAGTTCAATTCCTGCAGGCGCGTATCCAGTTCGCGATACCGCTTTGCGAGCTGGTCCACTTCCGTCTGCAGTTTTCCGACAGACACGGTCGCGACGAATCGCACCTCGGATTTCGAGTAGCGGTCCTGCCGCGTGGTTGCGGCATCTGCGATTCCAGCGAGGAAATCGCGACGCTTACCAACCACATCACGTTCGGCGATCGCATCCGAGATCGACTGTTCCTTCTCGAACACGGTTTTCGAGTTCGTGCGGTTGATCGCGCCGATGAGTTCCTGAAGCCGTGCGAACACACGCTCGCCGTCTGCAAGAAGTGCAGTCGTGTCTTCGGCCGGCTGGTCGCCCTCCTGGACGCGAGCCGATCGAATCAGCCGCTTTTTGATTTCGTCGATTTTGATCTGGCAGTCGCTGCGCTCTGCCAGGGCTTCTGCTAGTTTCATGGTGCCTCCCTCTCAGGCCTCTTCCGTAAAGATGATCGACCCGTCTGTTATAGAACAGGCCACGGGAGCGATTCTCGTCTCGCGCAGCAAGTTCGGTTTATGATTCAGTCCTTATAAGGATCAAACTCGTTGGCCCCAGCCATCGCCACTCCAACCGGGGTAAGACGATGCAGGATGCTCACCGTGTCGCCAACCGATTCAAGCACCTCGTCAAGGCGCTTGTAGCAGTCCGGCGACTCGTCGAGCCCGGCTCCGCGCAGCTCAATGCCTGCACGATCAACCCAGTCGCGCATCATCTCCGGCGTTACTTTGCCAACACGCCTGACCTCGCCGGTCTTGCGATCGACAACGCCTGTCGCCTCGCGGCGGCCCAACGCACGACCCGCGCCGTGCACGGTGGAATAGAGCGAATAACTGGCATGCTCGTTTTCGACTCCTTCGAGAATGACCGACTGCTCGCCCATCGTGCCGCCCACAAATCCGCGCTGCCTCGGAAAGGCCGGTGTCGCACCTTTCCGCACAACCCACAACTGCTCGCCGTTGTGCTCTTCACGCCAAGCGTAGTTATGGTGGTTGTGCACCTCCTCGACAATCGGCGCTCCCAGGATCTCCGCCACACGGGCACAGACCCAGTCACGGCCTGCATAGGCGTAGTCACCGGCCAGACGCATGGCTTCGAGGTACTCATTTCCAAGGTCGCTATCGGTTGAAAGAACGCAAGGCTCCACGTCCATTCCGTCCGACGCGCCGGCGGCCTTCAGGAAGTGCGTGGCCGTCTTGTGGCCGAGCCCACGTGAACCGAAGTGCACGCCAATCCAGACGCGATCCTCTTCATCCGTGAACAGATCCACGTAGTGGTTTCCACTGCCCACGGTGCCAAGCTGGTTGCGCGCCATCTCCTTGAGAGGAGATATCGCCTTCAGCTTCCACGCCTCGTCGTCGAATAGTGCGTGATCGACCTTCTCGTTGTTCCTGCGCCCAACGCCGAAGCTGATCGTGGACCACACATCGTCCATGATCTTCGCAATGCGGGCACGCAGCTCGCGGCCAGGCATATCGACGCGAACGGCCTTGTTCCCGCAGCCGATGTCATATCCGACACCCGTGGGACTGATCGCGTTCTTGTATGCCACCACGCCGCCGATCGGCACACCGTAGCCGACGTGGTTGTCGGACATGAGCGCGACCTTGTCGGCTGTGCGCGCACAGACGCGAATCTGGTTCAGCGTACGATCATCGGCCTGACCGAAGACAGGAATGTGGTTGTCGAAAATCTCCATGCGTGTCACGAGAGCAGTTCCTCACTTCCTTGCGTCGTTAAAGGTAAAAACGCTCCGATGGCATTCAAAGCCCACGAAAAAGCCCCTGACCATCAGGCCAGGGGCTCGAAAGTCTGCTTGGGAAACGCGCTACGCGCTTGTCCAATCGAGCCCCGGCAGGGACACACCCTCAGGTTGCGAATAGCGCCGGAGGCCTTTCGCGCCGAGATGTATCGTCGATGGGACTCGATTCAGCATGATTGCCATGATGCCCTACTTTTCAAAAAGAAGCAACACCAACTCGCTACTTACTTTGGGTAATTACCAGAAAGTGGGTTGCACAATATCTGGAACTGGGGTATGCTCGTTTTTGTGAAGAACCTATTTCAGTCGTATCGGTCCGAAAGCCTCAGCGATTTGCTGGGTACGGAGGGGTGCGGCTGATTTAGGTTGAATATACGGAATCGCCGAAACCCCTCGAGAAATCGGGGGGTTTTTCATTTCTGCGGGCTTCTGGCGGAATTGGTAGACGCGGCAGCCTCAAGAGCTGTGCCATCTTCAGGGTTCGAGTCCCTGGGAGCCCACCATTTGCCGACGAGTTTGTACTTATAAACTCGGTCAGTTGGAGTGTATCTAAGTTCGTGAAGTTACTAAGTTGTGGGGATGTGGTGGAAATGGGAGACACGCTGGTCTTAGAAACCAGTGCCTTCGCGCGTGAGAGTTCAAATCTCTCCATCCCCACCAAGAGATTAACGGAGACGTGGCCGAGTGGTCTAAGGCACCGCACTGCTAACGCGGAGTGCCCTCGAAATGGGCACCATCCGTTCGAATCGGATCGTCTCCGCCAGATTCTTTATGAACGGTAGGATGAGCGGAACGGTATCGCACCTCGTCGGAGGCGAGGCTCACGTCGCAGGGCGTGTGCAGGTTCAAGTCCTGCTCCTACCGCCATGAACCGGGGTCCCCGGCGACAGGTCTTCGTTGCTCGGGTGGTGGTAGCGTTGGGCATTTGGAAAGCCCATTCCGTTCGAAGCGGGACGTACCTTCGGGGCTTGCGCGTTCGACTCGCGCCGCTACCGCCAAGAAATGTTGGAGAGGTTCGGCATGTGGAAAGCCGATCCCGTCTGAAGCGGGACGTACCTTTGGGACTTGCGCGTTCGACTCGCGCCCTCTCCGCCAAATGTGGGTGTGTTGGGGCAACTGGTCGCCCTACCGGGCCGTAACCCCGGAGCTCCCAGGAGTATTGAGGGTTCGAATCCTTCCACACCCACCATTGCATGGGGCAGCCGCTCACTCACCGCGCGTATGAGCGTCATGCGAAGCGAAGCAGCCCCACAATGCGCAGCCGTAGCTTAATGGCGAGAGCTCTCGATTGTCGATCGAGCAGATGCCGGTTCGAGTCCGGTCGGCTGCGCCAACAATTCGTCACGCCGTAGGCTAACGGTTAGGCCATCGCACCTTCAATGCGAGGATGCCAGTTCAACTCTGGTCGGCGTGACCAAACTTGGGTGATGGGTCGCTGTGTTCATTTCGCACATTATCGAGAACACGGCTGTATTTCGCATTAGCGAGTTACTAATGATTAGAGCGTTGTAGTTGACTTTTGAAATTGAGTCGGGGTAAAGTACAAATGTAATGATGTTCCGAGCCCATCACGGATTTACACCAGCGGCGACACAACCGACGCGGCAGGGTAATACCGTGTTCAGGCCGGACTAGTGATTTAGCTCCATTTTGATGGAGACTAAGCCCTCGGCCTTCAACAAGGTCGGGGGCTTTTAGTTTCTGGGTGCAATTGCGCGGTATCTCAACTGGCAGAGAACCTGACTGTTAATCAGGGTTATGTGGGTTCGACTCCCGCCTGCGCAGCCAAATTTGATGGCGAGTGGTGTAACTGGCAACACGTCGCGCTCTGACCGCGGAGATTCAAGGTTCGAAGCCTTGCTCGCCAGCCAGTTAGTAACTATGTCAGTGGAGTAACTGACATGGATAAGTAAAGTGTGCCTTCGCGAAGGGAAAGGAGAATATTCCGGGATCGTCTAATGGCAGGATAGCGGTCTTTGGAACCGCGGATGGTTTGGGTTCGAATCCCCCTCCCGGAGCCAGATAATGAGCGGCTGTAG
>Ga0335075_10005908_pt1 | contig 18918 bp, 18 predicted proteins | sample Lox_Sample_24_FD_206723 | JGI IMG/M metagenome (GOLD analysis project Ga0335075, IMG submission 206723) | Soil microbial communities from Loxahatchee National Wildlife Refuge, Florida, United States - Lox_Sample_2.4 | ecosystem: Environmental > Terrestrial > Soil > Wetlands | place: USA... | reverse complement strand
AAGCGGGCAAGAACGTACTCGTGGTCACCGACGCGGGGATGCCGGGCATCAGCGACCCCGGCTACCGGGTGGTGGCGGCCGCCGCCGCGGCCGGGATCCGGGTCACCGCGGTGCCGGGGCCGTCGGCGGTGACCACCGCGCTGGCGGTGTCGGGGCTGCCGACCGACCGGTTCTGCTTCGAGGGATTCCCGCCGCGCAAGGGCGGCGAGCGCGAACGGCGGCTGGCCGAGCTGTCGGCCGAGCCGCGCACCCAGGTTTTCTTCGAGTCGCCCCGCCGGGTGACCGCCACCCTGGCCGAGCTGCGGGCCTCGCACGGCGACGACCGGGCCGCTGTCGTCTGCCGCGAGCTGACCAAGGTCCACGAGGAGATCGTGCGCGGCTCGCTGGCCGAGCTGGCCGCCTGGGCGGAAGCCAGGGACCAGCAGTCAGGTGGCGTCCGGGGGGAGATCACGCTGGTGGTGGCCGGCGTCGGCCAGGCCGCCGCGAAGGCCGCGGCCAGGGATTCTGCGCGGGAGGCGCGCCGCGCCGCCCGCTTCGCCGCCCGGGCCGCCAGTCGGGGAGAAATCGCCTGACGTCCGCTCCTCCTCCGAGTCTGCGGGCCGCTCCGCTGTCTGGACTGAGGAGCGAGGCGATTTGTGCCGAGCGACGAGGGAAGACAGCGGACCGCGGCGGCCCGCGGGCTCGGAGGAAGACAGAGCCATGGCCGCGGCCAGGCAGGCGAACGGGACCGCGGTGGTCACGTAGCGGTAGTCGAACTCGGCCGTCGCGGCCGGGGCGACGACCAGCGCGACCGAGCTCAGCCACGGCAGCAGCGCGTCCCGGCCCGCCCGCCGCCACCGGAACGCGATCCCGGCCAGCCCGACCAGCAGGATCAGCCCGTACAGGGTGCCCGGCAGCCAGATATAGCGCTGGTAGAGCCGGATCAGCTTGGCGTACGGGTTGACCACCCGCGTCTGGGCGTCGCCGCGCACGTAGTACGCCTCGGGCGACGGGTAGCCGCGGAACGACGATCCCGGGATCGAGACCGAGTGATAGCCGAACAGGTATTCGTCGTAGGTCGCGCCGTTGGGGAAGACCTGCCGGTTCCAGTCGAACGAGCGGACGGTATCGTCCCAGACCGCCTTGGCGTAGTCGAGCGGCTGCGCCTCGATCGCCCTGACCGCGAAGTCCTCCGCCAGCTTGTTGACGGTGGGGGAGAACTTGGGGGCGGGGAACCGGTTCAGCGGGCTGGCGGTCTGCCAGATGTAGGCCTGCGCGATCGGGCGCTGCGCGGGCGGGACCGACGTGCACAGCGAGAGCAGGTCGACCGGCAGCGTCATCCGCGAGCAGTCGGCGAACGTCATCACCCGCGAGTACAGGAAGACCCCGGTCGACTCGGTCATCGTGAATTCCCCGTGGGCCGATTTGTACCAGGCCTCGTAGCCCACGACCGGCACCGCGAACGCGACCCCGCAGGCCACCAGCCCGGCGACCAGCGCCCGCCAGCCGCGCCACGTTCGCCACCCCCCCGACCCGGCCAGGCCGGGCAGCAGCCGGATCAGCAGGTAGAGCCCGAACACCGGGATCAGCGCGAGGCCGGTCGAGCGGACGGTGGTCGCGAGCCCGAGCAGCGCCCCGGCCAGCAGGCAGGCCCACCACGAGGGGCGCGGGTTCCACAGCAGCACGAACAGGGCCGCGAAGGCCAGGAACAGGAACAGCGTGTCGGTCATGATCAGGTGCTCGAGCTGGATCTCGAACCCGTCGTAGAGCACCGGCAGCGTGGCCAGCGCCGCCACCCAGGCCGGGGCGGCGAACCGGCGCCGGGCCAGCGCGTAGATCATCACCGCGACCAGCAGACCCATCAGGTGCTGCGAGGCGGTCACCACGAAGTAGCTGTGGAACGGAGATAGCAGCCACAGGTACACGGGGTAGCCTGAGGGCCGAGAGGTTTCCGGCGTGAGCGTCACGGCCGAGGACACGTAGCTGAACGAGTCGTTGAACCAGGACTGCCATCGGTATCCGAGCTCGGCGTCCACCCGGAGCAACACGGCCGGTATCAGCGCCAGCACAAAGAGCTTATTGTCGGCCAGACTGCGCCGGATGCCCGCTGGCACTGCCCGCAAACCCGTATCCTCCACGGTGTAAAAGGTAAACGCTGAACGGAGTCCACGTGGAGCTGACCGTCGTGATGCCCTGCCTCAACGAGGCGGAGACCGTGGCGACGTGCGTTACCAAGGCGATGAAGTTCCTCGCCGACAGTGGCGTCAACGGCGAGGTGGTGCTGGCCGACAACGGCTCGACCGACGGCAGCCAGCAGCTGGCGACCGACGCGGGCGCCCGCGTGGTCCCGGTGGCCGACAAGGGCTACGGCAACGCGCTGATGGGCGGCATCCTGGCCGCCCGGGGCGAGTACGTGATCATGGGCGACGCCGACGACAGCTACGACTTCAGCAACCTGATGCCGTTCGTGACCGAATTGCGCAAGGGCGCCGACCTGGTGATGGGCAACCGGTTCAAGGGCGGGATCGCCCCCGGGGCGATGCCGCCGCTGCACCGCTACCTCGGCACCCCGGTGCTGTCGTTCATCGGCCGGCTGTTCTTCCGCTCCAACATCGGCGACTTCAACTGCGGCCTGCGCGGCTTCCGGCGCGACAGCGCGATCGCCCTCGGCCTGCAGGCGACCGGGATGGAGTTCGCGAGCGAGATGATCGTAAAGGCGTCGCTCGCGAACCAGAAGATCGTCGAGGTCCCGACCACGCTGGCCAAGGACGGGCGCAGCCGCCCGCCGCACCTGAACACCTGGCGCGACGGCTGGCGGCACCTGCGGTTCCTGCTGCTGTTCAGCCCGACCTGGCTGTTCCTGCTGCCCGGGCTGGCGCTGCTGGTCCTCGGGCTCGGGTTCGGCGCGGCCGTCGCGGTCGGCCCGCTCAAGATCGGCGGGGTCTCGTTTGACGTCGACACGCTGGTCGCCTGCGGCGCGGCGGTCGACATCGGCTTCCAGGCGATCTTGTTCTGGCTGTTCACGCAGGTGTACGCGGGTTCTGAAGGATTCCTGCCGGAGCCGCCGAGGGTGCAGCGCCTGCTCGGCACGCTCTCGCTCGAGCGCGGGCTGCTGGTCGGCGCGGCGGTCGGCCTGGCCGGGCTCGTCGGGCTGATCTTCTCGCTGCTCTACTGGGACGGGTACGCGTTCGGCCACCTCAACTACGAGCACGAGCTTCGGCTGATGGTGCCGTCGGTGACCGCGCTGGTGCTGAGCTGCCAGCTCATCCTGGGCACGTTCTTCCTGTCGATCCTCGGCATCAGGCAGAACAAGCCGATGCCGGTCGGCGCCACGGTGGAGCTTAATGTAAGCGACGACCACGCCACTGCCCGTAGGCTCTAGGTATGCCATCCGCTACTCCATCTCCCAGCCGGGGGGACGGGCCCCCCGGGACCCCCCGACATATTTTGACCGCCCCGGCCTGGCCTTACGCCAACGGACCGCGGCATATCGGGCACGTCTCCGGCTTCGCGCTGCCGAGCGACATGTTCAGCCGGTACCAGCGGATGGCGGGCAACCAGGTGCTGATGGTGTCGGGGACCGACGAGCACGGCACCCCGATCCAGGTCCAGGCGGACAAGGAGGGCCTCAGCACCAGGGAGGTCGCCGACCGCTACAACGGTGTCATCGGCCAGGACCTGGCCAACCTGGACATGAGCTACGACCTGTTCACCAGGACCACGACGCTCAACCACTACGCGGTCGTGCAGGAGATCTTCACCACCCTGCTCCGCAACGGGTACATCTTCCCGAAGACCACGCTCGGCGCGATCTCGCCGTCCACCGGCCGGACGCTGCCCGACCGCTACATCGAGGGCACGTGCCCGATCTGCGGCTACCCGAGCGCCCGGGGCGACCAGTGCGACAACTGCGGCAACCAGCTCGACCCGGTCGACCTGATCAACCCCAAGTCGCGGATCAACGGCGAGACCCCGGTCTTCGTCGACCAGGAGCACTACTTCCTCGACCTGCCCGCGTTCGCCGAGGCGCTCGGGTCGTGGCTGCAGTCGAAGTCGGGCCAGTGGCGGCCGAACGTGCTCAAGTTCTCGCTCAACCTGCTCGACGACCTGCAGCCGCGGGCGATCACCCGCGACCTCGACTGGGGCGTCCCGGTCCCGCTCGACGGCTGGCGCGACCGCAGCGACAAGCGCATCTACGTCTGGTTCGACGCGGTGATCGGCTACCTGTCGGCGTCGATCGAGTGGGCCCGCCGGTCGGGCGACCCGGACGCGTGGCGGGCGTGGTGGAACGACGAGAACGCCGAGGCCTACTACTTCATGGGCAAGGACAACATCGTCTTCCACGCCGAGATCTGGCCGGCCATGCTGCTCGGCTACAACGGCAACGGGGCCAAGGGCGGCAGCCCGGGGCCGCTGAACCGGCTCAACCTGCCGTCTGAGGTGGTCAGCAGCGAGTTCCTGACGATGGAGGGGCGGAAGTTCTCCTCCTCGCGCCAGGTCGTGATCTACGTGCGGGACTTCCTCGAGCGCTACGACGTGGACGCGCTGCGGTACTACGTGGCGGTGGCCGGGCCGGAAACGCAGGACACCGACTTCACCTGGAGCGAGTTCGTCCGCCGGAACAACGACGAGCTGGTCGCGACCTGGGGCAACCTGGTCAACCGGGCGGTGTCGTTCGCGGCCAGGAACATCGGCTCGATCCCGGCCAGCGGCACGCTGACCGACGCCGACCACGCGCTGCTCGCGACCACCAGGGACGCGTTCGACGAGGTGGGCGGGTTCCTGTCGCACTCGAGGTTCAAGTTCGGCGTCAACGAGGCCATGCGGGTGGTCAGCGAGGCCAACAAGTACTTCTCCGAGCAGGCCCCGTGGAAGCTGCGCGAGTCCGACCCGGACCGGATGCAGACGATCCTGCACGTCACCCTGCAGGCCGTGGCCGACGCCAAGACGCTGCTGACCCCGTTCCTGCCCCGCTCGTCGCAGGCGGTCAACGAGATGCTCGGCGGCGCCGCCGACTGGTCCGGGCTGCCCCGGATCGAGACGGCGGACGAGGAGGGCGGGCCCTCGTACCCGGTCATCACCGGTTCCTACGACTCGTCCTTCCGCTGGGAGTCGCGGCCGATCGCGCCGGGCACGCCGCTCGAGGTTCCGGCCCCGCTGTTCAAGAAGCTGGACCAGTCCGTGGTTGACGAGGAAATTGCCCGGCTTCAAGACAATGCATAAACCCAATGCCTAGCCCGAACGGTCCCGCGACTCAGTCGTCCTCCGGGGGGGCAGCCCTCTGGCATCGGGGGCCAGCCCCCGATCACCCCCGCCCCCGTACCCCCCGGGGCACGTCCGATGGAGAGGCAAGGGTATCGGACATGCGGTCGCCTTCCGGGGAGCCGGCGCTGCCTGAGCCCGGGGGATTCGACAGCCACACCCACATGGACATCATGGAGCTGCCGGTCGACGGGGTGCTGGCGGCGGCGAAGGCGGTGGGCATCGGCCGGGTGGTGAACGTCGGCTGCGACCTGCCGTCCTCGCGCTGGTCGGTCTCCTGCGCGGGGGAGTACCCCGACGTCTACGCGGCGGTCGCGATCCACCCGAACGAGACCTCGGCGCTGGACGCGCGGCGGGACGAGGTGCTGGCCGAGGTGTCGTCGCTGGCCGAGTCGCCGCGGGTGGTGGCGATCGGCGAGACCGGGCTCGACTACTACCGGGACTGGGCCGACCCGGGTGTGCAGCGGGAATGGTTCCGCGCGCACATCGAGATCGCCCAGCGGACCGGCAAGACGCTGATGATCCACGACCGCGAGGCGCACGCGGACGTGCTCTCGATCTTGGCCGACACCGGTCCGTGGCCGCCGTACAGCGTGATATTCCACTGCTTCTCCGGTGACGCGGCGATGGCGGCCGAGTGCGCCGAGGCGGGCTACGTGATGAGCTTCGCCGGCAACGTGACGTTCAAGAACGCGGACGCGCTGCGGGCGGCGGCGCTGGTCGCACCGGCCGAGCTGATGCTGGCCGAGACCGACGCGCCGTACCTGACCCCGGTGCCGCACCGCGGCAAGCCGAACTCGCCCGCGATGACCGCCTACACGATCCGCTGCCTGGCCGAGCTGAAGAGTCTCGACGTGTCCGACTTCTGCGCGCAGCTGCAGTCCACCGGCGACCGTGTCTTCGCCTGGTAGCGACCCGGCTGCGCCCGCGCTGGTCGCCAATCCCGTGATCGTGGATAGTTTTCTACAGCCGGGTGTACAAAACTATCCATCATCTCGCGGTCGGGGTGGGTGGCGGCGTTGACGGAGAGGGTACGCCTGCTCGCGGCCGGGGACATACGGGGCATAGCGGACAGGCTCGGCGTGCGACCGACCAAGAGGCTCGGTCAGAACTTCGTGGTCGAGCAGGGAACGGTGCGGCGGATCGCTACGCTCGCCGGGGTCCGGGCCGGTGACCTGATCCTCGAGGTCGGGCCCGGGCTCGGCTCGCTCACGCTGGCGCTGCTCGAGGCGGCCGTCGCCGTCGGCGACGCGAGCGTGGTGGCGGTCGAGATCGACCCGGTGCTGGCGGCCGAGCTGCCGAAGACGATCGCCGAGCGGGCGCCAGAGTACGCCGGACGGGTCGACGTGGTGGCGGCCGACGCGCTCACGGTGGGCGAGGCCGAGGTCGGCCGCCCGACGGTGCTGGCCGCCAACCTGCCCTACAACGTGGCCGTCCCGGTCGTGCTCAACCTGCTGGCGGCGCTGCCCTCGCTGCAGCGCGGGGTGGTGATGGTGCAGGCCGAGGTGGCGGACCGGATGTGCGCCGGGCCGGGCAGCCGGGTCTACGGCGCGCCGTCGGCCAAGCTCGCCTGGTACGCGACCGCCAAGCCGGCCGGGACGGTGCCGCGGTCGGTCTTCTGGCCGGTCCCGAACGTGGACTCGAAGCTGGTCGCGTTCACCAGGCACGAGCCGCCGGCCAGTACCGCGTCCCGGGCCGAGGTGTTCGCGGTCGTCGACGCCGCCTTCGGCCAGCGCCGCAAGACCCTGCGGGCGGCGCTGGGCGGCTGGGCGGGGTCTCCGGCGGCGGCCGAGGCGCTGCTGCGGGCGGCCGCAGTGGACCCGGGCGCGCGGGGCGAGGCGCTGGCGATCGACGACTTCGCCCGCATCGCGGCTGCCCGCGGCGACCACGACCACCCCCGCGTCTAGGATTACCTGATTGTGACCAGTGTGACCGCGCGGGTGCCCGCCAAGATCAATCTCCAGCTCGCGGTGGGTCCGCTGCGGCCCGACGGCTATCACGGGCTGGTGACCGTGTTCCACGCCATCTCGCTATTCGACGAGGTGACGGTGGTCCCGGCCGAGGCCGACAGCGTGACCGTGGCCGGGGAGGGCGCCGAGCACGTGCCCGCCGACGGCGACAACCTGGCGCTGCGGGCGGTGCGGGCGCTGCGCGCGGCGGTCGCGGCTCGCGACGGCGTCGAGCCCGACGCGGGCCCGGACGGGCGGCCCGGGGTCGCGGCGTCGATCCGCAAGCGGATCCCGGTCGCGGGCGGGCTGGCGGGCGGCAGCGCCGACGCCGCTGCCGCCCTCGTCGCCTGCAACGAGCTCTGGCAGGCGGGGCTGTCGGTGCCCGAACTATGCGAGGTCGGGGCCGGCGTCGGCAGCGACGTCGCGTTCGCGGTGCTCGGCGGGACCGCGGTCGGCCGCGGCCGGGGCGAGCTGCTCGCCCCCGCCCTGGTCGCGCCGGTGAGCTACCACTGGGTGCTCGCGTTCGCCGACGGCCACCTGTCCACCCCGGCCGTCTACGGCACGCTCGACCGGCAGCGGGCCGGGCAGCCGGTGGCCGAGCCCGAGGCCAGCGCCGAGCTGCTGGCGGCGCTGCGGTCGGGCGTCCCCGAGCGGGTCGCGGCCGCGCTCAGCAACGACCTCCAGGCCCCGGCTCTGGCGATGTTCCCGGCCCTGCGCAAGACGCTGACCGCGGGCGTCGAGTTCGGCGCGCTGGCCGGGCTGGTGTCCGGGTCCGGCCCGACCTGCTTCTTCCTCGCCCGCGACGAGCGGCACGCGACCGACCTGTCGGTCGCGCTGTCAGGCGCGGGCGTATGCCGTTCGGTCGCGCGGGCGACCGGCGCCGTCCCCGGGGCGACGCTCATCGCGAGGTAATACGAGTCAGCCGGGACCGATGAGGTTAGCCGAGGAGCTCGGTGAGCTCGAACCAGCGTTCCTCGAGCGCCTCGACGTCGCTTTCCAGCGCCGAGATCTCCTTCATCCGCTTGGTCAGACCCTGGTAGTCGGAGTGGTCATGGGTGGCGAGCGCGTTCTTGGCATCGGTGATCTGGTCGGTCAGCTTGGCCATCCGGCGCTCGACCGAGGCGACTTCCTTCTGCGCGTCCCGCAGGGCGGCCCCGGTCAGCGCGGGGGCAGCGGTCGCGTTTACCGCCGCCTTGCCCGGGCCGGCCTCGGCCCTGGTCGCGGCGGGGAGCCCGCCGATTCCGGCCGCCGATTCCGCCGCCCGCAGCCGTAGGTACTCGTCGACGCCGCCGGGCAGGTGGCGGAGCTGGTGGCGGAGGATCGCGTACTGCTGGTCGGTCACCCGCTCGAGGAAGTACCGGTCGTGCGAGACCACGATCAGCGTCCCCGGCCAGGAGTCGAGCAGGTCCTCGATCACCGCCAGCATGTCGGTGTCGAGGTCGTTGGTCGGCTCGTCGAGTATCAGCACATTCGGCTGGTCGAGCAGGATCAGCAGCAGCTGCAGGCGGCGCTGCTGTCCGCCGGACAGGTCCCTGATCGGGGTCGAGAGCTGGGCGGTGGAGAAGCCGAGCCGTTCGAGGAGCTGGGTGGGGGTCAGCTCCTGGGCCTTCGACCCCGAGCCGAACGTGTAGCTGGTGCGCAGGCTGCTGAGGAGCTCGCGGACGGGCTCGTTGAGGTGATCCTCGAGCTCGCCGATGCGCTGGGCGAGGGTGGCGATCCTGACCGTCTTGCCCCGCTTGACCGTGCCCGCGGTCGGCGTGACGGTGCCGGCGATGAGGCCGAGGAGGGTGGACTTGCCCGCCCCGTTGACGCCGAGGACGCCGGTCCGCTCGCCCGGCGCGATCCGCCAGGTGACGTCGTCAAGGACCTCGTTGCCGTCGTAGTCGACCGAGGCGTCGAGCACGTCGACGACGTCCTTGCCGAGCCGGGCGACGGCGAGCGACTGCAGCGAGACCTTGTCCCTGATCTCCGGCACGTCGGCGATGAGCACGTTGGCGGCGTCGATCCGGAACTTGGGCTTGGAGGTGCGGGCGGGGGCGCCGCGGCGGAGCCAGGCCAGTTCCTTGCGCGCCAGGTTCTGCCGCTTGGCCTCGGACGAGGCCGCCATCCGGTCCCGCTCCACCCGCTGCAGGATGTAGGCGGCGTAGCCCCCCTCGAACGGCTCGACGATCCGGTCGTGCACCTCCCAGGTGGCGGTGCAGACCTCGTCAAGGAACCACCGGTCGTGGGTGACGACGACCAGCCCGCCCGCGTTCGGCGCCCAGCGCCGCTTGAGGTGGGCCGCGAGCCAGGTGATGGCCTCCACGTCGAGGTGGTTGGTCGGCTCGTCGAGCAGCAGCACGTCCCACTCGCCGGTCAGCAGCCCGGCCAGCTCGACCCGGCGGCGCTGGCCGCCACTGAGCTCGGCCACCGGCGCGTCCCACGGGATGTCGGCCAGCAGGCCGCGGATCACGTCCCGGGCCCGGGCGTCGCCCGCCCAGACGTGCTCGGGGGTGTCGCCGACGACCGCGCGCTCGACCGTCAGGGCGTCGTCCAGGGAGTCGGCCTGGGTGAGCACCCCCACCGTCACCCCGCCGCGCACGGTGACCCGGCCCGCGCTCGGCTGCAGCCGGCCGGCCAGCATCGCCAGCAGGCTGGACTTGCCGTCGCCGTTGCGGCCGACGACCCCGACTCGGTCGCCCTCGTTCAGGCCGAGCGTCACCGAGTCGAAGACAACCTTGGTCGGGAACTCAAGATGGAGGGCCTCGGCCCCAAGCAGATGCGCCATATCGACTTCAAGGCTAGGCCATCGCGGCGCCAGGCCGGGTCGGGGCGCTACTCGGCGTCGAACGGGATCAGCAGCGTCCTGAGGAGGTCCGCGAGCACGCGCCGCTGGTCGTCGCTGAGGCCGGCCAGCAGGGCCTGCTCCCGGTCGAGGAGGTCGGTCAGGGCGGCGTCGACGACTGACCGGCCGCGCTCGGACAGCGTGACCAGCACGCCGCGGCGGTCGCTCGGGTCGGGCTCGCGGTAGACGAGACCGGCCGAGGCGAGCCGGTCGATCCGGTTGGTCATCGTGCCCGAGGTGACCAGGGTCGCGCGCAGCAGCGCCCCCGGGGTGAGCTGGAACGGCGGCCCGGCCCGGCGCAGCGCCGACAGCACGTCGAACTCCCACGACTCGAGGCCGTGGGCGGCGAACGCGCTCCGCCGGGCGATGTCGAGGTGCCGGGCGAGCCGGGAGACCCGGCTGAGGACCTGCAGCGGCGCCACGTCGAGATCGGGCCGCTGCCGCCGCCAGGCCGTGATCAGCTCGTCGACCTCGTCGGCCGCGTCGACGTCGTCGACCGCGTGGCCGGGCGGGGTGGGCTCGGCCGTCGCGGCCGCCCGCTCTTCATCCGTCAGTCGCCCCATGCCCCTAGCATATCTCTTGACGTCGAGATGCTTGATGGGATATCAATGTCTCGATATCAAGATTCTTGAAGTGGAGATTCGCATGGCTGACATCTGGGACGCCGGGCAGTACCTGAGGTACGGCGGCGAGCGATCGCGGCCCTTCTTCGATCTGATCGCCCAGGTCGCGGCCGTCGATCCTGCGTCCGTAGCCGACCTCGGGTGCGGTCCCGGCAACCTCACCGCCGTGCTCGCGCGGCGCTGGCCGGGCGCGACCGTGGTCGGGGTGGACAACTCGGCCGAGATGATCGCGGCCGCCGGCGCCGATACGCCGCCCGATCTCGCCAACCTCGCGTTCGAGCTCGGCGATGTTCGCGACTGGCGGCCGGCCGGCCCGGTCGACGTGCTGGTCTGCAACGCGGTGCTGCAGTGGGTGCCCGATCATCAGCAGCTCCTGCTCGACTGGGCCGATCTGCTCGCGCCGGGCGGCTGGCTGGCCTTCCAGCTCCCGGGCAACTTCGACCAGCCGAGCCACGCGATCATCCGCGAGCTGGCCGAGTCGCCGCGCTGGCGCGGGCCGCTCGCGGGCGCGTCGCTCAACCGGCAGGCGGAAGACCCGGCGGGCTACCTGGAGCTGCTGGGCCGGCCGGGGTATCAGGTCGACGCCTGGGAGACTAGCTACCTGCACGTGCTGCCGGGAGCCGACCCGGTGCTCGAGTGGACCAAGGGCACCACGCTGCGGCCGGTGCTCGCGGCGCTCGATCCCGAGCAGGCGGCGGCGTTCGTCGGCGAGTACGCGGAGCGGCTCCGTGAGGTCTACAAGCCGCGCGCGTTCGGCACCATCTTCCCCTTCCGGCGCGTGTTCACCGTGGTTCACAGGCTGGAGGCCTGATTCGAGTTCGCTGAGCGTCGGCTTCGAATTCGACTATTCCTATTGAGTTACTAGAGATTTGGTGCCATGATCGTCTCGTGCGACGGACGATGATGACTGAGCAGCGGATTCACACTCCCGGGCCGCTCACCCCCGGGCAGTTGGCGGCCGAGGTGCAGCGCCTGACCTCGAGCCCGGCCGAGTGGGTAGCCCGGGTGCGGCTCGACCCCGAGGGCCGCTGGTACGAGCGGATCCAGATGACCGAGGACTTCGAGGTCTGGCTGATCAGCTGGCTGCCGGGGCAGTCGACCGGATTCCACGACCACGGCCCGTCGGCGGGCGCGTTCGGGGTGGTGTGGGGCGCGCTCGACGAGAGCGTGCCGCCGGTCGGGTCGGCCAAGCCGAGGGCCAAGCGGCTGGCGGCGGGCGCGGTGCGTTCGTTCGGGCCCCGCTACGTGCACGACGTGCAGAACTCCTCGACCGGATCCGTCGCGGTCAGCGTGCACGCCTACTCGCCTCCGCTATCGTCGATGACCAGGTACAACCTCACTCCTGGCGGCCTCGCGGCGGCCGGAACGGAAGGGGCCGGAGACTGGTGAGCGGCAGGCCGGCCGGAGCGCGCTCGATCGACGAGATCCTGACGGCGGCGCGCGGCCGGCTCGACCGGGTAACCCCGGAGCAGGCGCTGGCCGAGCTCGGCGCCGGCGCCGTGCTGATCGACATCCGGCCCGCGTGGCAGCGGGCCGAGCACGGCGAGATCCCCGGCTCGGTGGTGATCGAGCGCAACCACCTCGAGTGGCGGCTTGACCCCGACAGCGACGCCCGGCTGCCGTGGGCGGACGGGTACGACCTGCGCCCGATCGTGATCTGCAACGAGGGCTACACCTCGAGCCTGGCCGCCGCCGCCCTGCACGACCTCGGCCTGCTGCGCGCGACCGACGTGATCGGCGGCTACCAGGCCTGGCGGGCGGCCGGCCTGCCGACCGCCCGCCCGGAGGAGCGCGCGGCGGCGCTCGCGCCGGGGGCCGGGCCGGCTTACTAGTTCCGGCTTACTAGTTCCGGCGCACCACCACTAGGTCCGGCGGCGTTCGTCGCCGTCGGTGGCTGTCTGCTGCCGTCTGTCCCTCCCACTCGCGATATAGTCGAGATATACTCGGTGCTGAGTATTCGATACTTGAGCGATCGGACCCATGAACGACGACGACACCCGACCCAGGCGCACCCGTCCGCTGCCGCGGACGCCGGTCGCGCTGTCGGTGCTCAACCTGCTGAACGAGCAGTCGATGCACCCGTACGAGATGCGCGCGCGGATGCGCGAGCGCGGTCACGATCGCGCGTTCAAGATCAGGGAATCGTCGGTCTACGACACCGTGGCCCGGCTGGCCGAGCGCGGCTTCATCGAGCCGGTCGACGTGACCAAGCAGGGCAGGCGGCCGGAGCGCACCGTGTACGCGATCACCGAGGCCGGCCGCGATGAGCTGCTGGTATGGATGTGGGAGCTGGCGAGCGAGCCGCCGGCGGAATCGCCCGCGTTCGCGGCCCCGCTGATGTTCATCTACTCGCTCGGCCGCGACCGCGCGCTGGCCGCGTTCCAGCAGCGGGCGGCCAGGCTCGAGGCCGACATCTCCGCCTCCGACGCCTACCGGCGCGCGTACGCGGCCGACCTGCCGGGGTTCGTCCGGATCTTCGGCATCGAGGAGGAGTACGCCCAGGCGATGCGCCGGGCCGAGCTCGCGTGGCTGCGCGCCACCGTGACCGAGCTGCGGGACGGCACGTTCCCGTGGCCCACCCTCGACGAGCTGAAGGAGGGCGGCTTCACGAGCTGACGCAGAGAAAAGCGGTCTCCGGGGCGGCAACCCCGGAGACCGCGGAGGAATCCATGAGCGCGCGGCCTGGCCGGCACCCGTGGACTCGGCACCTTCGAGGATATGCCGGTCGGGCGCGCGTGATGTTCAACGCACCCACGAAACGGAGTACCGGCATGTCCTCACCACCAATCCCGCCGTCCCCTGCCCCGGCCGCCGGCTCGGCCTCGGCCTCGGCGTCTGCCTCGGCCGCAGTCACGGTCAGCGGGCTGCGGAAGTCCTTCCGCGCCGCCGGCCAGACGATCGCGGCCGTCAACGGCATCGACCTGACGATCGCCGCGGGCGAGATCTTCGGCCTGCTCGGGCCCAACGGCGCCGGCAAGACGACGACCCTGCGCATCCTCACCACGCTGCTGCCCGCCGATTCCGGGTCGGCCTTCGTGGCCGGCGCCGACGTGCTGGCCGAGCCCGCGGTCGTCCGGCGCCGGATCGGCTACGTCAGCCAGCTCGGCGGGGCCGACAAGTCCGCCACCGGCCGGGAGAACCTGCTGCTGTCCGGGCGGCTCTACGGGCTCAGCGCGGCCGACGCCGACCGCCGGTGCGCCGAGCTGGCCGAGGTTTTCGACCTCGGCCAGCTGCTGACGCGGCCGGTCCGCACCTACTCGGGCGGCCAGCGGCGGCGGCTTGAAGTGGCGCTCGGCATCATGCACCGGCCGCGAGTGCTGTTCCTGGACGAGCCGACCACCGGGCTCGACCCGCAGAACCGCGCCAACCTGTGGGACCAGCTCGGCCGGCTGCGGGCGGCAGGCACGACGATCTGCCTCAGCACGCACTATCTGGACGAGGCCGACCAGCTGTGCGACCGGGTCGCGATCGTCGATCACGGGCAGGTCATCGCGCTCGGCACCCCGGACGAGCTCAAGCGGCGGTACTCGGCCGACACGATCACGATCACGCCCGAGGTCGCGGCGGCCGGGCTGCCGGGGCTCGCGCGGGAGCTCGCGGACGCGGCGTCGGCCGAGGCCAGCGTCACCGGCGGGGGAGCGATCACGCTGACCGTGGCCGACACCACGCCCGCGCTCGCGGCCGTGTTTTCCGCGCTGGCGACCCGGCGGGTGAACGTGCTCGCGACCGCGGTCGGGCGGCCGTCGCTCGACGATGTGTTCCTGCGCGAGACCGGGCGGTCGCTGCGCGACACGGGCGGCCCCGGCTCCTCGCATCCGGCCGATCGCGGTGCCGGTGCCGGTGCCGGTGCCGGTGCTGGTGCTGGCCGGGAGGTGGCGGTATGACCACGTTCGCGCTGCAGACCGGCCTGTTCTTCCGCCGCAAGCTGCTCGAGACGCTGCGCCAGCCGGTGTGGATCGTCACCGGGCTGACCACCCCGGCCCTGTACCTGGCGCTGTTCACGCCGCTGCTGCGCTCGCTCGAGGGCGGCCCCGGCTTCCCTGCGGGCGAGGTGCTCGAGGTGTTCGTGCCCGGGGTGCTGGTGCTGGTCGCGTTCGGCGCGGGCATGGGGGCCGGCTGGCCGGTCATCTGGGAGCTCGACTCGGGCGTGCTCGAGCGGCTCCGGGTCACCCCCGCGAGCCGGCTGGCGCTGCTGCTCGGCACCGTGCTGCGCGACGTGCTGATGTTCGCGGTGCCCGGCCTGGTGGTGACCGCGATCGCGGCCTGCTTCGGCTTCCGGCTGCACTGGGCCGGGCTGCCGCTGCTGTTCCTGCTGCTGGCGCTGCTCACCGTGGCCTGCTCGGCGGTGTCGTCGGCCCTCGGCCTGACGCTGAAGCAGATCGGCGGCCTGGCGGCGGTCGTCACCGGCGTGCAGCTGCCGCTGACGCTGCTGGCCGGGATCTTGCTGCCGCTGTCGCTTGGCCCGGCCTGGCTGCGGGCGCTTGGGCACCTGAACCCGATGTACTACGCGGTTCAGGCGGCCCGCGCGCTCGCGGCCGGATCGGTCGCCAGCGGCGCCGTCGGGCTCGGGTTCCTGGTCACCGGGGCGGCAGCGGTCCTCGCGCTCTGGTGGGGGACCCGCGCCTACCAGACGGCGATGGCGTAGCGGAGGCAAGAAAGAGCGGCTTGCGGGTGGTGCCCGCAAGCCGCTCTTTCTCGTGGTCTTCGCTTGGGCCGGCTCAGGTCTTCGCGTCGAGCTGCGACAGGCCGTTCCAGGCGAGGTCGATGAGGTTGGAGGCGACCTGCTCGACCTTGGGCTTGCGTGCGTCCAGCCACCACTGGCCGGTGAACGCGACCATGCCCACCATCATCTGCGAGTACATCGGGGCCAGCTTCGGGTCCCGGCCGCGGGATTTGAGGAAGTCGGCCATGATGTACTCGACCTGGCCCGCGATGTCGGCCAGGAGCGTGCCGTAGGTGCCGCCCTCGGCCCCCGGGCTCGAATCCCTGACCAGGATCCGGAAGCCGTCGGCGTTGTCCTGGATGTACTTCAGCAGCGAGACGGTCGCGGCCTCGAACTTCGGGCGGGAGTGCGGCGCCTCGAACAAGACCGTGGTCACCGCCGACAGCCGCTCCACCTCGCGGTCCACCACGACGGCGTAGAGGCCCTCCTTGCCGCCGAAGTGCTCGTAGACGACCGGCTTGGAAACGCCCGCCTGAGCCGCGATCTCCTCGATCGAGGTGCCCTCGAATCCCCGCTCCGCGAACAGCCGCCTGCCGATGTCGAGCAGTTGCTGGCGTCGTTCCTGGCCGGTCATCCGCTTTCGGTTGGGTTTGGGGGATTGTTCGGTCACCTGAACATCATCGCGTTATGCCGCCGCCCTGTCTGCCTGGTCGTCGGCCTTGGCAGCCTTTTCGTTACGCATGGTCATGCTGCCCAGACTGCGCGTCGCGTCAGTGCTTCGCTTGGCGTTCAGCCGCGCCTCGTTAGGCCAGCGCACGTCGTAGGCCCAGCCGGCCTTCTCGAACCACTGGATGACCCGCGCGGACTGGTCGATCTGGCCCTTGAGCGCGCCGTGCCTGGCGCAGGTCGGGTCGGCGTGGTGCAGGTTGTGCCAGGACTCGCCGAACGAGGCGATGGCAAGCCAGGAGACGTTGACCGAGCGGTCACGGGACTGCCAGTCGGTGTTGCCCCAGGTGTGGCAGATGGAGTTGGTCGCCCAGGTCACGTGGTGCAGCAGCGTGATCCGGACCAGGCTGGCCCAGAAGAAGGCCTCGATCGCGAGGTGCCAGGAGAAGACCCCGGTGGAGGTCCAGAAGCCGCCCGCCAGCGCCGGGGCGATCAGCGAGAACGCGACCAGGCCGGGGAACCAGGCGTCGACCCGCCTGATGTTGCGGTCGGCCAGCAGGTCGGGCGCGAACTTCTCCTGCGAGGTCTGGTTGGGGTCGAACAGCCACATCACATGCGCCCAGACCAGGCCCTTGGCCAGCGCCTTGGCGTCGTCACCGTACTTCCAGGGCGAGTGCGGGTCGCCTTCCTTGTCGCTGTACTTGTGGTGCCGCCGGTGGTCGGCGACCCAGGTCACGACCGGGCCCTCCATGGCCAGGCTGCCGGCCATCGCCATCGCGACCCGCAGGCCGGTCTTGGCCTTGAACGAGCTGTGGGTGAAGTACCGGTGGTAGCCGACGGTGATGCCGAGACCGGAGACCCAGTAGAACACCGCCCCGATGACGATGTCGTGCCAGTTAAGCCCCCAGCCCCAGGCGAACGGGATCGCGGCTACCAGCGCCAGCATCGGCACGAAGACGAAAACGCCGACCAGGATCTGCTGCATCCGGGTCATCGGCAGCTCGTCGATCTCCGGGACTGCTTTGCGCAGGATCGGCGCTGCGCTCGGATCGAGCGAGAGCGCGGTGTCCTCGCTGCTTTTCACGCGGTCTCGAGTGTGCATGCTCTCCCCTAGGTAGGGTTCCGGGCGGCGATGGGGGCCGCACCTGTACGCTTACGTAACCGTAGCCTACGACACCGTAGGTTGCGCAAGGGTCCCAGATGAACTCTTCCAAAAGCCCAGGTAAAGCCATCGTTGGCAGACTCGGTCGCCGCCTCGGCTTCGGGACTGCACCGTCAGTCATCTACCGGACGGCGTCGGCGGTAAACGCGATGGTGCCCGGACCCGCCTCTCTTCTCCCGCGCCGCCGCCCCGCCGTTCCCGGTAGAGTTGTCGCCAGCAATCCCGGATCGTCTAGCCGGCAGGACAAGCGGTTTTGGTCCGCTCAACGAGGGTTCGAATCCTTCTCCGGGAGCCGCAGGCTACGCAGGTGGGTTCGATGCCTGACCCGCGCCTACCTTTGGATCGGCCACGATCGCTTGTGACCAGCCCTCGATCTTCTCTGACATTCGAGCTGGCTTATCCGGGGGCCGGCGGCTCGTCGTCGGTGGGGGCGGGCTCGGTTTTCTCGCGCTCGATCTTCTCGACGGTTTTTTCCAGGGCGTCCTCGAGCTCGGTCAGCAGGGCTTTGACGAAGCCGCGGCCCTCCTTGCCGACGAGCTTGGGCGCGACTGCCTTCTTGAGCCCGTGCGGGACTAGGTCCAGCGGCAGTAGGACCGGCACGAACAGGTAGACCGCGGGCGCCATGATCAGCGCGGCCAGCGCCAGCCCGATCGTGACCACGGAGAACGTGGCCAGGCCGGGATCGCCCGGGCCGGTCTCGTCGCCGAGCCAGACCAGGCCGAGCAGCTCGGTGATCGCCAGCAGGACGAAGACGACCAGCCAGACGATCGCGCTCGTGATCGCGAGCGCCCGCTCGACCACGTAGACCTTCGAGATGCCGGGCAGGTCCTTGAAGTACTGCAGTGCCTGCGACGGCGGCAGGGCCGGGTCAAAATCGTGAGCGGCCCGGTGGGCCTCGAACTTTTCCTCCCACTCCTCGTCCGGCCGGCGCAGCCGGTCGCGGACCGCGCGGGCTTCCGCGCCGGCCGCGAGGGCGAGGATGGGCACCGTCACGGTGACGGCCGAGGCGAACGTTTCCGTCATCTGCACGCCAGCAGCGTCCCGTAACCGGACCATTGCGGTCAATCTGCCAGCGAGCTTGCCCCTGTGGATAACCTGTGCGCAACTTGTTGTGCGGATGTGGATACGACGGCCTCCTCAGGGGATTCCGAAGTGGACAACACGCCCAGCGCTGTGGACAACTGGTAGCGACGCGCCGAACCAACAACATCAGGTACGCTTGTCTCGTCGTACGGGGCGGAGTAGCTCAGCCAGGCAGAGCAAGCGGCTCATAATCGCTGTGTCACCGGTTCAAGTCCGGTCTCCGCTACCACCACCGTGTTCGGAGAGCTCAGCTCTCCTTTCCGGAGGTCTGTATCTACCCCGGGGGGGCGACCCCCCGGACCCCCCGATGCGGGCTGCGCCCGCGACGGGGTGGGGGTTTGCGCCCCGGTCCGGTAACCTTGATCGACCCCAGCTTTCTTGTAGAAAGGCGCTCACTGTGGCTGCCACCGACGTCCGGCCGAAGATCACGCTGGCTTGCCAGGAGTGCAAGCACCGCAACTACATCACCAAGAAGAACCGGCGCAACGACCCGGACCGTCTTGAGCTGAAGAAGTTCTGCCCGAACTGCCGCTGCCACACCGCGCACCGCGAGACCCGCTAGTCCAGCCGCGGTCACCCGTAGCGTGGCGCTGAACGCCGACTTCGTCGGCCGGGTGTACGGACCAGGCGAGCCCTACGAGGTCAGCCGGGTCAAGATCGCCGACTTCGCCGACGCGATCGGCGAGCCGAGCGAGCTCAGCCGGAAC
>Ga0335075_10005907_pt1 | contig 18919 bp, 24 predicted proteins | sample Lox_Sample_24_FD_206723 | JGI IMG/M metagenome (GOLD analysis project Ga0335075, IMG submission 206723) | Soil microbial communities from Loxahatchee National Wildlife Refuge, Florida, United States - Lox_Sample_2.4 | ecosystem: Environmental > Terrestrial > Soil > Wetlands | place: USA... | reverse complement strand
AACAGGGCCGCGACCTGATCGACGTCGACGCCCGGACCGCCCGCCCCGGCCGCGGCTACCTGACCTTGCATCTGCCCCAAGGATGGCACCGCCAGACCGAATGGCTGCGCTTGTTCCGGCCAACCTGCGGCCCGCCCCCCGCCACGGCCTCCTGACCAGCCTCAACCGGTCACGACGCCCGCACCGGCCACACCCCACCGGCAGCACGCCATTGCTGACCCCGACCAGGAAACGGACAAGCCGCAAGCCAGCGAGCGGCAGGATAAACACGCCCGCCGGAACCTCAAGATCACGTTCGCGTGGACACGCGCCCGGGAAACGATCACCTCAGGTTACGCGGTGGATTCAGGCTCAATAACGGCCCCGCAAGACCCTCGAGTTCGTGAAACGATCGGAGAAGCTCGCCGAGCTCCTTGCGCACACCCTTGAATCCGCCGGGTCAACGAGCCGAAGGCCTCGACGACAACCGCCGACCAGAAACGACAGTCGGGGAGAGTTTGACCACAGCCGCACAACTCGCCCTCAGCGGGCTGTCAGCCGAGTGTGCAGTCACATGCGCCGGCCCCCTTTGCCGCCACTGGTTAGCGCTGTTGTCCACCCAGGTCATGAACCTCCAAATCGGGTACGAGATCGACGGCCGCGAACCTGGCGAGCGTCGGGGGAGACGGTTCCGCTTCGAACCCAGCTGCGCCTGGCTTGGCTTGCGCGACCAGTCAAATACCCGGCCGTAGTCGCGCCCAGCCCTACGATAGCCGCGACCATCCTCGTGAACGCATTCGCCTCGCCAGCGGCAAAGTGGCGCAGATCCCGCAGAAGAGCGACAGGAATCACCACAGTGACGTGGCGTAGCTCGCGCTCCAATCCAGCCGAGGAGCCGACTCGCCGGACTACGGTGGCCTTTGACAGACCTTCATGCCAGCAACGCTGTAGGAAGTAACTGACCCTGAGGCGCTCTTTCCCGACGTGATGGTCGACAGCGGCGGTGGGTACATAAAGGACAAACGATCTCGGGTGGCTCGCGGTAAGCCGGATGGCCAACTCGGTCTCTTCGCAACCCCGTGGCTTGCTGCCGACTCGTCCCACTGAAGTGTCGAAGCCCCCGACTTCGAGAGCCAGACTGGTCCGCAGGCTCATGTTGGCACCGATCGGGTTGCGCACGGGCCGCACCGAGTCCGGCAGGCCCAAATAGCTGCAGCCAACAACCCAGTCGAACGTGGGTGGCAGCCAGGCCGGGCGAAGCCCCGGCCACCGCGGGTACACGCTGCCCCCAGTGGCCACAACACTTGAGTCGCTGTATGGCCTAACGAGGGACGCTAGCCAGCCCGGCCGCGCCTCGGCGTCATCGTCGAGGAAGGCGGTAATAGGCTGAGTGGCCGCTCGGAGCCCGGTGTTGCGCGCACCGCTCAATCCTGGAGCGCCATCACTATCCAAGACTGTCACTCTGGAAAGCTCCTGGCGCGCTTGCGCTGCCAAGTCCGGATTGTGATCAACCACCAGCAGCACCTGAGCAGGCCCAGGACGTTGATCGAACACAGACTGTATGGCGGCACGGGTCTGCTTCCACCGCTGCTCGGTATAGGCGCAGATGACGACACTGACTTCCAGCGCGGGATTATTACCGTCATCCTCGGCCGTGTAATCCCTCACTGCGTTACCCGCGCCGCCAGTACCTGTGTAACCGTCGCCCCGGACTCCTCGAACCACCCACTCCTCCATCCTCGCCCGCTACGATCTATTACCCTAAGCGGCTTTGAGAGAGATCTACGGGGATTCCACGAAATCCACCCGACTCATTGCAGAGTGCAGTTGTGCAACACGGTAGGACTCTTCTTCCCGCCGTTTCGCGGCGAATGGCACGAATTGAGGCAGCGTTAAAGGCGCCGCCTTGCACTTCCCGGTCCTGATCGCCCGCCCGCTCCGGCAGCTGGCCCCGGTCGCGCCCTCCCCGCACGCCGGGCCCGGCGTCGGCTGGCCGATCCGGTCGCGATCATGGTGATTTGCGCTGCGCAATCGCCGGGCGGTGGCTGGAGGCGCTGCGCGCATCGAGCTGACCGCCGATGAACATCTCACCGATCTTGGCGGCCTGCCCGGCGCCCGGGCCGACCGCAGTCCCCGACAGTAGCACCTGCTTGCCGCTGAGCAGGCGCACCTGGGTGATGGTCGTGCCGAAGACGCTGCCGAAGCCGTCGGTCAGGCGACAGTAGTAGCCGTCGATGCCGACCCAGGTGACGTATCCCCCGCCGGGCCACCACTGGCCGATCGGCCGGATGCTGGGCAGGTCGGCGTCGATCGTCCATAGCCAGGTGACGTTGTCGGCGGCCTGGCTGCGGAACAGCCCGACGATGTGCCGCCAGGGCGCCACGAACGTGCGGGGCGGGGCGGGACGTGCCTGTAGCCCCACGAGTACCAGGTCGCGTTCATCTCGTGCCCGAAGCCGATGACCACGGCCTGGCCGAAGTCCCTGGCGCGGTCGACGAAGGAGCGTGGGTAACGGTCGTACCTTCTCGCAGCGATGGCCGCCACGAAGACGTCGGTCGGATCCCACCGCACAATCCTCACCGCGCCGGCCTTGCTGACGGTCTGGGCGAACAATGTCGGGAACGGCTCTCCCCCGCCGCTGTAGTACCCGACGAGCCTGGGCTGCCGGCCCACCGCCTTTGCGAAGTCCGCGACCGGCCCATAGTCGTGCGGCTCACCACTCTGGTAGCCCCAATATTAAGAGGCCGCGCCCGTAGACAGCGTCGCCTGCGCCACCCCCGACCTGGACGGGCACGGTGTAAAGCGATGATCGCGGCGGTGACCGCCGCTACGGAGATCACCACGGCAGCGATCATCGCGCGCCGGGAACTCACGTCGTCTTGTTACAGGAAAACTGACCCCGTCGAGGCGATCGCTCGCTTGGTGACCCGGTGGTCAGCTGTGGCACGGGCGGCCGATGACCGCGAGTTCATGCCGTGTTGGGCTACTTCACAGCCCTCAGCGCCGTGGCTCTTGCGCTGCTGGAACAGAGCTGGATGGGGGAGGTTCCTATTACGAAATAAGCAAAATGCTCCCACCATCAAGTGATACGGCAGTACCTTATCGTTGCGTCGGTACTGTGCATTTCGAGGGGGGGCCATACTATGAGTAACCTCGCACGTACGTTACGTGGGCACCTGGAATGCCGACGTGTCCGAGTTGGCCTCTTATTGCAAGACAGGTCTCCCGTGGGACTACAGCACGACGCCCGGCCGGGTGGCGAAGGCGGCCACATCGGCCGCGCAGGCAGGCGCGTTGCCTCGCCACGGGCCAGCATCGGCCGTGCCTGCCACCGCCCAGGCCGCCGTTATCGACGCCAGCGTGCCCGTACAACGGCCGCCCACAGCACCCCCAGCTTCGTCCGGCCTCGACGGTCGTCTCGAACGTCTCCCGTGACACAAACCGCCTCTATTCACGAGACATGGAAGGTACATCAGCGCAAGTCGCATGAACTTTTGGGGGGACCCAAGTATGCCGTTGCCTTCAGTTTCTGTTGTTGTCCCGGCACTGAATGAGGTTCGAAATTATCCGCATGCGTTTGAGCGGATACCGCAGGACATCCATGAGGTCCTCCTCGTTGAGGACTTTCCCATGGATGGCACCGTTGCGGTCGCTCGCGAACTCATGCTGGATGTTACGCATCCTGAGCCAGACACGCATGGACAAGGGAAATGCGGTGGCTTGCGGAGTGGGATCGTTCAGAACCTCTCGTCGATCGACCGGCTGTCGCCAGGCCGCTGATGCCCTCACTGCCAGCTTCTACGATACGTTTGACCGCACCCTCCGTAAGGGCTTGGCCTCAGGAGCCCGGGTGGTCGTTTCGGCATGCCGTAACGTGTCGCACCTGCTCGCCTTGCCGGACGCCCGATGGTCATAGTCGACCAGCATGCCGGGCAGTAAAGAGATGCGTTCATGACGTCACCGCTACCAAACCGTCTCCCGGCGAGAGCGTCAATCTATCGGAGTCTGGCGAGACGGCGCGTACCCGCGACCGATGTTCACGGGTACGCTTGCAGCGTCTAGCTTACCGAAGGAGCCCCTGACATGGCGTCGCCGGTCGTCCTTGCGTGTGCTGCAGGATCAGCACCCAGGGAGCCAGTTTGACAGGCACGTTGTATCGTAACCAGTCTCATGCTGCGTCACGCTCCGAGTCATCAGCTCGTTACCACCAGGCCCGGCGCGTTTACCTCTTGAGCGTCGCAGCCTTGGTGGGCTGGTGCGAAGTGGCCGGCATGGCGGCGGTGGTGCATGCATACGACGTCGCCCAGCACACGCTTACCGGCACGCCTGAATTCGCCTGGTTCTGGGCGGGAATGTGCCTCATGGAACTTCCGCTAGCCGCGTTGATCGCCCGCAGATCCACGCCACGGGCTGTGCGGACTGCATTGCTAACTTTCTATGGATTCGCCAGCTACGGGCCTAAGCTTCTGCGGAATCCTACGGCGCCCATATTTCACGATGAGTTTGCCCACTGGCGAGCGACATATGAGATACTAAGTACAGGCAAGCTATTTCAGCCCAATCCAATTATTTCGATCATCGCACGGTATCCGGGTCTGCATGCTGCGACCGCCGCAGTCGTTCACGCCACTGGATTGACCATCTGGCAGGCAGCTACGCTGCTGCTCATACTTTTCCACGTCACGCTGGTCCTCGGGATTGCGGAATTGGCCCAGGCAGTAGGTTTCAATAACCGAACAGCCTCGCTCATAGCTATTCTATATGGCTTGAACTCATCGTTTCTGTACTTCGACACGCAATATGCTTACGAGTCGATGGCCATTACGTTTCTCGTGTGGACCCTGGTTGCCTATATTCGGGCCATACGCGCATGCCCGCACGGCGGTCAGGCGGCATGGAGCGTGCTCACTCTGGTGCTCGCGGCCGGAACCATCATCACTCATCATCTGTCAACAGCCACGCTCGTCCTGATCATGGTGCTTGTCTCGCTCGCAGTAAGCATTCCCTGGCTGGCCCAACGCGAGGGCTGGATTAGGACCGCCGTAATGGCTTGGAGCCTGACCCTCGTCACGACGCTGATGGCGGGCGCATGGTTTCTTTTCGTCGCTCCCGGCACCTGGTCCTACTTGTCACCATTCCTGGGCCAGGGCTTCTCCGAATTGATGCAGGACGTTAACGGTTCCGGCACTCCTCGGCAGCTTTTTGGTGCATCACTTTCTCCGGTATGGGAACAGCAATCCGCTTATTTCGTGCCGGTGTTTGCTCTCGGGTTGGCCGTGGGCGGTTTGTTCCTGATCCGGGGCCGGATCAAGGCCGGATCCCTGCCACGCGGCAACCTCCGCGCGATTATAATTGCCTTTATCCTTTTCGGGCTCGTGTATTTTCCATCGACCGCTTTTATTCTTTCCCCTAGCGGAGAAGAGGGCGCGCGTCGCTCCTGGGCTTTCACGTGGATAGGGTTGTCCATGCTGGTCGGCCCGGCAGTTATTTGGCTGCTTGATTGGGTCGGACGCAACACACACCGATGGAGGCGCGTCAGCCTACGTTCGGCACTAACGGCCGCCCTAGCCATCGCTCTCGTTGGCGGAACAGCAGCAGGCATGCCCGCTTCCTATCGATTTCCGGGTCCGTTCCTTTTCGGTTCTGACGCGCGCTCCGTCACTCCTGAGCTTCTCGCGATGAGCGAGTGGTTCTCAGCCCGGTTTGGCGCGGAGAATGACATATTTACCGACCGCTATACTGGACTCATCTTGGCGTCATTTGGCGTGCAGAACACCGTGTATCCGTCCACCGACTTCCCGGTCTACGACCTATACCTCGCCAAACCCGGCGCTCAAGTCGAGCCCCCGAATCTGTTGGGCGAGATAGCTTCCTCAAATATCACTTACCTGATCGTCGACAGACGCATGGCATACGAGCTTCCGCAACTCGGCGTATACTTCACACCTACCGACCCTGCCTCGCTCCTGCGTCAGAGCGGCAAGCCAGTTTTTTACGGAAAACTCCAAAAGTTTGACGCGATTCAATGGATGGTGAAGGTCTTCCAGTCCGACAACTACTCCATCTATCGGCTCAATCTTCCCGCTGCCCCGATTGGTTACCAGCAGAAGGCGCCTATATCGCAAGGAAACCGTGCAAAGCATGGAAAGCGGAAAGTGCTGTTGCAGGGAAAGCTCTCGGTGATCCCGTGATGGCCACTCACGGTGCCCTGCAGCGGTTCAAGTCTCTATGGCTGTCGACGTGGCCGCTGTGGGCGCTCCTTGTCTTCGCGGGCCTTGCAGTCGTGCGCTTGCTACCTGAGGGCTATGGTCGCACCGCGGCGGCCGCGCCCGTCCTGCTCATGGTGCCCGGATCGCTCACGCTCGGAGCGATCTTCGGCCAACGCAGACGGCCGCGAGGAATGGCGTTCGTTTGCTACGCAGCTCTCCTGAGCGCCGCCTGGTCAGCCTTCGCCTCGCTAGCCCTCTATGCGCAAGGCGTGCTCATCACGGCCGATAGTACTTACTGGTGCCTGCTCACGGTCTCGGCTGCGCTGGCCATTGTAGGCGAGACACGGCTCTTGCTTACGCGGCCGGGGGGGAGTCACCGAACTGCTCACACGCCTGAGATCCCGGATACGGATCTCTCTGACACCGAGGCCCGGAAGCCAGCGCGAGTCGTTAATGCATGTTACTGCGCCATCGCAGTCGTGGCCGGGGTGACCCTTCTGGCGGGCGGATTGTATGTTTACGACCACCTCCCTCATCCGGCTCCCGTCGGCTATACCTGGATGGCCTGGGCTGGCCCTCCAATCACGGGCGACATTCCGATTGGCTCCGCCGGCAAGGAGCTGCGTTTTCAGATTCTCCACCACCAGTCGGACACGACCACTTTCCAGTTGAGTGCGGACTGGCTGGCTTCTCCTTCACGGCCCCTAGCGAAATCCCTGATCTTGAGCATCGGCCCGAACCGGTCTTTCCAGGGCGCCTTGTTCGTCCCCCCGCTACCTAACGGATGCACCTATCGCATCGTGGTGACTCTAACCGCCATCCGACACATCGATCCGCTTACCAAGAAGCCGCAAACCTGGTCGATCAATGTTGATGTCCACGACCCCGACAAGTCGCTGAAGACATGCTAGTGAGGACTGCCGAGCCCTCGGCGCCCATCCGATGCGTCGATGTGCTCTGGGCTACAACCACCCGAGCCAGGTAGGATTGCTTGGTCCGCAGCATCCCGCGCCCATGACCTCCACGGTCTTGACCTCATCTTTGGGCTATATCTAGGATGATCGACGAACCCTGCGAGTATGACCATCGAGAGCAGCGGCTCGAGTCACAGTTATGATAATCAGATATGCTAAGCGGCACTGCCTATGTGACGTGCACACTTGTGGATTGATACAGCGGCTAACACCTGGTGCGAGGGAGCTGCTTCTCCGTCGATTGCCGGAGTGATATCAACGTCAGCAACGCTATCCTGGTGGCAATCATTGATTTCCGCCGAGCTGCGCGACCGCAAAGCGGGATGAGTGCGATGCCGCTAGAGTAACAGCGCTCGTCCCGGCAAAGGAGCAACGTAGTCTACTGGTGGCTTCACCTTCGGAGGGAATCCGATATGCCTCTTGTTACGATCGACGCTTTCAGGGATCTCCTAGCATGCCCGCGATGTGGTCAAACGCTGAAGGGCTCTCCTGCTTCGCTTGTCTGCAGTCATGGGTCGTGCGGCCAGAAATACCCCGCCGTTGGAAGCCCACCGAAACCGGTGCTCATCGACGACGAGGCGAGCATCGTAGAAGTCGCCACAGTTCTGGCGAGTGACGGTTCCAGCCAGGTAGCCCGCGCTTACGGCGGGCGGTTCCTCAATTCAGTGATGCGACGATTCGCACATCCCCGCAACACGACGGCTGAGCGATGTGTTAGCCGACTGGCTATGGACCTCGTGACAGAAACTGAAGGGCGTCCCCGCGTACTTGTGATCGGCGGTGGGGCTGTCGGAAACGGCATAGAAAGTCTCTACGATGATCCCCGATTGGATCTATTGGCCTTCGACGTTTATGCTAGTGACAACGTCCAGTTTCTAGCCGACGGTCACCAGGTACCACTGAAGGACGGAAGCGTCGACGGCGTTTGGATCCAGGCCGTGCTGGAGCACGTGTTGGATCCACAGAAGGTCGTGGCTGAAATCCATAGGGTTCTGCGACCGGGCGGCCTGGTCTATGCGGGCACGCCTTTCATGCAGCACGTGCATGAAGGCCCGTATGACTTCACTCGGTTCACTGAGTCTGGTCACCGGTACCTGTTCCGCCACTTCACGGTGCGGGATTCTGGCGTTACCTCGGGCCTCGGCACGCAACTGCTTTGGTCTCTAGCTTACTTTGGCCGTGGTATTCACTTCCGCGTAGGGCAGATCACCCGCATGGGTTTCTTCTGGTTGCCCAAATTGGACCGATGGCTCAACCCTCGCGTGACTATTGACGGTGCCTGCGGCGTGTTCTTTTATGGGCATACCAGTACCGAGATAGTCACTCCTGCAGAGATCGTTAGCTACTACTCTGGCAACCAAGGATGATATAGGTTCGTGAACTAATTAGCCTTGATAGTTATTACTGGATCGGTAGCCGACTCTGTGCGGCCTTAAGCCCAAGGCAACTACGCATGCCAGTGCCGCATGAGCTGCTGGACACGTTGGCCGACGCCGGACAGTACGGCCTCGCTGCGCCCGTGGAAGCTGGAGGGCTGGGCGCGGATTTCGGCTCCCTCTGCGCGACCGTCGAAACATAGCCAGCGGATACCTGACGACAGCGCTTGTGTGGGCGCAGCACCTCGGGCTAGCTAAATTCAGCCACTTCATCAGGCACTCCTAGTGCGCGGAGGGCAGCTTTGGAGGTCCCGCGGATGTCACAGGCGCGGCGGTCCAGCGGGGCGCGGGCGCCGGGATGGCAGGGTGCCCGGGTGATGCCAGCGCGGTGGACAGCGGCGTTGCGCTGCCGGTTGCCGCCGCGGTTCAGGCGCCAGGTGTCCTTGCTGCCGCTGGAGGCCGGGAAAGGCGCGGTGCCGTTCTGCCGGGCATAGGCGGCCTGGCTGCGGAACCGGCGGATGCCGCGGGTGCAAGCACGTACTGGGCATCTGGTTCGCCGCCGCCGAGAGCACCCGGTTCTGGGGAGGCGTGCTGCCGAGCTGCGCAACCGCGGCCAGCACGACGTGCTGATCGTTTGCTGCGACGGCCTCAGCGGCCTGTCCGACGCCGTCGAGGCCACCTGGCCCAAGGCCGTCGCGCAGACCTGCGTGATCCACCTCATCCGCGCGTCCATGCGGCTGATCTCCTACGACGACCGCAAAAACCCCGCGGCGCTACGCCCGGTCTACACCGCCGTCAACGAGGCCGCTGCCAAAGCCGCCCTTGAGTAACTGCGCCGCGACTACGGCCGCAAATGCCCCGGCCTGGTCGCCACCTGGGATGGGAGCGATCCTGGGACCAGTTCACCCCGTTCCTGGGCTTCGACCCCGCGATCCGCAAGGCCATACACCACGGATGAAAATGTCAACCGAGTGTGTCGGTGGGGTGATGGGGCGTGGGCCTGCTCCCGCCGCAGCTGCCTGATCTTGCGGCCCGCAGCCGGGGTCGAGGTGGAGCGCCCGCAGCGCGCAGCGCGAGGACGAACGACCTTGACCGTGGCGAGGACCGCGGTAGCGTCGGGCTGGTGGCGGCGCAGCTGACCGCGTAGCGAAGAGCAGGGCATGGGACTGGAAGTCCTGCCGCGCTGGCTAGCCTGCGGGCTGAATGAGTCGCGTCCTTTTGCTGGCGGCTGCGCCCGCCGCCTTCTTCGGGCGTGCTGGCCTGGCGGGCTGCCAGGTGGCGACCATGGTGCGGTAGGCCGCCTCGCTTTGGGCGGCGAGGTCTCGTTCGGCGGCCCGGACTGCCTTGAGGGAGTAGCTCGCGGAGCGGCCTTTGCGGCCCCGGACCGGCGGCGCTCCGGCGCGCAGCTCGAGCTTGCGCCGCTTGTGGGCGATCAGCGAGGGCAGCGTGAAGGCGTAGTCTTCCTGCCGGATCGTCAGGTGCCAGCACAAGACGGCGAGCTTGCGGGCGGTGGCGACCGCGGCGACCTGCATGCCGCGGCGGGCCCGGACCCGCTGGTAGAACGCGCGCAGCGGGCCAGGTGCCTTCGACGCCGACCAGGCGGCCTCGACCAGCATCCCGCGGGCGTGCGCCCGGCCGGCCTTGGTGATCCGGCCATGGCTGGCGGGCTGCCCGCCGGACTGGCGCACCCGCGGGTTGAGGCCGAAGTAGCTGACCAGCCGTTCTGGCGTCCGGAACCGGGTGAAGTCGCCGACCGCGGCCGCGATCGCAGCGCGACCGTGGCGTCCACGCCGGGGATGGTCATCAGCCGCAGCACTTCGGGACGGGCAAGGGCGGCCTGGCCCAGGTCACGGTCAATCAGGCCAGCTCGCAAGCGTGGAAGTCGAGCTGGCGGAGCAGCGCACTGGCGGCGGCCTGCTCATCGGCGGGCAGGTCCTGGTCGCCCAGCCACTGGCGGCCCTTGATCCCGAACAGGTCGGCGGCCGGGCAGCGGGGCACCAGGTTACGGGCCAAGATGGCGTGCACCTGGTTCTTCAGCCTGGTGCGCTGCCGCACGATATGCGCGCGGCGCAGTACTTGCCGGCGCAGCGCGCTAGTCGCCGCGTCGGGCATCCACACTGGCGGCAGGAAGTCAGCCGCGAGCAGCTGCGCCAGGATCGCCGCGTCGACCTTGTCGGTCTTCACCTTCGCCTCGGCGATCGCACGCGTCTTCGCCGGGTTGGACACCACCACCCGGCCGGCCCGGCTGGCCAGCACGGTCGCGATCGCCCACGTGTTCCCGGTGGCTTCCAGCGCCACCTCATCGGCCGGGCCCAGGCCCGCGGCGAACTCACGGACCCCTTCCGGCGTGGTGGCGAACGTGCCGGCCTGCGCCACCGTGCCGCCCTGCCAGATCGCGACCTGCGCGAACTCCCGGTGCACATCCAGCCCGATGCACCGCCTGTTACCCGTCATTGCCCATGCTCCCTTCCGCGAGCCTTCCAGTGAATCGGGAGCGGATGGGCGAAGCGACACCTACGGATCCGCGCGCACAGCGCAACCGGGCAGGTCGCAGGGGCGGCCATCTACTAACACGGGCTCTCAGCCCACCGTGCAACACCGGCCTGCCCACCCTGCTTCACTCCCGGCGCCCCTGTCCCGGACGGTCGCACCGTATGCCAGACCATCTCGCCCCGCCAGAGGCAAACGGCCAGCGGACCGGCGACGCCTGAGATCTTCATACCGGTTACCAACGCCATCGAGTCCATCAACTTCCAGCTCCGCAAGATCATCAAGAACCGGGGCCACTTCTCCGACGACGACGCCGCCATGAAACTGCTCTACCTCGGCATCCGCAACATCACCGGCCGCCACATCGACTGCGACGGCCTGACCCGCGAGCGCGGCGAACGCAGCACCGGCGCCTACGGCTGGAAAACACCCTCAACGCCCTGGCCGTCCGCTTCGGCAACCGCCTCCCCTCTAACCAAGACCACGCACGGTAACCAACCCATCGAACGGAAAACGTCAGCCGAAGATAGACACAAGACCTGACAGGCTCCGACCGCCAGCGCGTCAATCGGGTCGGACATGCCGCCCCGGCCCCCAGCAACTCCCGGACCAGCCCGCCGGCCACATGCCGGACGTCCTCCACCGCCCAGCGGCGCTCACCAGGCACGCCAGCCGGGCACAGGCGGTCAACTCCCGGTACCCCTCCCGCCGCGTCCGCACCGTCCTGCGCACGGTGTCGCGACCTAACTCGTCCGCCGCCACCGCAGTGTGCGACTGCTTATGCGGGTCCACCCGACTACCATCCTGAGCAGCGCCTCCCTCGCTCTTGATGCTGCGGAGGCACCCGGGGCACAGGACAAATCTCAGTTGAGGCAGCGGCTAGGCTCCTTATCAAGTCACCTGTCCCGGCGCCCGGGCACCCGCGGGCCGCCGCCGACAAGTCTTTAGCAAGCCACCCCGCAGGAGCAGATCGTTAGTGAGTCACCGGCAGCCCATGCCCACCACTGCAGCAGGATTCACCAAGAAGGACACTAAGATTGTTAGAGGCATATCGGATCTCATTCGAAGTTGAGAATGCTAAACTCTAGCACCCTCTGGTTATCCGTCCGTCGATGCGAGGAAGCGGACCCCGGAGAAACCTCAACTACGTTTGTCGCGCGAGCCACCTCGTGAGGAGCGACCATTGGACGCCCGGTCATGGGAGGCTTGCTGAGAATCGCGCAATACTTCCTGATAAAGCGCAGCCATCCTATCAGCAGCAACTTCCGCAGTGAACAGCGACCGGAAACGTCGTTGCCCCGCATCCTTCTTTTCCTCGTTCACAACGCCACCTGCAAGTACAGAGGCCAGTCCTTCAGCGAGCGCTTGGCCATCATTCGGGCGCACCAATGGCCACCCCACATCACCAATCGTCTCTGCCACCGGCGGGATGTCAGACGCGACGATGCCAAGGCGCAACGCCATCGCTTCGACAAGCGCGCCACCGAGCCCCTCCCATCGTGAAGGAAAAGACAAGACATCCGCCGCGCACATAAGGTCTGGCACGTCAGTCCGATGCCCGAGAAGGCGGACTGCCGGCATACCCTTAGCGGCAGCTTGAACAACCGCATTCGCATTGCCAGGCCGGCCAGCGACCAGGAGTATTGCGTCTGGCATCCGGGAGGCCAGACGTTTGAAGGCATCGATCGTCGTCTCGATGCCCTTCTGACGATCAAGTCGGCCCACGCTAAGCACAACCGGCGTACTTGTACCAATTGAAAGCGCCGCGCGCATCTTCAGCCGCCTGTCTAGAGTAGGAACCCCCAATCTGGCGGCGTCACGTCCTCGGTAGATGACTTGAATCCGATCCATAGGGATCCAGAGTCGATGGCTCATAACCCTAGCTACCTCGGCAGATATTGCATGAAAGCAAGTTGTCAGCGGAGCAGTGATTAGATCCGCAGCCTGAACTGCGCGCACCGCCCAAACACCATAGTCGGAGTTCGCCCGGTGCTCCGGCCCGTAATCCTGGTTAGCCAGCGTGGTTACGACTGGAACACGGACCATTCGCGCCGCAATCCGACCTGCCAGATTCGAGAAAAGCAATGTTGTGTGTAGAATATCCGGCCGCTCTGAGCAAATAATATTACGCAGCTCTAGTGTCAGACGCAACGGATCACGCCGCCTCAGTCGCGTATGCTCAATTCCAAGAGCACCGATTCGGTCCGCGAGAGCTCCGTCGTCGGCCTTGAGCGTAACAATCGAAGTCCTCACGCCACGACTCGCAAGTCTGGGTACAACCTCAATAAGAGACGTCTCGGCCCCGCCGCCGTGCATAGTGTCAATAACATGCATTACGTGCATAGTCGCTCTCATCCTTCACGGAATTTCTAGTCGGACGGCGATAGCTCCTTGTTACTCGGGTGTCTAGGCCGACCCTTCCTACTGCGACGCGCAAGGTCACGGATTCCCTCCCCGACGCCCCGTCGGCTGACGTTTGGACAGTCTCTGATATCGACGAAGTGACCCGGTAGTCCCCGGTTTTTCATCTCTTTGAGACTTGTGATCCATTAAGCACACCATGAGACCAGATCCCTATCGGGAAACTATCGAACGAGGATTCTGCTGCGCCGACACTGACGTTATGGAGACCGCATAAACGCATTGGCGTCCCTGCGGAATGAGACCAACCCCGTGCTGTCGAGGCGCCAGTCCTGAGACACACCGTTGGACGCGCTGGGGACATCGGCGTCGAACCACACGAACCCCAGCAGCCCATAGGTTTGAATGCCAGCGAACAGATCGGTGATCTTCGCCGGTTGGCCTGCAGCGAGCGACGCGCCTGTCTCGGCGATGAGGATCGGGTCGCCGGTCAGCGTGCGCACGTCAACGATAGTCGGCCCGAACACCTGAGAGAAGTTCGACGACGAAGTGTAGTAGTAACCGTCAATCCCCACCCAAGTCACATACGGCCTACCGGGCCACCAGGGAGCCGGGTCGGGAATGGGGACGTTATCGACGATGTTGACCGTCCACAACCAGATCACATTCTCGGCACCGACGGCGCGGAATACGGACACGATGTGCCGCCAAGCCGCGACGAAAACGGCCGGGGAGGTGTGATGATAGCCCCAAGTGCTCCAGTAGCCGTTCATCTCATGGCCGAACGACAAAACCACCTTGGCTCCAAACGCCTTAACTGCAGCGGCGTAAGAGCGCAGGTATGCATCGTATTGCCCGCTGGCGATGCGCGTGAGCGAAACATTATCCGGATCAATCTGTACGACCGTTGTAGCACCATGCTTCGCAGCCGAGGTAGCGAATCCCACTTGGAAAGCCTCAAGCCAGCGACTGTAATAGATTACGAGGTTTGGTTGCCTGCCGATGGCATGCGCGAACTGGTCCACGCCAGCGTACGTGGCAGGAGCACCCGGCTCGTACACGCCGAGATACCTTACCGAATGATTAGGTTGAATCGGATCGCTGACCCATGGCTGGACAAAAGCTAGCACAACGGCACCGATGGCGACCACAGCCCAGATAACGAGTCGCCTCTTTTTCGCTAGTAGACGACTGATCCACCTGGGAACAGATTCCCTGTCTGGCGGCGTCACGCCGAGCTCCTTTCAGAGGGATGGCAACGTCGCCGATTGATGGTCAGCCAGCACCTCTGCCGCGAGTGCCGCGAGTCTAGGGCACCAATTGCTCCTGGAAGTGCCGCGCTAACCGCAAGATGGATCGCGGCGTGGGAGATCTTCGGGTAGCTCGTGGCCAGCAGATACATGCGCAGCCGATCGTTCATGACGAGTACCTGTGGGAAGATTCGACACCCAGGTGGAAGGCGGCGAAGGAGGCAGCGCCGCTGAGGAGCCAGTCCAAGTCTTGGGCGGTGTCATTGACGTCGAACCACACGAACCCTAGTAGCCCGTATAGGCGTACGCCAGCAAACAGGTCTGCGACCTTCGTCGCCTGACTTGCTGATGGCGGCGCACCCGTCTCGGATATGAGTATCGGATCGTGGGTCAGCGCGCGAACTGCCGTGATGGTAGGTCCGAACAGGGGCGCGAAGGTCGAGGACGGGTTGAAGTAGTAGCCGTCAATCCCAACCCAGTTTACGTACGAGCTGCCGGGCCACCACGCGCCGGGCGCGGGAACGCGGGCTCGCGGGTGGATGGTGTTGATCGTCCACATCCACGTCACGTTCCTGGCTCCCAACGAACGAAAGAGGGTGACGATGTGGCGCCAGGCCGCCACGAATACAGCCGCCGGCGTGTGCAAGTAGCCCCAGGAGTACCAGTAGCCGTTCATCTCGTGGCAGAAGCTGAGGACCACAGGGTGTCCGAAGGCCCGAACGGCCTCCGCGTAAGCGCTTAGGTAAGCATCGTACTTTCCGGATGCAATTGCACCGATATTGACATTCTTCGGATCCAGCTGCACAAGTGGAACCGCTCCGTTACTGGTCGCCATCTTAGCGAAGCTCTCCTGGAACGGCTCCATCCAGCCGCTATAGTATAGAACCACGCTTGGCTTAACTTTTGTGGCTGCCGTAAAGGCTCTCACTCCGGCATATGAATTAGGAGCCCCATTGGCATAAAGACCAATGTAGGAGTCTGGGCTGGCGGGCAAGGCAGCGCCACCACCTGGCGACGTAGAAGGCAAGGCAATCGGAGACATAGGGCCTCCGGCCTTGGTCGGGTCCTTTATGTCGTGAACAGCAAAGATAAGGACGGTGGCGGTAACCATGACAACGGTGGCCAGCGCCAGCACGAACCTATTCCCTCTGCGTCGGCGAACCGGGGTACCGGACGGCAGCGGTTGACGGTGGCGCCCTGCGCGGTCAGTATCAGCGGAAACGGTGGAACCCTCCAATCGTCATCCTGCCCAACGCAACCACCCGCCGCGGGCGTTCATGACCCTGGCCTGTGATACGTCTCGGCGCCCTTGTGGAACGCTGCGAGGGCCGCTGAGCTCTTGATGCCGAACGGTTGGTGCATCTTGTTTGTAGTGTCGTACCAGACGAACCCGAGCAATCCGTAGAGGCGAATGCCCGCAAAAAGGTCGGCGATCTTCGCTGGCTGGCCCGCGGCGGGCACCGCACCCGTCTCAGCTATAAGTATCGGGTCGTTAGTGAGCGATTTAACAACGGCAATGGTCGGCCCGAACAAGGGGGCAAACTGCCAGGACGGCTTGAGATAGTAGCCGTCGATTCCGACCCAGTTCACGTAGGACTTCCCCGGCCACCACGGGGCCGGGCTAGGGATCTTGCCCTTCACCGTGTTGTTAATGATATTCACGGTCCACAGCCAGGTCACGTTCCGAGCTTCTAGCGCACGAAATAGCGTGACAATGTGCCGCCAGGCCGCGACGAAAACCGCCGGGGCGGTGCTCCGGTAGCCCCAGCTGCTCCAGCTGCCGTTCATCTCGTGGCCAAAGCTCAGGATGACCGGGTGGCGATAGGCTCGGACGGCTTCGGCGTACGCGCTCAGATAGCCGTCGTATTTCCCGTCGGCAATCGCCTTGACGCTGATGCCATTCGGATTCATCTGCACGAGCGGCACCGCTCCGTTATTGGCTGCAGCGGCGGCAAAGGTAGTGGGGAATGGCACATACCATCCGCTATAGTACATAACGACGTCTGGCCGGGCGCCGATGGCGCTCGAGAACGCTGACACGGGGGCGTACGTGTAAGGCGCGCCCTTCACGAACACCCCAAGGTAAGACGCGGACGATGGCGGGAGATTGACCGGCAGCGGCGCGACGGGATCTCTCGTCTTGTCGTAGACGATGACGCCCGCCGCGACCGCGACCGCGACGATCACCGCTGCGACTCCTGCGATAGTCCGCCCGCGCTTGCCTTGTCTTCTGCTGCCCTGACGCCTCATCGGGTGGCTCCTTCTGGAATCGGGGCGCGGTTGCGACGCGAAGCGAGCACCATCCCGGCGCATCTCACGCTGTTATCTCCTTTGGCTGGGCGCGCCGCCAGATGCCCTTGCTCGGGGTGAGCAAGGGCGCCAGTATGTACAGCTGGACGCCTCCGAGAACCGCTGTCGCCCAGTAGCGGTCCCAGCCGAACTCGTGGACGCGGAGTGCGAGGCCGGACCAGAGAAGCGTCTCTACTAGCACGACCCAAGTGCAGAGGATTCGGTTTACCGTCACGGGCACCTGTCCGCTGTCGGGCGAAGCGCCAGTCGGGACCCATTCGGCGACTCGATCCCGGAGGGCATACCACACCGCGTACACGTGGCAGCACGAATTGATTGCGCAGACGCGCCAGATCGTCAGCCGCCACCCGCGGCTAAGCAACGGGAACAAGAACACGGTGGCTGCTAGCGCTGGCAAGATCACCAGGTAGTTGTGTGGGTAGACGCGCTGAGGATAGAACCAGATCATCGTCAGCGCCGGGAATGGTCCGGTGAGCAATAGCGCCGCAGACGACATGTAGTAGAGGAAAGCTGCCCAGAAGGCTGCCCGCTGCTGCCAGGTGAATGGCGCCTCCCGGAAGTGCTTCTCGATCATCAGTAGCATCGAGGAACGGCACCAGCGGGCCTGCTGGTTAGCGAGGGAGGCGAAGTCGGTTGGCGCCACCCCTTTGGCGAGACAGAGTGGAAGGTAGCGGGTCTCGTATCCAGCCCAGAAGAGCTTCACGCCAGAGTGCACATCCTCGCCGATCGGCACCTGCGCGAAGCCGCCCGCGGCCGCGACGGAGGATCGGCGGTAGACCAGGTTGGTCCCGGCGCAGATCGCGGCGTTGTATCGATCGCGCGCAGGCTGAATGAACCGGAAGAAGATCTCCTGGAGGGTTCCCGCATAGCGCTGGATATAAGAGAACGATTTGTTGGTGACATCGAAGAACTGCGCGGTCTGGACGATGCCGATCTTGGGGTCAGAGAAGTAGGGCATGGTCTCGTACAGGAACTCCGGGCGCACCGCGAAGTCGGCATCAATCACGGCGATGAAGTCTCCGGCGCTGACGCCGAGGGCGTACGTGAGGTTCCCGGCCTTCTTCATCTCACCGGGATTGGGGCGCACGATGTACTGGAAGCCGTAACGCTGGGCCAGGTCGCGCACAGTCTCTCGAGCGGAGTCATCGAGTGCGTACACGGTCTTGGGACCGCCCCAGCTCATCGCGCTCACGTACTTGAAGGTGTTGTTAAGCATTGCCAGCGGTTCTCCGCAACTGGGCAGAAAAACATCCACCGACTCGCCATTCTCCCGATAGTTGGCCACGGTCGCCTCGTGCTCGGCCAGGGTCAGCCGTGGGCGCCCGACGCGCAGCCAGAAGTTGATCACAACCGGGGGCACCATGACCATGAGCAGCAGCCACATAAGCGGGGAGACAACCCAGGCTCGCTCGGCGACGTGGATATAGCCGTAAAGCACGCCAATAGAAGCGACGAGAAGGCAGGCGAACACCCAGCGGCGCGGCTTGCCAAAATACGCGAACTTTTCCTGATCGTCCGGTGGCTGTGGCAGGTAAAGTCCCGGCCGATGCTCAGCGACTGAAACCTTAAGACCGGGCATGGCTCCCCCCCGATGGCCCGGCCGATGTCGGTCTCGCCAGCACCCAGATGGTATAGCTTCCAGCACGTGCCAGGACGTAATAGCGACCCGCGCGGCGCATATCCGCGGTGATCTGCCGGTCGGCGGCCGTCGTATCCGCAAAATCGAGGATCACGAGCGAGAAGTAGTGGCTTGCGATCGCGGCTTCGTATGAGGTTGATCCTGGCGGAGCCCCTCGGTAGCTAAAGTAATACGTGTTCGACCAGCGCCGCCATGGAACTTCCGCTCGCAGGTAGTAGGCCTCGACGTCGTAATCCTCCGCCAGGTAATTGCCTGGGTGAGCATTTACCACGGAGCGCAGAAGGGTGACGGCAGCGGTCGAGTTCGGCCAGACCGCATAAAGGGAGTCTGC
>Ga0335075_10005906_pt1 | contig 18920 bp, 23 predicted proteins | sample Lox_Sample_24_FD_206723 | JGI IMG/M metagenome (GOLD analysis project Ga0335075, IMG submission 206723) | Soil microbial communities from Loxahatchee National Wildlife Refuge, Florida, United States - Lox_Sample_2.4 | ecosystem: Environmental > Terrestrial > Soil > Wetlands | place: USA... | reverse complement strand
GAAACGAATAGATGCTCTGGTCGTCGTCTCCAACCACGAAAAGTCCCTCCGGGTGAGCTTGCGACAGCAACGAAATGAGCCGTCTTTGACCTGAGTTGATGTCCTGATACTCATCGATGAGAAGGTGTCATGCCCGAGTGCTGTTCGAGTACGTGAACCGACCATGAGGAAGGGTCGTCTGCGATTGTTTTACGAGGCATCCAAGGAAGCGAAAGTCAATGGTGGACGCCTGAACTACCCGAGGTGGTTCCGAATGCTCATTGTCAAATTGAAGTGGGAGTGGTGAAGATCATCCGCATTTCGTGGTTAGGCCGTCTCCAGTCCGTGAAGACGGCCTTCCGCCCTTATACCTACTGGCTGAAGGACGCAAAGGCTAGTGGGAATCTGAGAAGCTTTCCGAAGTGTTATTTCGTCGGGCACGGGGATTGACAGCTGTGTCTGAGATAGCCCTTACGAGGGTGAGTAACCCGGCCAGAGCCGGGACGAAAGGAACGTATGAGCAATCTAAAACGGTTCGCTGAGAAGTACGGATTACGATTGGACACCTTGGTTATCAAGAATAAGATCCACTTCAATCCGTATAAATTTCCGGGTGTCAGCGCCGGTGTAAAAATCCCCAAAGTGCCGTTTGAAAATTCCCCATCCCTAGCGTGGTAAACCGGAACGCTACTCCGAATGGAGGAGGTTCCGAACCTTGCTAAGGGGGCGAGACGTGCAAGAGCTGAGTGAACTGCAACGACAAGGGATGAGCATTCAAGGGATAAGTAAACTGACTGGCTGGGATCGCAAGACGGTTCGAAAATACCTGTTGCAACCGAACGCTATGCCGGAATACGGGCCGCGGCGAAGGCCAGCGAGCAAGCTGGATCCGTTTAAGCCGTATCTGGAAGAGCGGATGCGCGCTGGGGTTTGGAACGCGCAGGTGTTGTTGCGAGAACTACGGAAACGCGGCTACACCGGCGGATACACGATTGTGAAGGATTGGCTGCATCCACAGCGGAGTTCGGTACGAGCCGTCGCAGTGCGACGCTTCGAAACGCCGCCAGGCAAGCAGGCGCAGGTGGACTGGGGACATCTAGGAACCTTGCAGTGTGAAGACCAGGAGCAGAAGCTCTGGGCCTTCACCTTCACGATGGGTTACAGCCGGCGCCTGATGGCGGAAGTAGCGGTGGACCAGAAGATCGGCACGCTGCTGCGCATGCATGAAGAAGCGTTTCAGCAGATGGGCGGTGTTCCCGAGGAGATTCTCTACGACCGCATGAAAACGGTGTGGCTGGGGAGCGACGAGCGCGGTGAGATTGTCTGGCATCCAGTGTTTCTGGATTTTGCGCGCTACTGGGGATTCACCCCACGGTTGTGCCGGCCGTACCGGGCGCAGACCAAGGGCAAAGTCGAATCCGGTGTGAAGTACTTGCGGCGGAATTTTCTCTGCGGACTACAGGGACGCGAACCACATAGTCTCGCGGACATGAATGCACAACTGCGCGAGTGGATCGCGGCAGTGGCGAATCAGCGTGTGCATGGGACCACCCGCGAACAAGTCGCGGTGCGTTGGGACGTAGAGCAGTTCAGCTTGCAGCCCATCGCAGGTCGCCCCAGCTATCCCTACGTCGATGGTGAACTGCGTAAAGTGGTGCGGGATGCCTATATCGACTGGCAGGGGAGCCGCTATTCGGTGCCTTGGCAGTACGTCGGAAAGGACGTGTGGGTGCGCGAACTGGCTGGCGAAGTGGACGTTTTGGATGGCCGCTCTCGCATCGCCATGCACCCCAGAGCACGACGCAAGCATGACGTGGTGACGTTTCCCCCGCATCACCAAGGAATCCCGCTGGGAACACGCAGAGCAGATAGCAAGATACTGATTCAGGTGCGGCAGAGCGCACCGGTCGTGGAGAGACGTTCCCTGCTGGCGTACGAGAGCGCGGCGAACGGAGGTGCACGATGAACACTCCGATCGAGCGATTGCATGCCGCCCTGGAGAGTCTGGGACTGAAAGCCTTGCAAGCCCGTTTAGAAAACCTGTTGGAGCAGGCTTCCAAGAAAGAATCGAGCTATGCCGATTTCCTGGACAAGCTGCTGAGTTGCGAAGTGGAAGCGCGGCGGGCTCGCTACCTGCGCGCCAAGCTGCAGTTGGCGCATCTGCCCTTCGTGAAAAACTTCGAGCAGTTCGATTTCAGCTTTCAGCCATCCATCGACGAGCGGCAGATTCGGGAACTGCGCTCGCTGCGTTTCATCCATGAAGCCAGCAACGTGATTTTTCTCGGCCCACCAGGCGTGGGGAAAACGCACTTGAGTGTGGCGCTGGCGGAAGCGGCGATTCGTGCGGGCTTGGGAGCTTACTTCATCACCGCACACGATCTGGCGACGGACCTCGGGCGAGCTTATCGCGAAGGTCGGTTGGATCGGCGCATGCGCGTCTATCTGGCGCCAAAAGTTCTGGTGATCGACGAAGTGGGTTATCTGCCGCTTGATGATCTGGGAACCACGATTTTCTTCCAGTTGGTGAGTGCGCGGTACGAGCGCAGCAGCATCATCCTGACCTCCAACAAAAGCTACGGAGACTGGGGCTCGATTTTCGGGGATCCGATCATCGCCACCGCCATTCTGGATCGGCTGCTGCATCACTCGACGACCGTCAACATTCGCGGCGAAAGCTATCGGCTGAAAGACCGGCGCAAGGCAGGACTGGTGCCGCCACGGGAGCAGGAGCGGGTCGCGGCTTCCAACTCTTTGGCCTCGGCCTCCGTCGCGCCCAAAACGCGCCAAAAAGCGGCGCTGGGCTCCGCTGCGTCCGAGGCCAAAGAGGCCCATTCATGATCTTCAGGGGTGGGGAAAATTCAACCGGCGAAATGAGGAATTTTCATCCGGCGTTGACACGGGGGTAGCACTTGGGGATGAAACAGTTGAATACGCCGGAATTAAGGGAACGGGTTTGAAGGATGACCCGGAAACTGCATACGCAGTTATTACGGATGGTGGTTGTCCACTTTCGGACAGCGATGCTTCACCTGATGAGTTGGTTCTTGTTCGAGTCTACAAAGACGGGAGGACAGACACCTACGAATTTCCTGTCCTTGCTACGGCAAAGGAACAGATTGCAGATTTAGAACATCTTGGATTCAGAAAAGGAGGCAAGTAACGCGTGGGACATCGTAGAGGTCAAAAACCGCCGAGGGATTATTTGCGTTGTGTCCAGCAACTACGGCAGAGAACTGACCGTATCCTTTCGACGGCAGAACAATTCCTGCGCGAACACAATTACTGCAAAGATGCATGGGCGAGCTATTACTTTTTCAGTGGAGGGTCACGCGGGGCAAACATTGGATTCGAGTTGAGAGTCGGGACAGCCGGAAAGTCTGATGGACGCGCTCTTGCGTTCAATGGCGAAGGGGATTTAGTAGAGTTCTTGGAAGCCGCTGTTGTCGGTGGCTACAATCCAACGCGGAACAGCGAGAAAATCAGCCTCAGCGACTTTGGGGCGATCAGCAACAAGTTGAGCGCTTGGAGATTGTGTAATGCCCACGACGTGACTGCTGCCCTTTATGAGCGGGACGTAGCTATCGAACAGAAGCAGCACAATTAGCAGTAAGTTCCAACGGACACTTCGGACACCAAATGGGGTTAGCTGGAAACGGCTAACCCTTTATTTTGTCGGCTCCCCGGAGAGGAACTCCAACCTCTAACCCTTCAGTTTGCAGGAGAATCCTCTCGTCTCGAATTGCACTTACCGACCCCGCAGAGCTCCGCCTATAGTTGTGTAGGCCTTAAGGGCCGTAGAATCATAGGCGATTTGAGGCCTGGGACCATTCTTGGGTCTTTTCGTGTCCCGGAATTGATGTGTTGTGCGTAGCATTGTCTTGGTTCAGCCTGAAATGGAGAGAGGGCGTCCTCCGCTGGTGAGTATTCCACCCTTCTGGCGGGGATTTTCAAGGCATCGATACGACCACCAGGTTATCCCTGAGCATGGTTGCGTCCCGCAGAGCCTGCTTCCGTTTCGCCCGGCCAGATCATTGTAGCTCCACCACGTCCATCCGTCTCAACTTCCGGGTAGCTCGTGATTCAGGAGTTTCTGAAATCGATTCACGCAAGCGGACTTTTGGCCCGAATTAGCTTCCGAGTGCGCGGTAATTTGGCCAGAACGAGGACTACAGCGTGCTCAACGGAGCAGTAACCTGTTGCTGACGTTTTAAGACTTGGCACTCGGTTTTGATCGCGACTACGTCTTCAGTTTTGCGGGATAGCAAGAAGCTCTGCGAGGTACGTAAATGGCCGATGACCTTCGCGGAGGCCACGGAGGTCCAAAAATGGGTGCGCACAATGTGGCGTCATGCGCCAGCTATTCGCGACAACGAATGAGTACGCCCGAGGCACTCAGCGTTGACTTAGATCCGGCCACCTACTACCTGTCAAACATGCCTCCATCAGCCTCAGCCTGATGCACCATATTGCCCGCGGGCGCTCCCCCGGAAAGGGACACGCGAGAACTTCTGTGAGCAATGGTCGGCCTACTGGAAGTAATCCGTTTCACCCGTCACGCGGCCCGCTGGCGGCGATTTTTCCGCTGTTTCCTCGCCGCTTCCAACTTCCGATTGTGCTCGGCTTGAATCTCCTGTTGATGCCCTGCGAGCATGGCAGAGATTGAGCTTTCTGATCCAGGAATGACGGTCACCAGAAATATCTCTCCCACACTCCGGTTTTGAGTGTTTCAGAGATCTGACGCTCAGAGAAGCCTATGGATAGGGCCTTTGCGAGGCATCGCGCTCTCTATACTAGTCAGAAATGAGCCGAGGTTAGCAGAGGCTGTAAATGGCTATACTAACCAGGACTGTCAAGGCTGAACCACCCGGTTCAGTGGGGAGCAGATAGACCCCTGTTCCCCTTCGCTTGACTGCACTCGGGTCTGCGTTGGGTCAGTTGGGTCTAAATCCAGAGGGTCTGACAATCAAAAAAAGCAGTCAGTGAATAGTTCAGTGTCTTGCGAAAACGCGAGTCCGGGGGATTGTCCTTTAACAACCGTCTTACCGTAGGGTCAGGGTCGGAGTTTCGGGTCTACCGCCTACCCGCTGGATGAAGTCCTGGCGAATATGGAGTGGAGGATATAAGCAAAACCCATTCTGTATTCAGTTGGCGGCTTCGTCGAGCCGCCTCAGGTGGACACTCTGAAGTGATTGGAAACCATTCAACGTCCGACTCAGTGATTACCGGAATGAATCGCCAACTAGCATAGAACAAGAATATCACTAGGGGATAGAGAGTTTCCTCTTGCCTTTGAAGCCATGCGTGTGTCCTAGCGCAAACCATTAGTCCGGCTGCCTGCGCATTCTTCCGAGTGCACTCAGAGAGGAAGATGCTCTCGCTCATGGAAGAGGAAACGGGAACTACGGCGATCAACCCTCTGGGGAACGGGGTCTAGCGAATACGTTGCAAAGATTCACGAACGAAACGGAGCTGGGAATCGGCCTTCTACAAGAAGGTCAGCTTCCCGGCTTCAAGTACCAACTACTAAAAACAAACTGAAGCGTCCGCACAGAATCTCGTGGCAGCGCTTCAAAGGAACAAACACATGAAAACAGCAATCGAAGTACTCAAGGACGTACATCAAACAGGAAAAGATCATCCGGATATCTATGACGCGGTCAAAGTCAACGATAGATCCCTCGTGGCTGCTATCGTTAGCCTGGCCGATCAGCTGGAACATTTCAAGCAGTCGAAACAGGACAAGATCTCGCCAGCTCACCTCCAGGCCATGTCTAACGAGCTGACGCGCGGAGCGCTTGGCGCCAAGCTTTCCCGAGTTCTAGCGAGTGCTGCCGACAAGGGGAATGAGAAAGACGTAGCTCTTCAGATCTATCAGTTCCTCGAAGCTCTGCAAAACAGCTAGCGTGAGGCGTGTAAAGCCACGTCACTGGGGAGTGCCTTAGGTGGTCCGACCATCGCGCTCCTTTCCTCACGCCTTCAAAGCCAGCGGAGAGAGAAAAACCTACCAGCAAGAACATGTCCATAGACACTTACGAGCTTATACGATGAATAAACGAGATATCACCCGGACCATAGCCGACAGGACTGGCTTAACGACAAAGAAGGCTAAGGAAGCTGTGGAAGCAATGCTGAAGGCCGTGAAGCAGGGCCTTAAAGAAGACCGTTCTATTGATATGGGGCGCCTCGGGAAGATGAGTACGGTGAAGTTAAGCCGTCGCAGGCGGGTCTCCCGGGGATTGAAAAACGTCGGTACTTCTATTTTCGATTACAGCAAGCACGCCAAGACAGTGAAATTGAAGTCCAAGCTCGATCTCTCTTGGGACCCACAGCCTACGATCGTTCACCCCGCGCCCACCAAACCGATCTATATCAAGTGGCCTTGTGCCATCGCTTATCCGCGCTGGAGAAGGCGTAACATGTGACGCCAAATTTAGAAGCTGCGTTGGATGCGCGGTTTCTTCTCAGCAATCAACCGCGATATCCCAATGAAATTCAGACTTCCCAGAAGCCGACTTATTGGGAGTAGATCCTTAGCGAATCGCCGTTGCCCTGGATCGGCAAGTGACTGAGACTCAGACGCATGGTCCGCAGTTCCTTAGTCTAAGACATAGCTAAGTGATATTACAATAATCCTACTTCTAGCACGGGGGTTCCTGGATCGACAGTTGGCCCAAATAAAAAGGGGGGCGCTATACCATGCGGCGCGTCGCACATCATCTAAAGTCCGCGAAGCGTTCGGCTATCTGCCCGGACAATTTGTCCGCGCCGCCCGCCTGAAGGCGGGCTTATCGCCTCGTCTATCCAAAACGCTTCGATACTAACGGCAGTGGTAGAATCCGCCCGTGCCTTATAACCTTGATTCGCCGAATGGGTTGCTCGAAGCAGTGGACCTGTCCAACAGTGCTCGATGGTTTCTCAGAGAAACTCTGCAAATCGAGTCCGAACACGTTCGCCATATCGTCCAGCATGTCGGCGGAACGCTCAACGAGTTCATTCGCTGGCCTAGGCGTGCCGTGCTCTTGTGGGATAGCTGTAACCGCATAGCCCCGAAGGGCAAAAAACAGAAATACCATCAGTATCCCAAGTCAATCCGTGATCTCGCCAGGAAGTCCGGCATCAACCTGGATACCCGACCGAATGGGCCGGCCATAGCTGCCTTTCAGATGGCAGGTGGCACTAGACCCAAGCGATTCGGAAGCTCCAATGCCTGGTCTATTCACCATATATATTCCGGTAAGTTTCCATATGTTGGGCGAGCAACCACCACGCACGCGATCAAGAACTGCAAGCACTTCACGCAGAGCGCCGGACTTATCGCCACGCACCCCGTGGCTGATGGTCTATCAGACGAATACCCGTTTTTCGCTTGGTTGCTACGCCTGGAATCATTTCGCCGGTTTGGGTACGATCCAGACGGTGTCTTTTCAACCGCGCAAGACGAATTCGGTTTCGCGCAGGGCTACACCTCCGAAGTTTTTGTGAATGCTACAAGCGAGGTCATATCGAAGTGAGCTTCGCGGCTGCAGGAAGTCAGCGATGGTTACAGATCGCGATTAATCGGAAACCGGAACTTCTTCTCAGCGCCCTCCGCAGAAGCGGGGCGATTAACCCAAGAACCGCTGTGAAATGGCAATCACCGCTGGAACCCGAATTCCTAGAATATCGGGACAGGACTGCCCTGGAGAGGGCCGGTGTCGCCGATCTCAAGAAGCCCCTCAAAGACTTTTGGCCACCCCGTGGACCCGTATGGGATGGACTGGGAATTACTTCTGACGGGCACCCCTTGTTTTTGGAAGCAAAGGCGCACATTCCTGAAGCTGCTTCGCCAGCGAGCCGGGCATCACCGACTTCATTTCAGTTGATTGAGCGAAGTCTGCACGAAGCGAGGAGGTTTTACGCACCAAAGGCAACGGCGACGTGGAGCAATTTGTTCAACCAATATGCAAACCGGCTCGCCCATCATTACTTTTTGACGGAGCTTAATGCTGTGCCGAGTAGCCTGGTATTTCTATATTTCGTTAACGCGGACGATATGCTTGGCCCGATGTCCGAGGAGGAATGGCACGGTGCGATTCGCCTTATTCATGCAGCTCTCGGATTGCCGAGGGATCTCAAACGTTACGGCATATTCGACGCTTTTCTGGACGCTCGGCTTTTACAGGACACTGCAACTTCAGGCCTGTCGGCGTAGCTCAAGAACCCTTCACGCGGCCACCGACCTCCTGCCCTGTTCTCGCCATCACACATCCTTCGCCACAACCTAAATGAACAGGTCCGGTACAGTTTGACCTTTTCCATCCCCTCTAGACGGCCACGATCTGCTCCGCAGTGAATCGCTTTTGCTTCACGGCAAATCTCCCTTCCAGGGTTCCAGATTTTGTCGGAGACTAAACCTCGAAGTGGTTCAATAATACCGGGGCCGCTCACACCCCACGATCGACTCATGGCATCGCCCCGGCTTGGTCTGTCGTACTGTTCTGTTTGCAGCGGCTATCTCGAAGTTCTTCCCACATCTTCACAACGGCAAGCTGCATTCTTTCACTTACGGCTGCTTCTGCTTCCTCCGGTCTGAGATCGTTAGGAGGCTGGATTGGGTCCCCGAACTTTATTTTCAGAGTCGCCAATTTTCTCAGGCCTTTTCCGCGTGGCCAGGCTTCGAAAAACCCCTCAATTGCCACAGGATATATGGGAACATTCATGTGCGCCGCAAGAAATCCGGCACCCCTCTTGAACCTCTTTGGCTCCCCGTCAGCGCTTCGTTCTCCTTCTGGATACAGAAGAAGCCCCATGCCGCGACGGAGGCCCTGTGCCGAGATTCGCATCGCGGGTAACAAGTTTTCGCCCGGATCGACAGCATAGAGACGCAGCGTCTTTGCGAGCAGTCGGAAAATGCCCTTCCCAAATATCTCGCTCGTTCCAATGATGAAAAGATTCTTGTAAATTCTCCACGGCAAGACGCTCAACACGAAAGGTGGATCGAGGTAGCTTTGATGATTGGCGCAGAGAATGAACGGTCCACTCTGCGGCAAGTTCTCGAGCCCGTAGACTTCAAGCCCAAAGAACGCCTTTCCCACTAACTCGATAACTCGTCCAATCGCAAACCACAGAGGCGCTGAAACGGTACGATTTGATTGGAAAAACTTGAGCTCCGCGGCAGAAGGGCGCAAATCAAAGATCGGATGCTCTTGCCGGTGAGGGCTTGGGGACGACCCCGCACGGAGAACAGCGTCAACGAGATCCCTTATTGTCCGGGACTCGGTAGCGACTCGATGTTCAATCTCAACATTCAGTGTCTTTCCCAGAGCAACAACAAGTTCGACTCGCGCGAGAGAATCCAGCCCTAGGTCAACCTGGAGATCATCGTTCGGGCGGAGGGCAACATTTTGCGAACTCGTTGCGGTTCTTATAGCATCCAGAGTGAGCCGGACGTCAGGGCCATCTAGCCACATCTCGCCGTCGTTGCTAAGCGTACGCTCTGATTGTGTATGCTCGCCGGTTTCTGTGCGGGTTTCATCTCTGATCAAGGCGTGGTCGGCACAACCCGAGGATGGGGGAAGGTGAGCGCCGTCTAAAACTCGCGTTCCCGAACCGATGTACGACATTGCACCAATCACACACTCATCTCCGACCTTTGCCCCGTGATTCAGCCCGCTAATGGCCCCTACCTTCGTTTTGCGCCCGATGGTGACTTGTATGCCGGTAGTAGCCCCCACTCCGAGTTCCGAATCAGAATCCATCTTCGAACCGAGTCCAATCACAGCAAGATGGCCGACAACCGACCTATCTCCTATCGAGATTTCTCCAACCAGGATCTCGCCACTCTGGAGGCAGACGTTGGAGCCCAGCGTCGAGCGGTTTGCGATGTACGCTCCTTTTCCAAAGCGGATGAGTGGTAAGTCCCGAATCCATGTATCCGGGTAAATCGTGAAGTCCACGTTTCCCCGATACCCGAATAAGCGGAACGCACACTGGCGCAGAGGGTCAATCGCCAGCACCAAGAAGTAGATGGGCTTGAAGTAAAACAGGGCAGTCCAGCAGAGACCATACAGACGACGGTGGAAATAGACGCGATGTCCCACATCCCTCGGGAACTTCCCGGAAACGATGCCCTTCTGGTGAGGAATGCTGACAAGACCCGCGATCAGGGTAAACAGAAGTGCATAAAGAAATGGGCAACTCAAGAGTGCCACCGGTTGCCATTTCGTTCCGAACTCGCGCCACAACGCGGCACACAGCGTCAGTGGCAGTCCGAAGATTAGGAGCAAGTATGCACACGACAGCACGGGAAAAGCTGCCGCTCGAATTCTGCTCAACTCCGATTTAACTTCGCCCGACATAATTAAACTCTTCTCTTCGACCTCTTTCAATTCGCATTGGCGCAACCTTCTTGGATTGGTTGCGTTTGACGACTTGCGAGTTTGGCCGCCATCACCCGCGGGTCCATAATTCTTCGCCACAGAGGGGGGATCATGGCCAGACCTATCAAAAGTGGATAACCTACGGGCAGCTCTGGTGCCTCAGAAGCCGTATGCAACATGGCGAAGGGTCTAGTCGGATAGCTGTGGTGATCTGCGTGGCGCTGCAATTGAAAGACTAAATAGTTGGAAAATTGGCCGTAACAATCCCACGAATTGGCCGGACTCATTGGCTCATATTTTCCGTCAGCGCGCTTACTGCGCAGCAAGCCGTAGTGTTCTATGTAAGCAGTCGCCTCAAGCATCCATACCGCAACGCTGGCTTGTAAAAGAAAGAAAGCAATCCCGGCCGATTTACCTAGATACCAAATGACGGCGATATAGGCGCTCTGCAGAAGCGCGAACTGAATCATTTGATTCTTGAAGCTCAATGTCGCCACACTGCGGCGATTCATCCGGTGCCTCTCCAGTTCCCATGACAACTTAAAGCATCCGGGAACCGTGCGGAAAAAGAACTTATATAGTGACTCGTCGAACCAAGCTGTACTCTGGTCCTCCTCGGTTCCGACGCGCACATGATGTCCCTGAATATGGTTGATTTCGAAGTGGAGATAACACACATTGGCGAGCCCAAGACGGCCAAACACTTTGCTCACTCTATGCGCCTTGTGAACCAACTCGTGCGCCGCAGTTATACCGATGCTGCCGATCATGCCGATCGAGAGCGCTGCAAACAGCTTCTCAGCTGTGGCGAGCCGGGCAAAAATGTGGGCGGTGAGACCGATCACCACGGCGTTCCCCAACACAAAAAAAGCCGGAGCAGCCTCCAACAGCCATTTCTGCGACCGCGATAAAACCACTTCGTCGGGTGTAAGGTCTTCCCCGGCCAGCGAATCCAGAATTGGAACCGCGACCATCACCAAAGAAGCCGGAAGTAACCACCAGACGCCCCCATAAATTATCGCCAACATGAAAAGCGGAAAGAACAAGTAACTGAAGTATGAGCCGCCCACCAGTCGCCACGACTGCGTGTTCGAGACTTTCATTGTTTCCTCACGCAATGCGCGTCAGCACTAGCTCGCCGATCTCGTCGGAATGAATTGCACAGCAAGGCACAGCGTTTGTATAGCCATGTGGTAGTGAAGGAAACACTACCGCTTTAACCCCAGCAATGTGGTACGCGGCGATGTTTCTGCTCTTCAGTTGTTGGACCACGTCTCGACTGGGTTCTGGGAAAACTTCGTTCAGAACTACAGTGCCCTCTGGCAATTCTTGAATGTAGCGTTGGATCACGCCAGGCCGAGAAACATCAACGAGTATCAAACTGGCCGTGCCAAGGTCTTTGAACGTCGGCGCAGTCGTCACCGCGGAATCGATTACGACTAAATCGATGTTATCGGCCTTTAGACACTCATATACCGCCCGTCCGATTCTTCCCGCTCCACCCAGCAAGACGACCTTATGATCTTTCTCAGCGAAATGTTTATTACGCACTTCGTGAACAGCTCTTCGCACCACCTCGGGAGTACGATCACCATCTCCGTCGCGAATGGTTTGAGGATACCTGCCGCGCAGTACATTGGGGAGAATCCCCGCGAATGACACTCGCTCAACCCCAAGAAGCATTTTGATGCGTAGCATCCGACGAAGTAGTTGACCCAAATACAGCGCGTTTTTCGGATTAGTGAACTCGGCTTCGGTCACCGGGGCTGCGCAGATTAATCCCCATCGCGGACCTTGTCGAAACACACCGATCATCGAGGGAAACCAGAGGAGAAACCCCCTACAGGACGAATAACTATAGTGAGTGGCGTAGCGTGAATTTCCTGCGTAGCAAAAGAACACCGATGCGAATGTCGGAAACATGCGATTCAACAATCCCATCAGCGCAAACGGAATATATGTACGGCAGACGACGGAGAGGACCACAATTGCAACACGTCGCAGATGATCCTGTAGCGGGAACGATCGCCACGAATGAGAACGCCCAGCGACTTGGGCGGCACCGCGAGTGGATTCGCGTTCCGCAACCGGAAGGCATGACCTCAGGGCAGTTGCCGTATCATAAGCATGATTGCTGTTTCCGAACGTCATATTTACCTCTTCGAGCCCATTGGTAAGAAACCCGGAACTCCCCTGACGCCCGCGAAACGCTTCAAATCAATAGCTTTCGTGCTCGAATTCCCGAAATCCAGAATAGGTAACAGCACCCGTCTTCCCCGTTTTTTTCACCTGGTTGTCCCATCAAAACTACTCCGCCTTATCGACAAGTGAGAGGCACCACTGCCCCCCGGAATCCCGCGCTTCGGAGCACAACACATTCCACAACTGGAACAACGCAAACCCGCACGCCAGAATTACCACCGCGATCCGAAGATACGGTCTCATTGCGAGACTCCTAGCGAGCGAGTCTGAGCCGAGGCCGTATTTGAGTCATCCCCCAAATGGGTGAAGACCGCTGGAAATTTGGGCCAATCTGGAGTAACGTGTGCGGCCTCATTAACGCGGTTAACTATTGGCCAGCAATGTATATCTAACGGAGGGCAGAGCGGTGCTCCCCGACAGCGACACCTTGCTTCAGCTAGTCGGCGGTCTTTACGAGGCAGCTGCTGATCCCGCGCTCTGGGGGCAATTTCTACGGCGGCTCAGCTTCGCCACGTGTGCCACCTCCGCGGCGCTGGTCATGTACGACGCCGGCCAGGAAGCGTACACGCTTTCTAGTTCCTGGAAAGTTCATCCCGAAGCGACTCGACTTTACCAAGAGCATTATGGTTCGCTGGACTTGTGGGCGAAGCGAGCCTTGTCGAAGCCCAACGCGTGGGTCGGCGTTTCCGGGTCCCTATGCTCCCTTTCCGAACTTGGGACGACTGAGGTATATAACGATTACATGGTGAAATTTGGCTTTGAGCACGGGCTGTTCGCATTGGTCGCGAACACTAGAACCCGCTTCGCTTCAATCAGCCTTTACCGTGATTCGTCCTGTTCGGCATTCGATGCCTCGCAGGGCGAGATTGTTCGTTTCCTTGCTCCGCACGCCCAGCGGGCCTTCAGGCTACACCTGTGCTTCTCCGAATTGAAGACGCGTTCGGTAGGGCTTGAGACAGCTCTCGACTCGATCTCCATCGGAATCATCGTTCTAGGTCATAAGGAAGAAATTGTGACTATGAACCGGTGCGCAGCCGAATTAGTGCAGGAGAACGATGGAATACTGGCGACGCGCGTCGGTTTGCGGGCTCATTTGCAGATTGAGTCAGATCTACTGGCAAAAACGATCCGGCAAGCTATCTCAAGAACAAAGAGCAGTGGACCCGTCATCGGCGGCACCGTTTTGATTTCACGTAGGGCGCGTGAGCCGCTGCAAGTTCTCGTTAGCCCGATTCGTAACTCGACGTTCCCCGGTCCTCACGGAGTCGCCGCCGTCGCGTTTATCATCGATCCTTCCCGGCGGTCTCCCCCGACAGAGGATATCCTTCGTACTCTGTTCGGTCTTACGCCCGCAGAGTGCCGTATCGCCTTGCTGCTGGGCGACGGTCATGCTCCACGAAAGATCGCAGAGATGGTTGGTGTCTCTGAGAATACTGTTCGATCACAGATCAAGAGCATCTTTTCAAAGACCGGCGTGAGGCGGCAATCCCAATTGATTCGACTGCTCCTAAGCAATTCGGGAGTTACGATTCAAGAGGAGCTTTTTACTTGATTTTGCTTCCCGGCCGATTCGATCTCTTATCAGTGGACTTACTTTTCATTGGGATGCGTCATGCACGCGGAACAGGTTAGGTCTCGAATTTTAGCAGCTCTCTATGAGGCGCCGCTCGATTCCCGGCGCTGGGAAGAGTTTCTCCGGCTCACTGCCTTAGCTGTTGGGGGAGAGGCTGCTTCTTTGCTCGTACACGACTTCAGTAATACCGAATCTGCAATGTCAAAGGAGTGGGGCTTTCATCCCGAGGTGGCCAAGCTATACGCAGTTCACTACGGCGCGATTGATGTGTGGCGAAGTGCCGTGACGGCCTCGCACGATTGGCTCGGAACCTCGCAAAGGTTTGTTTCGTTCGCCGCATTGTTGCACACCGAGTTTGGCAACGATCTTCTCCTTCGCTACGACATACCCCATGGGATTTTTGCAATGGTAGAGCGTGGCCCAGCGCGTGTCGCAAACCTCAGTATTTGTCGTAGTGCTCGCGCTGGCGCATTCGACGAGAAGGACCTCGAAATTGTAAGGTTCCTAAAACCGCATATGCAAAGGGCCTATCGGCTAGATTCTGAGTTTAGCGCCGCGCGATCGTTGAGCGGCGGTCTTCTGACCGCTCTGAATGCGATTTCCAAAGGCGTGATTTTGATCGGTCCGAAACTTCAAGTGATAGCGATGAATCAGGTGGCTGAACGAATCTTGGCGGCAAATGATGGGCTGAAAGCTGAACGAAACGGTCTTCGAACCGAAAGCAATACAGAATCGACCCGACTCGACGAGCTCATTTCTGAAGCGATTGCGACGTCACATGGCAAAGGCTTGGACGCTGCAGGATCAATGCGAATATCGCGCCGCGATCTTCCGCCCTTGCACGTGGTGGTATCCCCGGTGCGGGGAACGGATTTCGGGCCACGACGTCAAGTGTGCGCCGTCGTCTTCATTAACGATCCGGCGCAGCGAGTTCGCCCGGCCTGCGACACTTTGCACGCAATGTTCGGCCTAACGCCGGCAGAGTGCCGTGTCGCGTTGCTTTTGGGCGACGGTCACGCCCCAGGGCAAATAGCAAATATGGTGGGCGTCACCCGAAATACCGTGCGCTCGCAAATAAAGAGTGTTTTCGCCAAGACGGGAGTCAAACGGCAGAGTGAACTGGTCCGCATGCTTTTGCAAAATGCAGATATCGCGATCCAGTCAAAAGCGAAGCCGGGGAGCAGATCATAGGATGGCTTTCCTTCGACGACTGGCGAGACCCGCCACGCAAATCTGCCGCCCTTGACGTACAACTAGTTTGTGGAATGAGAGCTTCCGGCGCGATGGCCGAGATTCTCATCAGCAAGACGCCTACGCCACGGCAGAATGGCTACGCCGCAACGACCAGGACGGCAGCCTCGGACGATTTTTCAATCCCAGCCTGACCGAGCAAGAACGCGAAGGCGCCGCAATCGAAGGCTGGATTCTAGGAATCGCTTGAAAGGAGGCGCGGTTCAATGACGGCAGCATCCAAAGAGAAAAACATGGATCGTCTTCCGCGCGCCGTTGTATTGGGAGCGGGGGCGAGTCGCAGCGTAAGCTACGCCCACGAGCGCGAGCAGCCGTCGCCGCTAGGTTCGGATTTTTTCGACCTCCTAAATCGCCTTGAGCCGCGTACAGAAGATGTGGCGGCCGTTCAGTTCGTGCGAGAACAAATTCAGACGCTTCCACACGATTACAGGCGCTCAATGGAACGGTCTTTCTACACCCTCCACCTTCGAGCATACATGGCGGAGAAACTGAAGGCTGTTCGGAACTCTGGCCCTTCAGACGACGAAATTGTGGCGAATTTTGCGCGCTGCATCCAAGCGCTTCTTCGCTCCGCGCACGGGAAGGAGTTCTGCAAGAATCACAATGCGCTGCTAAGCCCCCTAGAGCGCAGTGACACGGTCATTTCGTTCAACTATGACCTGGTTGTCGAACGGGCGATGCGCAGGATAGCGTCTACGCGCCGCGCAACTTTCGGCGACTGGGTTTATGGTCTCGCAGAGAAGCCGGCCGAGTACAAACTGCCCACAATTTTGAAGTTGCACGGCAGTTCGAACTGGCGCTTGCCAATAGAGGACAAGAAGTTTGAAGTGCTCACCAGCGATTGGGACGATTTCGACGATTCCCCTGGATACCGGGGACACAGCGGAACAGGAACCATATTCCCGATTTTTCTTCCGTTCTGGGACAAACGAATAGAACGTGGACCGTGGCGACAGCTTTGGACCGATTGCCTGGCCAGACTCGAAAAGACGGGCACGCTCGTTGTATGGGGATATTCTCTCCCTCCAACCGACATAAAGGCTCAACAACTATTCACGCTCGGATTGAGCGGCAGAAGGTTCAGATTGTGTGTGATTGACCCTTCGACCGCGACGCGCGAAAGGTGGCGTGAGATGTTTCCAGAAGCGCTGTATTGGGAATACGCAAGCATTCGGTCTTTTCTGAGGCACCCTCCCAAATGGTGGAAGAACCGGGTGCGTGACACGTAGCTTGTGAACTAAGGCCCACCGCGCAAGGCTTTCGAAAGGATTGAATGCAACAAGGCATCTATCTCAGCGGCAAGTTACAACTGAAGTTGACTCGCCCGGTCTGCCTTCTCTATAAGAGAAACAATCCGACCCACCTTCTGAAGCGGCATAGGTAACGCTGGAAGCGGCTTGTGGTCGCCCTTTTGACGTGCTTGCACGATGCGCAAGAACTCGGCGATGCCCTGCTGTATCTGCTGCTCGACAATTGGGACGTTTACGGAAAGAAGTTTTCGACCATTAACATTGGGTTGGGCGGACCCTTCTTTGTTCTCCACGATCTGAACCCAATAGCTATCTGACTGGAAAAACGCGTAAAGGTATTCTGGCATGATCCCGACTTTGGGACTGACCCTAATGAGGTAAGAGGCAAAAACGGCCATGGGCGGGTTCTTGACTAGGAGGGTCTTGCCAGTTGTCGCTCCAGTCCTTGCGAAAAGCAAATCATTGGTCTGGAGGAGGTATTTCTCGGGGTTGGGGCACTTGCAATGTGGAACCGTCTCCCAGACGATGTGCCCCGCTTTGAGGTCAGTAATACGAACGAACTTCGGTCCTACATCTGACAGCGACGCGCTTTCTGTGTATCCGTATTGGACATTGCTTGCTAACTCGGAGAGCGGGGCAACTCGGCACCCAGAACTCGCCAAACTGTCAAAGATGACGGTGGACGCCGCCCGAATCATTCTCTCGGAACTTGTTTGGTGAAAGCTCAGTTTAATCATCTAACTTCTCTCCAAGAGCTCCTCTCTGATTTCAGTGAGCAGGCGTGACAGCTCCGCTTCCTTTTCTGAAATGCTTCTTATCAATTCGTCGGGTGGCATGTGCTCGAAATCTTCTTTGGCGTTCGGGTTTTTAATGTCCAGGTTTAGTGACGCGAGATTTCCCTCGCCGTCGTACCTCAACACGTCAGATGCTTTCACCTTCCAGGCGAGGTCATTTTCTTCGCGCTTGTTCCACCAGGCGAGGCAGGCATCGAATTCCTCAAGGCGCATGGGCTGAGTTTTTGTGTAGGTCTTCCGGCCCTCGGGCAAGGGTTGCTCGTAATACCAGATTTCCTTGGTTGGCCCGGAACGGTCAAAGAAGAGAAGATTGGTGGGTATGCCCGTGTAGGGAGCGAAGACTCCATTCGGCAAACGCCGATGGACGGTGCTATCAACTAGGAGGATCCTTTGGCCACGAGGGAAGCGTTTGCGCACATCGATCTAGATCAACTGGACTCGCCCGCGGAAGAAGTTTTGAAGCTCGTGCCACGGCGTATCGCGCTGCAGTACGGCGTCCTGCCGCTGGCACGCCTTACCAATGGTGAAATCGTCGTCGCTGCACGCAATCCCGAAGATCTCCCCGCGTTGGATACCGTTCGCTTTGCTTCCGGCAGCCGCAGGGTGCATTGCTTGGCCGCGGCCCCCCATCAGCTTGAGCATCGGATTGGGACATTCTACGGAGCCGCTATGGATGCGCTCGTTCTCAGCATTGTTTCGAAGGCCGCGTTAAGCGCAGTGGGCGAAGTTGAAGTTGTTTTCGAGGAAGAAGGTATTGGCGTCGAAGAACAAACGAAAAACGAGCCGAGTTCGGCACCTACTACGTGGGAAGTTTTTGACGTGGGCGACCTTGATCAGCAGTGGAAGATGCCTTCAGGTTGGAAGCCTCGCGCTCGCTAAAAGATTGTCCTCAAGAATGCTCCCGCGTTCTACTTTCAGGTAACTTGGTTCTAGAAGTCAAAGAAAGAGGCCATGGGGTGGTATCGAATTTCGAAAATTCGCTTCTTCAGTATTGTGGCCATCGTCAGTCTGTTAGGTCAGATAGTTCGGCGAAGGAGGGGGGCGCGAGTTGTTGATGCTGCGGAGAAGATCGAGGCGCTGAACACTCTCTAAGACGGAATCCAGTTCATATCGATGCTTCCTGCGCTCGTTTCCTTTTTCCTGTTGAGATTTTGCTTTATTTCTCGCGCCTGACAATATTTACGGTAAACCCCTCTTCCAAAAGCTTTGCGACGATCTCGCCTTCCAATTTAACAGTTACGGCAGTCCTCAGAAGCCTTTCGAACTCTTCAACCGACAGCTCGCTTGTCTCAATCTCAAGATCGCCAATCCGTACCTTGATTTTTCGTTTCGCATTCGGCCGAAACCAACTCCGTATCGCGTCATAGATAAAGCTCCCGATAGGGATAGCAACAGCTGCCGTAGTAACTTCCTCGACGACCCTTAGAAGCGAAGACGGGCAAGAGGGCGGGAAAGCTGGGTACTCATATTGCGGAATCGGAATTTTTCTCTTACAGACGATGGGCCAGGCTAC
>Ga0335075_10005905_pt1 | contig 18921 bp, 19 predicted proteins | sample Lox_Sample_24_FD_206723 | JGI IMG/M metagenome (GOLD analysis project Ga0335075, IMG submission 206723) | Soil microbial communities from Loxahatchee National Wildlife Refuge, Florida, United States - Lox_Sample_2.4 | ecosystem: Environmental > Terrestrial > Soil > Wetlands | place: USA... | reverse complement strand
GGATCATCAACTACGAGAAGATCGTCGTCGCGATCCGCGACATCGCCGGCGCCGGGCACATCGATTTGTGCGAGGGATTTGCCGAGCGGATCTGCAACGCCTGCTTGGCCGATCCGCGGGTCGAGCGAGTCCGGGTGTGGGTCGAAAAGCTCGACGTGTTCGCCGAGGCAGACGGGGTCGGGGCGATCCTGGAGCGCAGCCGCCCGGGGCCGCCCGGCTGAGCGATGCCTGAAGCGCTTCGGGCCGCCACCCCGGCGATCCTCGGGATCGTCAACATCACCGAGGATTCGTTTTCCGATGGCGGGCGATACCTCGAGTCGGCTGCGGCGCTCGCCCATGCGCGCGCACTTGCCGCAGCGGGCGCGCAGATCATCGATCTCGGTGCTGCCGCCAGCAATGTCGAGGCGAAGCCGGTCGGCGTCGCCGAGGAGATCGCCCGCCTCGACCCGCTGATCGCCGCACTCGGCAGTGATGGCGTCCCCGTCTCGGTGGACAGCTTCGTGCCCGAAGTGCAGCGTTTTGCGATCCGTCGCGGCGTGGCTTTTTTGAACGATATCCACGGCTTTCCGGACGCGTCCTTGTACCCCGAACTGGCGGCGGCGAACTGTCGCCTGATCGTCATGCACGCGGTTCAGGCAAGTGGCCGGGCGCGGCGGGTCGAGCTGTCGGCCGATGCGGTCTGGGACCGCATTCACAGCTTTTTTGCCGAGCGCGTCGCAGCACTCGAACGTGCCGGCGTGGCGCGCGAGCGGCTGATCCTCGACCCCGGTATGGGTTTTTTTCTGTCGAGCCGGCCCGAGGCTTCGCTGCGGGTGTTGGCCGGGCTCGGCGAGCTCCGGGCGGCGTTCGAGCTGCCGATCCTGATTTCGGTGTCGCGCAAATCATTTCTGCGGGCATTGACCGGACGCACCAGTGCCGCCGAGCTCGGCGCCGCGAGCCTCGCCGCCGAGCTCTACGCCGCCGGGCAGGGCGTTGACTATATCCGCACCCACGACCCGGCGGCGCTCGCCGACGCACTCAGGATCACCGCGGCGCTGCGCGCCGACACGCCGTTCTGGACCGCGCCAGGCGCCGTCACCGGGTAAGCCCGAGCGGCTACGGCGGCAGCGGTGCCTGCTGGACCGGGGCGTTGGGCGGCGGCGCACCGGTTGCTGGATTGGCCCCCGGCGGCGGCGCCGGATAGGGATAGGCCGGCGGGCCGTAGGGATAGGCGTAGGGGTATGGCGGATAGGGATAATAGCCGCCAGTGTAGGGATCGTAGTAACAGCCGGACAATCCGCCGAAGCCGGCCAGCGCGACCAGCAGCGAAAGCCACAGCCTGGATCGTCGCATCATGCGCCTCATGGCTTGCCAGTGAAATTCGGATGACGCTTTTCGCGAAACGCCCGCACCCCCTCGACGAAATCGTCGCTCGCCGCACAGGCGGCGAAATTCTCGGCCTCGCGCCGCAGCTGCGCCTCGAACGCGTCGCCGATCGTCTGCTGCAGCAACGCCTTGGTGCGTGCATAGGCCGTAGTCGGCCCAGCGGCCAGCCGTGCCGCCAGCTCGCCAGCCTCGCCTCTCAGCCGTTCGGGCGTGGCCAGCCGGTTGACGAGGCCGAGAGCCAGCGCATCCGTGGCCCCGATCCGCTCACCCAGCAGCATGAGTTCGCTCGCCCGCTTGAGACCGACAACCGTCGGCAGGATCGCCGTCATGCCGCCATCGGGGCTGGTGCCGAGATTGATATAGCCGCAGCTGAAGGCGGCATCCCCGGCGGCGAGCGCCAGATCGGCTGCCAGGACGAGGCTGAGCCCGAAACCGGCGGCTGCGCCCTGGACCGCGGCGACGACCGGCTTTGGCATGTACCGCAGCCGGACCAGCAGCGGATGCAGCGCCTCGACGATCCGGTAGAGTGCCATGCGGCGCTGTTCCGGGGGCAACTCGATCAGCCTGGCGAACATGCCGATATCGCCGCCGGCGCAGAAATGGGTCCCGGCACCGCGCAGCAGCACCGCATGGGCGGTCTTGTCTTCGGCCGCCTCGGCCGCGGCGGCGGCAAGCGCTTCGATCGTCTCGCGGTCGACGGCGTTGAGGACCTCCGGACGGTTCAAGACGATCTCCAGCACCGCACCGTGTCGCTCCACGATCACCTTGGGCATCGTTCGGCTCCCACCTTGGCATCGCTCGGTGCCAGGGCCGCAGCCGGCTGCGATCCGGCCACGGTGTCGAGAGGATAGCATGACCCGCACGATGCGGCGCGGCGGCCCGCTGCTCGGTATTGCCGCGGGTGCCGCCGCGCTTGCGGATTTGGCCGCCGCGGCCGGCGGTCGTGCCATCGGGCGTCGCTGAAATGCGGTGCAAGCCCGGTTGGCGGCTGGCGCTGCCGGTGCTGGCACTTTTGGCGGGTCCGACGATCGATGCGCCCGCGGCGCCGGCAATCGACGCACCGGCAATCGACGCACCGGCAATCGATTGGGCGCACGCAACGCTGGTCACCGTGGTCGAGGTCGAATATCGCTTTGTGCCAAATCATCTCGTGTTTCGCCGCGGCCTCGCCTATCGGCTGCATGTGGTGAACCGCGGGCGGGAGCTGCACGAGTTGACCGCACCGGCGTTTTTCAAGACGGTCCGGTTGCACAATCCGGGGGCGCTGGGCCCGGATCACCGCCAGCTTGTCGTCGATCCGGGCACAGAAAAGGACATCTATTTCATCCCGAAACGGGCCGGTCGTTACGACATGCGCTGCGCCGATCACGACTGGGCCGGCATGACCGGCGAGATCACCGTCAAGTAACGTGTTCGCCTGCGAGGGCGCCGTGACGGCTCAGCCGGTCGTGTAGCGCCGCTCCCCGGTCGAGGGGTGATAGTAGACAGAGACCAGGCGGCCGGTCTCGGGATCAACAAAGCGCTCCCCGGTGGCGATCCACTCGGGGCCAGGGCGGCCGCTGGCGAGGCGGCCATAGCGCCAGCGCTCGACGATGACCGCACCGGCGAGGATGATGCCGGGCAGCGCCAGGCGCAGCACCGGGCCGGGTCCGCAGCCGTCGATGGCGAGCACCGCAGCACCGGCGAGGAGACCGAGGCCGATGCAAAGGAGGGCGGCACGCAGCATGTCGCGGCGCATCCCACTCCCTCAATATCGAGCTGCGTCAGCCGGGCATCGGCTCGACGACCGCCGCGGTTCCATAGGCGACGATCTCGCTCATCGTCTGGCCGATCTCGGCGGAATCAAAGCGCATCATCAGGATCGCATTGGCACCCATCGCAGTGGCATTGGTGACGAGCCGGTCGATCGCATGGCGCCGTGCCTCTTCGAGCAGCAATGTGTATTCATGGATCTCGCCGCCGACGATCGAGCGCAGCCCGGCTACGATGTTGCCGCCGAGCCCGCGGCTGCGGACGACGACGCCAAAACATTGGCCCTTGATCTCGGCAATTCGGTATCCGGCGAGGGCCTCGGTGGTCACGACCAGCATCGGGTTCTCCCTTGGGAACGGGGTTCGGCCGCCTTGTTGCCGGTGCGATGCGGCTGCGGGCGGTGGCCACAGCCGCTCGATCCGATGGACGTGACGACAAAGATCGGGGCGACAAAGATCGGGGCGACAAAGATCGGGGCGACAAAGATCGGGCACCGGGAAGTTGTAAGCAGGCTTATCATCATGGCGCTTACTAATGCGCAACCCTGCAATGATCAAACGCTTGGTTGCAGGCCGCCGCATCGCAGCGGTAGGGTGCGCGCGCGACGATCGGGAGAGGAACGGCGATGGCGGCGGGGACCGAATGGACCCGGAACGAGGTCGAGCTGGCCGGGGCGAAGCTGCATTTTGCGCGCGCCGGTCGCGGGCGCCCGGTGGTGGTATTGCACCACGATATCGGCAGCCCCGAAACGCTTGAGTTCTATGATGCGCTGGCGCAGCGGTTCGACGTGATCGTGCCGCACCATCCGGGCTATGGCCGGTCCGAGCGTCCGCAATGGCTGCGCAGCGTGCGCGACGTTGCGGTCGTCTACCAATGGCTGCTGGCCGATCTCGGGGTCGAGCGCGCCTCGCTGGTCGGGCTCGGCTTTGGCGGATGGATCGCCGCGGAGATGGCGACGATGGCCCCTGCAGCGCTGCATAGGCTGGTGCTGGTCGGCGCAATGGGCGTGAAGCCACCCGAAGGCGACATCCTCGACCAGGCGATCGTCAGCTATCTCGATTATGCCCGCGCCGGGTTTCACGACCAGGCTGCGTTCGCGCGGATTTACGGTGACGTTTCGACCGATCAGCTGGTCGAATGGGACATTTGCCGCGAGATGTGCTTCCGGATCGCCTGGAAACCCTACATGTACAGCCAGACCTTGCCGCATCTGCTGGGCGGGGTGCGCGCCCCGGCGCTGGTGGTATGGGGCGACGACGACCGGATCGTGCCGCGGAGTGCCGGCGAGCTTTATGCGGCGGCCTTGCCCAACGCGCGGTTCGAGATCGTGCCGGGCAGCGGGCATTGCGTCGAGATGGAGCAGCCGGCAACGCTCGCCAGACTGGCCGGCGGTTTCATCGCCGAGAACTAGCGCCGCCGCTTTGCGGTGCGCCCCGGCTTCGCGGTTCATCCCGGCTTTGCGGTGCGCCGGAGCGGCGCCAGGCCAACGGAACAGGAGGAAATCATGCATGTGATGTATTTCACCGAGCAGCCGATGTCCGCCTATCCGGCCGACAAGGGCCTCGAATACGGCGCCACCGCGTTGATGTTCTCGAACAAATATTACGATCCGGTTGCCGGCAGCCGGCTCTACAACGAATATCTCGAGCAATACATCTATGCCGAGGAGATGGGCGTCGAAGGGTTCATGCTGAACGAGCACCACAATGCGCCGTTCTGCATGCAGTCGAAATGCAACATCTTTGCCGCGATCCTCGCCGCGGTGACAAAGAAGGCGAAGATCGTATTGCTCGGCAATCCGCTGCCCTTGGCCGAGAATCCGGTGCGGCTGGCCGAGGAGCTGGCGATGATCGACATGATCTCGCGGGGCCGGCTGGTATCGGGCTTTGTCCGCGGCGGCGGCCAGGAGCAGCTCGCCAATGGGGTGAGCCCCGCCTACAATCGCGAGCGCTTCGAGGAAGCGCATGATCTGGTGGTCGCCGCCTGGACCCGGCAGGGCCCGTTCCGCTGGGAAGGCACGCATTACCAGCACCGCGTTGTCAACCCATGGGCGGTGCCGCTGCAAAAGCCTTATCCGCGGGTGTGGATCCCGGGCGTCCTCAGCAAGGAGACGATCATCTGGGCGGCGAAGCAGCGCTATCCCTATATCGCGCTCAACACCTCGATCGAGGCGACCAAGAACATCTGGAAGCTCTATGACGAGGTCGCGCGCGAGGTAGGCTACGAAGCGGGGCCGCAAAACCGCGGCTACCTGCAGCAGGTGCATGTCTCCGACAGCGAGGAAAAAGCCGAGAAGAACGCCCGCCAGTTCCTGTGGATGCAGGGCGAGTTCACCGGGCTTGCCCATCCGGTCTGGTCGAACCCGGCCGGCTATTTCTCGCCGGAGTTCCGCCGCCAGTTCGTCGAGTTCGCGGTCGGCCGGGCGGAGAGCCCACGCGGCCGTCCGACTTTTGAAAAACAGGTGGCCGACGGGCGCGTCATCTTCGGCACGCCGAAGACGGTGATCCCGAAATTGCGTCATGTCCTCGAAGAGACCCGCCCCAGCATTTACGGGCTGTGGGGCAATGACGGCAATGTTTCGAACGAGGATGCGCGCACCTGCATCCGCCTGCTCGGCCAGGAGGTCATGCCGGCGATGCGCGAATACGGCAAGGAATTGGGGTTGACCGACCCGTTCGAAGCCGACGCCCCAGTGCACCTCAGATATTCGACCGACTTGAAGCAGATGCCGCAAGCCGCCGAATAGCCGAAGTCTGATCGCAACGGTTCCGTCTCCGCGCGTCTGTGCGCTAAGCTTTCGCCGGCCTTCGTTGCAAGCCGAGCTTGGTGCATCAGAGAGGTCGGAGATGAGTGACGACTTTTCCGGCAGGATCGCGGTTGTCACCGGTGGCGGTAACGGCATTGGTGCGGCGACCTGCCGCGCCTTTGCTTTGCGCGGTGCGCACGTCGCGGTGCTCGATCGCGATGCCGCGGCGGCGGAGCGGGTTGCGGCCGGGATCATCGCGCGCGGCGACCGGGCCGAGGCCTACCCGCTCGACGTCAGCGATCGCGACGGCTTCGCCCGTCTCGCCGCGGCGATCACCGAGAGCACCGGCGGCATCGATATCCTGGTCAATGGCGCCGGCGTCACGGTGCGCCGCATGATCGGCGAGATGGGCGCGGAAGATTGGGACCGGGTCATCGCCGTCAATCTGACCGGCGCCTTCAACGGCATCCGTGCCGTGCTGCCGCACATGCGGGCGCGCGGGGGCGGCGCCATCGTCAACATCGCCTCGATCGCCGGGCAGCGGATCTCGTTTGGCGGGACCGCGAATTATACGGCGTCGAAAGCCGGCCTCTTGGGGCTGACCCGCCACGCCGCCTATGAGCTCGCCCCCGACCATATCCGGGTCAACGCGGTCTGTCCCGGTCCGACCGCGACGGCGTTTGGCGGTGCCGCCCCGACCGAAGCGAGCAAGGCGGCACGCGCGCAACGGATCCCGCTCGGACGCATGTGCGAACCCGAGGATATCGCCGATCCGATCCTGTTTCTTGCCGGCGACATGGCGCGGATGATCACCGGCGTGGCGCTCGACGTCGATGGTGGCGTGCTGATCAAAAACGATACATCCTATGAGGATTATTTCCGTCGGAGATGATGTCCGCGCCCGAGATCGTGGCCCGAGATCGCGATTGACGATCGGCCGCGCCGGCACCACGGTTCCGCACCGCCCGAACCGTGCGGCGGCCCCGAAAAGGGGTGCGGCGTCTCGTCCGGGCCCGGAGGGAGAATCGACGATATGGCAGTGCGCGCCGAATATCTGGGCATGGGTCTGACGATCGATGATCTCGATACCGAGAATCTAGAATATTTCCGTCATTGCGCCGCGCATGATTTTCATCTGCAGGCTTGCGCGCAATGCGGCAGGCTGCGCTATCCGCCGACCACCGCCTGCCCCTGGTGCATGAGCCTCGAAGCGACCTGGAAAGCGGTTGAGGGCAAGGGTGCGGTTCATTCCTATAGCGAGGTGCATCACGCGATCCAGCCGGCGTTTCGCGGCAAGACGCCCTATCTGATCCTGCTCGTCGATCTCGACACGCAAAAGGGCGAGCCGACGCCGGACGAGGCGTTGCGGGTGGTCGGCAACCTCGCCACCGCCGATGGCCAGTTGGCGCCGCCCGAACTGGTGCGGCGGGTCGGCATCGGCACCCGGGTGCGCATGGTGTTCAGCGATGTCGGCCCCGGTCTGTCGCTGCCGCAATGGACCATCGACGAGACTGCGGTGCAGCCCGCCAGTCCGTGGCGTTACCCGCAGGAGTGAGCAGGGACCCTTCCGACAGAATCGCAGGTCTGCGCCACCCCCGGCCGACGTATGCGATGATATCGGCGTGAACAGTTCCGATCTCGCTTGGCGGGTCGAGGAGGCCTGTCTCAACGCCTGGCCGGCGCTGCGGCAGATCCTGCTCGGTGGCTGGCTGCTGCGGTTCAGCAGCGGTCTGACGCGGCGTGCCAACTCGGCCAACCCGCTCGCCGGTCCCCGGCGCGAGGAAATCGCGTTGATCACCCAATGCCAGGCGCTCTATCGCCAGCATCGGCAACCAGCCATCTTTCGGCTGCCGACGCTGGTCGAGGCAACCGTCGACACGCAACTGGCGGCGGTGGGTTATCAAGCCGAGGGTTTGTCGCTGGTCCTCTATGCCGATACGCTGCCGGCGCGGCGCGACCCGCAGGTGCAGCTGCGGGCGCGGCCGAGTTTGCAATGGTTCGCGGCAATGGCCGTGCTGCAGCAGCATACGGCGGCGCAGGCGAGCCTTTATCGCCGGATTGTGCGCCATCTCGCCGTGCCGGCAGCCTTTGCGACGCTCACCGATACTGAAGGGATCGTCGCATTGGCCTATGGCGCGATCCATGACGGCCTGATCTGCTACCAGTCGGTGGTGACCGATCCGCGCCGGCGCAGACGGGGCTATGCCGGCCGGCTGGTCATGGCGCTGGCGGCGTGGGGTGCCGAGCATGGCGGTGTCGGTGCCTGTCTCGAGGTCGAGGCGGCCAATGCGCCGGCCCGCGCGCTTTACGAAAGGCTCGGCTTTATCGAACTCTATCGCTATCATTATCGCCGTCAGCCCACCGCTGATCGCTGATCCGCCGGCGAGCGGCTCAGCAGGTGGCCGTGGCACGCAGCGTCAGCATCGCCTCGCTGCCGGGGGTCGAGGCCGGCGCCGGACGCCGATAGAGTTCTAATATCGGGCGCGATCTGCAGTCCCTTGAAGAGGGTAAAGTCGTAAGAGGCTTTGCTAACCCACCCGGCATCGCCGCGCGATTCGGCCATGCCGGCCGGCGGCTATGCGGCGCCCGCCTCAATCGCCGAGATGGACCCATACCGATTTGGTCTGGGTCACCGTCAGCAAGGTTTCCAGGCACTTGTCGCGCCCAGTCCCGGATTGCTTGAACCCGCCCCAAGGCTGGGTCATATCGCCGTGATCGTAGCAATTGATCCAGATGACCCCGGCATCGATATCGCGTGCCATCTTGTGCGCGGTGGCCAAATCGGTGGTCCAGATGCCGGCCGCCAGTCCGAAGATCGAGTCGTTGGCGATCTCGACCGCTTCGTCGATTGTGTGGAATGGCAGCACCGCGGCAACCGGGCCGAAGATCTCTTCGCGGGCGATCGTCATCGCCGGGGTCACCCGGGTAAATAGCGTCGGCTCGACATAGGCGCCGTTCTCGAACCCTGCTGGGGTTCCGCCGCCAAGTGCCAGCACGGCCCCTTCGCTTTTACCGGCTTCGATGTAGGACAGAACCCGCTGCTGCTGAGTGCGGCTGACCAAGGGTCCCAGCGTCGTCGCCGGATCGAGCGGGTCGCCGGGGTGGAATGTGGTTGCGACCTTCTGGCGGAAGCGCTCGACAAATTCATCGTGGATCGAGCTATGCACGAGGAGCCGCGAGCCGGCGCTGCACATCTCGCCCTTGTTCGCATAAATCCCGGTGATTGCGTATTGGACGGCGCGGTCCAGATCAGGCACCTTGGCAGTAATGATCTGCGGCGACTTGCCACCGGTTTCGACGGTCACCCGCTTCAGGTTCGACTGCCCGGCATAGACCATCATCAGCTTACCGATTTCGGTCGAGCCGGTGAAGCTGAGCTTGTCCACATCCATGTGCAGCGCCAGCGCCTTGCCGACGGTGCCGCCGGTGCCGTGGACCACATTGAAGACACCCGCGGGTCCGCCGGCATCGAGAAACAGCCGTGCCAGCAGGGTCGCCGACAGCGGCGATTGCTGCGCCGGCTTCAGGACGACCGAATTGCCGACCGCCAGTGCCGGGGCGACTTTCCACGCGCTCATCAACAACGGGTAGTTCCAAGGCGTGATGCAGGCTACAACACCCAGCGGCTGCCGCAGGATATAGTGAAATGCGTCGCTGGCCGTCGTGGTGACGGCACCCTCCGCCTTGTCGATCGTCTCGGCGAAATACTGGAAGCTCAGCGCCGCTGCCGGCACGTCGCCGGTCACCACATCGATGACCGGCTTGCCGACATCGAGCGAATCGAGCAGGGCGAAGTCGAGCGCGTGCTCGTTGATCAGCGCGGCCAAGCGATAGAGAACCTCCATCCGCGCCCGCGGCTCGCGCCGTGACCAGATCCCGGATTTGAATGTGCGACGCGCGGCAGCGACGGCCCGGTCAACCTCGTCGGCATCGCCGAGCGGGACCGTCGCGATGACCTCGCCATTGGCCGGGTTGATCGTCTCGAACCATTCACCCGAGCGGGCGGCGACGAGTTCGCCGTCAATCAGCATGCGCGTCTCGGGGCGCAGCGCCGCGGCGTAGCGATGAAACTCGTCGCGGGTCAGCGACTTGGCCTCGTCGATGTTCATGGCCTGACCACCGGCTCACAGATCGAGAACGACATCGGGGCCGGAACCGCCAGCGGCGCCGGCCGGGATCGCGCAGCACAACAGCACCTGGTCCTCGGCATGCGGGGCCAGCGGCTCTTCGAGATACTCGACCGCACCGCTCGTGATCCGGGTGGCGCAGGTGCCGCAGATGCCGGACCGGCAGCCGAACACCGGCGCCAGTCCGACCGCCTCGGCGAATTCGAGCAGGCTGCCCCGCTCGCGCGACCACTCGGCGCTGAGTGCCGAGCGGGCAAAACGGACCGGCACCGCAGCCGTGCCGAAGGGACCGGCTCGCGCCGGGATCTCGACCCCCGCCTCGTGTTTCAGCGCCGTTCCCGATCCGAACGATTCGTAATGGATGCGCTCGCGGCGCACCCCCATTCCACCAAGACCGTCATAGAGCGACTGCATGAAAGGCGGCGGCCCGCACAGGTAGAAATCGTAATCGTCGAGCGGCAGCAATCGGCGCAGCACGTCGCTCGTGACATGGCCTTCGCCGTCATGGGTGCGGCCGAGAAGGTCATCGGCCAAGGGCTGACTGTAGCGGATGTGCAGCGTCATCGCCGGGTGCGCTGCGGCCAGTTCGCGGATCTGCCGGGCGAAGGCATGGGCGCGTCCGTTGGTGGCGCCGTGCACGAACCAGAGCGGCCGGAACTTGCCGGTGCGGCGGCCATCCTCGACGATATGGCTGGCCATCGCGATCATCGGGGTGATGCCGACCCCGGCGGAAACGAGTACGACGGGGCGCCCGCTTGCCGGGTCGAGGGTAAATTTGCCGCGCGGCGACATCGCTTCGATGCGCATGCCAGGCTTCGCATTCGCATGCAGAAACCGTGAGACGAGCGCACTGCCTTCGCCGCGACGGATCGACAAGCGGTAGTGATCGGGGTTTGGCGTCGTCGACAGCGTGTAGGTGCGCAGCACCGGCTGCGGCGTGCCGGGGATCGTCACCCGGATCGGCAGGAACTGCCCGGGGATCCACGGCTCCGGTGGTTTGCCGTCGGCGCGGCGCAGATAGAATGAGCTGATGATGTCGCTCTCCGGTTCGACCTTGATGATTTCGAGCGCGACATAGGCGTTGCGCTCGCTGTCGGGAACCGCGGAGGCGTCGGGCAGCACCGGGACCGTGCGCGCCACCGCGGCCGTGGCGGGCACCGCCGCCCCTTCGCCGGTCACCGCGTTGACGATCAGTTTCTGGAAATGGATCACGAGGTGCTCGCTGTTGGTCAGGAACCGGCCGCGATCCGGCAGCCCGCCGAGCAGACCGCGCTGCACCGAATCGGTCAGCGCGTCGTCTTCGGCACCGACCTCCTTGTTGAAGGCGATCAGCTCGCGCGCAAACGCCTCGCTGACGCCGGGGGCGAAATATTGCTCGGAAAAGCCCTTGGTCGCGTTCGGCCCGTCGGGCATCCACACATCGATCGACAGGTTCGGAAAGCCCGGATTGATGTTGATCGTCAGGTTCGGCCAGAGGAGGTGGTATTGCGACTGCGCCACCTCGCCGCCGACATCATAAATCTTGACTTGGCTGCGGCCTTCGAGTGCGGAGGCCCGCACTTGCCCGAGCTGGCTCGAAAACCAGCCATGCGCGGCCAGCTTGTAGCTCTCTTGGCGCACATCGATCGCCGCGCTGAAGCTCGGATGCGCTACGGCGCAGTGATAGCATTCGAGATAGTTCTCAAGCATCGTCTTCCAGTTCGAGTGCGACTGCCAGTCCTCGCGGCTGTGGAGTTCGAGTGTTTCAAGATCGACCCCGCTGCCGGCGATCAGGTCGAGCACCGGGCCGAAATAGGCCTGCAGTGGGGCCGCATCTCGGTCGAGATTGGCGAATACGAACGGGCCGAGGGCCTCGACCCGCACCGCCAGCAGCGGGAAATTTTCGAGGCGGAACCCGGGTTCCGCGGCCGAGCGCGGCGCCCCTTTGAGGCAGCCGGCCAAATCGTAGGTCCAGGCGTGGTAGCCGCATTGCATGACCTTGGCATTGCCGCGCCCTTTCATGACCTCGTGGCGGCGGTGACGGCAGACATTGACATAGCCGGTGAGCCCGCGCTCGTTGCGCACCGCGACCACCGGGACACCGCCGACATAGCCGGTGATGTAATCGCCGGGATGGCGCAGCTCGGCCGCCGGCCCGACATAATTCCAGGATTTGCGGAAGACATGGATGATCTCCCGCTCGGTGATCGCCGGATCGGTATACCAGCCGGCCGGCAACGACTCGCCGCGGTCGAGCGCCGCCAAGAGCGCTGCGGGATTGTCGACGATCTGGCTCATCTCCGGGTTGCTCCTTTTCCATGACGGCGCCGTTTCCATGACGGCGCCGTTTCCATGACGGGCCGTTTCCATGTCCGGCGCCGTCGGGCGAGCGAGGTGCCGCACGCGGCGACCGGGGTCATTGGCTCCAGGCGTTACGGCGTTGCAAGCTGCCGCCTCTCGATCGCCGGTCCCGGGGGCCCTTGGTCGCGACCACCACTAGCGTGGTGCCGAGGGTTGCGAGGCGGCGCGCGGCGGCGACGCGTCGCCCAGCAGCAGTATCGGGGTAAAGATGATCAGTGCGGCGCTGACGCACAGCAGGACCTTGGTAAAGCCGAGATGCGCCGCAGCGCTCGAGGCGAAGCCGCTCGCCGCCATCTGCCCCACTGCATAGGCGATGTTGTAGATCGCATAGACCGCCGCGTAGCAGCACAGGCCGCGACGATCGACGGCATTGCCGAGCGCGGCCGAGGTCGGGTTGAGCATGAACGCGTAGCACACGCTGACGGCGCAAAGACCCAGCGTCACTGCAATCGGCCCGCGGTAGAAGCTCAGGAACGGCAGCGCCACCGCCATCGCCGCGGTGCCGCCGGCGATCAGCAGCCGCACCGGCACTCGGTTCGACACCCAGCTGACGAGCGGCGCGCACAGGCCGTAGGCGATCGAGCCGATCGTGAAGATCAGACCGATGATCCACGGGCTGATCCCGCCCCGCATCAACCGTGGCGGCAGCAGCGGCTCGACGATCCCCCAGCCGATCGCCGCCAGGCTCACCGCCGCCGCCGCGACCAGCACCGAGCGGTCGCGCAGCAGTGTCTTGAAGTCGGGGCCCGCCTGCGCTGTCCCCGGTTCGCGCGGCAGCGCCAGCACACACAACCCGGCCTCGACGGCGACCAGGACGCCGGTTGCGGCAAAAGGCAGAGGATAGCCGCCGAACTCGTAGAGCATTCCGCCGATGAGCGGACCGACGAGCGACCCGGCGGTACTGCCCATCAGCGCATAGCCCATCATCTCGACGCGCCGCTCCGGGTAATGCTCGGCGATCAGCGCCAGGCCCGCGGTCCAGGTGGCGGCCGCCGCGGCGCCCTGGAGCACGCGGGCGAGCAGCAGCAGGGAGAAGACCGGTGCGAAGCAGAACAGAGCAAGTGCCGTTGCCGATAGCGCGACACCCCAGATCAGCGGCCGGCGACAGCCGATTCTATCGCCGAGATAACCGAACAGCGGGGTGGCGAGCAGCACCCCGGCGGAGTAGCCGCCATAGAGCAGGCCGAGCTGCTGTTCGCCGCTCGCGTGCGCCGGAGAATAGGGCGACAGCGGCACCAGGAGCCCGTAGATCAGATAATCCATGAACAGCGCCAAGCCGACGACACCGGCGACGCCGATCCGGCCGCCGCCGCGGGCCGCAGGAATCCCCACCCGATTGCTGGCTCTTTCAGAGGGTTCCACGGGATGCGCAACGGGCTCTATCGGTTTCCGATCCCAGCTGAATCTAGCGCCCTATTATTTATCAATTTGTCAACGGTACATAGCGATTCGTCAACGCCACGACGACGCAATAGGAACCGGTGACGCCGCACGCGCCAAAGGCTCATTTCGGCAGCCACGCACCGTCTCCCGCATTTGCCGCAGCTGTCGTGGCAAAAAAGTGGGCGGTGACTTTTTACGGCGCGGCCCGGCGCCGGCAGCGTTTACGCTCCGCATGGCAGAAACTGCTCGAGCAGGTAGGCAATGCGCACCGTGGTCTTGCCGTTGAAGGCAGGGGAGCTCTCCACTCAGATGGCGGCGATGCGGATCTGGCTCGATCAGCATCGTTTCGAGCCATCGAGCTTCGTCTGCCGCGACAGCAGCGCCGGGATCCTGGTGCGCGTGGACTTCAAGTTGGTGAACGAGGCCGATGCATTTGCCCGGCAGTTTCGCGGCCGCATCGACCGGGTCACCACCGAGGACGAGTTGGGAGTGGAGTAGCCCTCCCGGCTCGCGGCCGGAACCGGCGCCAGCCCGCGCCGGCTGTCACGCCCGGCCAGTCACCAACCCGTGCTGCCATGCGCCGGTGGCTGCGCGTCCTGCGACAAGCGGCGGGCATGCCGCGGCCGCGGGATCCGGGTGGTCGGGCTGTTCGGTCCGGGCGCCGGGGGCTATGCTGGTCGCGATCGCGGGGTGGTCGGCGCGATCGTCGCGCGGGAACAGGCCGGTGCCGGGAGCGGAACAATGAGCGAGAATCGGCTCAAGCATTTCGGCTGGGGGCGCGAAGGCGAAGGGATGACCCCGGCGGAAGAAACCGCCGCCGTCGAGCGCTATCGGCGGCTTTTCGGCGTCGCGAGTTTCGCCGAGGTGGCGCCGCCGCCGCTCGCCGACCTGCAATTCGCCGCGCCGCGCTTGCGGCCGCCGCCGGCCCTCGCCGGCATCTGCTCGAGCGAGCCATATGACCGCGCCGCCCACGCCCACGGGAAGTCGTTTCGCGACTACGCCCGCGGATTGCAGGGCGATTACACCACCGCGCCCGATATCGTGGCCTATCCGCGCGACGAGGTCGAGATCGCCGCGCTGATCGATTGGGCCGGTGCTGCCGGTGCCGCGGTGATCCCGTTTGGGGCCGGTAGCAGCGTCGTCGGCGGGGTCGAGGCGGCGACTGACGGCACGTCATGCCGCGGTGCGGTCACCATCGATCTGCGCCGTCTCGACCGGGTGGTGGAGATCGACCGCGTCTCGCGTGCCGCGCGGATCGAGGCCGGGGTGTTCGGACCGGCGCTCGAAGCCCAGCTGCGACCGCACGGGCTGACCCTGCGGCATTTTCCGCAGAGCTTCGAATATTCGACCTTGGGCGGGTGGATCGCGACCCGCTCGGGCGGTCACTTCGCCACCCTCTACACACATATCGACGATTTTGTCGAAAGTTTGCGGATGATCACGCCGCAGGGTGTGATCGAGACCCGCCGGCTGCCCGGATCCGGAGCCGGGCCCAGTCCGGACCGTCTGCTGATCGGCTCGGAGGGGATCCTCGGCATCATCACCGAAGCGTGGATGCGGCTCCAGGACCGTCCCCGCTTTCGCGCCGGCGGTGCGGTTCGTTTCAAGGATTTCCTGACTGCTGCCCGTGCGCTCCGGGCGATCGCGCAGGCCGGGCTCTACCCCGCCAATTGCCGCATCCTCGATCCGCAGGAGGCGGCCAACACCGGCGCCGGCGACGGCAGTGCGGCGATCATGGTGCTGGCCTTTGAGTCGGCCGATCATCCGCTCGATGCCTGGGTCGCCCGCGCGCTCGAATGTTGTGGCGATCATGGCGGAACGACCGATCGCCCCGGCATGCACGACGCGCATCGCGAGGGGGCGGCCGAATTGTGGCGCACCGCCTTCATCCGCATGCCCTATGCCCGCGAGCGGATGGTGCAGCGTGGGATCATCGCCGACACCTTTGAAACGGCGATCACCTGGGAGCGGTTCGAGGATTTTCACAACCGGGTCAAGAGCGCGACCGAAACCGCGATCCGCGAGGTCACCGGTCGGCCGGGCCAGGTGACCTGCCGCTTCACCCATGTCTATCCTGACGGTCCCGCACCTTATTTCTCGTTCCACGCGCTTGGTCGGCATGGTGAGCTCGAACCGCAGTGGCGGGCGATCAAGACCGCTGCCGGCGACGCGCTGATCGCCGGCGGCGGAACGATCACGCATCATCACGCGGTCGGCCGCGACCACCGGCCATGGTACGATCGGCAGCGGCCGGAGCTGTTTGCGGCGGCGCTGCGCGCGGCAAAGCACAGCCTCGACCCGCAAGGGCTGCTCAATCCAGGGGTGCTGATCGATCCGTGAGCGCCGCCCTGCTTTACCCGCACGTTGAATAGAGGATGGCGCCGCCTCGCAGCCACGCCGGTACCGCCGAATCGCCGCAGGAATTCGCCTTCGAAGCCGGCGCAGGCTCCCGGGGCTGGTGACGGTCGCCATTGTTGCTGTTTTGCCACAGCGTGACCAACGGGAATAGCTAGCTTATAGTCCGTCTGTGACAGAAATGTCGCAGACCGCCGGCTTCTGCCGCGATTTTACGGCACGCGGCGAGGTTACAGCAAAAAGCGGTTGCCATCGGGCCGGTAGATGGAGAAGATCGACAAACGGTGGCGTGACGACCATCGTCACACGCGTATTATGCGGCCGGAGGTAAGGGATGACAAATCGCTGTCTGCTAGGCGCCGGCGTAGCGCTTGCCATGGCGTTAGGTGGCGTGCAAGCGCATGCGCAGCTGGGAAACTTGCTCGGGCCCTACCCGCCCGGAGCGTTCTATTTCGGGCCTGAGGGTGGCTGGACCCAGCTGACGGGGCAGAACGACAAGTTCCGCGTTCCCTCGAAGATTGCCAATCCGACGCTCGGCCCGAAGGTCAATTTCAACAGCGGCTTCAACGCCGGCGCGCGCCTTGGCTATATGTGGGGCCCGTGGCGTTTCGAAGAAGAATACAGCTACCGCAACAATGGCGTGCAGAGCTTCTTCGGGGCCGGCAACAATATCGTCAGCGGCAATCGTCATTCCAACGCGATCATGACCAACGTGCTCTATGACTTCACGTTGGGCTGGCCGATCACCCCGCATATCGGCGCCGGTATCGGTGCGGTCAACATCGTCGATGGCGTGTCGAACCAGCCGGGCCGGATCCCGGTGCAGTTGTCGCGGGTCGGGATCCAGAATTTCTCGCTGAGTGGCAACACCTGGGAGTTCGGCTATCAGGCGATCGCCGGTGTCCGCTACATGATCAACCCGGTGCTCGCCTTCGATCTCGACTATCGTTACCTGGCGACGCCGAACTTCACGATCACCAGTCATACCGGGTCAAATCCGCACACACTCGGCGGCATCGCCTACAAGACCGGTTACAACACCCAGAATATCGTCGCCAGCTTGACGATGATGTTTGGCGCGCCGCCGCCCCCGGCAGCTCCTCCGCCGGCTCCGCCGGCCCCGCCGCCGCCGCCGGTGCATCAGGTCTATCTGGTGTTCTTCGATTGGGATAGGTACAACATCACCCCCGAGGGCATGCAGATCCTCCAGGCCGCGGCGGACCACTGGAAGGCGGGTGGCGCGGTGCAGATCCAGGTTACCGGCTATACCGACCTGTCGGGTTCGGCCGGATACAACCAGCGGCTCTCCGAGCGTCGTGCCAATGCCGTTGCGGTCGCCCTCGAACGGCTGGGCGTGCCGCGCAACGAGATGATCGTCAGCGGTCGCGGCATGAACGATCCTCGAGTACCGACCCCGCTCGGCGTCCGCGAGCCGCAGAACCGCCGCGTCGAGATCGTCTTCCCGTAATCACCTTCTGGCAGCGTCCCTGGGATCCTCGTTTGCGGATCCCAGGCGAGGCCGCGGCTCTGCCGCGGCCTTTTTGTCTTGCCGAGTGGCGATCGCTCGATACGGGAAACAACTGGGTGCGGTGACGATCGGTGCGCGGATACCGTACAAACGACAACCGGTGCCGCTCGCCGTTCCGGCCAGCCAAGGACGGTGATCGCAATTTGACCTAAAAAGCGCATAGGGCGGGGTGCGAGTGGTTCGGCGGCGAGCGCCAGGCGGGATCGGCGCAACTGAGCCGGTGGCGGACTGAATTTCTCGCTTCTGCCGTTATTCTCTGGCCTATTGAGCTACCCAAGCGCTTGAAAGAAAGCAAGCGCAGCCCTATTATCCGCCGTTGGCCGGGAAGAAGCGCAACACCGAGAAGTTGCGCGTCAGCGGAACCGGGCGGCAAGTCGCGCCGCTTTGTCCGCGACAGGATCGAGGCCCTTTGGGGTGGGACGAGCGTGCGTTACAGTTGGCCAATCCGGAACTGCTACAGAGGATCACAGGCATGAAACATCTTTTGACGGGCATAGCGGCCGTTGCCGCGCTCGTGATCGCCGCACCGGTCTGGGCGCAGAACCCGAGCGGCGGAAACCCGGTCGGCACGCCGGGGCCGAACCCGGGCGGCCCGGGGCTGACTCCGTACAGCAACGGTGCACCGGCCGCGGCGCCGGCACCGGCGATGCCGTCTACCCCGGCGACCAATTCGGCGATGCCACCGATGCACCACCATCGGGAGGCACATATGATGCGGCATCATTATTACGTGCACCATGGCCGGGTCATTCATCACGGACCACGCGCGCCCGGCGATACGACTGCGGAATTGAACCGGGCCGAACTCGCCCGTATCCAGTCCAGCTCGGCGGCGCCGGCGCCGGCTCCGGAAGCCGCCCACGGGCCCGAGCCGATGCCAGAGAGCGGGCGGATGCCCGGCCCGAAGCCGTCGGGTTCCGGTTATATCCCGCCATCGCAGCCGCCGCAGCCGCAATAACCGCGTTGCGGGTTACCCCCGCGGCGTGGCTCGTGGCGAGGACGTCGCGAAACTCCTCGCCATGAGCCGGGCGCCGGTCAGCCGGGCGCGGCGGTGGTGGCTAGCGAACCCCGGTCAGCCGGCGATCTGACTGCGGTGACGAGCCAGCCGCTCGATTTCATCGAGCAGGTCGTGCAGGGTCTGATCGGCCAGATAAGCCATCCTGGCGAAGCTGCGCAGAAAGCTGTCGGTGCGCGGCAACTGGAACAGCGTCTCTTCACTGTCCTTGTCGCCGACCGCCCCGATCAGCACGACGCCGTCATAGGGCTGCAGCAGGAGCTCGCGTAGCGGCCTGCCGGGACCGGTCACATATTCGACAACGCGACAG
>Ga0335075_10005904_pt1 | contig 18925 bp, 20 predicted proteins | sample Lox_Sample_24_FD_206723 | JGI IMG/M metagenome (GOLD analysis project Ga0335075, IMG submission 206723) | Soil microbial communities from Loxahatchee National Wildlife Refuge, Florida, United States - Lox_Sample_2.4 | ecosystem: Environmental > Terrestrial > Soil > Wetlands | place: USA... | reverse complement strand
ACAGTCCGCAAGTGAAAGGCGTCATGCACGAACCGAAGCGTTGACCCTTTGGAGCAACGCGACAGGCGCAGTCCTTTCAGCATGACCTTTGACCACGACCCGCCGTTCGGCATCGACCATTCAAACTTAATGTGACGGTGCCCATGCGAGCAAGGGGCCCAGAACAACGCGCGTGAACGGCTGAAAGCGGATTTGGATGACGCACAATGCCTGTCACCAATCATACGATCATCGTACGCCTTCGTCTCATCTTCTGATGGGCGGTTTCGTACAAAACTACTTCCTCAGCATAGTTTGCGGCGACACCCCGAATGTCCGCTTAAAGGTTCGGCTGAAATGGCCAAGGTCACTGAAGCCGTGCGCAAAAGCCGCGTCCGTGACCGAACGAACCTCGCCTTGCATGAGCGCGAGCCGGCTCGCTTCCAGCCGCTCGGCCCACACCCAGCGCATTGGCGTCGCGCCCAGCGCGCCGAACAAACGGTTAAGCGTTCGCACGGACATAGCGCCTGCAGCTGCGAGCGCCCCGGCCCAAGTGGAGGGTCGTCCAGATTCGCGCGCGCAAACCGCATCGCTCGCGCGAGTGGCCCGGAAATTCTGGCCTCAGGCAAGCCGTCACGTTCAAGATCGCAAATAGAGGCGACAAGCTCGATGATCGCGTTCAGAGCCTTTTCGCGATCGACGGCCCAAACTCATGAGAAATGTCGATGTCCAGAGAACGGCCCAGAAGATCGCCGAGTAGGGGCGATAGCGGGTTGCTGAGGGCAATCTTGCGCGCCACAAAGTCGCCGGGCCGATCGAGCTTCGACTCAAGAAGTCGTCTCGGAAATTTTCACGAGCTGAGTTTTGGCTCGCAACACGTAATCGAATGTAGCGCCCGCGTCATAGATCACGAGATCGCCCGGGCCGACCCCAGCGGAGCGGCCAAATTGAGTAAACTCTCCCGCGCCCTCTCGAATGAGGCTGACGATAAAGACTTCCTGGCCATCGTTTCGGACGTGACGAGGCTTTCGCGACCAGAAGTGCAAAGGCGCGTCCAACTCGGCGACGATGAGCGAACCCAATTCGCTGCTGGTCAGCGTCCCGGAAAACTCGTCTTCCAGGACTTGGGTCTCAGCCGACGCGGAAACGTATTTCTTGCAAACGATCTCTTGCGAGAACTCCAAACGTTCGGACGGCTTCTTGTCGGCAGTCGTTAAACTCTGCTTCACGCCGAGCAAGCCTTATGATGCGGCGTCCCCCGGGACGTCGCCCCCGCTCACGGTTGAGCAAAGGCCATGCCGTCGGCCAGACGGATTAGGCCTTGGCCATCCTCGCGGAACAATATCAATCGCTTATCATGAGCGCCCGCAGGGGCTGGCGCATTGGTTAGCCAACTTCCGCCTGCACTGACGTTTGATTGGGGCACCTGATCGAGCGCCTCGCCATTCGACGAAGGCTATCAAAATGTCTTCCAGTCTCCGACTCCCTCGAACGCGCCTGCGGCCGCGTAGATCGTCTCCTCGTCGAAATGCTTGCCAATCAGCATGGCGCCGATCGGCAGTCCGTCGCCCATCCCGCACGGGACGCTCATCGCAGGATGGCCCGTGACGTCGAAAGGCGCGGTGTTGCCAATCATTTCGAAGGCGCGCTGAAGGTACAGGGCGAGCGGCGCGTCCTTCGGGGGCAGGGGCGTCGCTTTGACCGGCAGCGTTGGCATCAGCAGGAGGTCATAGGAGTCGAACGCGTTATCATAGGACGCGCGGACTTTCCGCGCCAGATTCTGCGCTTTCGCATAGAAGCGCCCGCGATAATGGGTGAGGAAGAACTGGCCGACCATCATCGAGATCTTGAGGCTGTCGGAAAGATCGTCGGCCTTGTCTCTCCAGGCGGCGTGCGCGTCTAGGAGGCTCACCGTATAGAGCCCCTTCCAGTTGAAGCCCATGCCGTTGCCCAGCATCATCTGGGCCTGAAGACCCTCGAGCGCGATCGGCGTCCAGATGGCGGGCGCGGTCAGATGCTCGGGGATCGAAACGTCCTCGACCTTCGCGCCGAGCGACTTGAAGCGCTTGGCGGCCCCGCGCACGCTTGCGTCCACGTCCTTCTCGCTGTTGGCGTGGCCGAAACCTTCCTTGACGACGCCGATCTTGAGGCCCTTCACGCCTCGCTTCACGGCGGCCGAATATTTCCCGACCTTGGGCGAATACTGGCGCGGGTCGAGACCGTCCGGACCGGCGAGCACTTCCAGCATCAGCGCATTGTCGGCGACCGTCCCGGAGATCGGCCCCGTATGGTCGATCGTGGCCTCGATCGGCATGACCCCGGTATAGGGCACAAGACCGTGGGTCGGCTTCATGCCGTAGGCGCCGCAGAACGACGAGGGCATGCGGATGGAGCCGCCCTGGTCGCCTCCAATCGCAAGATCGACTTCGCCCGCCGCGACCAGCGCGCCGCTTCCAGAAGAGGATCCGCCCGCGGAATAGCCGTGCTTGTGCGGATTGTGAACAGGACCGAGCGCGCCCGTGTGGCTTCCCCCCGAGAGGCAAAAGCATTCGCAATGCGCTTTGCCCTTGATGACCGCGCCGGCGTCGAGCAGGCGGGTCACGATCGTCGCGTCGATATTGGGAATATAGCCTTCGAGCGTCGAGGAGCCGTTCATCATCGGCACGCCGGCGACGCAGACATTGTCCTTCACCGCGACAGTCTTGCCCTTGAGTTTGCCCTTTGGGGCGCCTTGGATATCGGTCTTCACGTACCAGGCGTTGAGCGGGTTTTCCTCCGCGCTCGGCCGGTAGCCCGGCGTGCGGGGATATTTGACGACCGGGATGTCGTCCGGCATCTGATCGACGAGATCATAGGCCGCGAAATTGCCTTCCATCAGCGAAAGAAACTCGCCGATGCGCTCCTTCGTCATCGTCATGCCGAGGCTCTCGACGATATCCACCATCTCATCGACTGTTGGACGTTTCACGCTCATGAGCTCACTCCCTCTTTCGCTGTTCGCGGGCCCCATCCCGGCCCTTCCGCCAAACCCTCATTCGCTGACGCCGATGAATTCGTTGACGAGGCCATGTCCGTGCAATTCGCCCGGCTTGGCGGAATGCACGATCGCGCCCTTCTGGATGATCAGGACCCGCTCCGACAGAGCCGCGATGAAATCGAGATTCTGCTCGACGAGAATCATCGTGAGGCCGCCTTTGGAGCGAAGGCTTAAGAGCGTCTCCGCGATCTCGTCGATGATCGACGGCTGAATGCCCTCCGTCGGCTCATCCAGAAGGATGAGTTTGGGATCGCCGACCAGGCATCGCGCCATGGCGAGCAATTGCTGCTCGCCCCCGGAAAGCGCGCCGCCCGGGCGATCGATCAGCCGCTTCAGCCGCGGAAAGATTTCCAGCACCGACTCGATCGCGGCGGCTTCATCCGTGAGCCGCGCCACGGCGCCCATGCGCAGATTGTCGCGGACGCTCAAGCCCGGAAAGATCTCGCGCCCCTGGGGCACATAGCCCATGCAGGCGCGTGCGCGGCGGTAGGGCTCAGCGCGGGTGATGTCGGCGCCTTCGAACATGACGCGGCCGGCTGTCGCGGGGACATAGCCCATCAGCGTGCGGAGCAGCGTCGTCTTGCCCATCCCGTTATGGCCGAGAATCCCGATAAACTCGCCTTGCGCGACCGCGAAGCTCACCCCGCTGAGGATGGGGATGCGCCCATAGCCCGCCTCGAGATCGCTTGCCTCCAGAATCATACCGCCGCCCGCTTTCCAAGATAGATGTCGCGGACGACCGGGCTGTGCATGATGATTTCGACGTCGTCCTCCGTCAGAATGGCTCCCTGATTGAAGACCGTGACCTTGCTCGCGATCATGCGGACGAACTGCATGTCGTGCTCGACCACGATGAGCGCCTTCGTCTTGTTGATGTCGCGCACCAGCTCGACGGTGCGCAGGACCTCCTGGTCTGTCATCCCGGCCGCCGGCTCGTCGAGCAGAACAAGATCGGGGTCGGTCGAGAGCACCACGCCGAGTTCGACCCATTGGCGTTGCCCATGCGCGAGCTGACCGACGAGGCGCGGCGCGATAGCCGAGAGGCCGACGCGCTCAAGCATGGCGTCGACCGCGGCGCGCGCCTGCGCCCCGCGATGCATCCGCGTGGCAGCAAGCCAGAGATTCTCACGCACCGTGAGGCCGTCGAAGACGCTCGGCACTTGCGTCTTGATGCCGACGCCGCGCCGCGCGATTTCGTGCGGCTCCGCGCCCGTCACCTCCTCGCCGCGCAACAGCACGGCGCCGGAGGTCGGCCTGAGCTGGCCCGTCAGCATTTTGAAGAACGTGCTCTTGCCCGCGCCGTTCGGGCCGATGAGGCAGCGCAGCTCGCGCTCGCCCAGCATGAAATTGACGTCCCGCACCGCGTGCACGCCGCCGAAGCGCATGCCGAGGCCGCGTGTTTCGATCAGCGCCGCGCTCATCGCGGAGCCGCTTCCTGCGTCCGGCCAACAAGCGCCCGCGTCCGCGGCCTTCCGAGCGCGGCTCCGAGGTCGGCGATCGTCGGCACGAGGCCTTTGGGCACGAGGAGGACGAAGGCGACCAGGATCGCGCCGAGGATCAAGGGGACGTTGCCAAGCAGCGCCTGCCAGCCCGCAGTCCCGCTCGGCGCGTTGGCGCCCAAGGCGGCGGTCAGCCACTGGATGCCAACACATCCGAGGATCGGTCCGATCAACGTGCCGCGCCCGCCAATGATCACCCAAATGATGATCTGGGCCGATTGCGCCAGGCCAAAAATGGTCGGGCTCACGAACGAGCCCCAATTGGCGAAGAGGCAGCCCGCATAGCCCGCGAGCGCCGCGCCGATGGTGAAGGTCGCGAGCTTGTAGAAGCGCGGGTCATAGCCAAGCAGTTGCGCCCGCTGCTCGTTCTCGCGGATGCCGACAATCGTACGGCCAAAATGACTGGCGAGCAGGGCCCTGAGACCGAAATAGGTCAGGATCAGCGAAGCGGTCGAAAGATAGAACATGCCTTCGAGGTCGATCTGCCAATCCTTGAAGAAGGGCATGTTCAAGGAGGGGATGCCCGGAATGCCGTTGAAGCCCCCGAGCCGCGCCGAGCCGATATGAAATTCGGGGCCTGCGGTCGAATTGATGGAATTGAACAGGATGAGCGTCACGGTGAGCGTGATGACCCCGAGATAGACGTCGCTGATGCGCCCGTAAAACATGAAATAGCCCAGCAGCGCCGCGAACGCCGCCGGGACGAGGATGGCGAGAAGGAGCGGCGCCGTGCTTTCGCCGATGTTGAACATCGCGATCGCATACGCATAGGCTCCGAGCCCAAAAAACGCCGACTGCCCGAAGCACAGGATTCCCCCGAATCCCCAGACGAGAGCAAGCGAAAGCGCGAGCACCGCCATGATCATATAAACGGTGAGGTTGAGCACAACGTCGAGATCGAACAGTCGGGGAGTGAGTACAAGCACCGCGATCCCGACGACCGCGACGAGTGCGAGCCCGAGAATGTTGCGAGCGCGCGCGTTCAAAGACTTCTCCGAAAGAACCGGCCGGTTATCCCCTGAGGCAGGACACGGATCAGCACGATCGCGGCGGCGAGCAGCGCAACCTCGCCAAACACCGGCGTCGTCACATAGGTCGCGACCTGGTTGACCGCCCCGAACAGCGTCGAAGCCGTCATCGTGCCGGTGACGATCGAGGCGCCGCCGCCGATCACAGTAATGAAGCATTTGGCGACATAGGCCGCGCCGATCGTCGGGAAAACGCCCGACACGGGCGCGAGAACCCCGCCGGCCAGGCCCGTGAGCGCGGCGCCAGCGCCGAAGGTGATTGAGTAGACTCGGTTTGGATTGACGCCGAGCCCAGCCGCCATATTCGCGTTCTGCATCGTTCCGCGCGCGATAAGCCCGAGCCGGCTGAACCGCAGGACCGCCAGCAAGCCGCCAAGCACGACGATCGCAATTCCGATCACAAACAGCGTGTAGACGCTCATCCGGTACCGGCCGATTTCAAAGCTGCCAAGCGGCGCCGAAAGGCCGGCGGTCGTGTTGCCGAAGATCGCAGTGGTCAAGCCGACAAGAAACAGGCTCAGGCCCCAGGTCGCGAGCATCGTGTCGACCATGCGGCCGTAGAGCCAGCGAATGATGGCGCGCTCGACGATCACGCCGATCACGCCCACCACAACCGGCGCGACGACGAGCATCGCGATCCAGATGCTGAGGCCCAACCGGTTCGCCTGGATCGCCGCATAGCCGCCCAGCATAAGGAACTCGCCATGCGCGAGATTGATCACCTTCATCATGCCGAAGATAATCGCCAGCCCGACGCTGATCAGGGCGAGGCTGGCGATCGCATACAAAACCTGGATCGCAAGGAGCGCTATGAGATCCACAAGAGGTCCTGCATGCTCTGTCTGATGGGCGCGTTCAGAACTTGATCACATATTGCTGGTTGTCGTTCGGGTTTTTTATGAGGTTGCAGACCGCGGCCGTGTCTAAAGGCTTTTGCTGCGGGAAGTCCTGGAGCAGGTCGAACTTCTTGTCCTTCACCTCGGCGATGTGAACATCGAGGATGCAGTGATGGGTTGGCGGATCGATCGTCACCGTGCCTGAGGGGGCGTCGATGCTGATTCCCGTCTCGAGCGCCTCGATCACCTTCATGCGGTCGACGCTGTTCGCCTTCCTCACGCCATCCGCCCAGAGCTTGAAGCCCTGGTAGGTTCCCATCGCGAGCTCGGTCACATTGGGGTAGTCCGCGCCAAAGCGTTTGTGGAACGCGGCGAGAAAAGCGGTATTAACGGGGTTTTTGACGCTCTCGAAATAGTTGTAGCAGACCAGCATGCCGTTGGCTTCTTCAGGCGAGAGCACGATCTGCTCGTTGCCGACGCCAAATGTGGTCGAGGCCATCGGGATGCTCTTGTTCATGCCGGCCGCCGCCCACTGGCGGTAGAAGGAGATGTGAGCGCCGCCGACCAGGGCAGACCAGACGAAGTCCGGCTTCGCCTCCTGAATCTTTGAGATGGTGGAGGAGAAATTCGTGACGTCGAGCGGGAAGAAGTCGATCGAGAGAACTTTGCCTCCATTGTCGATCGTGTATTTCTTCACCCATTGCGAGGTGATCTGGCCATAATTGTAGTCCGCCGCGATCACATAGACCTTTTTGCCCCATTTTTTCATGGCGTAAGGCACGAGCTTCTCGACCGTCTGCGCCGGCGTCACGCCAGTGTCGAATTGATCGCGGTCGCAGACGCCCCCTTCGTACTGCGTGTTATAAAAATATAGCGTCTTAAACTTGTCGAGCACCGGGCGGATAACCTCTCGCGAGGCGGAGGTGATGCCGCCATGCACCACGGCAACCCTGTCCTTAAGTGCCGCCTGCTGGGCGAATTGGGTGTAGAGCTGCATGCTCGACTGGGTGTCGTAACTGATCAGTTTGATTTGCCGGCCCAGCAATCCGCCAGCTGCATTGGCTTCCTCGACCGCGAAGGTCATGGCGTCGGCCATAGGCTTGCCATAGATGTCGAGCCCTCCCGAAAGATCGAGCAGGCTGCCGACCTTGATCGGGTCGGCCGCGAAGGCTGGCGCAGCGATGGCGCTTGCGCCGGCCAGCGCCGCCGCGGTCCCAAGGAATTGTCTGCGATTGATCATGTCCGAACTCCCATGCCTTAGCCGCGATGTTTGTAGCCCCGGCCTCCAGCCTGACGCGAATGGAGAACCGACCCGTTGCCCGTACGAGGACGACGAAACTTGACGGTCCGCCACCAAAGCACGATCCGTGCCAACCTGATCCGTTCCCTTCGCATCGCCACAGTGTCACACTTTAGCGCGGCTTGGCGAGGCCTGCTTGCCTGCCGCGGCCACGTCGTTTGCCCCTCCATCCGGCGGTGGGCACATCTCTATGGGGCGACCGGCGGCCGTCGCTCGTGCCAGCTCGTGGCGCCCTGAAACGCTGCGCCTGCCCGGACCAGGGCATCTTCCGAGAGATGGGGGCCGACAAGCTGCATGCTGAGCGGCATGCCTGCGGAGTCGACGCCGTTCGGCAGGGTGATCGTCGGGCTCCCGCTGAAGTCGAAAGGCGCCGTGAAGCGCAGGATGCCGAGGAGCACGTTGGGATCCTCGCCGTAAGCCTTCATGAGCTCGAGGCTCGGGGTTGGAACCGGCATGGTCGGAATGAGCAGAAGGTCGACAGCCTGGAACAATTCGGCGAGCTCGCGGGAAAACCGCATGCGTTCGAGGGCGATGCCTGCGACCTCGGTCCCCTTTGTCGCGATCCCCTGGTCGATCAGCTGCGCGAGGTCGGGCCCATATTCGGACTTCCTTGCCGGATAGGTGTCGGCATGAGCGGCGGCCGTCTCGACCGAGCACATCGCAATCCACTGGCTGACGAGCTTCTGGTAGGGCGGGAACCGGACCTCGCGGATCGTCGCGCCAAGGCCCTTCAACACCCGCTCCGCTTCGCTCAGCGCCGCGACGACTTGCTCGTCGACGCTATCCGTCGCATAGCCTCTGTCGACCCCGATCCTAAGGCCACGAACGCCATCGCCGATGGCTTCGAGATAGTCCGGGACAGGCGCCTTATAGGTTGTGGGATCATTTCTGTCGGCGCCGGCGATGACGCTGAGCATGGCCGCGGTGTCTGCGGTCGACCGCGTCATCGGGCCGACATGGTCCAGCGTGTCCGCGAGCGTGAAGACGCCATAGCGGCTTACCCGGCCCCACGTGGGCTTGATGCCTGTGAGACCGCAGGTGGCAGAGGGGAAGCGGATCGAACCGCCGGTGTCGCTGCCAAGGCTGCCGTAGCAGAGGCCGAGCGAGGTCGCGACGCCGGACCCGGTCGACGATGAGCCAACCCAATATTCCGTATTCCACGGATTGAGAGGCGGCAGGACATCCGGGTGATGCGACGTATACGCCCCTTCCGTCATCTGCAGCTTTCCGAGAAGGATTGCGCCAGCGTCCTCGAGGCGGTCCACCACGGTCGCGTTGAAGGATGGAACGAAGCTCTTGAAGATCGCGGTCCCGGCCTTAGTCGGAGCGAAGGTCGTGTAACAGAGGTCCTTGACGGCGACAGGCACGCCATGGAGAGATCCGCGCCAGAGCCCCCGCGCTATTTCCGCGTCAGCTGCCTTGGCCCGATCCATCGCGCGTTCCGGAAGCACGGTCGCGTAAGAGCGATATTGTCCATCGAGCTGGGCGATTCGCCGCAAAAGCGCCTCGGTGACCTCCGCCGACGACAATTGCTTTCTCCGAATGAGGTCGGACACGCTCGTCAGCGATTGATAAGCAAGATCCAAAGCCATCATGGGGGCCTTCCTATTGAAGAGCGCGCTTCGGTGTAGAGCGATTGCAAGTTCGAGCTTAAGCTATAGGCTTCATAGAATACCCCGCACGTCAGAGGCGCTTGCCTCATGCTGTCATTCCGTTTGCCTCTGCGCCGCGGGAGTGCGCCCGTCGAAGGCATCGCCACGGAGGCCGGGAGAGGGTAGCGAGGCCGGTTCAAACCAACAGATGCCTTTGTCTGGCCCTGTAGCCAATCCGATCGATGATCGGGTCTTCATAGTCCAGTTTCATCCCGTCGGGCGCGCCACCTCTACTATGGAACTGACCTTACACACGGTTTCCTGCGTTGCGAAACAAAAGAGAGAACTTTCCAACTTACGAACCGGGCGCGGTGAACAATCAACACGAGAGGCTGACCGGCGGTAGCGAAGCAAAGCAGCCGCTCGAAAAGCGACGCCCATTGACTCTGGGCTAGAATCGGCACTGCTCGGCAAGCCAATAATACAAGCCCATTGTGACGACCGCATCCGTACTGAGGACGCAGTCACCCTCATCGATAAGCGGCCGGACGATCTTCGCGGTGACAAGCTCATTGTATCCCACGCCGTCGAGTTCGCTAAGCAACGGTTGAATGGACATGCGAAATTCGTGCACCGCGAGAGAAAGCAAGTCGACGAAAATCTCCTGAGCTGACGCATAGAGCGACCGCTTCGCGAGGAGTTTCGCAAACAACTCTTTTTGTTCGAGCGCGTCTAAAAATTTCACGATGGCGATTAGCCGCTTGCAGTTTGCTTTCCAACCCCTCAACCCCTCAACACCGTCCGAGGGCTTACGACGGACATGGTATTGCTGGAGGCCTTCAATTAGTTCCGTTGCCGTGCTGTCGCTCTGCATCTCCTCCAGTAGGCGCGCCTTCAGAGCTTCGATCTTCGAGGCCGCGCCCGACCTGCTAAGATCGATGTGCGTTTCATTCCGGGTGAACTTGTCCCGGCCGACGTTGTCGCCGCAGGCAACCGCTCCTGCTTGATCTCTGCCCCCCAACATATTCAATGCTGGTTCCCGTCTTTTTGCTGCCGGACGCTTTCGTTGCGATTCGGTTACTTTGTCCCGGCCGACGATATCCCCTCCGGCTGTTGCGCGCCGCTGATCGGAGATAGCCGCCTGCCTTGCGACCCGCTGATTCCGCGTGATGCGCAACGTGAGCAACAGCCTCCGGCGAGGCCTGCAATGAACCTGGCGATCTCAGATACATGTTGTTTGAGGAGGTCGAGCGTGGCATTTCCTAGGCGGCCAAATGGGAGCGTGGTACGCGGCGGCAGCGCGTCCGACGAGCGGCGGCCGTGCTCCCAGTTCTTTTAGCGTCGGCACCGGAATGCGGTAGGTTTGGGCGAAGCGCTGCCGCGAAATATGCAGCTTCAGCCAGATAGCGCGCACGTCCGGCACCTCGACGACATGTACGCGCACGGCAGTCTTTTTGCCTCCGGCAAAGGCGGAAGTTTCTCCATGGTCTCCGTCAGATCACGGCTGAATTTGTTCATCTTCATGTCGCCCTTTTATCCACGCGCCGCACGTTTGATGCGAGCGGAGCCGCGCGTGCGGCTTAACCGTTCATTCGGCTTCGGCTCTTCATCAAGACGCGCCAGAAATTGCGCATAGACTTCCCGGCTCCCGGGAGAAATCGCCCGGTTCAGCAAGGCCTCCTCTGCGGCCTGCCGTGCGGCTTCCGCCGGCGTCGCTGGCGACATCATCAGCAGTGCCGGCCTTTCCGTTCGAGCCTAAAGTTTCACTTGAATTTCGCACCCGCATTCAGATCCTTCATCAGGGCGTCAACGTCCGGAAGCGGGCAGCTTGCGCCCGCGAGCTTCGCGTATAGCGGTGCCGGTTTTCCGGTTCGGCACGAGCGGCTCACAAGGCAGTGTTTTCCCGCGTCCAATCGGGATACGCACGACGGATTTGCCGGTCATGGCATCCTCCCAAATCAGTCACACGAGTTCGAGCCGCAGCTCGCGCCCGACCAGGGCTGCAGCCCGCTGAAGGCTTTCGATTGTGACGTTACCTTTGGCTTTCAGGATGCGATCAACCTGCGCGCGGCTCGTGTGCATCCGCTCAGCGAGAACAGCCTTGGTAATGCCCTGCCGCTGCATTTCCTGGTTCAGCTGCCAGGCTACGACGCGGGTCAACGCCTCGGCCTTCGCAACTTCCCGAATGCCTTCCTTGCCGAGGAATTCATCGAGGCTCGTGCCCCAATGCGGGTTCTTTTTTCCGCTCATGCCTGCATCTCCTTCATGCGTCGCCGCGCCAGTTCCAAATCGTCCGCCGGTGTCTTCTGCGTCTTCTCGATGAACCCATGCACCACGCCGATACGCTCTCCGTGGACGAAGAACAGCAATCGGGCGATGCGCCGGCTCGGCAGTGCACTCCGGACTTCCCACAGCCCTTGGCCAAGCGGCCGGCACAGCGGCATCCCGATTGGCCAACCCCACTGCACCGTCGCCAGATCGGTGCCGGTCGCGCGCCGGTCTTCCGGCGGCAGAGTGCGCAGCCACTCGATTACCGGCTCTGCCCCGCCTGACGTGCGATAGAAAACAACAGGCATCTCGATCAGACGCGGACGGGACATTCCACTCCTTGTTACGCGGGAATGTATCATAAAAAGTACGTCTGACGCAAGACTCTTGTAATGCCCTTAAGCGTCAAGGCTTTCCGGTTACTAGGACGCCGCGCATCGGGGGAAATCCGTTTACGTCTTCCAGCAATGCGCAGTCCGCGTCTCGCGTTGCCGGCGCACCCGCTTGACGGAATTCCTGCCCACTCCCTCGACCGAATCGTTCATGACCTTGCGCCACCGCACGATGAAGCTGGGCGAACGGCTCGACACGAAGGCGCGCGATCGCGCATGGTTCGAGCCGCCTTCATCATCCGAGCACAAGCAGGCCGAGCTCGATCTGCCAAACGATCCCAAGCGAGAATTTGTCGTGAGCATCGACACGGCGCATGTGCGTTGCAGCCGATCGGAAAAGGCGCGGATCTTCGAGATCGCTGTCGCTCGTTGCGGCCGCGGACGGCGCCGCTCTCCACCCGGCCACTATTTTGCGACGGCGGGCGCGTCGAAGCACGAATTGCGCGCAAGGACGCTTCAACCGCTCCAGCGTGAAGGTTACGTTGGCAAAGTCGAATTGACGGTAATTTCCGACGGCGCCGAAATCATGAAACGCCTACCAAAGGCTCTGCCGAGGCCGACAGCGCACATCCTCGATTGGTTTCACATCGCGATGAAGATCCAACCGCTACAGCAAGTGGCTGATCATATCGCCACTCGAAACGGCCCAGCCATTTCGATCGCCGACGACATCCGCTCGGTGAAATGGAAGCTGTGGCACGGGCAACGAGAAGATCATAACCGCTTTGGCCGTTCAAAGCAGTCATTGCAGACGTGTCCGCCAAGCGTCTCCTCGATCTCGCGCAGCCCTTGCTCGCCTACGTTCGTTCAAACCGAAGCGCTATCGTCGATTACGGCGCGCGCTACCGAGCCGGCCGACGGATCCGCTTCCTCACTCGCTGAATCCGTCATCGATTCGCTCGTCGCCAGACGGATGGTCAAGACGCAGCAGATGCAATGGTCACTCCAAGGCGTGCACCGCATCTTGCAAGTTCGCGCTGCCGTCCTCAGCGGCGACTTGAGCAACCGCTCGGCTTGGCAGCCTCCAAAGCCGACGCACGATATCGCTTGGCGTGGATGTTCGAGCCGACCCACCACTGCTGCAGGTCGCATGAAGCCCAGTTAATTTATCGGTCCCCCAAGTATCTGAAACGCCAATCAACGCGTTCTCATAATTGACGGGTCTGATTGACTCTTGGTGCAAATCACTTTCTTACAACGGCATCATCCTCGCGCTGAGCAACTCAACACCGGCGCGGCGATACGTGGCTCGCTTGAGGGTCTTCAGTCTGTTGATCTGTCCTTCGGTCTGCCCGTTGCTCCAAGGCTCCGACATAGCGTTCTGCACCGCATCCAGGTCTTGGCGTATCGTCTTCGCAAAACGCTGCATCGCGTAGATCCCAGACGCGCGCGCATCGATCAGCCAAGCGTCCAACCCCTCCGCCGTTCCGCCGGGAAGCAGGCCTCGGAACCGCATCGCCAGGAGCCGCATTGCTGTGAACTCGGCGGACGCGGCTTTCAGCGCATCGACGTTGGCGATCCGCCGGGCAGTCATCTGACCGCGGGGTTTGACGCAAAGCGCCGCCGCGGTCAGCGGCGAGATCACCCGACCGGTCATTGGATCCAGCGTTCGCACACGGACCGGGGCCGGCTCCTCCAGCTCGTCACCCTCGAGAGAGGGCTCGCCGCTGCGCCAGGGTGCAAGGATGTCAATCGGCCTCAAACTTTTGCTCGCCGATCCGGGGGTCCCTTTCCGGGCCGATTGACACGTGGTCAGGTCAGATGTCGCGCAACGGCGCGAACGCGAGGGGATTGTCACGGCGATCCGGGCTTGCCGGATTCTCGGTGGCCGGGTAGCCCCACGCGGATGAACAAGATCAGCTACAGCGGGTATCGTTTCCCTCCTGAGATCATTCAGCAAGCGATATGGCTTTACCTCCGGTTCACGCTGAGCCTGCGCGACGTCGAAGATTTATTGGCGGAGCGCGGAGTGGCGGTGTCTTACGAGACGGTTCGGCGTTGGGTGAATCATTTCGGACCGATGATAGCGGCCGACCTACGGAAGCGTCGCCTGAAACCTCATACGACTTGGCATCTGGACGAGGTCTATCTGAAAATCTACGGCCGAATGGTGTACCTTTGGCGGGCCGTCGACGCCGAGGGCGAGGTCCTCGATGTGCTGGTCCAGTCGAAGCGCAACAAGCACGCCGCGCTGAAACTGATGCGCAAGCTCATGAAGAAGTACGCCTTTGTTCTTGAGCGGTTGGTGACCGACGACTTGCGATCATACAGCGCCGCGGTCCGGGATCTTGGGATCGAACGCCGGCACGAGCGCGGGCGATGGAAGAACAATCGAGCTGAGAATTCGCATCAGCCGACGCGGCGGCGGGAGCGCAAGATGCAGCGGTTCAAGAGCCCGGGTTCAGCCCAGAAATTTCTTTCCACACACGCCGTCGTCTACAATACCTTCAACGTCCAACGTCGTCTCACCTCAGTCCAAACGCACCGCGTGCTTCGCGGTGCGGCGATGACCACGTGGCGGACGGCGGTCGCAGCGGCCTGACAATTCCTGAGGCGCCGACACTTCGCGCTCGCGGCACGGCAACTGACAAAGCCTTCCGACCCCATGCACTCTTTGCCACAAGGACAAGTCGTTTGAATGGGCCGAGCAAGCTCTCAGCGCTTGGACCGAGCGTTCGCCCTGGCGCATGGGAAACTAGACGGCGTTCACGCTGGGCTGCAGCGGCATTAGGCGGGGGGCTTGAGTCCGGCGCACGGGAGGGTGGAACGGTTCCGCGTCTTGAAACTAAGCTCGTTAAGCCATCTCCGAATGTCCCTTTCTGGCGCTCACCGGACGGCTAGAGTCGACGTTAAGGGGCGGCGAGGAGCGCGTCCTGTGCGCCCTCGGCCGCCTGAACGATCAGAAAGGCAGCGGCCGCAGCAGCCAGCAAAACGCGTCGAACCGCCATGCTCGACTCCGTCGAAAGCCTTGAAGTCGACCCGTAATCCGGCGCCGTGACGAGGCCGACCTGACCGCTATTTTCCGCCCGGTCGCGGCACGACGCTGGCTTCAACGAGGCGCATGTGCCACCCGTCGGAGTCGTGTTGATAGATCGCGACGATGCGCCCATCCACCTCACGGAGACCGCCGTTCGCGCGCGGCGCCATCACGGAGAAGTGGGCAATGCCATAGCCGCCATTGCCCTGGATATGGACTTCGATGACCTTGATGGCGTGGCCTCGGGCGCCGGAGGCGAAGCGCTCGGCATAGTACGTCGCGAGCGCTTCTCGACCACGCACGACCGAGCCGGACGGTGAGAGCAACACGCCGTCTAAGGTGTAAAGCGCCGCCAGGGCAGCGGGCTTCTTGTCGTTATAGTTGGCGTCATATTGCTGCCCAAGCTCGGTTGCCGCCTGCATCAATTCTGACTCGGTGACATCCCCTGCCGCTAGGGTAGGGGCAGCGGCAGCGGCGACCAGCACGGCTAGAAGGGAATGGGCGAAAATTCTTTTCATTTTGGTCAGACTCGAGCTACTCGGTTCCCGTGACGTTCCCGATAAGGCGCAGTGAAACCATGTACATATCGTCGGTTCCCTGAATAAATCCGACGCGAAAAACCCCGTTGATCGGATGCTTGCCGGCCTTGGTGGCATGCAGCGGAACCTCGAAGACGAGGGTGTCCTCCTTCAACGTCGCGGGCACCATGCTGCGTTCGAACGCGACGCCGTCATCGAACGAAGACAATTCAATCACGCGGTTATTGTAGTGTTTGAGAATTCGGTAGCCGTCGCGGATCCTGAGGGTTGCGCGCATGACGGCGGGCTCGCCGACCTTCGCTCTGACATCGCTGACGTGGATATCATAGGCGGATGGAAAGGCGGACGGCTCCTCGGCTGCGGCCTTGACGCCGGCGCTCGCCGCAAGAGCGACGAGAGCCAAACCACAAAACTCACGGATTACCGCTGCTCGGGTACAGAACATGAGAACATTCCGGGTGAAGGGCGCTAACCATTAGCGACGACGCGAGCCGCAAAGTTTGACGACTCGCTTTTTTGATACGGCGACGCAGTCGGCGCGGCCGCGTTCACCTCTGAACGGCGAACACCCAAACAACCCCACCCTGCGGCACGTCGGGATTCCAACCGACCAGATCGGCCATCAAGGTCTGCTGGAACGCTGCATCAACGCCGTAGCCAGACTCCACCGCGACATACTGCACGCCGTTGACCTCGAAGGTTGACGGCGGGGCGATGACGCCCGAGTTGGTGCGGAAGTGCCAAAGCTCCTCGCCGGTCTTGGCGTCATAGGCCCGGAACATTCGATCGTTGGTGCCGCCGGCGAACAGCAGACCGCCGGCGGTTGTCAGCGGCGAACCCCAGTTCATCGAGCTCGAGTACAGATCCCGCCACATTCGCTTGCCGGTCTCGACGTCATAGGCCTGCAACTCGCCGAAGAAACCCGCCTTCGTATCGACGGAGAAGTGGAAGTCGGGGATCGCGACGCCGGTCCACCACTGGCCGGGGATGCGCTGCTCGACCTTGCCTTCGAGATCGTTGCAGTGGTTTTCGTTGCTCGGAATGTAGAGCATGCCCGTCTGCGGACTGTAGGACGCGTACGGCCAATCCTTGCCGCCCCACAGGCCGGGACAGAACTTCGCGGCCTTTCCCGTTCCCGGCTTGTGGGCGAGGTCGACGTCCGGTCGGCCGGTCTTCGGGTCGATGCTCTTGAAGACGTCCTGCGGAACGTAGGCCTCGGAGTCCAGGTAGGAAATGCTGCCGTCGGCGTTTCGGCCGAGCCAGTAGATGTAGCCGTTGCGCTGCGGCGTCAGCAAACCGTTCTTGGCGCCGCCCCGTTGGAAATCCACTAGCATTGGCGCATTCATCGCGTCCCAGTCCCATGACTCGTTCTGCTGATACTGGAAGTGCCCTTTGATCTTGCCGGTGTCGCCGTCCAGCGCGAGCGTCGAGGCCGTATAGAGATTGTCCCCTGGCCGCTGATCTCCGAACCAGGGCGACCCGTTGCCGACGCCCCAATAGACGGTGTTGGTGGCCGGATCGTAGTTGCCGGTCATCCACATGGCGCCGCCGCCGGTCTTCAAGGTGTCGGGCTTCTGCCAGGTCTCGCTGCCGGGCTCGCCCGGCGCGGGGATGGAGTAGCTCTTCCATACCGACTTGCCGGTTTCGGCGTCGAACGCCTCGACGAAGCCGCGTATCCCGAACTCGCCGCCCGAGACGCCGACCAGCACCTTGCCCTTCACGATCAGGGGCGCCATCGTCATGTAGTAGCCGTCTTTCCAGTCCGCGACCTTCGCCTCCCAGTCGACCTTGCCGGTCTTGGCGTCCAACGCCACCAGCACCGCGTCCAGCGCCGGAAGGAAGACCTTGTCTCCGTACAGCGCCACGCCGCGGCTGGTGTTGTGCAGAGCGGCAAAGCCTGGCGGCAGCTTGCGCTTATAGCGCCACAAGAACTCGCCCGTAGCGGCATCCAACGCCATCACCTGGCTGTAAGGAGTGGCGACGAACATGACGCCGTTGTTGACGATCGGCGGCGCCTCATGGCCGGAGTCGACCCCGGTCGAAACGCTCCACACCGGGACCAGGCCTTTGACATTCGACGTGTTGATCTGATCAAGTGGGCTGTAGCTCCAGCCCGCGTAGTTGCCGCGTGTCATAAGCCAGTTCTGAGGCTCCGGATTCTGCAGCCGGGCGTCCGTGACTGGCGTGTAGTCAGCGCCGCAGGCGGCGCCCAGCGCGCTCGCCATCAACAGCGCCGCCAAGCTTGAGCTAAGATACAGCTTCTTCATGCTTCCCTCCCCGGTTAGAGGCGGTCCCCTTTTTCGGGATCGCCCGGCCCAATGGGCCTATGTCGCCCGAACCATCAATTCGTTTGCCGGCCGACCGGACCATTAAATCCGCCGGCGACGATCAAGAGGCCGCTGTCACTCTTAAGCGGCAGCGCGGCCAGCGGCATCGGCGCGGGTCCGAAAATCACTTTCGCGCTGTTCTTGGGATCGTAGGTCGAACCATGACACGAACAGACCATGGCCTTCTTTTCTGTCGACCACTGGTTTACCGGACAGCCTTGATGCGTGCATATGGCGGAATAAGCGACGACGCCGTCGGCTGACAGCTTACGAGTTTGCTCGTCGAGGCCCTCATTGCCCACGCGCACCAAGACCACGAGATTGAGCGGCGATCCGTCGCGCACGAGGCCCTTCGGATCCGCCGGGTAAACCTGCGCCTGCGGGCCGCCGAGCTCCAAATCATCGACTCGAGCGGGTTGGTCCTTGTTGGGTCCAGTGAGAAAAACGAAATGATCGCCGACTTGCGGCGGCGCAGCCGTCGGATCGTTCACTTGATCTTCCGCCATCGCGGGGAACGCCCAGGGAACCATGAGCGTTGCTGCGCCCAGCATGGCGCGCCGACGACACAAGCGTAGACTGCTGAAGTCGCAATCTTGCGCCATTCGTTTCCTCCCTGTGAACCTATACGTACACGGACACGATGAGCGTTGTCGAGAAGATTTTGCCCCACTGTCGAGAGACGATCCTCGAAACATCGGAAGCGCTTCCCTTTCAGGCAGAGAATTCGTCTTCTTGGATAGCGGACGTCCTCCCGCGCCGAGCGTTAGCCCTGGAAATGGCTCGGCATAAAACCCTCATGGCGTCTGAGCTCTCCCACTCCCACCGCCGCAGCGTAAGCTCAGATGAAAGATCGTTGCGGAAGCGTCGAGGCCGGTTGCGCCTCCGAGTGGAGGCGGACCAGAAGCGACTCCGGCCCGCCCCGCACGGCCGCTTCAGGCCTTGCTGGCTAGCTGCTGTGCGAGCGGAAGGGAACGGATGCGTTTGCCGCTCGCCGCGAAGATCGCATTCATGAGCGCGGGCGCAACCGGCGGCACGCCGGGTTCGCCGACGCCGCCGAGATGCATATCGTAGCCGTGCGGCACGATATGCACATGCGTCTCGCGCGGCGCGTCGCTGATCCGCAAGACAAAGTAGTCGTCGTAGTTGCTTTG